>Ga0310695_10001141_pt1 | contig 64407 bp, 26 predicted proteins | sample RumenRJG_04DNA_FD_203882 | JGI IMG/M metagenome (GOLD analysis project Ga0310695, IMG submission 203882) | Bovine rumen microbial communities from Lethbridge, Alberta, Canada - RJG_04 (v2) (version 2) | ecosystem: Host-associated > Mammals > Digestive system > Stomach > Rumen | place: Canada... | reverse complement strand
CGTGGAAGGAGTACAACGACCGCTGCCTCGCCGCGACCCTGCGCAACCATCCGTCCGTCATGACGTGGTATATCACGAACGAATACTACGCCGAGAGCGAAGACCGCAATCTGGGGCCAGTCCAGTCCGCGCTGAGGAACATCCGCGCGTTCGATCCGTTCCACTTCGCCGAAACGGGCTGCGACCTCGACCTGCGCGGCGAGAACAACATCGTCTCGACGCACTATCCCGTGGAGGGGCTTTCCCTGCGCAAGGCGGGGTGCTACATGCCGTATTCGTTCTACTGGCGTGATGTTGACAGGGATTTTTCGCCGGGCGGGATGGTTCCCTTCGGGCAAGTTCAGAAGGTCTGCAACGTATATGCCGATTCGCCGCTCAAGTGGGGCGAGAAGCCGATTTTCGTCAATGAGACATGCTGGGACTTCTTCTTCTCGCCGCCGTTCGGATGGACTCGGCTTGCGGGCGACGAGGTTTTCTGCGATCCGCGCTTCTGCGACAAGTGGCACATCGAGACGGAGATCGAGGCGGTGCGCGGGCACAGGGATGCGGATGTCACGCTCTGGACGCCGTGGCGCTGGTACCACATCGATCCCCAGTGGCGCGTCTCGCCGGAGATTGACGTCGTGAACATCCAGCGGTATTCGCGATTCTACGAAGGATGCGACGTAAAGTATGACGTCAACGTGTTCTACGACAGATGGCGTCCCGCGTCGGTGACGTGGTTCTGGCGTCTTGAGGACGCGGAGGGCAAAGCCGTTGCCTCTTCAGAGGATGAGCGAATTGACGTAGATACTTCTGCGTTTTTCAGAAAGCGGATTTTCTTCAAGGCGCCGCTTCCCGGTGCCTACACGCTCCGGTTTGGGCTAAAAGGGCTTTGCGAGAAGACACTCGACATCGCCGTTACCGCGAGGGGTGACACCGCCATTCGCCGCCCAAATGTGTTCGGTGCAGACGACCGTCTTTCCGAGGTGCTTCTCGACCGCGCGGCGTCCGGCGAGACGATCGTGATTCTTGCACGCGACGACTATCCCGGATGGCTGCTGGAACTGCCCGCAGTTTCCGACCAGAGCGGCGCGATTCTGCGGACATTAAGAACGCGGCACCCTGTGCTGAGAGGGCTTTCGGAAAAAGATCTCGGATATTTCTATCCGAAATCCGTCGCATGCCGCAGCGCGTTCGCAAAGCCTGCCGGAGGCAATGCAAAGACGATTCTCGAGTTTGGTGGTACGGACGGGCTCGTATATTCCGCGCTTGTCGAAGTGCCTTGCGGGAAGGGCTGCTTCCTTTATTCGCGTCTCGTGCTTGAGCCGGAAGAGAATCCTGTCGCTGAAAAACTTCTTGAGAACATGGCGGGGTACAAGAGCGAGACCGTTCCCGGAAAGGCGCTGTTCCTGACGGACGGGCGGAATGTCATTTCGTCCGTTGCCGATGCGCTTGCTAAAAACTACGGTGCTGAGTTTGACGTCGGAGGAATCGCCGACATCGGGAAACATAATGCTGTCTTTGTAGACGGCGGGACGCCGCTTTCGAAAGAGGACTTCGAGGCCCTTGCTGCGTCAGAGAGGCCCGTGATAGTGTTCGGCGCGTGCGCGGCGGCGGACATGAAGACGCGACCTGTCGGCGCGAAGTCATGGAGTGGTCGCGCGGTGCGCATTGCCGACGATCCGATTCTTGACGGACTCACCAATCAGGAATTGATGTGGCGAAAGAAGTTTTCGGACCAGAAGACCGCCTTTGCGGAACTGGCTGAAGAGGAGTTCGATACGGAAGATGGCGTTCTTATGTATCCGGCGTATGTCGTCCGTCGCGGCAACATTGTCTTCACGACGCTTGACCCGGCGAACGCTCCGAAGGATGTCGCATCGCAAGTTTCGCGCCTGTGGGCGACGATTCTCGGCAATGTCGGCGTGCGGGTGAAGGGCTTCTCGCGTCCGTACATTCCAAAGGGGCTCTTCTACGATTCCGTCGATTTGACCGCGCATCTCGACCGGACGCTATGCGACGAAAAGGGCGGCGACGGCAAGGGATCGTGGAACGACCAAGGACCGGAACAGTGTCTGCCTGCGCCTTTCTTCGACGGACACGGATGGGTTGGCCCGGTGCCGTACGAAATGAAGAGGGAAGGTCCCTGCTCATTCGTACTCAAAAGCGAATATTGCAAGAGCGGCAACGAGAAGGTGGAGATTCAGATCGGCCGCAGATTTGATACGCTCAACTGGCTTTGCACCGCCGCATGGGTCGGGAAGGGGAAGCGCGACTACACGGTGCGCGTCAACTATGCTGACGGAACTTCGCAGCAGGTTGACGGAACGGGCGGGGTTAACCTCTTCGACTGGGTTTCGGAGACTCCAAACTTCTCAGGCGAAAGGGATACTGTCACCGCACTTCGTGTGATGAGGACTAAAGCGGGCAAGTTCACACGGTTCAACATCTATTCGACGAGCTGGGTGAATCCGCATCCCGAAAAGACAGTTCGCTCTGTCGAGTTTATAAGAGGCGAGAAAAACTGCGCCGTCGTCGGCATTTTTGCAGTAACACTCGGTGCGCGAGAGTCGGAGTACTCCGCGCTCTCCGCCGAAGAGCGCGAAAGGTTGCACGAGAGGTTTGTTTCCGAAGCGCTGGCGGCGAAGGAGGGGGGCGATCGCGCCAAGGCGATTGCGCTTTACGAAAAAGCTGTTCGCGCAAAGCCGGTCGATCTCGGAATCTACCGCTCGATCGCTGCGCTCTACGAGGCGGATGGAGACTGGGAAGGCGCGCTCGCCACGTACCGGCGTTCGCTGGCGGCGGACTACAACCAGCCTGACCTCTGGGACGAGGAAAAGCGTCTTGAGGCGAAAGTGAAAGGAGCAGCGAAATGAGAAGGAAAATCATGGTGGCGGCTTGCGCATTCGCGGCGGCGGTCGCGCTCGCGGCGGGCGCAAAGACGGTGGACGCGAAGGGTGTTGTCGTCAACGGGGCAACCATCCGCGAGACCGAGCCTTGCCTTTCGTCCGCATGGCTGTATCCACAGATGGACATGGAGCTTTTCCGCGTCCATCAGATGCGGGACGATGTCCGGCGCGCGGGTCTATACGCCTATCATCCGGGCGTGTTGCCGCCGTTGCGCGACAAGGCTGAGTTCCGCCGCGTGTGCGCCGAAGACGACCCACTGCCTGAGGCGTTCCGCAGGATTTCCGAAACGCACTACGATTCCGCCGAGGGACGCCGTTATGTGACGGTCGACGGCGGATTGATGGGCGGGGGCGCTATCCGTTCTGCGGAGACGAACTGGGAGGCGCGGGTCTTTGACGGTAGCTGGCGTCCGGTCGCCGCGTATCCAGACGCGCCGGTGCCTCCGCACCGCGAGCGGCTGCCGGTGGACCGCTCCTTCTCCGGGCTTGTGGCGACGAACGGCTGGTACGATGCGCTCGCGGAGCAATTCGCGTACGTCGAGTGTCGGGCCAATGCAGAGCCGAGGCTCTTCGTCGGCGAGTCCATCCCCGAGATGCTGGCGGAAAAGCCGGAGGATTTCGAGTATGACGCGACGATGGACGAAGTGTCGGACGGCTGCTGGCGGACGCGTCATGCGCTTGCATTCCGGTATCTGCGCTTTGGATCAGAAGTGACGAACGTCAAAGTCGTGCCTGTCGGACGGCGGCGTCCCGTGAAGGGCCGGATCGTAACGGACAACGCCCGCTGGCGGAAGATGGTCGAGGTCGGCGAACGGACGCTGGCGCTGTGCTCGAACGACTTCTTGGTGGACGGCATCAAGCGCGACCGCCTGCCGTGGGGTGGAGATTTGACCGTTTCTCTCATGGCGGATGCATACGTCTATGGCGACGCGGAAATTGCGCGGCGGACTTTATCTGTCATGGACGCCTACGAAGGCGACGTCAATGGAATCGTCACGTATTCGATGTGGACGGTTGTCTCGCACGACCTCTACCAGCTTTATTTCGGGGATGCGCAGTTCCTTCGGGACCGCTGGTGGCGGATCAAGGCTCGTGTCAACGACCTCATGTCCCGCACGGACGAGACGGGTTTTGTCGTGCGGGGACTAGATTGGGTCTTTGTCGACTGGGCGAAGCCGAAGTCCGATACTGCGCTGCAGATGATATGGTATGGATCGCTGCAGGCGGCGGCGCGACTTGCGGACCGCGTAGGCGATCCGCAGGCGGATGACTACCGCGCTCTGGCCGCGAAGATCCGCGAGAGCCTGAACAATCTGGCGTGGGACGAGCCGCGCGGTCTCTACAGGGCCGACCCGACGGATGCGGCGGTTTTCGGCCGGCAGGCGAACATCTTTGCGGTGGTCTTCGGCGTGGCCGACGACCGCCAGTCCGTCCGTATCGGCGACGAACTTGCCCAGGACCGCCTTCCGCCTGTCGGGACGCCCTACGTCTCCGGATGGGAAATGGTGGCGCTGGCGCGCACGGGCCATGCCAGCGCATTCTTCTCGGGGCTCGAGCGGATATTCGGCGGAATGCTCGACAATGGCGCTACGACGTATTGGGAAAGCTACGACCCGAAGGAGACTGGTGATGAGCGATACGCATTCTACGGACGGCCGTGGGCGAAGAGCCTTTGTCACGTCTGGAGCGCATGGCCTGCCTTCATCTTCGTTTCGGAAGGTCTGGGCATCCGGCCTACTGCGGACGGCTGGCGGGCGTGGTCGTATCGTCCGCTGCCCGGGTGCGTAAACTTGAAAGCCGAGATTCCGACGCCGAATGGGATTCTCCGCATTGCCGGATTGACGAACGCCGCAGGCGCGGAGATCAGGCAGGCCGACCCTGTGTCGGCGCCTGTTCCCGCTGTTGAGAAAGCCCGGGAAAGACCTGTTCCAAGGCCGGCGATGGCGGAGCGGCTTGCGACGGACGTCGACGTTATCGGCATCGTCCACTGGGGGCTCAATACCTACACTGACCGCGAATGGGGCTATGGCGATGAAGACCCGGCGATGCTGAATCCGGCAAAATTCGACGCGGACCAGATTGTCGCGGCTTGCAAGGCAGGCGGGCTCAAAGGTCTTGTCGTCGTCGCAAAGCACCACGACGGTTTCTGCCTCTGGCCGACGAAGACGACCGATCATAACATTACCAAAACTCCGTTTTGGAGGGGTCAGGAGTCAGTGCTCAGTGCTCAGGGGTCAGGAGTCAGGGGTCAGCGGAGAGATTATGTGAAGGAGATGGAGCAGGCGTGCAGGAGGGCGGGGCTGAAGTTCGGCGTCTATTGCTCGCCGTGGGATCGCAATAGCGCGCACTACGCGACGGAGAAGTACGTAGAGATATACCATGCACAGCTAAAGGAACTTCTCGGCGGCGCGTATGGCGACATCTTCGAGATGTGGTTCGACGGTGCGAACGGCGGTGATGGATACTACGGCGGCGCAAGGGAAAAGCGCAAGATCGGCGCGGACTACTACCGCTTTGGCGAAGTGTTCAAGTTTGTCCGCGAGCTTCAGCCAAATGTAACTATCTTCTCAGGTGCTCATGACGATTCGGACATCCGCTGGTGCGGCAACGAGCGAGGCTACGTCTGCGACGATTCGCGGGCGACCGTTGTCCGCACCGGCGGCTTCTGCGACGGAAAGTACGGCAATCCCGACTATGTGCCCACGCGGAACGAGGGTTCGCCAAACGGAGATTTCTTCCGCGTAAACGAGGCGGATTTCCCGCTCCGTCGCGGGTGGTTCTACCACGAGGAGGATCGCGGCACGACGAAGAGCGGCGCGTATCTCGCGAGGCTGTACGTCGGGACGGTCGGCAACGGCGGCACGATGGACATCGGCGTCGCGCCGAACAAGGACGGCGTTCTTGATGCGGACGACGTGAAGGCGCTAAAGGATTTTGGCATCCTCCGCAGGGCGCTGTTTGCCAACGAGGTGAAGGACGGCGGCAAGTTCAACATAGTCGTCATGCGCGAAGACCTTTCGCACGGAGAGCTCGTGGACGAATGGGAGTTCGTGGCGGACGGCAAGGCGATTCTGCGCGGCAAGTCGATTGGCAACAAGCGCATACGGCTCCTTAAAGAGCCAGTCGCTGCCAAAGGCTGCAAGGTCAGAGTGTTGTGCGGCGTAGGTGCGCCGAAGGTTTCGTACGCGCTCTATTGCGCCGATCAAGCGGTCATCGATGCGATCCTAAATGCGAAAGGCGATGACGGCGAGACTGATACTGCAAAGTGGATGACGAAGGGCGTTTCCGCCAAGCGCGAGTTTTTCGTGTCTCCCGCCGGAAACGACGCATCGGACGGCTCGGCCGCGCATCCGTGGCGCACAATCAGCCATGCTGCGGCGGTCGCAGAAGCGGGCGACACAGTGACAATCCACGCAGGCGTTTACCGCGAGTGGGTAAAGCCCGCAAATGCCGGTCGCGAAGGTGCGCCGATCACCTACCGTGCCGCAAAGGGCGAGCGCGTCGTCGTGACAGGTGCGGACGAAGTGCGCGGCTGGACGAGGCGTTCCGACGGACTTTGGGAAGCTCACGTTTCCTATGATTCCTTCGGCGGCGTCAATCCCTTCACGGACTTCATCGAGGGCTCCTGGTTTCTGCCGAAGGACTTGAACCACTTCCGCACTCGTCTCATGCAGTGCGGGAAGCCGCTGAACCTTGTTGGCAATGAGATTCTTGCGCCGCCGGATCATGGCGTTCCGCATCTTGAGCGGGGGACTGCCGCGCTGATCCCCGGCCGCGTTTCGGGGATGATCGTCGCCGCCTTCGCGCATGACCCGAATGTGGAAGTGCCTGAACTTGTAGTGCGGCCATGTTGCTTCTATCCAACTACGACGCGCCGCGATTACGTCACGCTTAGGGGAATCGTGTTCCTCGACGCTGCGCCGACATGGGCGCATCCGCGAGGCGAGCAACCCGGAGTCGTCGGCACGAACTGGAGCCGCGGCTGGATGATCGAGGATTGCGAAATCTCTGGCTCGTGCTGCGCGGGTCTTACCCTCGGCAAGTGCGCCAACGACTTTGACTCCTTTTGGTACGATCCCAAGCAGAGCTTTTCGCTTTGGGGCAAGCGGATGTCGGAGCGCGACCTTTCGGAAGTGGGCAGGCATACGGTTCGCCGTTGCCGCATCTCAGATTGCGGACAGGCCGGCATCTGCGGCGGTTTCGGCGCAGTCTGGTCGACGATCGAGGACTGCGACATCTCGCGCTGCTACTGGAATAAAAAGTTCGCCGGATACGAGATGGCGGGAATCAAGATACATGTGGCGGTGGGGATGACGATTCGCCGAAACCGCATACACGACAACGGATGCTTTGGCGTTTGGCTCGACTGGATGGGGCAGGGAACTCGCCTCGCGCAGAATTCGCTTTGGGCCAATGCGCAGACTGATCTCTATCTTGAGGTTGTCCACGGGCCGATACTCCTTGAGGGCAACGATTTTCTTTCCAAACAAGCTATCCACTTCAAGGGCTCCAACAACATCGCGCTCGTCGGCAACCGCATCTTTGGATTGCTCGCGTGCGACGACGACAAGAGTCTTGGCTACAGGAAGACGCCGGTATTTTATCCGCACTCGACGCGCATAAAGGAACTCTACACCGACTGCATGCCGGTGAATCTCGTCTTCATCAACAACATCATGCCGGAGACGCCGCATTTTGCGGGCCTTGCGACCGACCCGTGCCGCTCTGAAGACAACTTCTTCGTTCCGCGCGAATACTGGATGATCAACGCTGCAACCGGTGATGTCGGCATCGCTCCGCCGCCATCTTTGACGCGCCCGGATTTCAAGCCAGTCGGCGCCGAACGCCTCGGTACCGGCCTCGTCTCGGGCGAGGAGTTCCCCTTGCCTGACACCGACCTTTCAACACCGAAGAGAGGAATGAAAATATGAAAAGCTGGAATATATTGGCGTGTTTCTACATTTGCATGTTCGCCGCGAATGCCGCGACGACATTCTGCAACCCAATGTCCATTCCGGACACTCCTATCGGCATTCTCTGCCGCGACTGCCGCAATGGCGATGCGATTCCAGAAAGCGGATGGATGTACAGTTGCTGGGCTAACGCCGCCTGCGGCTTCAAGGAAGTGCGCCAGTTCCGCGAACTTGCCGATCCTGTAGTGCTTGCGGAGGGTGACACGTGGTATCTCTATTCGAGCGCTGGGCTTATGTGGACAAGCGAGGATTTCGGCGGGACGTGGAGGCACGTTCCAGTGCAGTCTGAGGCCGCCTATGCACCCGCTGTCACGAAATTCAGAGGCAAATACTACCTCTGCACTTCTGGAGGGCCGCTGAGTGTTGCAGATTCGCCCACTGGGCCGTTCAGGACGCTTGGACGATTCGAGGTGGATACATTCTCGTCTGACCCGCAGATGCCATGGACAGGGGATCCCGCTCTGTTGGTAGACGGTGACAAGCTCTATCTCTATTGGGGATGCTGCGCAAAGCCCAAGTCCGTATGGGGAGTGGAGCTCGACCCTTCCAATCCGCGTCGCGCTTTAGTCCCTGGTTCCGCAGTCTGCCTCGTAGAGTTCGACAAGGAGAAGTATCCGTGGCTCGCCGGGCTCATCGAGGGTGCATGGGTGTTCAAGCGCAACGACACGTACTACCTAACCTTCGCCACATACGGGACGGCAAGTCCTCGCTACTGCTGGTGTGCGATGAAGGGGACTGAACCGCTTGGGCCTTTTGTTCCGCAGAAGAACAATCCCTTCTTCATTACGGAGAAGGGTCTTGTCACAGGCACCGGACATGGTTCGATCTGGTGCGACAGGAACGGCGACTGGTGGATCAACAGCTGCGTGGTCGTGTCTGCGTACCACAGCTTCGAGCGGCTGCTTGCACAGGACAGGCTTTTCTTTGAGCCAAACGGCGACATAGCAGTCGGAAAGGCGACCGAGACGCCGCAGTGGCTACCGTCTTCCGGCAAGAAGGGTGATACTGGATGGAAGGCGATTCCTCTCAAGTCTGATAGACGCGAGGCGACCGACATGAGTCTCAAGACGTGGTCTGCGATCGAGAGCATGCCGTCAAAGACCGTCTTTGAGTTCCCTGAAGAGAGTACGATCCGTTCGTTCCGCGTCATCTGGCGTGACATCGGGCTTGACACGAATCGCGGTGTGATGCCCGGTCCATTCCGCTACAGGGTTGACTACCGCTCGAATGGCGAGTGGTGGACGTGGTTAGATGCGTCGCGCAACGATACCGACCTGCTCGTGGACTATCGCGAGGCGTCTGAGGCGGTCGCCGACGCGGTTCGCCTTGTCGTCCTCTCCGCACCGCCCGGTATCACGCCGGGACTAGTGGAGTTCACGGTCTTTGGCGATTGACGAAAAATCGAAGCGAAAGGAGCAAATAACATGAACTGGAAATTAATTGCGTTTGCCTGTGCAATGTCGGCGACGGTCGCACTTGCGGCCGACGAAATAGCGGAGAAGTTGTCCTCAGCTGGCGCTCAGGTGACTCGCGGAGAAGGCCTTTATCGCTGCCAGGTGCATCGCGGCGGCGGGCGTGATACGCGTCCCGACAATTCGCTTGAGACGTTCCTCTGGTGCTGGGGGCACGGCGTCGCGCCGGAGGCGGATGCGCGGCTGACGAAGGACGGTGTCGCTATCGCGTTTCACGATCCGACGCTCCAGCGCATTGCGCGCGGCATTTCCGGGGAACTGAAGTCCCGCGAGATCAAGGACATGACGTGGAACGAGATAAAGGACGTCGATGTCGGCTCATATTTGGGCGACACGTATGCCGCGACTTTGAACTTCTGCCGGAATTGCGGAGATGATCAATGAAAATCAAACAAATTAAAACAAGGTCGACTCGCCTGTTAAAGTTGACATGTCATTTGCGCACGCATGGCAGCTCATTTGATATGCTTCAAGGCATGAAGAGAGTAGCAGCATCCGCCTGCGCAGCGATGGCGTTCGCGACCGTCTGGGCAGACACAGGTTTTTCCGTGGGACGCTGGAACGTCGCCTTTTCCGACGAAGGCGAACGACTCGTCCTGTCCCATGCCGACGGCTTTGCCGAAGTTTCGGGAACGGTTTCGTTTAAAGGACCGGCCGTCGTCACGGGAGCGGGGGTCGGCGCGGACGGTTCGGCCGCACGCTGGCGCGTCGCCTCGCCACGCGACGGCGCGAAAGAACGTCTTGCGCTTGTTGACGCGCGGGACAACGTGAACGGCTACATTTCGTTCCAGCCGGACGGCGAGGGCGTTTCGATGCTCGTCTACCATCGCACGGCGTTCGCGTACTCGGGTGTCCTGGCCTTTGACGGCGAGATTTGCTACCGCAACGACGCCTATCCTTGTTCTCTTGCGCCCAAACCCAATGACAGGGTCTTGTCTGTCAAGAGCGGCGACGCTGTCTCGCTTGACGACGATGCTCTCTTTTCTCCTTCGACTGACGAGGCACTGCATTTCAAGGGTTTAAAGTTGAAAGTTGAAAGTGGAAAGTTGTCTGCTTCGGCGAAACTCAAGATCGACGACGCGACTGCGAACGCGATGTCAGTCAAGATCGTCAAGGATTGGTACAAGTCGCGCTGGGTGCCGTACTGGCGAGCTCCGAACCGCGATCGTTCACCCCATGCGCCCACTGGCTGGCTCAGCTGGAATACTTACTTCGACACAGCCGGCTCAAAGGAGAATCTTGACGAGGCGCGTTTTGCCGCGAAGTGGTTCAAGCCGTTTGGGATGGAGATATGGAACATCGAGTCGTGGCAGGACAATTCGCCGAAACTCCCCGTCTCGAATTTCCACAACATGAACCTCGAGACGTACAAGACGCAGTTCCCCGAGGGGATGAAGTGGCTCGCGGACGAGATTCGAAAACTCGGTTTCAGACCGGGACTCTGGATGGCGCCCTATGGAACAGGCAACGACGAATTCTATGCGCGGCACAAAGACTGGTTCCTCCACGACAAGGAAGGAAAGCCCATCCGCTCATGGAACGGAAAGTATACGCTCGACCCGACTGCGCCAGGTGCGCTTGAGCATTTGACTTCGATATTCGACAAGGCCTCGCACGAGTGGGGGTACGAGTTCTTCAAGATCGACGGAATGTCGGGCCGCAATCACGGCTACTGCGCACATCTCTACGAAAGGCCAGAGATCCGTGCAGTCATGCATGACCCGTCGTGTCCCAATCCGTTCGAGCGCACCGTCGCCGCGTACAGGAAGGGCATCGGCGACGATCGCATCTTTCTCGCCTGCCAAGGTCATTTCACTGGTGCGGAGGCGGGTTATGCCGACGCTAGCCGCACGGGAGCGGACATAGTCCACCCCAACGAGCCGGTAAAGTGGAAGAACATCCTTCTTCAGGCGCGCTGCACGGTCAACCAGTTTTTCGCGCACGCTAACGTGTTCTGGTCAGACCCAGACTGCATGCTCGTCTCGCAAGGTGCGCTTGCACGCGAACAGGCGCAGGTCGAGGCGACGGTCGTCGCGCTCCCCGGGCAGCAGACGTTCGCAGGCGACAAGCTCGCTGAACTCGCGCCAGACCGTGTGCGGCTCATCCAGCAGGCGCTTCCCGTGTGCCCGACGCGTCCGGGGAAGCTCTATCCGATGTTCGGACACCTGCCGGTCTGGGATCTCAACGTGTCGCGTCCTTTCGGCGACTGGCATGTCGTCGCGCTCTTCAACTGGGGCGATGACGAGAAAGTCGTTTCCGTCTCGTGGAATGAACTCGGCGAAGACCCAGATAGACGCTTCGTCGCGTGGGAGTTCTGGACGGATACCTACCTTGGAGAGCGGAAGGGCAGTCTTTCCGCGGCAGTTCCGCCGCGTGGCGTGCGGCTCTTCGCGCTCCACGAGGCGGCGGACCATCCCCAGTTTGTCGGCGACGACAGGCACATCACGCAGGGTGCGGTTGAGTTGAATGCGCTCGAGTGGGACGCGGCGGCAAAGACGTACACGCTTGACGCAAAGGCAGTCGGCGGTTTCCCGTTCACCTATTTCGTGCGAGTGCCAGAGGGCTTTTCGTTCAAGTCAGCGTCTGCGCCGAAGGGTGGAACTGTAGAGGCGAAGATGCGTGACGACTTGTTTCTCGCAGTCACGATTTCCGCGACTTCCTCGCAGGATGTAAAAGCCGTCCTGCAGTTCTGATTGCGCAGCTTTTATTCGATCGGCTTTGCCACCTTGTTTCTGGCGAGGACTGAACTTTTCTGATCGTAGGCGAGCGCGTTCCTGTCGATACGCGCTGTTGCCGTCGCGCCAAAGACCACGGATTGCGAATGGTGTGACAGGAAGATTTATGGGCGGAACAGCAAATGATGACGATAACTTGAGAGGAGATGGCTGAAGGGGTCTGGTCGCGGCTTCTCATATTTCGTTTTGTGAGCGATTATATTTGCGCAATATAAGCGATATGTGTTGCGTAAAGAGGACGATATTTGGTATAATTACGGCGACATGAAACGATACGAGATTCTTCCCGCCTGCTCGGCGGCCGTCGTCGCCATGGCGCTGGCGACTTTTGCAGTTGAGATACCGGTCGATGTCCCGGAACGCGGTTACGTTTCGGTGCAGATACGGAATGCGGCAGGCGAGACTGTCGGCAACGTCATCACGCAGGAGCCGCTTGAAAAAGGCAAGGGCTTCGTCGATTGGGATTTGACGGGGCCTGACGACGGCGTGCGGCAAGGCGAAGGCAAATACACGTATTCCGCCGTTTGGATTCCAGAGCACACGCTCATCTACCGCGGCTATTTCTACCCGACTCCGCTCCCTGACGGGACGACGCCTTGGCACACCGGCGCCGGAACCGGCGGTTGGACGGCCGACCATTTCGCGCCTAAGTCGATCGTGCGCGTGGGCGACTTCATGTACATCACCGCGATGTGCGAGGCGGCGCACGGGCTCATCAAGTGCGACAAGGACATGAACAAGTTGTGGGGCACACGCCAGTGGGTTTTCAATACTCCCTACACCTCGGCTGGCGAGGGAGACTTCTACTACGGCTTCAAGAACGGCGTCAAGAAAGTTGACTCGCGCGACAACAAGACGAGCGGCGTGAAGACGAAGGCCTCCGGCGGCTCGTTCGCCGTCATCGGCACACACGCCTACTTTACAAGCGGCGACGCGGTTAACGTGTGGGATTTCTCTGAGAAGCCAGACGCCGTGACCGACAAGCCGATCGACGTGATTCCTGTCCCCAAGGCAGGGCAGATAAGGAAAATGCCGAACGGCAAGCTTCTTCTCTGGAGCGACAAGGACGTCGTGCGGCTCGATCCCACGACGAAGGAAATAAAGACTATTCTTAAGGACGCAGCCGAGAATCCCGGAGGACTCGCTGTGCGCGAAGACGGAGTGTTTGCTGTAGGCGACTGCGGAAAACACATAGTAACAATTTACGGCCGCAACCTAAAGCCGATTCGCACTCTTGGCAAAGGCGGCAGGCGTCCTGTTGGCGAATGGGAAGAGGATACGCTCGAAGATCCGTTCGGCATAGAGTTTGGCCCTGACGGACGGCTCTGGATCTGCGAGCAGAGCCAGCAGCCGAAGCGTGTTGGCGTCTGGAACGTCGATACTGGCCATTGCGAGAAATCCGTCGTCGGACCTACGAACTACGGTGGGGGCGGAACTCTCGATCCAGACGACGCAAATCGTGCGTTCTGGGGATATTTGGAGTTCCATAAGGGCGCGGACGGCAAGTATCGTCCGGCGAGAATCTTCTTCCGTCCTGGTGACGAGAAGTGCGGCCCTTGGGGTGGCACGCCGACATACGCTTTTCGCGCTAAGGGAAAGCTCTGGTTTACCGACCAGCAGAATCCCATGGGCAACGGGGGAAACATTCTCTATCTATACGAAGATGGGCACGCTCGCGCAGTCGCTGCGTGGGGCAACGCAAATTTCCTCTCGTCAAAGCTGCCCGAGTTCAAAGGGAAGAACTTTGCCTTCTCGTGGACAGACCTGAACGATGACGGCAAGATCACTGTTGACGAATGTGTCATCGACGAGCACGTAACTGGGCTTGGCACCGGCTGGGCCAACCGCGTAAGCGAAAACTTCGAGATTGCTTTCGGTTGCGACGGGTCGAAGATCGTCAAGTTCACTCCTGTGCGCTTCACCGAGAAGGGGTATCCGGTGTATGCGCATCTTGGCGAGCCGATTCTTGCGCCGTTCGTTCCCGCACACCACCAACAGCGTTCAGCGAGCTCGCACCTCGTCGATATGAAGGGAAATATCCTGACTCTCTCGAAGCCGCTCATGTCAATTGCTCCTGACGGCAAGGTGAACTTCCGCTATCGCAACCGCTGGCCGTCTCTCCATGACAGCCATGAGACGTCGGAGTCGGGCCGTAACCTTGGTGAACTTATCGGCACTACGCGCTTCTGGGGTTCTGCAAAGCTCAACGACGACATTGGCGAGATAGTCTGCTTCAACTCAAACCTTGGCTGTGCGTACCTTATGACGGCTGACGGCATCTTCCTCGCGCAGCTTATGCAAGACCAGCGCTGCGGGCTTCACTGGTCGTATCCGCAGTTCCCAGATTCCGACACCTTGAAGAAGACCTCGATGCAGGACGAGCATTTCCTCGGCGAGTTCCAGCGGACAAAGTTCGACGGTCGCGACGCGTTCGCGATTGTCTGCGGCAAGACGCACGCGTCGATAATCGAGGTTGGCGGCCTCAATGGTGCCCGTCGGCTTCCGTCAGGTTCTTTTGAGGTGACGAAGAAGGGGCTTGCCGAGTCCGCGAAGCGCAAGGCCGACAATCTCGCAAAGAGCCATGTTCCGCCGACATATACTGTGAAGCGGATCGATCCGCCAAAGGGATTTGGCGGTGGAGACGACATTTCTGACGCGCTTGACGATCTTGGCGGCAGACTTGACGACGATGTTCCCGCGCCGCAGGCCACCTTGGGTAGGCCGCCCGCCAACGTGTGGAACAGTGGCGATCTCGCGAAGGGCGCAGGCGGCGATTTCTTCCGCGCTTTCCACGACGGGCGGTATTTGTATTTCGCATATACGTGCCGTGAGAACGGCTCGTCGATGAAGAACTCGGGCAAGGACATTACGACGCTTTTCGAGACAGGTGGCGCTATCGATCTCATGATCCAGACGGACGCGAAAGCAGATCCCTCGCGCAAGAGCGCCGCTCGCGGCGACATACGACTGCTCTTTGCCGAATGTGGCGGAAAGGTCGTCTGCGTAAAATACGACTACGTCAATCCAAAGGCGCCGAAGTCGGCGCGCGTCGACTTTGAGTCCGACGTCGCCAAGACGACGGTCGCGTCGATAACCGAGCTCAAGCGCATCTCCGCGTGGGCCGAACACAACAAGGGTCTCTTTACGCTTCGCGCCATCGTGCCGCTCTCGTCCATCGCGAAGAAGAAACTTCCCGCCGAGACGCGGCTCGACGTCGGGCGCATCACCGGCGATCCTTCCGGTGCCGCCTCGGTAGAGCGCATCTACTGGAGCAACAAGGCGACGGCGCTTATGAGCGATCGTCCTACGCAGGCGGGGGTGGAACCTCGGCTTTGGGGGAAGGCGAAGGTGGAGTGAAAAGTTCAAAGTTTAAAGTTGAAAGTGTAAAGTGTAGAATTCGAAGTTGAAAGTTTTTATGAAAACAAAAAAGAAATATGTATTGGCATGTGCATCGCTTGTGCTTGCACTGTCCTTCTCGGCAGGGGCGGAAAGCTATGCCTGGCGAGGTTTCCACTTTGACGAGGCACGACATTTCTTCGGCAAGGAGACGGTCAAGGATTATCTTGACCACATGCATCGCCTTGGTCTGAACAGGTTCCATTGGCATCTCGCCGACGACCAGGGCTGGCGTCTTGACGTGCCCGGATTCCCCGAGCTCGTGAAATATGGCGCCGCGCGCGCCTCTACGCCGCTTCCCGGAGACGAACAGAAAAGCGACGGCAAGCCCTACGGCCCGTTTTTCTACACGCCGGAAGATATTTCGGAGATTGTCTTGTATGCGGCGGAGCGCGGCATCGAGATCGTTCCCGAGATAGAGATTCCAGGACACTGCCGCGCGCTTCTCGCTGCTCATCCCGAGTTCTCGTGCGCCGGCGACTTGAAGCGGGAGCCATGGAACGTCTGGGGAGTCTGCGAAGACGTCATCTGCGCCGGAAACGAGGAAGCGCTTGCATATTACGAGCGAGTCATCGACGAGGTCATGAAGATGTTCCCATCCGTCTATTTTCACATCGGCGGCGACGAATGCCCGAAGACCCGTTGGAAAGCATGCCCGAAATGCCAGGCGCGCATCAAGGCGCTCAAGTTGAAGGACGAGGAGGCGCTTCAGAGCTGGGTTACGACACGCATGGTGCGTCATATCGCGAGCAGGGGCAAGCGGGCGATCGGCTGGGACGAGATTCTCGCCGGGGGAGAACTTCCGGCCGGCACGATCATCCAGTGCTGGCGCGACAAGAAGTATGCCGCAGAAGCGGCGAAACGCGGTCATGAAGTAATCGTCTCTCCCACTGAATACACCTATTTCACCCTTGCCGAGGGCTTGCCGGGAGACCCCTACAAGTATCGCGGTTGGACGGGAGGCGAATTTCTCCCGGCCGCCAAGATGCGCCTTTTCGATCCGCTCGCCGGAGTGCCGACAAAATACCATGACAAGGTGATCGGCGGCGAGTGCTGCCTGTGGAGCGAATTCGTCCACGACCGCAAGGAACTCGACTACAAGGTTCTGCATCGTCTGCCGGCCTTCTCCGAGGCAATGAAGAACAATAGGTACTGACTATGTGCGACAATAAAGGTAAGGTTTGAGTAAAGTTTGAAGTTTGATGTTTGAAGTTTAGAGTTCAAAGTTATAAATCAGAGGTAAATCTTATGAAGACAAGATGCATAGCTGCATTGGTTCTGTCTGCCGCGTGCGCGGCGGTTGCTAATGGAGAGATAACTGCGCCAACGGCGATGCCGATACAGCGCACGCTGAACGCGCTCGAAAAGTCCACCGCGGCGAATCCGGCGCGCGTGAGAATGCTGTTCTACGGGCAGTCCATCGTGGAGCAGGGCTGGCACACGAACATCGTGCGGCAGCTGAAGGAACGGTATCCGACTGCAATCCTCGAGGTCGAGAACCGCGCGATAGGCGGCTTCACTTCCCCTGACCTTATCAGAACCGCGGAGAGCGATCTCTATCCGTACTATCCCGACATCCTCTTCTTCCATGTCTACGGCCCGACCGAGAAGTACGAGGCGATAATCCGCAAAGTGCGCGAGACGACGACGGCGGAAATCGTCCTCTGGACGAGCCATCTCGACAAGAAAGAGGCCGAGTCGCGCGAATCGATAGAGCAACTTCTTGCCGAGCCAGACAGGCGTTCGAAGGCGATCAAGGACATCGCCGCTCGCTACGGTTGCCTCTTCGTCGACCTCCGGAAGAAATGGTGCAGGATGATGCTCGACACTGGCAACGGCTGCGACGTGCTGCTGATGGACGGAATACACATGCGTTCCGACGGGCCTGCGTTTGGCTACTATTCTAATTTCATCGCCGAGGAACTTGTCCGCATCCCTGAAACAAACGGCGAGCCCAAGTTTAGCGGGACGATCACCGAAATCCCCGTCACCGACAGCCGCGTCAAATCTGCCGCGGACGGTTCACTGCGCCTTGAATTTGAAGGAAACCGCGTCGTCGCCGTTTCCGACGGAAGCGGCGTTGGCGAATCTCGCATACTGCTTGACCGCGAACCACCCCAGAAATATCCCGACATGTATTTCACGACGCGGCCGTCGAAGTTGCTATCGTGGATGCCGATGATCAAGCACGTTGAGATCGCGCCAGACGCGATGCCTTTCGTCGAGGACTGGACCCTGACATACATCGACGGCACTATGCCGCTTGGCGACCCGATACACTACAAGGTCGAGGGAAGCGTCTCTGGCTTCGACGGCGAGGGCTGGAATACGAACGACTTCTGGTCCGCGTCTGGACGCGTCGTCATAAACAAGGCCGACTTCCATACGTGGCAATACAGGTATTTCATCAAGGAGGGACATGGCGACAAGACGCGTGATTCCGTTCCGGGCCAGAAGATCACATGGTCGACAAGGGCGCTCTTCACAGATCCTCTTCCGGCGGGCAAGCTAGATGCGCGCACGACGCTCGTGCAGAATTGCGCAAACGGACGGCATGTTCTCTCGATAAGCCCGCAGGCCGGCGGCAAGGTCGGCGTAAAGTCCTTCATCGTATACACTCCAGCAAAGAAGAAATAACACGAAAGAAAACAAAATGAAATACATCGCAAAGCTTGCATTCGTCTTCGCCGCCGTCTCCCTTTCTGCGTTTGCTACCGAGACGGAAAATGTTAGGTTCAGGGTCATAAGGGCGCCTGGAGCTGTCAATGTCGACGCAGACTCCTCGGATTGGGATCTGTCGGGTTCGATATTCTGCTGCCCGGACGTCGAGAAGTTCCGCACGAGCTATGCCGTGTGGATTTCCGCGATGTACGACAAGGACAACCTGTACTTCTTCTTCCGCTGGCTTGACGCGACGCCGATGAACAACCCTGGGCTCGCGGGAAGCGACTATCCCTGGCAGGGCGACTGCATGCAGGTGCGACTCGCGACGAGCCCGCAGTCCAAGACCGCCTTCAACGGGCTCAGGCACAACACCGACGTGTCGCGGCTTCCGATGAAGTTCGCGCACTTCGAGTTCTGGCGCGACCGCAACGCCACGGCAGCCGCAAGCGCGACGCTCGCCTTTGCCGCGCAGCCGAAGGGCGAGGACGTGTTGTCGAAGGGCGTGAAGGAGGCGTTTGCCGAGATCCCCGGCGGCTACGCCCAGGAAGTCTCGATACCGTTGTCGCTTGTCTGCGCCGGCGCGTACCGTCCCCAGGCGGGCGACAGGATGCTGCTCACGTTCGAGCCCAACTACCGCACTAACGGCGACCAGCGCCTGACCACGAAGGAGTTTTTCCGCGAAGGCATGGAGCCCGACCGCGTGATGACGTTCATGCGCGCCGACGTGTGGGGGCTTGCGGAGTTCGTCGACAAAGGCGGCGCGCCTCAGCCGCTCCGCCTCGCGGGCGGAAGGACGCTTCCCGTCTCGATGAAGAACGGGATGCCCGAGGTCGACTGGAGTTCCCTCAAGGCAGTCAAGGCGAAGCCCGGCTTCAAGCCAATCAAGTTCAAGCTTGACGAGCCGGCGAACGTCTCTGTTATCATAAAGAACGCCGCTGGTGATGTCATTGCGTGGCCGCTCAACAACCAGCCTCTTCCCGCAGGTGAAAACGAAATTTTCTGGAACGGACTCGACGCCTGCTACGACACGCATGTAGGCTCTCCCGTGCCGGCAGGGACATACACTTGGGAAGGCCTTGCACATAAGCCGCTTCACATTGAACTGCAGGGCTGGGCTCATGCCGCCGGCCCCAATCCCTACGACTTCGCTGGCGGCGGCTGGGGCGGCGATCACGGCGATCCTTGCGCTGTCGCGTGTGACGGCGAACGCGTCTACATGGGGTGGCATCGCGCCGAGGCGGGACAGGCGGTAGTTGCCGCCGATCTCGACGGCAACATGATATGGCACCACAAGCGCGGTGGCTTCGGCTCCGCGCGCGCGCTGGCCGTCGACGGCGAAGGGCATCTCTACGTCTACGACGCCGGACAGGGCAACACCGTCTATCGTCTTGACGCGGCGAAGGGTACGTACGACAACTTCCCCGGTACGAAGAGCGGCGAGTTTTCGCTTGATCCGTTCAAGCTCGGTCTTGCCAAGCGCATGCGCTTCGCGGACGGGCGTCTTGAATTCGTCTTCGACAAAGAGGTTGTCTCGGTAGCTGTCTCTAAGCTTGGCGATGTGAAGCGCCGTCAGACGACGCCTCGCGACTTGGAGGCGCGCGCCGTCGCGCCTGACGGCACCGAATATATCGCAACCGGTGCGCCAGACCACCAGGTCAAGGTCATGAAGGACGGGCGCGAGATTCGCCGCATCGGCAGAAAGGGCGGGCGTCGTCTCTCGGGCAAGTGGGATACGGATGGAATGTACAATGTCGCGGACATTGCGCTCGACTCAAAGGGCTTCCTCTGGGTTGCGGAAGCAGACTCTCTCCCGCGCCGCGTCTCGAAGTGGAACGCATCGAGCGGCGCATTTGCCGCGGAGTTCTTTGGTTCTACTGCGTACGGTGCGCTTGGTGGCGCTATATGCCCGACCGATCCTCATATCATGGTCGGTCAGGGTTGCGAATGGCTCCTGGACGGCAAGTCGACTCGCGCAAAATGCGTCGGCTATGTCTCCCGCAACGCGGGCTGGGGCTGTACGCGTTTTGGCCGCGGCCCGAAGGGCGAGGTGTATGTCGCGATTGCGGGCTGGTGGATGACCGACGCATCGAAGGTAAAGATATACCAGCGCATCGGACCTGGCGAATGGAAGTTCCGCGCCGAGCTCGACCAATCTGGAAAGGGTCTCAAGGCGTGGGCGGACGAAAACGGCGATGAGCAGCAGCAGCCGAACGAATGGCGCGACTTCTCTTCAATGGACCTCGGCTCGTGGATTACGGGCTGGTACATGACGATGAACCAGGCGATGACTTGGTTCTCCGGCAGATACGTAATACCCGTGACAGGCTGGACAAAGTGCGGTGCGCCGATCTACGATCTTGCCAAGGCGAAGAAGATGGGCGACGATGCCGCGAAGCACTCGGGCGGAATGGGCGCTACGGCTGGCTCGGTTTCGGAGGACGGGCGCTTTGCGTTCTACAACGCGCAGTACAACACGAAACATTCATACTCGCCTTGCTACGACATCGCGACCGGCAAGTGCCTCTTCAGGATTCCGAGCTGCTATGTCGGCGTCCACGGCGGGCACTCGGCGCCGCCTGCGAAGCGCGGGCTTATCCGCGCCGCCTACGACATCATCGGTACGGCTAAGTTCCCTGGCGCTCTTGGCAACATCTTCGTGATCGGCACAGACAAGGGCGAGTGGCACATAGTGAATGACCGCGGCTTCTATGTGGCCGGACTCTTCGAGCCGGAGCCGATGAGCGTCGCGTGGCCGGAGAAGTTCGAGGTAGGGACTCTCCTCGACCGCACTCCACCAGGACAGGGCTCGGAGGATTTTGGCGGTTCCATAATCCGCGCAGACGATGGCGAGCTCTATGCCATGTTTGGAAAGACCGCCTTCATCAATGCCAAGATCGCGGGGCTTAAGACGGCGAAGGCGATTCCCGGCGGCAAGATTGAAGTGACGCAGGCGGATGTGGCAACCGCCAACGGCTTCAAACAGCAACTCGCCAGCGGCAAACTCACCGCGTTCACCTGCGACTTTGAGCCCGAAGGCGCCGAAGAGCCAGCGGAGCTTTTCACTGCGTCCGCAAAGTGCGCTGGCGGACGAGTCACCTTCGAGTACGATGTCGAAGACAAGACGCCGTGGGTAAATGGTGCGAGCGACTTCAGGAACATGTACGCGATGGGCGACACAGTGGACTTCCAGCTCGCGGACGCAAACGGCGACCTTCGGCTTTCGGTGGGGGCACTGCAGGGCAAAGTCACAGCCGCGCTTTACAAGCCGAAGAGCAAGACGGAGAAGGCGCCGCACACGTTCTTCTCCGGTGTCTACAAGGACGGCGTCACGTGGGAACTCGTGAAGGAGATTCCGGTCGACGCGAAGGTCGAGAAGCGCGACGGCGGCTACAAGATCGCGTTCTCCGTCGCCGAGAAGGACTTAGGTCTCGCCGCGCCGCTCGCCGGGCGCAAGGCTAAGGGAGACTTCGGCGTAACGTTCGGCGACACTGCCGGACGCGACACGGTGCTTCGTGTCTTCAAGTTCAACAAGGAGACTGGCATCGTCTCCGACGAAGTGGAAGAGCTCAAGCTCCAGCCGAACAACTGGGGGACGATAACGTTGTGAGGGTATTAGCCACAAAGGACAGGAGGAAACAGGAGTAGGAGAAGGGGTAGTGATATTAGCCACAAAAGACAGGAGGAAACAGGAGTAGGAGAAGGAGTAGTGATATTAGCCACAAAGGACAGGAGAGACAGGAGACGGAGAAGTGGTAATGGTATAAGTCACAAAGAATAATAGTAAACAGGTGAAAGGGATAAAACTTTCATAAACCTTCTGTTTCTCCTGTTCTTTGTGGCTAAATGATTGTAAGGCCTAAGAAAATGAATTTTGGTCTAGTTGTATTCAATTATTACAGGCAAAACATAGAGAGGAAACTAATATGAATCATTCATCAATATTCGCAACCAAGTTTGCCGCGTGTGCAACTTTGCTCTTTGCGGCGGGCGGCGCATTTGCCGCAGAGTCGGTGAAGGTCGAGACGGCGAACACGATGATGCTCTTCGAGCGCGAGAAATCCGGCGCGGGCGAGCGGCTCTACCTGCGCCACTTCGGTCCGAAGATCGCGGACGAAGCCGGTGCGCTCGCGCTTTCGGTGCGTCGCGGACCCGGCAGTTCGCTCGGTACGGACAATCCGCTTGCCTATTCCGTGTTTGGCGAGTCGGGCCGTGGGCTCAACCGCTTTGGCGGGCTTAAGGTCACGCACGACGACGGCACGGTTACGCTTGATCTCATTGTCGAGAAGATCGAACGCAATGGCGACGCGCTTGTCGTCCGCTGGCGCGATGCGGTACACGATTTCCGCGTCATCCAGACGTTTCGCCCTCGTGCCGACGCGGATGTTGTCGAGACTTGGGTAGAGCTTGTCAACGGCGAGAAGGGCGCGGTGAGAATATCTCGCATGTCGTCGTTTACGCTCGTCTTCCCGATGCTCGCCAATGACTGGCGGCTTATGAGTCTTACGGGCGAGTGGGCTTCTGAAGGAGAAGTCATTGACAGGCCTATCGAGCGTGGCCGCCGCATCGTCCTTGACTCGCGTTCCGGCGTGCGCGACGCATGGCTCAACAATCCCGCGTTCATGCTTTCTATAGGCGGGCCTTCGACTGAGACTGATGGTCGCGTCATCGGTTGCGCGCTTTGCTGGTCGGGCGCGTGGGAAATGTCGTTCCGCAGAAGCGAGGTCGATCTTCTCGAAGTCGTTGGCGGTCCCGCCAATGTCGCAGGCGACTATGTTCTTGATTCCGGCAAGTCGATTACGCTGCCAGTCGCCGTTCTCACATACTCGGATAAGGGCAAGGGTCAGGTTTCCCGCAACTTCCACCGCTGGGCGCGTCGCCACTGGATGCCCAACGGCGCGAAGGAGAGACCGACGCTTCTCAACAACTGGGAGGGAACGGGGCTTTTGTTTGTCGAAAAGGAAATCGTCACGATCATGGACGGCGCGAAGTCCGTCGGCGTTGAAATGTTCGTCCTCGACGACGGCTGGTTCGGGCTCGGCGACCGTGTTCGCAATACCGACGACCGTGGGCTTGGCGACTGGTACGTGAACAAGGAGAAACTTCCAAATGGACTTGCTGGTCTTGCCGCCGAAGCGAAGAAGCGCGGGCTCAAGTTCGGTTTCTGGGTGGAGCCAGAAATGGCGAACATCGGGAAGTGCGATCTTCTTGAGAAGCATCCCGACTGGGCGCTTCAGGAGAAAGGCCGCCCGATGCGCGGCGGACGCGGCGGCACGCAGGTCGTCCTTGACTTCATAAACCCTGCCGTGCGCGACGAGATATGGAGCCAGCTCGACGCGGCGTATTCTTCAGTCCCAGACCTTGCCTTTGTAAAGTGGGATGCGAACGCGAACATCGACAACGTCGGCTCGACGTATCTTGACGCCGCGCATCAGGGCAACGTGTACTTTGACTACACAATGGGCTACTACGACGTCCTCGCGCGCCAGCGGGCGAAATACCCAGACCTCGACATGCAGGCGTGCTCTTCCGGCGGCGGACACATGGAGTACGGCTCGCTCAAGTACTGCGACGAGTTCTGGACTTCCGACAACACCGACCCGCGCGACCGCGTGAAGATACAGTGGGGCGCAAGCCAGTTCTATCCCGCGTGCGCGATGGCGAGCCACGTGACCGTTACGGGGCGCCAAGTGCCGTTCAAGTATCGCGTTGACGTTTCGTTCTCCGGGCGCTTTGGCATCGAAATGCAACCGAAGAGCATGAAGCCGAGAGAACTCGATTTCGCCCGCAACGCCCTCAAGGAATATCACCGCATACGTCCTGTCGTGCAGCAGGGCGACCTGTATCGTCTCGTCTCGCCTTTCGAACACGACTACGCGGCGCTCATGTACGTGAACGAGCAGAAGACCCATGCCATCGTCTGTATGTATGGGCTTTCCCGCGACACGCGCAAGAACTATTTGCCGCCGCTTGTCATGCAGGGGCTCGACCCAAAGAAGCACTATCGCCTTCGTGAATTGAACACCGAGAGCTGGCGCACTCCTCATTCGCCGATTCTCGGGAAATGTACTGACTTCGTTGCCGAGATGGACGAAAAGATACTCCCGACAGGCGAGGCGCTGATGACTTTCGGCCTTCCTGTTTCGCTTGGCGACAAGGACTACGACTCCGCCATACTCGAACTCATAGCCGAATAGTTAAAACATGTACAAGTTCACAACGCTCGCAATATTAACTGTGTCGCTTGCGGTGGCAAGTGCCGCGGGCGCAGGCGATGCGCCGCCGTCTTCCTGGGCCTGGCTTGGCTTCGCACGCGAAGGCGGCGCGGTGGTCTCGCCTCGTCCAGACTCTCGCTTTGACTGTCCCATGCGCGGCAAATCTGTCGCGTGGGAAGCACGCGACACGTTCAATCCTGCGGCCGCGACGTTCGGCGGAGAACTTGCCATCCTCTACCGCGCCGAAGACGCGTCAGGAGAGGGCATAGGCGAGCGGACTTCGCGCATCGGCCTTGCGCTCTCCTCCGACGGCTCGTCGTTCAGGCGACTTGGAAAACCTGTCCTCTTCCCCGGCAAGGACGGTGCAGAGGAGTGGGACGCGCCAGGAGGGTGTGAAGACCCACGCGTCTGCGAGACACCCGATGGGCGATACCTCATGCTCTACACGATGTGGAACAGGAAAGTTCCACGTCTTGGCGTTGCGACTTCTCACGACCTTCTCAAATGGACGAAGCACGGCCCCGCCTTTTCTGGGCGTTTCCGCGACCTCGCCACTAAGTCTGCGTCTGTGGTGTGCGAACGAAAGGGAGATTCGCTCGTCGCGGCAAAGATCGGCGGCAGGTATCTTATGTACTGGGGCGAGGAGTTCGTGAACCTCGCGACTTCCGACGACCTTGTGAACTGGAGTCCAGTATGCGATGAGAAGGGCGAGCTTTTGCGCGTAATCGAGCCGCGTAAGGGGAAGTTCGACTCCGCGCTCACGGAGTGCGGCCCGCCAGCTGTCCTGACCCAGAAAGGAATTCTTCTTCTTTACAACGGAAAGAACAAGTCAGGAACGGATGGAGACGCGCGTACTGCGGCGGGCGCGTACTGCGGCGGGCAGGTGCTCTTTTCCGTAGACGAACCGACAAAGGTCATCGCGCGTCTTGACGAGCCGTTTTTCGTACCAGAGGCGGAATACGAGAAGTCAGGGCAGTATCCGTCCGGAACGGTATTCCTCGAAGGCCTTGTTCCGTTCCGCGGCAAGTGGCGTCTTTTCTTCGGCTGCGCCGATTCGCGCGTTGGAATGGCGACGCTGCCTGACGATGGAATGGAAAACAGGGCTGTTGGGCTTTCATCCTTTGCCGATCCCAAGTCCGTTCCGCCCGGAAAGTTCACCTTCATTTCGCCATTGGGCGAATGGAAGGGCGAGGAGCTCAAAAAGGACGAAAAGTCCGCTGCATTCTCAAGGTGTGTTGTAAATGCGGCAGACATAGCCCGAGTCGAAATCTTTGCGTCTGCGCTTGGGACATTTGAATTTTATGTAAACGACTCACTTGTCAGCGTGGCGGAAAACGGCAACAGGGCAGACTTCCTCCGGCCAGGCGCGACCGACGTGTGGCGCAAGCGGCACTTTCTTTCGTACGACGTCACGCGTCTTTGGCGTTGCTGCAAAGGCGAGAAAAACGACGTCTCCGCATTCGTGGCGCGTTCGTGGTTCTCCGACTCCTGTGGAAGCCGCAAAGACGTAAAGCCCGCCCTTGCCGCAAAAGTGAAGCTTGTGTTCCGCGACGGTTCGAGCGAGATCGTGGAAACCGATGAAAGCTGGAAAGCGTCTTTTGCAACACCTTTCGAACGTGCGGGAATCTACTATGGCGAAGTGCGCGACGCGCGTGTAACGGACGCCGCCGCAACGTGCGCCGGAAATACTTCGGCTGAGGTGAATACTAACTTTACTGGCGTTGTCACCGCCATGGAGGGCCCTGGCGTGTCGCTTAGGCACGATCTTGCGCTTGATCCAAAAGAATCGTATGTCTACTCGGACGCGGACATCTTAGGTGCGACAAGCAATGCCTTTGGAACAGCCCGTGGACGAAAGGTTCGGTTGTGTGTTGGAGAAAAAGTCCGCCTTCAGCGTGGCGAGCGACTCGTCATTGACTTCGCGCAGAACGCCGCCGTGGTGCCGGAGATCGTCGCCCGCGCCGAGAGGGGAGTCGTACTTTCCTTCAAGGGCGGTGAGATGCTAAACGATGGCAATGGCGAAAAGTCGCGCGGGAACGACGGCCCTGGAGGAAGCGTCTACCGTGCAAACCTAAGACGGCTCGCCGACGACGGAGCGCTTGCGAAGTATGTTTTTGCGGGAGGCGACGCAGAGCGCTATACGGCTTCGTTCACTTTCTTTGGCTATCGCTACGCCGAAATATCGGCCACTGGCCCTGTGGAGATTTATTCCGTGAGGTCGATTCCGGTGACTTCTGTTGCGAAGTCGATGGAGCGCGGCACGATTACGACAGGCAATGACGAGGTGAACCGCCTCATCAAGAACGCCAGATGGGGAATGTACTCCAACTACCTTTCGATTCCTACCGACTGTCCGCAGCGAGACGAGCGAATGGGCTGGACTTGCGACACGCAGGTGTTTGCGCCCGCGGCGTTCAGGTTTTCCGACGCATACGGGCTTCTCGCAAAATGGATGGCAGACCTGCGCGACGCGCAGTCTGAGCGTGCGGACGGCCTTTATCCATCTGTCGCGCCGATCATGTGCGTGGGCGCGGTCATGTGGGGACGCCTCGGCTGGGCAGACGCCGGAATCGCCGTGCCGTGGGTTGCGTGGCAGATGACTGGCGACACTCGGATAATCGACGAGAACTTTGATTCGATGTCTCGCTACATAAACAGGATCGCCTTGACGCAGCATCGCACGATCGACGGCATACAGTTCGCCGACTGGGTGTCCTACGAGCAGATCACGCCAACTGGTTCATGGCCTGCGGACCATCCGTGGGACCCCAAATACCTTCTACCAGAGGCGCAGAAGTACTTCGACTATCTCGGCGGCTGTCAGTGGCTCATGGACGCGCGGCGGATGGCCGACATGGCGAAAGCGACGGGTCGCGGCGACGAGGCAGCGCGCTACGCGCAGATGGCGGACGAGGCGCGGGCGTATCTCAAGGCGAACTTCTTCGAGCAGGACGGGGGGCTTTTGAAGATCTTCCGCCATCTGCAGACGCCCGCGGTGTTCGCGCTGCGGCTGGGACTCTACGACGACATGGCGAAGGAATTGGCCGTCGTGGCGCTTCTTAAAAACTTCGAAGACCACGGCGGATGTTTGCAGACGGGCTTTCTTGGAACTGCGCTGATACTCGATGCGCTTGCATACGACGCAGGGCGTCCGGACGCCGCATATTCGCTTCTTCTCCAGGACAAAGACCCGAGCTGGCTCTTTACGGTGCGACAGGGTGCCACGACAATGTGGGAGCGCTGGAACAGCTACACGAGGGAGAAGGGGTTTGGGCCGGTGGACATGAACAGCTTCAACCACTACGCCTACGGATCGTTCGCGGACTGGCTCTTTGGCGCGGCCGCGGGGATTCGCCCAGGTCCCAACGGAGGTTTCGACGACCGCTTCGAGCTGGCGCCGCTGCCCGACAGGCGTCTCGGAAGCGTCGAGGCGACATACAAGACGAAGAACGGCGTCATAAGGAGTGCGTGGCGCTACCACGACGACGGCACGCTCGTCTGGGAATTCACTGTGCCCAAGAATTCCGTCGCTTCTGTTTCGTTCAACGGCACGACGCGCGACTATCCTGCGGGCACATACACGCTGGAAACTGTGCCGCGCCCACTCCGGCCGCCGGCAGTTCCGCTCGTGACGTGCGATCCGTTCTTCTCGGTGTGGTCGCCGCACGACCGGCTGACGGACGGCGAGACGACGCACTGGGCCTCGTGGAAGACGCAGCCGCTCAACGTAGTGCTTGAGGCCGACGGGAAGGTGCACCGGCTCTGCGGAACAGAACCCGCCGATGCTCCGGCGCTTGAACAGGTCGCCTGCGAGGTGCGTCCGCTCACGACGGTCGTGCGGTATGTTGGCGCGGACGGTCTCTGTGCGACGCTCGAGTTCCTGACCGCGAAGGATCCGAGCGACCTCGAAGCGTTTTCCCGTCCGGTGACGTACCTCACCGCGCTCGTCGAGGGCGCGAAGACGTGGAAGCTTCGCGCCTCGTTCGGCCCGAACATCTGCCGCGAGGACGAGAGTGCCGCGGTCGCGACCAACGTGCTGACGGTGGCAGGGCGTCCGGCCGTGCGCCTTGGGCGAATTGAGCAGAATCCGCTTGGAAGCTCTGGAGACACGGTACGGTGCGACTGGGGCTATGCCTGGACGGTCGACTGCGGCGACCATTTTATCCTGGCGTACGACGACGTGAAGTCGATACGTTGGTTCGACCGCGACCTGCCCGCATACTGGCGCAGGGACGGAAAGAGCTTTGAGAAGATGCTGGAGGATGCGGTCGGCGCATACGCTGCGGTGCGGGAGCGCGCGCAGGCGAAGAACGCCGCGCTTCTGGAGGCGTTCCGGCTGCGGGGCGGCGAGAAGTATGCGCGACTCTGTGCGCTTGCGTGGCGGCAGAGTTTCGCCGCGTGCAAGCTCGTGACGGGTCCCGACGGGGAGCTCTTCTACTTTTCGAAGGAGAACGGTTCGAACGGATGCATCGGGACGGTGGACGTATTCTATCCGCAGCTGCCGCTCCTGCTCTACACCTCGACAGAACTCACCCGCGCTACGCTGCGCCCGATACTCGAGTACGCCTCGTCGGACAAGTGGAACTACGACTATGTACCGCACGACCTCGGGCAGTATCCTCTCGCCACGGGCCAGGTGTACTCGATGGGGACAGACCCCAAGACCGGCAAGCCGCACGCCGACGCGGACCGCATGCCGGTGGAGGAGTGCGGCAACATGCTCATCGCGCTCGCGGCGCTCGCGCAGAAGGAGGGGAACGCCGGTTTCGCCGAGAAGTGGTGGCCGACTGTGGCAAAGTGGGCGGAATACCTCAAGCGGTTCGGCTTCGATCCCGGGGACCAGCTCTGCACCGACGACTTCGCAGGACACCTCGCGCACAACGCAAACCTTTCGCTTAAGTCGATACTCGCCCTCCGTTCGTATGCGATGCTTGTTGAGATGCGAGAGCGGGCCCGCGGCGCGTCGTCGGATGAGTCCGACCGCCTCAAGCTCGACTCGCTCATCATGAGCATGCAGTGGGTCAAGGCGGCGCAAGGCGGACGCGATGGTGCGACGCGCCTCGCTTTCGACCAGCCTGGGACGTGGAGTCTCAAGTACAATCTCGTGTGGGATCGCGTGCTTGGGTTCGACCTCTTCCCAGACGAGGTCTTCCGCGGCGAAACCGCCGCGTACGTCCGGTTCGCAAACAAGTTCGGCGTTCCGTTAGACAGCCGCAGGACATACACGAAAGGCGACTGGACGATGTGGTGCGCGGCGATGGCCGACAATCGCGAGGAATTCGACTCTCTCGTGTCGGGCGTATACCGCTTTGCGGACGAGACGCCGTCGCGCGTGCCGCTTTCGGACTGGTACGAGACCGTGGGCGAGGGAAAAATGGTGGGGTTCCTCGCACGCAGCGTGGTCGGGGGATTTCTCATGCCGATGCTCACTGCCGCCGCCGAGGACGACGTCCGACGCGCTATGCAGCCTCATGACGAAGGGAGGTGTTCAAGATGAAGAAGCGCGATATACTTTTTCTGTCATCCTCTGCGGCGCGAGACCTTGCGGACATACTCTCCGGCATAGTGTCGTTCAGCAACAGAAAAGGATGGAACGTCCACATCATAGGCGATATCCACGAGAGGAACAGGGTGTTGGAGTTGTTGGAGTTCTGGAATCCGGACGGTTGCATCGTACACAGCGGGCTTGACGACGGGAAAATTGTACCAAAGGACTTCGAAAAGATTCCCGTCGTCTGGATAGATCGAGATCCGGCGACGTTGCCATCGTCTGCGCTGTGCGTCATACAGGATTCACGCCCCGCCGGGACGCTTGCGGCGAAGGAGTTGCTCAAACACAACCTCGAATCGTACGCTTTCGTCGACAGGCCAAATCCGCAATTCTGGTCGAAGGGCAGGAGAGACGCCTTTAAGAAGGCGGTGACCCTCAACGGAAGTCGGTATTTCGAGTTTGGAGAAAAGAGCGAAGCGAGATGGTGTAACTTGCTTAAGGACTTCCTGCTTTCGCTTCCGCGTCCATCCGGCATATTTTGCACGAACGACACAGTCGCCGTCGAAGTAATATCAATGGCATCGCGGCTCGGTATTGAGATGCCGGAGGATATGCTGGTCGTAGGCGTTGATGATGTCGAGGAGTTTTGCGAGATTCTGTCACCTACGCTGACAAGCGTTCATCCAGCGTTTGCGGACGCCGGCCTTTCTGCTGCAAATCTCCTTGCTAGGCGGCTTGCCAACCCGAACTTGAAGGGCGTGGTCAAGACGTTCGAGGCGAGGGAAATAACGCGGCGCCAGTCGACGCGCCGCATCACCACTAAGGGCGGCAACATCGATCTTGCGCTTGAGATGATAAGAAGAAGGGCGGCGGAGGGAGTCTCGGTCGACGAAGTGGTGGCGCTCATGGGGTGTTCGCGCCGTGCGGCGGAGATCAGGTTCAAGCGCCATCTGCACAACTCTATCCTTGACGAGATACATTCAGCACGCATAGAGCTCGCGAAAAAGATCATTGCGAACGAAGCCACTAAAATTGGCGGCTTGCACCTTCGCTGCGGCTTTGACTCGCCCGCGACCTTCCGCCGCGTTTTCAAGTCCGTTACAGGATTTTCACCGCAAGCATACCAGCGCAAAAACTAGATTCGTGCGCATTTTGAGCGGCGATTTTTGCGCGATTTGAGCGCTAAGTTAGTTGCATTTTCTCCCGAAGTTATGTACAATATATACAAAACAATGAGGGGTAATATATCATGAAAGCTTGTAAACTGTTCTCCGTTGTGGTAGCGGTCGCTTCCACTCTGTTCGTTGCACTCTCCGCCAGCGCGGAATTTACTTGCGAACTTTCGTTCCCGCAGGCGCCGTCAACCGCGCTCGCGAACTTCCCCGTGCTTGTGCGGCTCGCGGAGGACGCGCCGACCGGCTTCTCCTATGCGGACTGCCCCACGGCGAGCTGCATCTGGTTCACGGACGAAGGAGGCACAGATATTCCGTTTGAAGTGGACACGTGGGACAGCACAAGCAACTCGCTCGTCTGGGTCTCCGTCCCGTCGCTCTCATCCTCCGCGAAGATCACGATGCACTGGGACGCCAGCGGCGCGCCGGCCGGGCTGCCCGCCGCGCGCGAGGTGTGGACGCGCGCCGGCTACAACGCCGTCTGGCACTTCAGCGGCAGCAACGCGGAGTCCGTGACGAACCTCCTCCCCTCCGCGACGCGCGGCACGCCGACCTACGACGGCAACGTATCCTATCCCGGCCCGGTCGGCAAGACGCTCTGGCTCAACGGCTCGTCCGACCTGCGCTACGCCCCCAATCCCGCCTGGACGACACTCGGCGACGGCCCGGCGCTCTCCGTCTCCTTCTTTGTGCGCTCGTCAAGCGGGGGCTTCACGCGCATGATCTCGTGCATGTCCGACTGGAGAAAGCCGGCCGGATATGAATTCACGTTCCAGAGCAGCAACACCAAGATCACCGTCGGGTCGTCCAACGAGAGCCAGATGCAGACGGACATCACGACGGGGCCGAACACCAAGTGGAAGCACTTCGCGGGAACCTGGTCCGGAACGACGGTGAAGTTCTACGACGATGGCAGCAAGGCGAAAGAAGCCACGCTGAACGCGGTCGTCGCGCCGACCGAAGCCCTGACCTTCGGCGCCCAGGGCGGCTCCAACACCGGTGCCCCCCTCACCGGCGGCCTTGACGAAATCCGCATCCGCCGGGAAACCTCTTCGGACGACTGGGTCGCGGCGGAATACGCGACGGCGACGGACGCGAATTACGTCTCCTTCGGCGAGGTGGAGGAGGCCGCCGCCGTCATGTCGTTCGAGTTCGGAACGCCGTCCGTTTCGTCCGTCTCGGCGACGGGCGCGACCATTTCGGCGCGTCTCAAGGGGATTGGCGATAACGCGACGTCCGCTAACCTCTGGGTTGTCGTCACCGGCTTTGGCCAGACGCGAGCCTACCCGCTCGATCCGGCGACGGAGCCGAAGGTTGTCGAGGCGACGCTTTCGGGCCTCCAGCTCGGCGCGGACTGGACCGCCTACCTGACGGCGACGAACAATCTTGGCGCTGGCGTGGATTCCGCTCTCGCCGCGTTCTCAACGCTCTCCGATGCCGACGCCGGCTCGCCGGGCCTCTACCAGGGCGTCACGCACGCGCAGGCGACCGCCCAGGACGCCGCCGCGAACTGGGACATCGCCGCGTCCGATGTCGTCACGTTCGGTCCGCTCGCGATGCGGTCCTCCGGAACCAACCACGACTTTTGGCAGGCAGTTGATGGAACGTCCTTCACGTGGGCGAACAACACGGGCTTCGGCTACGCCGGCTACATGTACATGGAAGGCGGCAAAGACTACTACTTCGGCGCCTCGGCCGACGACGCGGGCTACGTGTGGGTTGATAACGGCGACGCGAACTGGGACGCGAAGCGCACGGACAAGCAGTTCGGCGGCTACGGGAACTGGAAGGCCGCCGGACCCTACGCCATTGCTGAGACCGGCTATTACCGCGTCGTCTTTGCGAGCTGGAACGGTAGCGGCGGCGCGGGCGCGGAACCGACGACCTCTGTTCTTTTCCCCAAGCTGCGCTACATCGCGCTCGAGAGCGGCGCGACTGCGCCGGCCATGGCCGACGAAGGGTGGTGCGAAGCGGTCGATCCGGGCGACGGCTCGCTCTTTTTCACGGAGGCGCCAACGCGCTCGGTGACCGTCATTTCGGCGGTGCGCGACGGCACGCTCCTCTCCGCGAAGGTCGCGCTGGGCGAGGTGTTCCCCGGCGAGTCGAGCGTCCTGCGCTACGTCTATGGCGCAACGAACGGCGGGAACGACCCGGCGGACTGGGAGGGCGGCTCGCTCGTCGCGTCGTCGCTCCCGGCGGGCGTCGTGACGAACGACTACCTCGTCGGCATCGCGGCGGACACGCGCTATGTGCGCTTCTACATGCAGGACGGCGACGCGTTCACGTGGTACGCCACCATCTCGCTCGACTGGGCCGGCGAAGGTTCGGTAGCGGGCGGCTTCATCTTCCTTGGCGATCCAGACGCATCTGCCGTCTCCGGCGACAGCGCGACCCTCTCCGCGATCCTCAACGCGCCCGGCGCGGACGCGACCTCGGCGCAGGCGTGGTTCGTCCTCTCCGGCGGCGGCGAGACTCAGGTCATCCCGGCCGGCACGGCGACGGCGCGCACGAACCTCGCCGTCACGGTCACGGGGCTCACGCCCGAGACGACCTACACCTTCCACGCCACCGCGACGAACAACGCCGCGACGCCCGTCGGCATCGATTCGGCCGTTGCGACCTTCACGACCGGCGCGGGCGCGTCCGCGTGGAACACCTCCAGGGCGACATTCACGCCCGACGGCAAGTCGCTGACCGCGACAATTCCCGTCACAAGTCTTGGCGTCGGCACGACGACGCTCTACCTGATGACGGGCGGCAACTGGAACAGCGAGAACACCGTTTCCGCGTCGCAGGTCGTCACCAGCCCGGGCGAGCAGACGCTCACGGCCACCTTCCCCGATTCGCCGTGGGGCACGAAGGTCTACTACTCGCTCATGCTCGTGAACGGCACGGCGGAAAGCGCGACCACCAACTGGCCCAACGAGAATGTCGCGGGTAAAAACGTCTTTTACAACAAATCCTTCGAGCTCCAGGACAACTCGACCTACACGTGGATCGGCGGCGCATCCGGCGTGTGGAACGATCCAACCCAATGGAACCGCACGGCCGGCAACCTTGCTTCAGAGCAACCGGCGGGCTATCCGGTCCACGGTTCGACTGCGCTCTTCGCGACGAACGATTCCGCCGCCGCAGTAACCGTGACGCTTCCTTCGACGCCTGGCACGTCAATTGCGGATAGCTCCGCTTGTTGGGCTGTCTCGACGCTCAACTACCAGAACATGAAGGCGCCGATCACCTTCACTTCTGACACCACTGACTGGACGAGTCGCATACGCATCGGTGGCCAAACGCAAAACATCGCTATTGATCTGACCTTCGACCACTGCGCCGTCTGGATCAACCAGCAGCGCTCTCTCGGAGCCTACTCGGTTGATGCAAACGGGAAAAACTCAATCTACACCTTTACGCACGGCACGGTAGCTGATTGGTCGACCATCTACCCTGAGCGTCCGGGCGTGGCAATTCGCGTCAAGGACGGCGCGTGGCTCAAGGTTGGCGCAATCGGTATGTGCGGTGTAAGCGACGCCGACCATCCGCCCGTGATTGAAGTCGAGGACGCCGAGTTGCGCTGTGCTGGCCCGCTTACCCCCGACAGCAACGGGACGAGCGGGGCTTTGTATCGTCTCTTGGGCTCCCATCCCAAACTGGAATTCGTGTCATGCCAGACGGCAAACGACAATAGCACGGATGTCGTCGAGTTCTTTGTTCCGGTGGGTGGTTACACGGAACCGCCGCTCCACTTCTGGGGAGACGCCGTTATCAACTCGTCCGGAAAGGCGAATCTGACGCTTCGGATAGCGGCAGATTCACCCGCACTGTCCGCCGGCGTCGCCACGACGACGCGCTTTGTCAACGGCAAGGTAGCTGATGGTGCAACGGCACCCAAAGTCGCTTTCGACCTGCCGACCGGCGTGACGACATCGACTTTCACCGACCCGAACGGCAACGCTGACGGCTATGTAGTCTCGATTCCAGCGGGGGCGGGGCCGGCATTGGCGAATGTGGGTATCGCTTCTTGCAAGGACAACTCCTTCACAATTGCGGGAACTCTCTCGATTGCGACCGCCAACGAGTCGGCGACAATAACCTCGTATGTCGCCGAAGATGGCGGGGATTTTGCAGCGAAGGGTACGGCAACTTCTGGCGGCGGCGTGTTCAGCGTCAAGGCGTCTGGACTTGTCTCAGGAACTAAATATCGTTGGTATGTCGAGGCCGTCACGCCTTCCGGTTCGTTCCGCACCGTTGAACAAGTGCTGACGTTCTTCCCGGGCGCGGCCGTAGTCTCCGACGCGAGCGTTGCGCCGACTTCGGTCGATGGCGAGAAAGTCTATGTCTTCACAGACTCGGAAACGCCTGGCTCAATCACCTTCGCCAAGGGCGGCCTCGTCGAAGTCCTCGTCGTCGGTGGCGGCGGCGCTGGCGGCTCGACCTATGGCGGTGGCGGCGGCGGTGGCGCGTTCCTGCATCGTGACGACTTCATCCCTGCCGGCACTTACGAGGTCACCGTCGGCAAGGGTGGCTACAATACCAAAAGTAGCGGCACGCCCCCCGTCGCGGCGGAATCATCCTCAATTGGCGCACTATTCGTGGCTCCAGGTGGTGGTGCGGGAGCGTTGCTCAACACTAAATACGGCACTGCCCTTGGCGGTAGCGCTGGTGGTGACTGTGGTGGTAACGGCACGGCCGCGCCGCTGCGCGGTATTTGGCCCTTCGGCACCGATGGTGGAGCGACAGGGAATTCGGGTGGCGCCTTCAGCCCTGGCGCAGGCGGCGGCGGCGCGGGTGGGCCAGGTTCAGATAGGCGCACTTGGGGCGGCGTTCAGCTTGGAGGCAAGGGCGGAGATGGCGTTGCGTGTTCAATTACGGGCGAGTCGGTTTTTTACGCGGCTGGCGGCGGCGGTGGCGCTTATAATGCGGATCTCCTTCCGGGAGCGGCAGGACTTGGTGGCGTTTCAGGTTCGGCACACGGAGACGCCGAGCGCCACGATGCGCCGGCGAACACTGGCTCCGGTGGTGGCGGTGGCGGACCTACTACGACACAAGGCGGTTCCGGCGGCAGCGGCATAGTAGTCATCCGCGTAAAGAAGTTCGACAAAATAGGCTTCTCGATCATCGTGCGGTAGTTGTGGAAATCATCTGGGTTTGATATAATCATCTCGAAATCTTCAAGATTTTAATGCCTAAAGGAGATGTGACTATGGTAATTGCACAGAATCGTTGGTTTTCCAGGGGGGGCAATTATAAGTGGAAAGGTGAAAGTGGAAAGTTGAAAGTTGCGCTTTCGCTTTTCGCTTCGCTTCTCTTTGCCGCGCCCGCGCTCGCGGAGTTCACGTGCGAACTTTCGTTCCTGCAGGCGCCCGCCACGGCGCTTGCGAACTTCCCCGTGCTTGTGCGGCTCGCGGAGGACGCGCCGACCGGCTTCTCCTATGTGGACTGCCCCACTGGCGGCTGCATCTGGTTCACGGACGCGAGCGACAACGCGATTCCCTGCGACGTCGACACCTGGGACACGACCGGCGAGTCGCTGGTCTGGGTCTCCGTCCCCTCGCTCTCCGACGCGACCAAGATCACGATGCATTGGGACGCCATCGGCGCGCCGGCGGGCCAGCCCGCGTCGTCGCAGGTGTGGTCGCTCGCGGACTACGTTGGCGTCTGGCATATGAACGAGCTTGTATACGACTCGACCAAGGAAAAGCACTACACGCCCGACTCCTCCGCGAGCGGCTGGAACGCCTACAAGGTCACCCAGTCCGATGCCGTCCCGGCGTCCGTCACGACGGCGACCGGAGCCTCCGCGCATACGACTCCGCTCACCGGCACGGCGATGAACATCGCCTACGGCGCCGACAAGGACAACGCTGCATTCGGCGGCTTTGCTGTCCCAATGGCCCAGACTTCATCCTTCACGCTGGGCGGCTCCGGCTTTACGCTTTCGGCCATCGTCAACTCGCAGCAGATTGCCAACAACGGCCGTGGCCGCGTCATTGCCTTTGGCAGCTCCTTCAACGAATGGCGAACCTCACGGTCGGCAATGACACGATCTTTGTCATGGGGTCCAACTACCATAACAAGAATCATACAAAGGGCGCGACCGACTGGATTTACGCGGCTGGCGTCTTCAACTCGCCCCGCTCGAAGATCTACGCCGACGGCGTCTGCCTTTCCGGTAGCAACGAAGGCGACCCCAGCCTCGCGAGCCTCTCGCTCACGAAGGGCATCGGCCTCGGCTGCTTCATCGACGGCAAGAACACGCTAGACGGCTACCTCGATGAAGCCCGCATCCGCAACGTCGCCTCGACCGGCGAATGGGTTGCCGAGGAATACAAGACAGTCACGACGGCGAACTACGTCACCTTCGGCGACGTGGAAGGCGGTGGCGCGACCGTCGAGCTGCTCCGCATCGGCACGCCGACGGTTTCGGACATCACGGCGGTTTCGGCGACGGTCTCGGGCCGGCTGACGAAGTTCGGCGATGGTGCGACATCCGCCTCGGTCTCCCTCCACTACACCGACGGCGGCGCTGCGACGAACACGGTCGCGCTCGGCTCCACGAACGCAGTTCCCGCGGAATTCACGGCCTCCCTCGCGAACCTGACGCCCTCGACCGCCTACACGGTCTGGTTCTCCGCTGCCAACAACGCGGTTCCCGCCGCCAGCACAAATTCCATCGCGTTGACATTCAAGACGGAACCGCGCGAGCGCATGCTTCGCTACACAACAGACATGGTCTTGGAGTATGTGAAGAGTGCGACCGCCGCAGATCTTCCGACTGCGGTGGGCCAGCTTCAGGACGGCGCCATTCAGGAAATGGATGTAGGTAGGCCATTTAACATCAATTTCGGCGCACAGTACCATATCACGAAACTTGTCTACGCAGGGCGCAATGCCAGTTCGGCTGTGAGTCAGCGCATGAGGGGCGTCACGTTCTCGTCTTCCGCAGACAACACGGCGTTCACGACCTTTCACACCGTTCCAAACGACTTCACGCAGGGGTCGGAACTTGTCACCAACGACCTGTCGTCTGCCAATGTCAACGGCCAGTTCTTCGTGACGCAGCTTGGAACGGGGAATGGCTACATCTCCATTTCCGAGTTGCAGTTCTGGACCGATTCCGATGCTATCATCCTCTCTGTGCCGACATTCACCGATGAAACTGTCTATGGCGCGACGGCGTCCATTTCCGCAACGCTTGACGGCAAGTTTGCGTCCGGCACGACGGTCGCGCTTAAGGCGTACGTCGCAACAAGCGACCTCGGCAGCAACCTTGCCGACTGGCAGTCGGGCGCGACAGAGATTGACTGCGGCATAGTCGCCAATGGTGGCGAATGGGTGGGAACGATTACCTCAGCGGCTCCTGGCATCAACTATGTGCGCTTCTACGCTACGGCGGAGAACGTTGACCACGAGACGGCATCGACCTTTTCGTATGCCGCCTTTACGTTCAATGCGATCAACATGAGCGAGAACCGCCCGCTTGTCGAGTCGTCGGCCTCTATGCTTGCGCACTATCCTGGCACAATAGCCCAAGTATACAAGGCGTTCGACAACGACGATACGACCGTTCCGAGCAGCGGCAGCGGCTATATGGGGGCGCTCGACTACGGACGCTCGGTGCGCATCGACCGCGTCCGCATCGTTACAAGCGGCGCGAACAGCGTTGGAATCCCGATTCAGGTCTCGCAGGACGGCTGGACATGGCAGACCATCGCAAGCCGCGCTTCGACGGACGATCTTGCCGTGAACATCGATCTTGCAACGCCGGTTGTCGCGCGCTATATCCGCTTCGGTGGCGACGGCAAGACGCAAACCACGCCGCAGATCAACGAGGTGCGCACATACGCTATTTCTGGCACGGCATTTGTCGCCGTGGCAAACGAGACGGCGAGGCACACGGCGGCTGGACTTGTCCTTTCTGGAACGATTGCTGGCGGGAACCTTGCAGGCGGGACAAGCGTCTCGCTCTACGGCTACGTTGGCCCGCAGGACTACGGTGTCAACAAGGCGGCGTGGGATGCCGCCGGCATAACGCCGACTCTTATCGGGCAGTATCAGGTCGGCGCAAACTTCACGACGCCAGCGCTCAACGGCACGGCCAACACGACGAGTGGCGTCCGCTACGGCGCGGTCGTGGCGGTGGCAACCGGCGCGGCATCTTCGATGGGAACGGCGCATCCGTTTACGCTCAACAACGAGACTCTCCTCGACATCACCCAGGAAATGGTTGTCACCAACTATGCTGGCGCATCGAAAAGCACATCGGCAGAACTCATCAAGCTGTTTAACCAGGGGTTCTGGGGGAACCGGTCTGTCATCACTGCTAGTGGCGACAACTACAGCAACGGCGCGGTATCGTTTGGTGGCAAGCAATACCGCATCACGATGGTCGAATGGCATGATCGCCTCGATGGTAGCTGCCTTGACCGCGCCCGCGCGGCGAAGTTCCGCATCTACAACTCGGAAAGCATAGTCGGCTCGACCGACTACACGCTGATCGCCTCTGCATCGTCGGCGTGGGGCGCCTCCGCCGCCAACACCTTCACCGTGCACTGCAACCGCTGGAATGCCGTTGCGCCTGCGGAAAAGGCCGTAGGCTATGGTGTCGGCGTATACGATGCTGGCAACGGCAATGGTTTCTTCCGCTTCTGGGGATATAAGGACACCGCTCGCGGCTTGTCCATTATCCTGCGGTAGTTTTTAGTTGGAGTTGAGAGTTGGAGTTGGAGGGTGGCTATTTCCATTCTCCAACTCCAACTTTCTTTCTGCACGATCTACACGGCTCTCCCCACTCCCAACTCCGTTACGGGGCTTTCGCCGCAGGCATACCTGCAAAAACACTAAGAGGCCGCGGAGGCCGCTGTTCAGTGACGCATTACGTTAAGTTCATCTGCAGATGGGGAAAATGATTACTCCTCCACCTGCCAGAAACCGCCGTTGTCAAAACCGACGCGGCGGATTGAGCCCATGGACTTCTTTATCCAGTTGGCGATGCTTGTGCGCGAAAGGCCGCACGCCTTGGCCATTTCGCCTTGAGTTGTCCTTGGGTTGGCACGTATCAGCGCTTTGATTTTGTCGAGCGTTGGCAGGTCTGTAAACTCATTGACAGAATGCAAGTCCCTGCTTGACAGATTGGCGGCGATTTTGTCGAGAGCCTTTGGGTCGTCAGCTGGCGCAGCAAAGATGGTTAGTTTCAGCTCGGAGTCACCGAGAAGCTCGTATTTTGGATATTTACCAGAAAGTTTTCCAGATGCGGAAAAGATCACCGGCACACCTTCGCCGCGCCGGTCCATAATCCGCGATCTGACAATGTCTGTAAACCATTGTGCCCCTGATGTGTCACTGATGGTGGTTAGGTGGTTGCGTAGCGGATTGCGCTTGTGCGCTTGTGCGCGTAGTGAGCGGAGATTTTTGCGCGATTTGAGCGCAATGGGGGTTGCGATTTTCCCCTGAATTTTGTATAATGCAGACTAAATAATGGGAGAAATGTAACATGAAGGTCTCAAAACTGCTCTCCGTTGTGGTGGCGGCCGCTTCCACTCTGTTCGTTGCACTCTCCGCACGCGCGGAATTTACTTGCAAGCTATCGTTCCTGCAGGCGCCGTCAACCGCGCTCGCGAACTTCCCCGTGCTTGTGCGGCTCGCGGGGGACGCGCCGACGGGCTTCCACTACGAGGACTGCCCGACCGCCGCGCACCTCTGGTTCACGGATGCGGGGAACAACGTGCTTCCCTTTGAGGCTGACACATGGAACACGGCGGGCGAATCGCTCGTCTGGGTCTCGGTGCCGTCCTTCTCCTCTTCAACGACGATCACGATGCACTGGGCGAGCGACGCGGCCAGCGTCGAGGATTCGCCGCCTTCGCGCGAGGTCTGGACGCGCGCCGGCTACAACGCCGTCTGGCACTTCAGCGGCAGCAACGCGGAGTCCGTGACGAACCTCGTCCCCTCCGCGATGCGCGGCACGCCGACCTACGACGGCAACGTATCCTATCCCGGCCCGGTCGGCAAGACGCTCTGGCTCAACGGCTCGTCCGACCTGCGCTACGCCCCCGATCCCGCGTGGACGACACTCGGCGACGGCCCAGCGCTCACCGTCTCCTTCTGGGTGCGTGTCACGGGCAGCGCGGGCTTCACGCGCATGGTCTCGTGCATGTCCGCCTGGGACAAGCCGGCCGGCTATGAAATCACGCTGCAGAGCAGCTTCACCAAGATCACCGTCGGGTCGTCCAACAAGAGTCAGGAGCCGACGGACATCACGACCGGGCCGAACACCGCGTGGAAGCACTTCGCGGGCACCTGGTCCGGGACGGCGGTGAAGTTCTACGACGACGGAGACAAGAAGAAGGACGCCACGCTGAACGCGGTCGTCACGCCGACCGAGGCCCTGACCCTCGGCGGTACGGGCGGCGACGCGACCACGAACCCGCTCACCGGCGGGCTCGACGAAATCCGCATCCGCCGCGTGACCTCCTCGGAAGACTGGGTTGCGGCGGAATACGCGACGATGGCGAGGACGAACTACGTCTCCTTCGGCGACGTGGAGGAAGCCGCCGCCGTCATGTCGTTCGAGTTTGGAACGCCGTCCGTTTCGTCCATCTCGGCAACGGGCGCGACCATCTCGGCGCGTCTCAAGGGGATTGGCGACAATGCGACGTCCGCGAATCTCTGGGTTGTCGTCACCGGCTTCGGCCAGACGCGCGCCTACCCGCTTGCTCCTGCGACGGAGCCGAAGGTTGTCGAGGCGACGCTTTCGGGCCTCCAGTCCGGCGCGGACTGGACCGCCTACCTGACGGCCACGAACAATCTTGGCGCTGGCGTGGATTCCGCCTCCGCCGCGTTCTCGACGCTCTCCGATGCCGGCGCCGGCTCGCCGGGCCTCTACCAGGACGTCACGCACGCGCAGGCGACCGCGCAGGACGCCGCCGCGAACTGGGACATCGCCGCGTCTGGCGTCGTCACGCTCGGTCCGCTCGCGATGCGCTCCTCCGGAACCAACCATGATGCCTGGCAGTCGGTTGACGGAACGCTCTTCACGTGGGCGGACAACACGGGCTTCGGCTACGCCGGCTACATGTTCATGGAAGGCGGCAAGGAGTACTACTTCGGCGCCTCGGCCGACGACGCGGGCTATGTGTGGGTCGATAACGGCGCGTCAAACTGGGACGCGAAGCGCACGGCCACGCAGTTCGGCGGCTACAACAACTGGAACAAGGCCGGCCCCTACGCCATCGCCGAGACCGGCTATTATCGCGTCGTCTTCGCGTCCTGGAACAACGGCGGCAACGCAGGCGCGGAGCCGACGGTCTCGGTTCTTTACCCCAAGATGCGCTACATCGCGCTCGAAAGCGGCGCGTCCGCGCCAGTCGCTGCAGATACTGGGTGGCAGAATGCGGTCGATCCGGGCGACGGCTCGCTCTTTGTCGCGGAGGCGCCCACGCGCGCGGTGACCGTCATTTCGGCGGTGCGCGACGGCACGCTCCTCTCCGCGAAGGTCGCGCTGGGCGAGGCCTTCCCCGGCGAGTCGAGCGTCCTGCGGTATGTCTATGGCGCGACGAACGGCGGGAACGACCCGGCGGACTGGGAGAGCGGCTCGCTTGTCGCCTCGTCGCTCCCGGCGACGGCGGTAACGAACGACTACCTCGTCGCCATCGCGGCGGACACGCGCTATGTGCGCTTCTACACGCAGGACGGCGACGCGCTCACGTGGTCCGCCACCATCTCGCTCGACTGGGCCGGCGAAGGCTCCATCGCGGCAGCATTCGCCTTCCTCGGCGATCCCGACGCATCCGCCGTCTCCGGCGACAGCGCGACCCTCTCCGCAGTCCTCAACGCGCCCGGCGCGGACGCGACCTCGGCGCAGGCGTGGTTCGTCCTCTCCGGCGGCGGGGAGACGCGGACGATCCCGGCCGGCACGGCCACGGCGCGCACGAATCTCGCCGTCACGGTCACGGGGCTCACGCCCGAGACTACCTACACCTTCTACGCTACCGCGACGAACAACGCCGCGACGCCCGTCGGCGTCGACTCCACCGTCGCGACCTTCACGACCGGCGCCGGCGCGTCCGCGTGGAACACCGCCAGGGCGACCTTCACGCCCGACGGCAAGTCGCTGACCGCGACAATTCCCGTCACGAGCCTTGGCGTCGGCACGACCACCCTCTACCTGATGACGGGCAACAACTGGAACAACGAGAAGACCGTCTCGGCCTCGCAGGTCGTCACCGCTCCGGGCGTGCAGACGCTCACGGGCGATTTCTCCGACTCGCCGTGGGGCACGAAGGTGTACTACTCGCTGATGCTCGTGAACGGCACGGCGGAAAGCGCGACCACCAACTGGCCCAACGAGAATGTCGCGGGTAAAAATGTCTTCTACAACAAGTCCTTCGAACTCCAGGACAACTCGACCTACACGTGGGTCGGCGGAAGCGCCGGCGTGTGGAATGTCCCTGCAAACTGGGAACGTACGACTGTCGGCACACTAGCCGCCACGCAACCGGCGGGCTATCCCGTCTTCGCCTCCACGGCGCTCTTCGCCACGGACGAGGGCGACGATCCGATCACCGTGACGGTACCGGCAAGCGCCGGAACCACGCGCTACAACAACGAGACGCGCTGGTGGGTCTCGACCTTGAACCTCGACGGCATGCACGAAGAGCTGATCTTCACCTCGGAGGACATCGCCGCCGCGAACTGCCGGTTTACTCCTTTTTCGATCATTGCCAAACAGACATACAACCGCCTCGTCTTCGACGACTGCAAAGTCTATGTGGACGTCACACAGAATCTCGGCGCGACGGCGGCGGACGCGAACGGGGAGAACTTCACGACCACCTTTACGGGCGGGACGATTGCGGAGCTTAACAACTTCAAGGCGAGCTATTCTGGTGTCAAGTGGCGTGTCGAGGACGGCGCGGACTTGACGATTAAGTCATTCCTTGGCGGAACTTCCGCGCTGCCTTATGAGGCCCTTGAAATCGACAACGGCACGGTGACCGTGAACAGCAAAGTCGAACCCGACAATACCGACAACGGCACGCTCTTCCGGCTGATGGGCGCGCACTCGGCGCTCTCCGTCCAATACTTCACGCCGAAGAGGGGGACCAGTACAAACGTGGTCGAATTCGTGATCCCGACGGGCGGATACAACGCGGTGCCGGTTCAGACGACGCACAATACTTACGTCCTCGGAAGCGACACGACCAAGGCCCCGATGACCTTCCGCGTCTCTAAGGACAGCCCGGGGCTAAAGTCGATTGGTTCGCGCGGCATACAGCTCCTATACTCGAAGGGCGGCATCAACGCGGCGAACGTGCGCTTCGAAGGGCCGAAGAAGGGCGTCTTCTTCTTCAAGGACGCGGACGGCAACGAATACGCCGACGCCGCAGCGATCGAGGACGCCGGCAAGACCGCCGCGCAGATTACGCAGATCTGGTATAGTGGTCCAGCCCAATCGTTCACGATCATCGTGCGGTAGTTTTTAGTTGGAGTTGAGAGTTGGAGTTGGAGGGTGGCTATTTCCATTCTCCAACTCCAACTTCCATTCTCCAACTCCAACTTTCTTTCTACACGACTCTCCCCACTCACTTGACGGTGGCCGCAGAATGATATAAATACACCAAAAGCTGTGCGCATTATGAGCGGCAATTTGTTGCGCGATTTGAGCAGGGAAGGTTGCAGTTTCTCCCCATGTTGTGTATAATAACGACCAAAGCATACCAATGAAGGAGTTCTGCTGACTATGACATCGATGATTCTTGCCGCTGCTGCGGTGGCCACGTTTTCGTTCGGAGAGGTGAAGGTCGACTGCGAGGAGCGCGACGGCTGGAAGCTTGCGTTTTCCCGCGAAGTCGCGCCTGACGGCGCGGAGATCGCGAAGATCACGCTCGACTGCGCGGAGGAGAAGCTGCCGCCGAAGGCGCGGCTGTCGTTCACCGTTCCGCAGGTCGGCATGGACTACACCTGGAACGTCAACACCGGCGACTGCGGCATGCGCCCGAACTGGAATGCGCGTTCGCATACCGAGGTTGCGCAGGGAATGCCGGTCTTCGTCTACTTCGACGGCAACGACACGAGCCACTTCTCTATCGCGGCCGAAGAGTGCGTGCGCCACCTCAACCATCTGGAAGGCATCCGCGAGGAGGGGAGTCTCATCGAGATCGGCATCGGCTGGTTCGAAACGCCCGAGGCCCCGATTTCGCACTACGAGACGCGCGTGAGGTTCGACGCTCGCGCGAAGGGCTTTGCCGACGCTGTGCGCGAGGCCGTTTCGTGGATCGAGAAGACGGCGGGCATCGTGCCGTGCCGCGTTCCCGCTGCCGCCTGTGATCCGCTCTACTCGAGCTGGTATTGCTTCCATCAGGATGTTCATGACACCGAGATCGAGGCGGAGCTCGCGATTGCGGCAAAGCTCGGCATGAAGACTTTCATCGTCGACGACGGCTGGCAGACTGACGACACTAATCGCGGCTACGCTTTCTGCGGCGACTGGCAGGTCTCTAAGCGTCGTTTCCCCGACATGGCCGCGCACGTGAAGAGGGTGCAGGACATGGGGATCAAGTACATGATGTGGTACTCCGTTCCGTTTGTCGGACAGAAGAGCGCGAATTATGAGCGCTTCAAGGGCAAGTACCTCAACCATATCTCCGGCCAGGGCACCGCAATCCTCGACCCGCGCTTCCCGGATGTCAGGAAGTTCCTCGTCGACACGTATGTGAAGGCGCTCAAGGACTGGAACATCGACGGCTTCAAACTTGACTTCATCGATTCGTTCGCGATCTGGGGAGAGGATCCTGCCGCAAAGGACAATTACGCGGGGCGCGACATCAAGTCGCTTCCGCTCGCCGTCGACCTGCTGATGACCGATGTCAAGAACGCGCTTACGGCGATAAAGCCCGACATTCTCGTCGAGTTCCGCCAGAGCTACGTCGGGCCTGCGATCAGGAAGTATGGCAACATGCTGCGCGTAGGCGACTGCCCTGGCAACATGCGCCGCAATCGCTTCGCCATTGCGAACCTGCGCCTCGCTTCCGGCGGCACCGCCGTTCATTCCGACATGCTTGAGTGGAACTTCGCGGAGAGTCCCGATCATGCCGCGCTCTACGTCATCAACTCCGTGTTCGGCGTCGTGCAGTACTCCATCATGCTCCGCAATGCGCCGAAGGAACATCTTGCGATGGTGGAGAAGTGGATCAAGTTCTCGCAGGATCACCGCGACACGCTTCTTAACGGCAAGTTGACGCCGCACCATCCTGAGCTCCAGTATCCCGTAATCGAAGCCGAGAGCGACAAGGAAGTCATCATAGGGCTTTACGACGATGGCCGCATAGTGGACGTTCCCGAGAAGAAGACGTTCGTGATGAACGCGTCGGGCAAGGATTCCTTCGTCATCCGCCGCGGCGGAAAGATTTCCGAAGTCGCCTGCAAGTCTGGCGACTGGATCGAACTCTGAGACGACGGGGTTCGCTTGCAATCTGCGCCGCCGTTTTATATAATTTAACCATGAAGAATAGAAGATCTATTTTGCCTTTCTTGTGTGCTGTATCTTTCAGCTTTCTCGCGGTATGTGAATCAAGCGCGGCCAACGAGCCGTTCCATGCAACAGTCGCGGCGGCGATGGAACAGGCGAACACGCGGCTTGCGAGCGAGTTTGTCTATGGTCCTGGGCTTCTTATGGACTACAAGGGCCCTATGCCGACTCCCGAGGAAACGGCTCGCGCTTTTCCGAACGCGATGGGCTGGTGGACGCCTGTCGAGAATGGTGCGATGTTCACGGGTCAGTGGATGCCTGCAGTCGTCGCGCGCAACGACGCGACACTCGCAAAGCGTCTTGCAGAAGGGCTCTTGAAGCTCTCCGAAGTATCCGACGTTCCTGGCTTCATCGCTCGTTGCGTTCTCGAAGACGGCAAGTCGCACTGGCCGTGCGGTTCTAACGACCAGACTACGCCGTGGCTTATCGGGCTTTGGTCGTACTGGCGCGCGCCTTTTGCAGAGCCGGCGCTAAAGGCGAAGATTGCCGCGCGATGCGCAGAAGTCGCGCGTGCGCTCGAGGCGAACGGCTGGTGGTGCCCGTGCGACGGCATCTTCAAGGGGCAGAACCGCGGTGGGCTAAAGGATACAGAGCGTCCCTACTACGAGGCGGCGCGTTTTCTCTTCACGCTTCGCGCACTCTACGAGATGACAGGCGACAAGCACTGGCTCGACCTCTACAAGGCCGAGCGCGAGATCGCGCGAGATGTCGTCGCGAAGGGGCTTCCTAAGTGCGAGCAGGATGCGATCGGGCGCACAAACGATCACTGGACTTATGTCTCCGTTGCGATGGCGCTACGCGACCTTATCAAGCTTGAAGAAGATCCCGAATGGCGCGCCGTCTACCGCGAGGGTTTTCGCGACTTCGCGGCACGCACCGCGCCCTACATGGCCGACAGGAAATTCTACGACAACAAGAAAGTCGATTTCCTCTACGCCAATTGGCGCGAGGGCTATCCGTGGCACCCTCACACCAACCAGGCGATTTCTGTTTCTTTCGCAGCTTCGCCGCGAACGGAACTCCTCGGCGTCCGCAAGTGGGTAGAGCGGCGCAACATGACGAATCCACTCTGCGCCGCCGCGATCTGCGCAGCGGAGGGCGACCCGTGCTATGCAGAGGAAATCGAGAAGACGCTCAAGTTCTACGACTATTCTACGCCCAACATCTCGGAGTTTTTCTGGGGTGCGCTCGCCGGTGCCTACTTCGAGGAGAACAAGTCCGCAAAACTTTCGCCGCCGCCTGAGACCGATTGGATGGCCGGCAAAATCGGCGCGTTTGTCCACTACTGGCCGGGAATCGCAAGCCGCGAGGCGAGAAAGTTTGACGTAGAGCAGCTTAAGCGCGACCTCATCTCGTCCGGCGTCGACTACTTCTTCCTTACTCTCGGGCAGAACGCGGGGACGTATATCGCGCCAAACGAAACTTACGAACGCATCACGCGCAGGAAGCGCGGCGTTGCGACCTCTGCCTGCAATGGACGCGACTTGCCGCGCGAGGTCATTGAGGCGCTCAAGGGCACGGGGATCAAGTTCTGCCTCTATCTGCCTTGCCGTCCGGCGTCACGAGCGCCGGAAGACTGCGAGAGGATGGGCTACATTCCTTTGCCAGACGGGTCTTCTGACTGCACTGACACGCCCGAGGGTCTCAAGAACTGGTGCAAGGTAATCGCGGAGTGGAGCGAACGCTATGGTCGCGACGTGTATGGCTGGTGGTTCGATGGTGCTGGCGGCCCTGGTTTTGCCGGCGACCGCGAGACGCTTGCGATTCGCGCCGCCGCGAGGCGCGGCAATCCCGCCGCGGTCTGCGCCTTTGCGAAAAGGATCGTCGACTACGACCACGGCTATCGCTGGGTCTTAGGGATGGACCGCAAGGAGGGCCGCGAACTCGACACTCTCTTCACCGACTACAACTGCCGTGGCGAGGCGCGGCACGACGTGTGGGCAGGTTGCGACTTTACCGCCGGCGAGTCGACGAACCCGATGCGCCTGAAGTGCGAAGGGCGCGAGGCACTTGGTCGCCAGTGGTTCACGCTCACTTACATGGGCGGCATGTGGGGCTGGACGGACTGCCGTCACACCGACAACGTGTGGATCGACTGGATGAAGCGCGTGTTGCCGCGCGGCGCAAGCGTCTGCTTCGACATCGGCTTCGTCCATGAAGACGGCAGGATTTCGCCAACGCAAGTCGCGCAGCTCGGGCGTATCGTCGCGCTCGTGCGCGGCAAGGCCGACGCAAAGACCTTTGCTCGTCACGAACGCGAGATGCGCGTCATAAACGCGCTTCGCGACGTCGAGCATGCGTATGGGCGCGGATGCGAGAATCCGCTCGTAACGGAAGGGCGCGAAACGGCGCAGGAGGAGATCGCGGCGTCGCTCACCAAGAACGGCGCAGTCTTTGTGAACGAAGGCGACAAGCCAATTGTCCTGCGCGGCACTCTTGCGCTAAAGCCCGGGCAGGTATTCATTGCCGACACGGATGCAAAGTTCGAGGCAGCTCCAGGCGAGCGCCCAGTCGTGAAGCTTGCTGACAGCGTGATGTTTGAGGGCGGCACGTGGAAGGGCGTTGTCTTTGACCTTGCGGGCTGCAAGCACTTTATCTTCCGTCGTGCATGGCTTGAAGGATGCGAAGTGCGCACGGACGGTGCGTCAGAGTGCGTGATCGAATATCTTGCGTCTCCTAATCCCACGCCAAATCAGGTATTTGAAATCAGGGATATTTAACGCAGAGGCGCAAAGTCGCAGAGGAGCTTAAAGTTTTTAATTAGAAACACTAACGATTAAAGACAAACGTCAAACATTAAACAAGGAGTAAAACAATGATAAGCAGAAGGTCATTCATCGGCGCTGGTTCCGCGCTTCTCGCAGTCACCGGATGCGCGACTGTCGCCAAGGAAGAGAAGAAAGAGGTTATGCAGGGCTTTGACGAGAACTTCGCCGGGAAGCTCTCTGGATCGGAGTGGAAGCCGTTCTCCGACAAGAAGGTTCGCGTCGGCATCGCGGGCGAGGGCGTGTGCAACTTCGGTTCAGCGTTCGCCTACCAGACACACCCGAACGTAGAGGTGGTCGCCGTCACCGATCTCGATCCTGCAAAGTGCAAGCAGCTTCAGGAGCGCACGAAGGCAAAGAAGACGTATCCGAGCTGCGAGGAACTCATCAAGAACGCCGCGGCCGACAAGCTTGAGGCGCTCTATATTGCTACCGATGCTCCGAGCCATGTGCGCCTTGCGATCATGGCGCTCGAACACGGGCTCAATGTCGCGAGCGCTGTTCCCGCTTTCTTCGGCAAGGACCAGCTTGAGCTCGTCCCGAAGATTGTCGAGGCGGCAAAGAAGAGCGGCAAGCTCTACATGATGAACGAAACGACGGCGTTTCGTCCTGAGTGCGTTGCCATGCGTCGTCTATTCGAGGGCGGGGCACTCGGCAAGCACGTCTACACCGAGGGCGAGTATTTCCACTACTGGGACACGAAGGGCATTGCGTCATACAATGGCTGGCGCCACGGCCTTCCGCCGCAGTACTATCCGACGCACTCGAACGGATTCTACACATGCTCTACTCATGGTTCGTTCACCGAGGTCATGTGCGTCGGCATTACGAGCGACCTCCCCGACTTCAAGGACGCGAAGAATCCCCACAACAATCCGTTCGGCTCGGAAGTCGCGCTCTTCAAGACGTCCGACGGCGGCGCGGCGCGCATGGCGGTAATGTGGGACTCTCCCGGATACCACGGCGAGACAGGACGCATCAACGGCTCTAAGGGCAGCTACGGCACTTATACTTCCGAGTACACTGGACGTGATAAGGAACTTGCCGCTAAGATCGACATCCTGAAAGCCCCGTTGCCGCCCGGCGTCAATGCTGGTTGGCACGGTGGATCGCACGCATACCTCACCGACGACTTCATCCGCGGAATTCTCGTTCCCGGTCACAAGGTGTGCTGCGATATCAAGACGTCGCTCGACACGACGATTGCCGGCGTCTATGCGCACCTCTCGGCGCTCAAGGGCGGCGAGACACTCAAGATTCCGCAGATTTGAGTTTAGCCGTGTAGAACGTGTAGATCGTGTAGAAAGTTCTACATGTTCTGCATGTTCTACATGGTTGGACTTTCTGATAAAAACAAGGAGAAGACAATGTTCAGCAGACGATCATTTCTTGGCGGGGGTGCCGCGCTTTTCGCCGCTGGCGGTTTTGCCGCCACGCAAGAGCAGCATAAAAAGCAGGGCGACTTCGACGACATGTATGCTGGCGAGCTCGCCCCCGCAGAGTGGCAGCCGTTCTCCGACAGGAAAGTGCGCGTCGGCATTGCAGGCGAGGGCGTATGCAACTTCGGCTCGCAGTTCGGCTACCAGAACCATCCGAACGTCGAGGTGGTCGCCGTCACCGATCTCGATCCTGCAAAGTGCAAGCTGCTCCAAGAACGCACTCGTGCGCCGAAGACGTATCCGAGCTGTGAAGAGATGATCAAAAACGCCGCGGCCGACAAGCTCGAGGCGGTCTACATCGCGACTGACGCGCCGAGCCATGCGCGTCTCGCGATTATGGCGCTCGAACACGGGCTTCATGTCGCAAGCGCGGTTCCCGCCATTCTCGGCAAGGACCAGCTTGAGCTCGTGCCGAAACTCCTCGACGCGGTGAAGGCGAGCGGCAAGGTGTACCACATGAACGAGACGACGGCGTTTCGCGAGTCGTGCTACACGATGCGCAAGCTTTACGAGGCCGGCGAACTCGGCAACATCGTGTATGCGGAAGGCGAGTACTTCCACTGCACGGGTCTCAAGGACGGACTCGGCGTCGGCAGCTACAAGGGCTGGCGCGACTGCATTCCGCCGCTCTACTACGCGACGCACTCGACGGGCTACTACACCTTCACGACGCACAAGCGCTTCACCGAGGTGACTTGCATCGGTCGTCCAAGCGTGTTGCCGCAATACAGCCGTCCCAACCGCTACAACAACTGCTTCGGCAGCGAGTTCGCTTTCTACAAGAACGAGGAAGGCGGCTCGGCGCGCATCCTTGTCGCGTACGACGTCCTCGCGCGTAACGGCGAGCGTGGGCGCGTCTGGGGCACGAAGGGCAGTTACGACGACCTTACGATGTCGTTCCTCGGCGACAAGGAGGCCCTCGAACGCGTTGCGTGGCGCAAGCCGAAGCTCCCACCCGGGATGCCAGCAGGCGGTCATGGCGGAAGCCACGGGTACCTTACGGACGACTTCATCCGTGCGATTCTCGTCAAGGACCATCACCACTGCTGCGACATCAAGACCTCGCTCGAGTCGACGATTGCCGGCATCTACGCACATCTTTCTGCGCTCAAGGGCGGCGAGACCCTCAAGATACCGCAGGTATGATGAGCGAGGCGGTGGCCGAAGGCTCCTCCTCGGGGAGCCCTCGGCGAATACGCCGTATCCGCTCGCTCGGACCTTCGCTCCACCTCCAGTTTCGCTTGTCGGCGGTGGCCGAAGGCTCCTCCTCGCGGAACCTCGGCGAATACGCCGTATCCGCTCGCTCGGACCTTCGCTCCACCACCAGTTTCGCTTGTTGGCGGCGTCCGAAGGCTCCTCTAACTCCTGACCCCTGACTCCTGACCCCTACCCCTCCAACTCCAACTCTGAACTCCAACTCTCGACTACTGACCCCTGACTCCTGACCCCTAACACTCCAACTCTCGACTACTGACTCCTGACCCCTGACTCCTGACCCCTACCCCTCCAACTCCAACTCTAAACTCCAACTACTGACCCCTAATTCGCCATTGCGAAGCCACGCGGAAAATAGTATAATGTTCCTAAAAAGGACACGTGCGCCCGCATGAGGTGAATATGAACAAGTATCTTGACGATTTCATGAAGACTTTCCCCTACGAGGGGCTTACTTACGACGACGTGACGCTTGTCACGCAATATGCCGATTTCCTTCCCGACGACGCTTCTCTTGAGACGAAGCTCACGAGCCGCACAACGATGAAGATTCCGTTCATCTCGGCCGCGATGGACACTGTGACCGAGGCGCCGATGGCGATCGCGATGGCGATTGCGGGCGGCATCGGCGTGATACATAAGAACCTTGAGGAAGACGACCAGGCGAAAGAAGTCGCGAAAGTCAAGAACTACCTCAACGGCATGATCGCCAAGCCCATCTGCTTCCACGCGAACGACGACATCTCGTTCCTCCGTTCGGAGAAGAAACGCATGGGGCTCAAGTTCAACGGTTTCCCCGTGCTCGACTCCGACGACCGCCTCGTCGGCATGATCACCTCGTCCGACATGCGCTTCGCTCCTATGGAGGCGAAGAAGCTCAAAGACGTAATGCAGCCCGCGCCGATTACCTCTAAGCCCGGCACTTCACTCAAGAAGGCATACGACCTGATGCGCGCGGCAAAGGTCGGCAAGCTCCCTCTCGTCGACAAGGAAGGTCGCGTGGTAGGGCTCTACAGTTTCACTGACGTCGCGCGAATCATCGAGAACCCGAACGCGGCCTACAACTGCGACGACAAGTTTCGCCTCAGGGTCTCGGCTTCGGTTTCAGGCGGGAAGGGCGATCTTACGCGCATGGAGAAACTCGCCGACGCAGGCGTCGACTGCGTTGTCGTCGATTCCGCACACGGTCACTCCAAGGGCATCATGGAGATGACGAAGTACATCGTCAAGCACTTCCCGAAGATCGACGTCATTGCCGGCAACATCGCTACGGGCGAGGCGGCTAAGGCGCTTGCGAAGTGCGGCGCCCATGCAGTCAAGGTCGGCATAGGGCCTGGCTCGATTTGCACGACGCGCGTCGTCTGCGGCGTCGGAATCCCGCAGCTCACCGCCGTCTATAGCGCGGCTAAGGCGCTTAGGGGCAGCGGAGTTGCAGTCATTGCGGACGGAGGCATCAAGCTTTCCGGCGACGTTCCCAAGGCACTCGCCGCTGGCGCAGACTCGGTGATGCTCGGCTCCGTCCTCGCAGGCACCGAAGAGAGCCCGGGCGAGAAGATCTACTCGAACGGCCGTCAGTATGTCGTCTATCGCGGTATGGGCTCTATGGCCGCGCTAAAGAATGGCAAGGGCTCGCGTGCGCGCTACTTCCAGGACAACGAGTCCGAGGACGATCTCGTGCCGCAGGGCATCGAGGGAATGGTTCCCTACTCCGGCCGCGTGAAGTCGATCATGACTCAGTTCTGCGGCGGGCTCAAGGCGTCGCTCGGCTACTGCGGCACCAAGACAATCGCGGAACTCCAGCAGCGCGGCAAGTTCTACCGTGTCACGGCTGCAGGCCAGCGCGAGGCGAAGCCGCACGACATTACGATCACCAAGGAAGCTCCTAACTACAGGACATGAGCGAAATTACAGAGGGATTCAAGGTTCCGGACGGGCCGACGGCGTCAGAAAGGCACGCCAAGACCTGGCAGGACTACGGCCGAGAGTGGCTCGACACGCTCGTCGTCGCGATCTCCGTCGCAATGGCGTTTCGCGCCTACTTCTACGAACCGTTCAATATCCCGACCGGTTCGATGCAGGAGACGCTCTGGGGCTACCATACTGTCGAGAACGTCGAGCAGAAGACGTGGGACACATTCCCTCTCTCAATATTGAAGTGGCTTTGGACTGGCGAACGTGTCGTCGATTACAAGGCGCCGACGTCCGGCATGGCACATGTGACGCCTCGTAATGACGGGTTCTCGAACATTCGCGTCGGCACGAGCACAAAGACGTTCAAGTTGCCGACAGATGCGTGTCGCTTGATAGCCGGCAGGCATTTCCGCGCTGGCGAGACTCTTTGGAAGGGCGCGATCATTACAGGCGACTTCATTTTCGTGAACCGATGGATATGGAACTTCAGAAAACCCCGCAACGGCGACGTGATGATATTCTCGACGACAGGAATAGCGCCGTCGGAAAATGGCCCATACGTCGGCATTGACGGCAAGCGCTACCTGATCCAGCAGGAGACCCACTACATCAAGCGCATGAAGGCGACTCCCGGCGACACGTATGTTCTTGAGCATCCAGTCGCGGGAGGGCCGACCGAGGTGACCATGGGCGAGGACGAATACTTCGCCTGCGGAGACAATTTCAACAACAGCTACGACAGCCGCTACTGGGGTCCAGTTCCCGGTTCTAAACTGCGGGGCGTCGGCAGTGTTGTTTTCTGGCCATTCAACGGATGGAGGATCATACGATGAGCGAAGAACAGCTTATTCCAACGCCTGGCGTCTTCGGCGAGACGGGAAACTTTCTCCTTGAACGCGAGCTTGGGCGCGGCGGCATGGGCGGCGTCTATATGGGACGTGACAAGATGCTCGACCGCCCGGTCGCCGTCAAGGTGATGCTCAAGGAATACGGCGCAGACGCCGAGTTCGTAGAGAAGTTCAAACGCGAGGCCCAGGCCGCGGCACGTCTCATCCACCCGAACATCGCGCAGATCTACAGCTACGGCATTGCCGACGGCATGCCGTACATTGCGATGGAACTCGTCGCGGGCGGTTCTCTCGACCAGCTCATGAAGAACGCGGGCGCGTCGATCGACATCCCTCGCGTGATGAAGATCTGCGAACAGGTGGCGCAGGCTCTGCGCTGCGCTGCCGACCAAGGGCTTGTACACGGCGACGTAAAGCCGGAGAACGTTCTCCTTGACGCAAACGGTAATGCGAAGCTCGTCGACTTCGGTCTCGCGGCAATGCAGAAGGACACGAACGAAATCTGGGGAACGCCCTATTACATAGCTCCGGAAAAGGTCAAGAAGGAGCCGGTCGACTACAGGGCCGACATGTACTCCCTCGGCGGCACGATCTATCATGCGCTTACAGGCGTCGCGCCTTTCGAGGGCGACGATGCGTCAGCCGTCGTAAAGAAGCGTTTCGAGGGGCCGCCTGTGCCGCCGAGTAAGATCAGGGCCGACATATCGCCACAAATCGATGCGCTTGTCCTGAAGATGCTCGCCCTCAACCCTGCAGACAGATTCCCTTCGTTTGAGGCGTTGCTCCAGGAATACGGGCGCGTGATGGCGACTGGCTTGACGGCCTCGCCTGCGAGCACTGGTGCACAGCCTACCGGCACTTCCACCGGCGGACGCAAGATCATGATGAAGGGCCGCAAGCGCTTCAAAGTAAAGACGTCCGGAGCGAGCGGAGATAGCGGCGACGGCGAACAGCCTGAAAAGCAAGTTCGTCCTGCGCCTCCACCGGAACCGGAAGAAGGTGGTGTCGCCGGCAAAGTGCTTGCTGTAATCGGCATAACCATTGCTGCCATAGGACTTGTCGCGGGCTTGCTTGTGTGGTATGTCATTGCCGACAAGAATTCGAGAGAGAGAGCAAAGCAGGAGCAGATCGCAGCCAACATCCACAAGGCAAACGAGGCGATTGCCGATGTGCGCAGGAATGCGATGCAGTTTGCCGACCAGTGCGACGACCTTGCGTCAAAAGCCATCAAGACGTGTCAGGAACCGACCGACAAGCTGATACAGGAGCTTTCCGGCAGGTTTGACGCCGCGCTTCTTGCCGGATTAAAGCCGGGACCATCTGCTGAGCTTCTTGCCGCAATCGCGCTGACGAACGTCGTCGAGAAGACGACGACGGAGGGAGACACCAATGCTCTTGCCGCCGCAGTTGCGCCGCTTGCCGAGGCAATGGCCGGTGCGATGCAGGGTGTGGCGTCTAACCTCGCTGCCGCGGTTTCTGCGGCGGTCGCAGACATCCCCAAGTTCCGCCCACCAAACGAAGACGAGGCAGATCCGGCGTCTCCCGAACACGAGGCGTACATTAAGGCAAAAGAGGCATGGGAGAAGGAGCAGAAGGAGAAGATGTCCCAGGCCGCAGAGGCACAGCAGAAAGCAGACGAGCCCGCTGCTACGCCCGCAGCAGCTGAGGCGGCGCCAGCCGCACCGGTGTCCACGGACCTGAATACCGTTGAAGGCGTCAAAGCGGCTTTTGAGGCCCAGTTGAGGGAGATTCTCTCGGTCGCCAAGCGAGACACAGGTATAATCTGGGATCGCGCCTACAGCTGCCAGGCCGCGTCAATTCGCATTCGCCACAAGATCAACGCTCTTCTTGAAAAGATTGACGCTTTCAAGGTCGAGGGTGAAGACGAGTCGGCGATGCAGCAACTGGCTTCTTTCAGTCAGGCGGCGAAGGATGAATTCGACCAGATCAAGGCGTCCGACGACGTCACGGCGATCCAGAAAGGCGTATCCTTCATCAAGTCCAAGGGATCGAATGCGGTGAAGCAGACGGCAGATCGGATACTATTGGCCACGAGGGACATGGAGCGTCGCCTGAAGAAGATAGAAGAGGAAATCCGGATCAATGAGGATAAGGAACGTCAAGAGAAAGAAAAGCAGGAGACCATCGCAAGAGACAACAAGAAGATTGAAGAAAAGTTCGACTCTCTTGTGTCCGCTGGCGTCTTCAAGCAGCTTGACTGGAAGGGCGCTATACGTCAGCTTACAATGGTAAAGGACGAGTTCAAGTATTCTGAAAGCCAAGTGTACGCCGACATCTTCATACAGAAGGTGAAGATGATGGCAACCGTCCAGGAGGTATTTATCGCAAACTGCAAGGAATACAAGTTTGCGAAGTCGAAGCTTGCGCGGTTTAAGATAGCCAACATCTCCGAGAAGGAAATCAGCTTGATAAAGCCCGACGGCAAGGCCACGATGAAGATGACGTGGGTAAAATTTTACCAGCAGTACCACGGCAACCTCAACGAGCTCATAGTGAAGTTCATAGAGAAGGGCAAAAACGTCTGCAAGCTCTCCGACGGCAAGCGATTGAGCTTGCAGCCGTGGGCCGACGCAATGATGGGCGCGGCGCTCACGATGCAGATAATCTGCGGCGACGATCCGACGGCACCAGCCCGTGCCGAGCAGATCGCAAAGACCGCCGTGAAGGAACTTCCCGACTACCTGAACCGCGCAAAGGCGATCTTCCCGGATGTGCAGTTCGACGAGGTGCCAGAGGAATGACATTTAAGAAAGGAACAATTGCGCAATGAAGACGACGATAGTTTTTTCCGCGGCGCTTGCCGCAGCTTTTCTCCTTCGCGCCGACTACGCGCCGGAGAAGTGGAATCTCGAGGCCCGCGACAAGTTTGCCGCGCAGCGCTTCGGCATATTCATTCACTGGGGCATTTACGCAAACTACGCTCAGGGCGAATGGTACCAGCACAACATCGCGATCGACACAGAAACCTATGGCCGCATGATGGACGGCTTCTGCCCGTCGAAGTTCGACGCGAAGGAGTGGGTGCGCGTATTCAAGGACGCAGGCGCAAAGTACGTAACCATAACTTCGCGCCACCACGACGGCTTCTCGCTCTGGCCGACCAAGGTCGACGACGGCTACAACATCGCGAACACTCCCTTCAAGCGCGACATTCTTGGGGAGCTGTCGAAGGCCTGCGACGAGGCGGGGCTCCAGCTCAACTTCTACTACTCTCTCATGGACTGGCATCGCAAGGACTATCCTGCAGGCAACGCGGCAGTCAAGTGCCTTGGCCCACAGAAGGGCGACTACGAGTCGTACAAGAAGTTCATGATCGCGCAAATCGGCGAGCTCATAGACAACTACCATCCCGGCAACATCTGGTTTGACGGCGAGTGGGAGCATCCAAAGCATAAGGAAGGCGACGTTTGGAAATCTACGCTCGACTGGGACTTCGACACGATCTACGACTTCATCCATTCGAAGAAGACCCTCGTCGCCAACAACAACCACCAGCCGATCCGCCCTAAAGAAGACATCCAGCTGTTCGAGCGCGATCTTCCAGGCGACAACTCCGACGGTGGTTTTTCGAAGGACCAGCCTATCGCCCATGACCGTCCTATCGAGCAGTGCGATGTCATCCAGCACGGTGTCTGGGGCTATAAGATCAACGAGCGTAAGTTCCGCACTCCAGAAGAAGTATGCGCAATGATCTGCCGCTGCGCTGGAAAGGACTCAAACCTTCTTATGAACATCGGGCCCGACGGCTCGGGACGTCTTCCGGCGCGAGCGGTTGAAGTGATGGCCGAGGTCGGCAAGTGGATGCGCGCGAATGGAGATGCAATCTACGGAACGCGCGGAATTGGCCTCGTCAAGAACGCCGATGGTAGCGAGACTGCGAAGACGAAGAAGGGCGACGTCGTCTACGTCATCACGATTCCGAAAGACGCGAAGGGCTTTCCGACGGTGAAGACTTCTTTTTGACAGGAGTAGGATGGGTTGGAGTGAAAAGTTCGAGTTGGAGAAATGATGAACAACACCATTCTCCAACTCCAACTCAAAACTCCAACTATTAAACGTTGTGGAACGAATGTTATGACAATGCAAAAGATGCTTGTGTTAGTTGCAGCGGCGGTTCTAACGACTGTGGCTACTGCCGCTGGGCAGCCTCCGAAACCAAGCCATGCACTTGCCTCGCGCATTGCCGCTGGCGACTGCGAGATATACGGCATTGTCCATTGGGGTCTCAACACCTATACCGACCGCGAGTGGGGCTTTGGCGATGAGGACCCTGCGCTTCTGAACCCCGAAAAGTTCGATGCCGACCAGATTGTCGGCGCGTGCAAGGCGGGCGGGCTCTGCGGACTCATTGTCGTCGCGAAGCACCATGACGGCTTCTGCCTCTGGCCGACGAAGACGACGGAGCATAATATTACCAAAACTCCGTTTTGGAGGAGTCAGGAGTCAGGGGTCAGGGGTCAGGGCAGGGATTATGTGAAGGAGATGGAGCGGGCGTGCCGCAGGGCAGGGCTTAAGTTCGGCGTCTATGTCTCGCCGTGGGATCGCAACAGCGCACACTACGCGACTGAAAAATACGTCGAGATCTACCACTCTCAGATCAAGGAGCTTCTCTCCGGCGACTACGGCGAGATTTTCGAGATGTGGTTCGACGGCGCAAACGGCGGCGACGGCTGGTACGGTGGCGCAAATGAACGTCGCAGGATCGGCGGCGACTACTACCGCTTCCCCGAGGTGTTCAAGTTCGTGCGCGAGCTTCAGCCGAAGGTCTGCATCTTCGCAGGCGAGTCGGACGAATCGGACTTCCGCTGGCCAGGAAACGAAAAGGGTGAGTTAGACCCTAATTCCAGTGCGACAATCTGCTCTGTCGGCGGATATGCTGACGGCAAGTACGGCAACCCCGACTACAAGACGCACATCAACACTGGAATGCAGTTTTCAAAGAACAACAAGACGAAGAGTTTCTTCCGCGTCTGCGAATGCGACTTCCCGCTGCGCCCCGGATGGTTCTACCACGCGAAGGAGAAGGGGAAGACGAAGAGCGGGATGTATTTGCTGAAGCGATACTTGAACACTGTTGGCAACGGCGGCACGATGAATCTCGGCATTGCGCCGAACAAAGACGGTCTTCTTGACGACGAAGACGTGAAGGCGCTCGCTGACTTTGGCAAGCTAAAGGCGGCGTTTTTCGCGAACCCAGTCAAGAACGGGCTCTGTAACGTTGTCGTCATGAGCGAAGACGTCGTTGCGCACGGGGAGGCATGCGAAGGATGGCAGCTCTTCGGCGGCGAAGAAAAGCTCGCGAGCGGGAAGACGATCGGCATAAAGCGTATCCGCACTTTTGAGAGGCCTTGTCGCGCAGAAAGTCTGCGACTTGAAGTCTACGGCAAAGGCGCAAAGGCATTGCCGATGAAGTTCTACTATGTTCAGCCCGACTTCCTAAAGGCCGTCCTTTCCTCCACGACCGAATCCGGTGAGACTGACACGGCGAAGTGGATGACGGCCGGGAAGCAAGGAGCTACGGAAAGCGCGGTTGCCAGAAAGATCGCCACCACGAGGAAGGTGCTTCGCAACGATACTTGGTATGGATACAAGAGGACTGTATTCGACTTCGAGGGGCATGAGGCCTGGGTAGTGTCGCCGTCGTGTGAGCCCGCCGCCGGACTTCCCTGGACGTGGACGATGCAGTGGGCGGATGCCTTTGTCGACAGGACTGGTGTTCTTGATCTTCTTGCAAAAGGTTGGCATCACGTAACAATTGACACATTTCAGCATAGAATGGACGAAGAAGGGCTTCGTGTAAGTCGTGCGTTCCAGAGGTTTCTCGTCGAGGAACTCGGCTTCGCGCCAACGGCAAACCTCGTCGGAATGAGCTGGGGCGGTTTCTTCTCAACGCGCTATGCCGCGACATTCCCCGAGTGTGTAAGAAAGATATACCTCGATGCACCGCTTCTGAACTTCTCTGGCTTTGCCGAGCAAGGCGCCTCTTCGACGCCGACCGAGGCGGCCGCAAAGATAGGGCCTTGGGCAACCATGCCGCCTGCGGACGGCGATTGGACTGCTGATCCTCGGATGCCGGTAAACATGGCTGATCAGCTCGCAAAGGCGGGCATCCCGATTTTGCTTCTCTATGGTGGTCAGGACGAAACCGTGCCTCCGTCCAAGAACTGCGAACTGTTCGCAACAAAGTTCAAAGCATCAGGCGGTAAGATCGACATCCGTCTGAGAGGACTCTACGGCCACCATCCGCACGGCGAGGATCCCGACAAGACATCAAGCATCGTCTCTTTCTTTGAATCCAAGTAAAACACATAATCGTTAACTAATCTCTAACCACAAAACACAAACACCATGAACCAGACAGTATTCACAAACAATCCGTTCCCCAAGGTGGGCATTCGCCCAATCATTGACGGCCGCCGGCGCGGCGTTAGGGAGTCGCTCGAAGACCAGACGATGGCGATGGCGAAAGCCGCCGCGAAGCTGATCTCCGACAACCTCAAGTATCCCGACGGCACGCCTGTCGAATGTGTCATTGCAGACACGACGATAGGCGGCAGGTTCGAGGCCGCGCAGTGCGCGAACAAGTTTGCCGCGAACAACGTTGGCGTCTCGCTTTCCGTCACGCCTTGCTGGTGCTACGGCACCGAGACGATGGATATCGACCCGACGATCCCGAAGGCCGTCTGGGGCTTCAACGGTACAGAGCGCCCCGGCGCCGTCTATCTCGCGTGCATGCTCGCGGGCTATGCGCAGCGCGGAATGCCCGCCTACGGCATCTACGGTCACGAGGTGCAGAACCGCGACGAGACGACGAAGATTCCCGCAGACGTCTCCGAGAAGATTCTTCGCTTCGCGAAGGCGGGTCTCGCCGTTGCTATGATGAAGGGCAAGAGCTATCTCTCGATCGGAACTTCCGCTATGGGCATCGCGGGTTCCTTCGTCGATGTCAACTTCATGCAGGACTACCTCGGCCTTGCGCCTGAGAACATGGACGAGTGCGAGATTCTCCGTCGCATCGAGGAAGGCATCTACGACAAGGAAGAGTACAAGAAGGCTCTTGCGTGGATGAAGAAGAACCTCAAGGAAGGCAAGGACTACAATCCCGCGAAGATCCAGAAGTCTCGCGCCGAGAAGGACAAGGACTGGGAGTTCATCGCCAAGATGGCAATCATCGTCCGCGACATGATGGCCGGCAACCCCAAGCTCAAGGAGATGGGTTTTGGCGAAGAGGCCGTCGGCCGCAACGCAATCGCTGGCGGCTTCCAGGGTCAGCGTCAGTGGACCGACCACTGGCCGAACGGCGATGTCGCGGAGGTCATGTGCAACACTTCGTTCGACTGGAACGGCAAGAAGATGCCGCAGATCCTCGCGACGGAGAACGACTCGCTCAACGGAATCTGCATGCTCCTCATGTGGCTCCTCACCAACAAGGCGTCGATGTTCGCGGACGTCCGCACGTACTGGAGCGACGCTGCCGTGAAGCGCGCGACAGGGAAGGGGCTTCCGAAGGACGCGAAGGCGGGCATCATCCATCTTCTTAACTCCGGCTCCTGCTGTCTCGACGCGGCGGGCGAGATGAAGGAGAAGGGGAAGTCGGTCTTCAAGAACTGGTGGGAAGTCACCCAGAAGGACATTGACGCCACCTTGAAGGCGACGAAGTGGGTTCCGGCCGGAGTAGAGTACTTCCGCGGCGGCGGCTTCTCGTCGTCGTTCCTTACGCCCAAGGGCATGCCTCTCACGATGATCCGCATCTCGATCGTGAAGGGCCAGGGACCTGTTCTCCAGATCGCCGAGGGCTATTCCGTCACTCTCGATCCTAAGCAGCAGAAGACGCTTATGGAGCGCACGAACCCCGAATGGCCCTGCACCTGGTTCACGCCGCGGCTCACGGGGAAGGGCTTCTTCAAGGACGTCTACTCGGTGATGAACGCCTGGGCCGCGAACCACGGCGCAATCGCCTACGGACATATCGGCGCTGATCTCATCACGCTCGCCTCGATGCTCCGCATTCCGGTCGCCATGCACAACGTTCCGGAAGAGAAGGTTTTCCAGCCGCACTGCTGGGGGCTCTTCGGCGCGAGCGACGATCCGACTGGCGCAGACTACCGCGCCTGCGCGAACTTCGGCCCGCTCTACGCCACGAACCGCTAAGGTATCCTTAGTTGTGTCACACAAGGGCGGCGTCAGGCGATGCTTAATCGCCGCGCCGCCCGATGTGTATCAGATGCACTACTCGTCAAGAGTGCCGCGGCTGTCGCGGTGAAGGGCGGCGGAGCGTCAGAGGCCGGAGAGCCGACTAGTCGCAGACGCGGAGGGTGTGTTTCGGCGGCATGCTTTTTTCTGTTGCGAGGCTATCGCCGCGACGGTAACCGCCGCTTGTCGGTGGTTCGTGCGGTGCACGAACCAACCCGAAGCGAAAGCGAGGGCGAGCCGATGGTCGCGGGTGAGGTAGGTGGAAGGCCGCAGGCGTAAGAGAGACTTGCGTACGCAACCAGTGATAGACGCCGAGGCACGGCAGGCTAAACTCGGCTCATTGTCTGATGTGCGAGAGCCGTCGCGAGCCTGGAGCCGAACGAGAGCCCCGCGGTAACCGCCGCTTGTCGGTGGCTCGTGCGGTGCACGAGCCAACCCGAAGCGAAAGCGAGGGCGAGCCATCGGGCGGCGCGGCGATTTTCCGCCCTAAGCCGAAACACAGCCCGATGCGGGCGCGACGCAATGCCGTCAGGCGCAGTCCCTAATATCAGGTAGTGGGAATAAGCCAGTCAGAATTGGCGCCGTTGATTTCGACTGGAACGACATAGCGGTCGCTTGCCGCTGAGTTCGCCTTGGTTGGTGCCGCAGGTTTTGACGCAACTGGTTTGGGCTGCGGCTTCGCTGCGGACGTAGAAGGGGGCGCGGGCTTTTTAACCGCGCTTGCGGCTGGCTTTCTTGCCGGAGCGGCAGCTGGCTTGGCCTTGGGTTTTGGTTTTGCAGATGGAACGAGATCGTCGAGTTCGTCGTCGTCAATCTCGTCGTCGTAAGCATCGAAGTAGCTTACGGGCGCGTCCATTTCTTCCTCTGCTTGAACTTGCTTCTTTTCTGCTGCGGCCTTTTCTTCGGCGTCTTTCTTTTCGTAGTATTCGGGATACAGCCGGCGGCGCTGGCGTTCAACTTCCTCGCGGCGAAGCTTCTCTTTCTCTGCTTCGATCTTTTCCTTTTCGGCCTTAAGAAGGGCTCTGGCCTTTACAAGTTTAGCAGTGTCTTCGTCGATCTGTCTCTGAATCGCGCGCTGTTCCCTTGAGGGTTCAGTGGCCTTCTGAGTCGCGGCGGCTTTCTGGGCCTTTGCCGCTGCGGCCGCAACGGCCTTGAGCTGCTCTTCAGCCATCTTTGCGCGGTTCTCTTCGAGCTTTGCCTGCTGCTCAATCATCTTTGCCTGCTGGTCGGCCATCTGCTTTTGAAGGGCGGCCAGGGTGTCGGTCATCGCCTTGATGGCGGCGTCGTTTGCGGGGTTGTGCGCCGGAGCCTGGGGCTGGACGACTACCGGCTGGCGTTCACGCTCCTTCATGGCAAACTCGACGAGCTTGTCGTTCAGCGCCTGGTTCTGCGCAGTTGCGTCGCGGAGCAGCAGCTGATTTCTCGCGTCGGCCTCTCTAAGCATGATCATGAAGACGACTATGACGATGGTCATAAGGAATCC
>Ga0310695_10001140_pt1 | contig 64421 bp, 56 predicted proteins | sample RumenRJG_04DNA_FD_203882 | JGI IMG/M metagenome (GOLD analysis project Ga0310695, IMG submission 203882) | Bovine rumen microbial communities from Lethbridge, Alberta, Canada - RJG_04 (v2) (version 2) | ecosystem: Host-associated > Mammals > Digestive system > Stomach > Rumen | place: Canada... | reverse complement strand
GCACCCAGCGCACCGGGTTGGACGTGGCCTTGGAGTAGTTGAGCTCGCACACCTCCTGCACGTCGCTGCCGTTCTCGTACACCCAGTCGTAGCCGCAGATGCCCGCGTCGAGGAGGCCGAGCTCCACGTAGCGGCTCATCTCCTGCGGACGCAGCAGCCGGCACTTGATCTCCGGGTCGTCGATCGAGGGGATGTAGGAGCGCGAAGAGCACGTGACAGTGAACCCCGCGCGCTTGAACAGCGCGAAGGTCGATTCCTGAAGACTGCCCTTCGGCAGGCCGAGTACGATTGCCATTTCTAAAATTTCTCCAAAGCGTGAAAGCGCATAGTTTATCAAAATTACGTCCCGCGCGCAAGGGGCGAGGTCACGGTCACGCCTTCGGGGCCGCGGGGCGAGGCGGGACCTTGAACTCCTCGGGCTTGAAACGGTAGACCTCGCCGCGGTCGGCGGAGACGTTCGCCGCCAGGACGGCGACCGCGCTCTCGTAGGCGAGCTCGCAGGGGCAGTTGAGCGCGGCGCCGTGGCGGCAGGCCGCGAAAAAGTTCTCGAGGTGCGGCATGTGCGCGGGCTTGTTCATCGTCACGGCGAGGGCGTTGCCGTTCGCCTGCTCGGAGATACGCGTGTCGACGGCGATGTCCTTCGTGACCTCCTTCTTGATCGCGTCGCCCTCGCTGGGAAGGATCCAGCCCTTGTCAATGAACTTCTGCCAGTCGGCGTCGGAAAGGCCGCCCTGGCGCAGTTCGCGCTGCACGGTGTTGCCGCGCGCGGAGATCTCCGCGATCGTCAGCGAGGCGTTCACGCCCATGAACTGCTCGTAGAAGCCGCCGCGGGCGTTGGAGGAGATCACCTGGTAGATGGCCTCGTTCTTCGTGCCGTCGGGCATCGCGAACTCGTAGATGCAGTACATGCGGTCGTAGGCCATGCGCGGCGGATTGAACGCGTCCTTGCCGCCAACGGCGCGCACGCTCGACGGCGGCACGCCCCACGCCCAGATGAAGAGGTCGATCTGGTGCGAGCCGAGGTCCACCATCGAGCCGCCGCCGTACTTGTAGAACCAGCGCCAGTTGAGGTACTGCTCGGCGTTCTCGTAGCCGTACTTCGTGAGGATCTCCTGCTTGGGCGGACGCTTCACGCTGAAGAACGGCGCGAGCGTGCGGTTCCACTGCGCGTAGGCGGTCGTCACGCGGCCGAGCACGTGCGGCACGATGTTCTCGAAGCAGTGTCGGTAGCGCGGGTTCGAGCGGCGCTGGTGGCCGATCTGCAGGAGCTTGCCCGTCTCCTTCTGCACACGGCACATCTCGGCGGCCTGCTCGAGCTTGTTCGACATCTCCTTTTCGCAGTACACGTGCTTCCCGGCGCGGAGACAGGCGCACGTGTGCTCGCAGTGCATCCAGTCGGGCGTCGCGATCACCACGGCGTCGATGTTCTTGTCCTCCTTGTCGAGCATCTCGCGGTAGTCCTCGTACGTCGTCACGTCCATCCCGTACGACTTGAAGAACTGCTTCGCCTGCTGGCACTGGAACTTCCAGATGTCGCACACGGCGCGCACACGCACGCCGGGGATGCGCACGAGGGACGCGGAAAGGACGCGCGCCTCGGCGCCGAAGCCGATGAGGGCGACGTTGATCTGGTCGTCCTTCGGGCCGATCGTGGTCTCCTCCGCGTGGAGGATGTTGAAACTGGGAAGGAACGCGCCGGCGACGGCGGCGCCCTTCACGAAACTGCGACGGTTCAAGTTGAATTCCATCAGTACTTCCTTACGGGTTCAAGCCATTTTATTTTACCAAAACCGCAGCGCGCGCGCAAGAACGCGAACGTAAAATGTCGCGAGCGCAAAAAAATTACTTCAAGGCGAAAATGCCGCGAAAAGTTCCCTTCAAATACGCCCATGCAATGTCGGGTCGGTGGTTGCGGAATGCAACAAGGCCATAATAGGCTGCAGATAGAGGGGCGAAAACAAATGTGACCGAAAGAATTTGCAAGAAGGAAAAGTGCTTTCGGGCGAAACGAAGGCGATTACGCGCAAAACAATAGGTTCGATACGGTTTTTCGATTCCCAGCTGCCGCAATTCAGGCACGCATCCGGGCTCGAGAAATCCTAGGTGATCGGTACGGGCGACAGTCGATATGACGGCTTCATAACCTGCTTCGCGAATCTTCCAGCCGAAGTCCGACTCCTCGAAGATCTGCTCGTATGACTCATCGAATCCGCCAACGGCATCATATACCGCTCTTGGAACCATGAACCCATTTGGGTAATACGAAGTCGGATAGGTCTTCGGTTCCAGCGGCAATTTCTCCAACGGCAGATTCGGACAATTATCCCTTGGCTGAGACGTCCATCGATTGAAGTCGCTGCCGAGCGACCAGATCAGATTGTTTTTGCCCGGACGCTTGTGTACGGCCATTGGCGCGGCAAAACCGAGTTTCGGATTTTTTCTAAACTCCTCGACAAGCTCCACAAGCGCATTCACCCCAAGAAGGTTGTCGTCGTCGAGGAACAGCAGGAACTCGCCACCCGCGACCTTTGCCCCATTGTTCCGCGAAACGGCCTGAAAAGAATTCTTGTCGTTGCGGATGTATTTTACCCGAGCATCGCCGCCAAAGCGTTCTTCTATCTGCGCTTTAGTATCGTCTGGCGAACAGTCGTCCACGACAACAACCTCAAGCGTGACATCGTTTCCCTGCGCCAATACGCTCGCCACGCAGTCACAGACCATCGTAGCGCGGTTGAAAGTCGGAATGATTATGGATACTTCACTCGCCATCACATCGCATGCCGACGACGTCGTTCTGGTCCACGCAGATGAAGTGCTCGGTATAGCCCGGCACGACCTTGCCGCCGTTGACCATCACCGCCGTCCCCTTCGCGCCGCCGGGCAGGGAGGGCTGCTTCGCGACGTAGCGCAGGAACGCTCCGTCCGTCGAGTAGCTGTTGCCGAACGCGGCCACGGCCACGCCGTGCGGACGCGACAGCACGAGTTCGCGTACGGCCTCCACCTTCCCCTCACCCATCGGCACGGGGTGGACGACGTCCGTCGTCACGTACCCCGCCGAAAGGCGCACGCGGATGCCGCGCAGCCGCTCGCGCGGGAGCGGCAGCGTGGCGGCGGCGTTCGCCACGAACAGCTCAGGACTCGCGGAGACGACGTAGTTCTCCACGCCCGCCTTCTCAAGCGCGTGCAGCATCGCAATCGACGAGGTGAAGTACCACTTGCGGTACACGCGCTCGAACTCGCGCACGCAGAACGCGTCGAGGTCCGCCACGCGTGCCCCCGCGTAGATTTGCGCGTTGTACGGCCAGGCGATCCAGCGCCCGATTTCGTTCAGGCGCGGATAGTCCCTCTCGCTGTAGAGCTTCCAGCCATCCGTAGAACGGTAGACGGAGGAATACCCCTCCTCGATCGTGCGTTGGACCAGTCCCTTGAAGCGCGTCACGCCGTTCTCGACAAGGCCTTCCGACACGTCGCCTTTGATGATCGTGCCGTCGAAGTCCCAAAACGCCATTGGCACGGCAGTGGGGTCGGCGGCCTTGATCTTCGCGACGTTCTCGAGAACCTGTTTGACGATCGGCTCGGCGTGCCGCTCGGCGGCGGTTGCCGCCGAGCAGGCGAGTGCGAGGAGCAGGATGAAAGCCGTGCTGCGCATGTCCAGGACGCCTTACTTCAAGCGGCCGGTATAGGCTTTCTCGCTGGCGGTGTCGAGCGTCGCCTTGAAGAACGCGTTGGCGGCGTTTTCGCGAGCCTTGTCCCACGGGCGCGGACCGCCCCTGAGCTGCACCGTCCAGAGCTTGAGCTGCTTCTTGTGCCAGTTGACCATGCAGTTGGTGCCCCACGCGCCGCCGTGGCCGAACCACTCGTTCTCGCCGTCCTTAACCGGCGCGGAGAGCCCGAGCGAGTAGCCGCCGAGGCCCTGGGGGCGCGTGCTGACGGCGAGAATGCTCTTCACCGTCTCCTCCTTGAGAATGCGCGCGCCGTTCTCGCCAACGCCGAGATTCATCAGCATCTTGTAGAACTTGAGCTGATCGCGCGCCGTCGTCCACAGCCCAGCGCCCGCGCTCGGGAAAACGCGATCGTCGGAGTACGGACGCTGCATGGACCTGTCGTGCTCGGTCCACACCGCGGGCTTGCCCTTGCGGCAGGTGTACATCTCGACCTTCTTCTCGAGCTGTTCCTTGGTGGGCCAGAAGCCGGAGTCCTTCATGCCGAGCGGCAGGAACACGCGCTCCTTGAGGAAGTCTTCCCAGCGCTTGCCCGTGACGCGCTCAACCACTGCGGCGCCGATGTCGATGCCGACGTTGGAGTACTGCTGCCTCGTGCCGGGCTCGAAGAGGATCGGCTGCGAGGCAGCAACGAGCGCGACGCTCCTCAACGGCATCCTGCGCGACCATCCGCCCATCGAGTGGAAGTTGGGCAGCTCGAACGGGAAGCCGCCGGTGTGGTTCATCACCATGCGCACCGTAAGGGCGTTCTTCGCCTTCACGAGCGTGCGCACGCCGTCCTTGTTGGACTTCTCAATCCACAGCGTGCCGAACTCGGGGATGTACTTCGAGACGGGGTCGTCGAGGCTGATCTTGCCCTCCTCCACGAGGATTGCGATTGTCACGCCGCAGAAGCCCTTCGTCTGCGAGCACTGCATGTAGACGTCATCCAGCGTAATCGGACGTTTCTTGGCCACGTCCGCATAGCCCACGCACGCGACCTCCTGCTTGCCGTCCTGGTAGAACACGCTGATCGCGCCGGGGAGCTGCCCGTTGTCCACGAACGGCTTGAGCGCGTCGGCCGCGAAATGCGTACCGGAATCCACAGGTTCCGCCGCAAAGCCGGCAAACGCCAGCGCGGCGATGATGAACATTGACTTGAGCTTCATCGTACTTTTCCTTATATGCAGTTACAGAACCTCCGTTCGCGCCATTCGCGAGGCAAGTCACACGGCTTGGCGGAACTCGCGGAAACGACCCTGCGCGCCTGAGAGGTTCGGCGCGCTTATTATCCCAAATCCGCGTTTCCAACGCAAGGGGAAATTAGAGCCTTGCGCCGCTTGGTCGCATTTTATCCTGTCACTCCGTCTTGAACTCGATCTCCAAGACATTTCCGTCCTTCAGCTCTTCCTTGCCGAGGTAGAATTTCGCGGCGGGCGGGATTTCGCCGGTCGTGAGCGCGATGTTCTTGTCGCGGGCAAGTGTTTCGATATTCTGCCGTATCCATTCTCGCGCATCCTTATACTGCCCCACACCGAAACGGACGGCCATTAGTCCCGTCCGCGTTGTTGAGTCGTATTTCATGCGCACAGGCTGAATCGCCAATATAACAGCGCGCCCTTCGATATGGCCGTTCTTCCAATCGTATTCGGGGAACCCAACCCTTAGGTTATTTCTGTTCGCACCAGCATACGAGTCTGCATAGTCGTTCAGAAGTGCCTTGCGAAAGTCTTTCTGTATCAAACGAAACGCCTGAATCGGATTTGATGGCGAACCTTCAAGTTCAACAACGAACTTATATGCGAAGTCACTTCCTTGCTCCTTTGAACAACTAATCATCTTATACGAAGTCTTCGCAATGATGGGCGGCTCCGAAATACGCGTATAGGTTTCCGGCGTTAACAAGAGTTCAACATGTGAGATGCCGTTTTCATCAACGGTATTATTTTGAGTATGGGTCCAACCAAACTTATCTCTATGCATATCCATTTCCCTCTTCTTTGCAGTGCCATCTTTAGTAGCATCCAATGTACCTTCAGTATCAAACCCTGTTCCGCGCCCTCTAATAGAAACCTGGTTTTCAGACCACCAATATGCCCTACATTCATATCCCATATTATCTGTCTGCCCATTATCATAAACGAGTACGACATCACCGTTTTCTGCAGAATAATTCCATCGCCCACAACTATCAGCTTCTGTCCAATCACTACCCCCACGGGAAGTAAATCTCTGATGGAGCAGGAAAGTCCCGTCAGACTTGAATTCAAAAGTGTCTTCAGACTTTGCTCTCAGTGAATTTGTCGCTACCACAGTTCCGTCTGTCCACCAAATTTTTGCATAACGGGTCCGTTTGCAAAACCATTTACCGATAAGATATTCCTTGTCAAGAGGATCTATCGCAATTTCCTCCTTGCCCGGCGCTTCAAAAGTCGGTTTTTGTAAAGGATCTTGTCTGGCCATCTCAATAAGATCGTTCAATGTATATTTCTTCTGCAGCGATAGTTTACTCGCAGTTGACGACACTCTTGTTGCTGAACACCCAACAAACAACAGCGAGGAAGCAACGAGCGAAACAAGTCCTAACTTTACCATATCCAGCTCCTTATTTTTCATTGCCTACTCCGTCTTGAATTCGATTTCAAGGATGTTGCCGTCCTTCAGCTCTTCCCTTCCGAGGTAGAACTTGGCGGCGGGCGGGATTTCGCCAGTCGTGAGCGCGATGTTCTTGTCACGGGCCAGCGTCTCGATGTTCTGCCGTATCCATTCTCGCGCATCCTTATACTGCCCCACGCCGAAACGGACGGCCATTAGTCCTGTCCTCGTTGTTGAGTCGTATTTCATGCGCACAGGCTGAATCGCCAATATAACAGCGCGTCCTTCGATATGGCCGTCCTTCCAATCGTATTCGGGGAATCCAACCCTTAAGTCGCTTCTGTTCGTACCAGCATACGAGTCTGCATAGTCGTTTAGAAGTGCCTTGCGAAAGTCTTTCTGTATCGAACGAAACGCCTGAATAGGATTTGATGGCGAACCTTCAAGTTCAATAACGAACTTATATGCGAAATCACTTCCTTGCTCCTTTGAACAACTAATCATTTTATACGAAGTCTTCGCAATGATTGGTGGTGCCGAAATACGCGTATAATGGTCTGGAGTATTCAAAAGTTGGGTCAACCACATGTCATTAGCAACATCATGCTCGTGAAATACGTGTTGCCAACCATATTCATCGTAAGTCATTTTCATTCCCTTCTCGGTGTCAAAGGTTTTACCTTTCACACGAAAACATATCGTATTTTCCGAAAGCCACACAACACGCCGTTCATTTACCTTTCTATCAATGGCATCTGATTCATATACTTGTGTTATCGTTCCATCTTCGCTGGAATATGTCCATCGTCCGGTAACAACACTAGGAGTTGTCCATTTTTCTTTTTCCCCAATTGGTAGGAAACCTGTCATCCTGACTTTTTCAGTAAAAGTCCCATCTTTTGAAAAATCCACAGTTTGCTCAACCCTGCACCTCAATAAAACATTATTGACTTTATGGCCATTGGCATCAAGAGACCAATGTTTAGAATACATTCTTGTATTATTAACCCATGTGCCAACAAGATATTCTTGCGAAAGCACCTCAATCGGTTGTTCTTTCTGACCCTGAGGCTCAAAATCAGGCTTCCTCAATGGACTGTTCTGAGCTGCCATACGCAAATCTGCGATTGTAAGCACCCTCTGCCGCATCGAATGGCGGACAGTCCCTTTTGGGTGGGGGGAATTACATCCTGTCGCAAGCATAGCAACAGCAATGAAAACAACTAACCATAAGTATACTTTTAGCATCAATTACCTACTCCGTCTTGAATTCAATCTCCAGCACATTCCCGTCCTTCAGCTCTTCCCTGCCGAGGTAGAACTTCGCGGCGGGCGGGATTTCGCCGGTCGTGAGCGCGATGTTCTTGTCGCGGGCCAGCGTCTCGATGTTCTTGCGAATCCACTTCCGCGTCTCCTCGAACTGTCCGCCGTTGAGACAAACAGCCATGCGTCCTGTGCGCGTCAGAGGATCGTATTTCATTGACATGACAACCATTGACATGACGACGGCCCGACCGACGACTTTTCCGTCAGAGAACATGAACTGCGGGAATTCAACAAACAGAGATGCTACACTTGAACCTAAAAAGGATTCCGCATAGTCGTCTCGTATCGCCTTGCGGAAATCATGTTTGACCGATTTAATCGTCTTGAACGAGGTTTCCGCACCATCGGCAAGCTGCAACTCAAAACGATACGAGAACCCGTCATCCATCGTACGTTCAAGTGATAGAATGTTATAGGGTTTCTTTTCCTGGTGTTTAACTCGTCTAGTCTGTTTTCTTTGTTGTGCATACTTTGAGACTCCCGGCTCGGAAACGGAAGAGTTCTCTTTTGCAGGAGCGGCGAACCGATAAGTTGCAATCTCTTTTTGAATATCAGAAGCGCTTGCGAATTGAAGTCGAGATACAATGTTCGCATCTATTTTACGATTCAGCGCATGGTAAGTGCTATCTTGAATCCTCGCAATATTACCCTGATCGCTTATCTTTCTAAATATCATCGGATATCGCAACTCTATTGATGTGACTAAATTAGAAACACGAACACTACGCAACAGCCCATTATCGAGATACTCACAATCGCAACTGCGTTTACCAGACTTTAACTGTTCGGCAAGAGTTGGCAGATCCGCATATCGTAGTTCAAAACATATATCATCAAGTTTCACAACCTCAAAAGTGCTTGCCTTGAGACACAGCAGCGCTTTGTCGCGAAAAGACTCTACACGAGTCTTAAACAAAAGGGATCCACGATCATAGTCAATTTCATAAGAGCTAGTCCTTACGCCATTTTCTGCATATCTAACTTCGCAATGCCCATTCCCATCAAAGGCCATCGTCAGCGACACGTCACGCTCCTTGCCCCCGAATGGCGTCCCGTCTTTGCGAGTCAGAAAATCCATCTTTTTGAAATAGGCTTCCCATGTCCCTTTCAATTGTTCAACGGTCAACCATTCTGAACGAATTTGGCTATCATCTCGGGTGACCCGCTTGATGCGCTTCGGCTTAAAAGCATTGTCCAATGACTCGCCCGACAAGTCGTCCCTGGAACTTACGCTTGTGCAGCCAACCACAAGGCAACCACAGACATAGGCAACGATCAGCATAAACTTCTTCATCGGCAAATCCTCATAACAAAACCTGTGCTCCCCCAAAAATCAAACTACTCCGTCATGAATTCAATTTCAAGCACATTGCCATCCTTAACCTCCTCGCGGCCGAGGTAGAACTTGGCGGCAGGCGGAATCTCTCCGTCCTTCACGACGATATTACTGTATCTGGCGAGCGCTTCTATGGTCCCGCGGGCAAATCGCCTCGCAACATTGAGCTGATTCGCAGCGAGGCTTATTGAAATCCGCCCCCTGCGAGTCATCGGATCGTAGGAAAGCGACAATGGCTTCACAATCAAGGCCACAGCCCGTCCTTCGACCGTCATTCCATTAAGCTTGAATGTGGGGAACGCTAAAAAGAGCGTTTTAGGATCGCCTTTAAAGGTTTTCGCCACTTCTTCCCGCAACAAAGCACTGAACTCATGCTGAACCCTGCGATAGGCATTGAGCTTCCCGCCCGTTTCATCAAGTATTTCCAGCTTAAAGCGATAGCCAGCGTCACCGCCTTCTTCCTTTTGAAGTGAAAGGATCCTGAAGATCGGGCTGTCTTCCTTGACGGCGACATCAGACATCAGCGACTTAACCCGCCGAAATACCATCGGAGGATGCTTTTCCGTCGAAACACGTTTTACGCCACCAGCATCCAACGTTTTTTTCACCTCAAGCGTTCCGTCGGCATTGTACTGACTACGACAACTCGTCTTCGCAAATCCTGAGAACTGGTCATGTTCCGAAAGATCAGCATACCTCATCTCGAAACTGTCCTCGTCGATGGCCTTCAGTTCGAAATGCGAAGCGTTCAGGCATGGAATCCTCATTGGTGACTTCTTGTCCCCAATAACACTAAAAACGCGCAAGATGCCATCCTTATATTCATAGTGCCAGGTGCATGTGTGGGGATGATCGACACTTCCGCCACTTCTCTTTCCGACAGTCATCCGGCACTCCCCATTGTCTATGAACGAGAATATGGCAGCGACACGCCCATCAAGTTCAAGAATAGCATTCGCACCTGAAATGGGGGATTCGACAACATAGCTTTTCGACATCTTCCACACACCGGCAAGTTTCTCGGCGGGAAATGGCCCTGCAACGGAAGAGAAACAACACGCAACCGTCAACATCACAAGGAAAAGAAGTTTCGTCATGATCATGATTCCTTGGCTCTTCATTGACAACGCTTTAGTCGACCGCCTTGAACACGACTTCAAGCACGCCGTCTTCTTTGACTTTTTCATCCTCAATGCGAACAGTGGACTCCGCGGGGACTTCTCCGGTAATAAGCGCTATGTTCTTGTCTCGAACAAGGGTCGCAATGTTCCTGTCAATATATGACCTCGCGACCTGCAGCTGATCTCTGTCGAACATGACGGAGATTTTGCCGATTCGTGTCTGAGGAGAATAGTCGAACGACACGACATTGACTTTCACCACCGACGCTCGTCCCTCAACAATCCCGTTCACGACGTTACCCGCAGCGAAATCCACATGAAGCGAACTGACATTCACATCGGAGAATGATTCCGCATAATCCTCAACAACGTAAATCTTCAATTCACGTTTGATGGCCTCGGGAATCAATGTATCATTTCCACCGTCCATGAGTCTCAGCTTGAAGAAATACGTAAAATCATTTCCCTCTTCACGCCCAAAAGCAAGTACGGTATATGTACGGGCAGGGTCCCAATCGGAAGCATCTATGCGCCTGAACACCATTGGCGGATGGTTCTCTATTTTTTTGAATGTCCGTCCGCTAGGCAACACAACAGTTGTTGTCGCCATTAAATGTCCATCCGGCAAATATTCAACTCTCCAATCTCCATCATTGGCCCAATTCTTCGAGAGCGTCTGGATGTCGGCATATCGCATCTCGAATGTGTCGGCATCCTTCTTTACGAGCGTGAACCGACTTGCGCGAAGCATTCCAAAAAGTCGGTCTTGAAAGCGCTTATTTTCACGTCCATCCATCTTTGTAAAGCAGATTTCTCCGTTGCTGTATGCAAAGTCAAATATGTGCGTAGATTCCTTCTGAAGCCAGACGTTATTAAATGTTGCCCTGCACCTATTGCCACCGAGAAAATGCATCATTACAGACAAGCGTCCTTGGGCTTTTTCCGCGCCCAACTCATCTCCTATGGAATATGTTTTCGTCATCCGCCACGCGCCTGTCAACTGGTCAGCCGGGAACGAATCCGCCATGCAATTGAGCAACAACGCAACAACAATGCCTATCGTCAACAATCGTCCCGTATTCATGTTGTCTACTCCGTCTTGAACTCAATTTCTAGGATGTTGCCATCCTTCAACTCCTCGCGCCCCAAATAGAACTTCGCGGCGGGTGGGATTTCGCCAGTCGTCAACGCAATGTTCTTGTCGCGGGCAAGCGTCTCAATGTTCTTGCGAATGTACTTCCGTGCCGCTGCAAACTGTCCCGAGCTGATTTTCATGGCCATTATACCTTTACGTGTTCCAACGTCATACGTCATTTTCATGACAGTCATCGAAAGCACAATGGCCCGCCCTTCAATCTTGCCATCCGCGAGCTTATACAACGGGAAGTCAACATAAACCGAATGCCTGTCGGCATTAGGGAAGGACTCCAAATATTCTTTTTTGATTGCATTGCGGAACTCTTGCTGCACTGCATGAAACTTTGCGAGGTCATTCGCGCCTTTGTCTGTTAGCTCAAGCCTGAAATCATACGCAAAATCGCTTCCAGCAATCCGTTCGCACTTCAACATCTTATAGGATGCCGTTGAAAGTGGCTTTATGGCTGCGGATATTCTACGTAAATGTTCAGGACTTTTTATGGCCTTCTCATACTGAGCGCCGTTGTCTCCTTCGTGAAACAATTCCGTCGTTTCACTGCCAAATTTGTCAAGCCCATATTTTGCCCATGCCCGTTCGTTTTTGAATATTTCGTTCTGATTTACAAAATCATCCCAGAAGTTCAACGCAAACTTATTGGTTCTCCATCGTTTAGCCATTTCATCCTCTGAAAACCAATCAATGCGATAGGCACGACGGGTATAATCTCCTCTGTTTCCAACGTTTATGAACATTGACAGAATCCCGTCTTTGTAAAGCCATCTTCCTTGTGTTGAACATGATTCTCCATTAATAGTCTGTTCCAATGTATATATGCCATCATCACGGAAATCATATGTATATGTGTCCTCGCGTGATTCTACTCTCCGTTTAATTTCATTTCTTTTTCCTTCTGTCCACAACACAACGCTATCCGTCTGACTGATGGACTGCCATTTTCCCACGAGGTATCGCCGAGGGAATGGCTCCAATACTTTCTCCTCTTTAGAGGGAACACGAAATGTTATCTGCAACGGGTTGGATTTCTCCGCATTGATTAAGTCTTTAATGCGACCCGATCCAGACTGAACGGCATCAGAAGTGGTTGGCGGATTCCCGCTGGCTGTCTTGTCTAAATCGTTGCCCACGGCATGACAAACAGCACCGCACATCGCAACATACACCATTAGACATAGTATGGAGATTTTCATCATGCTACTCCGTTACAAACTCGATTTCAAGGACATTGCCATCCTTCATCTCTTCCTTGCCGATATAGAATGTCGCTTTCGGTGGAAGCTTGCCCGTTTCAAGAGCGATGTTCTTGTCACGAACAACCGCTTCGATGTTGGCGCGCACATACTCTCGAGCCTCCTCATATTTTTCCGCCCCCGTTCTCACGGCAATCACTCCGCTTCTTGTCGTGTCGTCATACCTAAACGAGACGACCGAGAGCGATAAAATTACAGCCGTCCCCTCGATTCTCCCGTCTTCCAATCGAAACTCGGGGAAGGCTACATGTAGCGAACGCGCATCAACATTTGGTGTCGATGCCAAGTAGCCATCCCTCATGTACCTACGAAACTCATCCTTGATTGTCCGAATGTTATCAAGACTGCCATGTTTATCCCCTGCAAATTCAAGCGTAAAACGATATGAAAACGAATCTTGTGAATCGCGCTCACACTTGAGAATACTATACAGAGGTTTGCCCGTATGTGAATCGTTTACTTCAATTACCCTGTTGTAATATGCGGGCGACTTAACCCGTTTTATGATTCTCGCCCCATTGTCACCTATGCGACGCGTCTCGTACCATTCGCAACCGTACTCGTCAGTGTGATACGATGCCCACTCTTGTTGGTTTCGAAACTCTTGGAATCCATGAGCAACACCTTTCCAGAACTCGGCTCCCAGTTCATCGCTACGCCACCGAATCGCCATTTTGTCTTTTTCAAACCAATCCACGCGATACTTCCGATGAACTTTCTTCTCGCCAGCAATTATGGTCAATAGTCCGTTGGCGTAAATCCATGATCCATGCGCTATCATTGGTTTACCATTGTTCAAAAATGTCAAAGTATAAGTCCCGTCGTTTTTGAAATCGTATGTATCCACCAGTTCAGTATCGCTGTGATACTTCTTCATTTTATTCAAATAATCGGTCACATATTCTTCTATGTAAGTTTCGCTATTCATTGTCCACTTACCAATAAAACATTCACGGGGAAGAGGTTCTATTGTTCGCTCGACCGTCTTTGGAACAGGAAATGTCGGCTCAAACCGTTCGGCATTCGACCTCGCCAGCAAATCATCGTATGAATACTTTCTGACAAATGTACCGCAACCGGCAAATGCAACCATAATCACAATAAGTGCAAGGCAGATTATCGACGACACCTTCATGAAGCTCACTCCATTTCCTATCCAATTTTGAGGATGTTCCCAGCCTTCTGCTCTTCTTGATAACTAAAGTTGCGGTGGGACGGATTCAATCTGCCGCAAATGCGACACGGTGACCACACTTGCCACACAATGCTAAATCCGTCCCACTACAACTGCCTATCACAGCTTGATTTTTGTTTCTATGCCTTCCCAGACGACAGCTCCAGTTCTCAGATCGTCGAGTTGGAGATGAAGTTTGTAGGTGTGGAATGTTCCATCATCGCCCTCGTCCTCGAATTTGCGCAGATCGCCCCAAAAGTTCAAAGCGGGGGACTTGTGCGTACCCAATCCTTCCACGAGTGAACCATCCTCAAGACCGTTGGTCTCGCTGTTGATGATGCGTCCCTTCATTTTGTCGAATGACTGAATGTCCTTCGACACGAAGAGATCCATTTCCATCAGCGAGACCCGCATGGTGTCGCGGAGGGAGTCAAGGCGTCCCTGAATCCGGCTCGACGTCTTGTTCTCAATGTTGCCGAAGTCGATAACCGGCTTACCGCCCTCGCGCAGCTTGATGTTGTTGTAGTTGCGTTCGAACACCTTGCTCGTGCGCATCTTCATCAAGAGTTCGTTCGCTGCGGATTCCAGGTCGTACATCGTGGCGTTGTGCGCCTTGCCTGCGATTACAGTGCCCTGGTTGACGTATTGTACCCGCGGCTTTGGCGGAGGTGGCGTCTGGCAACCTGCGAGAATGACGGCGGCACTGGCCGCAATGAGAATGTTTTTCATTTTATGGTTCCTTTCGCTTTTCGTTTACGGCGGTCGTTGGGCGGCCACCACCTTTTTACTCTTTTTCCACCTGGAAGATACCCAAGCCGAACGCATCCGGCTTGCCGTTGACGAGCGTGAGTTTCTCCGGCATCCCATCCACCTTGACGGAACTTGCCTCAAGGAACGAGGCGTAGCCCTTCGCCTTGATGAGCTTCACCTCGTCGTCCGTAGCGCCGCCCTTCGCGACGCGATTCATCATGACGGCGAACGCCGTATCGCCCATGCGAAGATCGCGTCCTGCGGGCGATTCGCGAAGATTCACCGCAAAAGTCGAATCCACCGAGAACTTCGCCGTCGTCTTGTACGGCAGCATGTATGGGTATGCAACCTCCAGATTGTGAATGCCTTTTGTGAGTTCAACGCGCAAGGGCGCCTTGACATCCGTCCCCGCCGTGCCGACGCTCAAGCCGTCAACCTTCACGTCCGCCCCCGCGACATTCGACAGGAACGAAACGACGACTTTTGCCACGGCCTTCTTGGGAGAGAAATCCTTGCCTTCCGCCTTGGCGAGGAACTGAGACGCCGCCGCAGCCACAGACTCGCGAAGCGCCGTATCGCGTATGTTGGCAAAATTCCCGGCGAACACGCTCACCACATGCTTGCGGCCCTGATAGGGAACCGTCACGGAACAGACAGTCGAGCCACCCGGCACCCTTTTCGCCGCCACGCTCCACGTCACCACGTATGCGCTTGCGATGGCAGGAACGCCAATGTCCCTCTTCGAGCAGTCCGTGATCGCCGCCGTCAAAAGAATATCGGCATCGCAGCTCTCGGCAAGATGGGCAGCGCTTGACGACGGCATCTTCTCGCCCCATGGTCCGACGTTCTGGTCCTCGCCTATGACGTCATTGGGATTAATTATCTCAAAGACGTCAGAACCGAGCGCCGATGCGAACTGATCGCCAATAGACGTCAGGACTGCTGCGTCTTTTACTGCAGAATGGTTCTGCACCACGAGTAGAGCCTTTACAGGATCGGCGTGCGAGGCAATTCCGATTGCCGCGACAGAGGCTAACAACAATGCTTTCTTCATTTCTTTCTCCTTGTGAGTGGGTCAAAATCAGAGAGGCTTGACGACAAGCCGGAAATCCGCAGCTTCGGGGCTTTCGCTCACGCCCTCCAGAGCGAGCGTATCACGTCCGTGTACAGTTGCAACCTTCCAGGCCGGGTTTGTCTCGCGGAGCATCATGCCGTCTGCGTCCTTCCACTCGAAGCGGTACTGGAACCTGAAATCCATCGTATCCGCATTTTGCAGAAACGCTTGGACGTGGAGGAAATTCGTCGGGGTTTTTCTGCTTAACTGATATTGCATGTCAAGGTGCGATGCGAAGCGCTGGTTGTAAACGACCAGATGCCCTTTCTCGACCACAAAGCCGCTATTGTCGGTAATACAGCCGACAAACGCAGTAGCGAGTGCAACGACAAGAATCAACATTACCTTTTTCATTTGAAGTTACTCCTTTTTATGATTTCATTTTGCGTTGAATGCATCAGAAAGCGCAATTGACAAGAGGAAAGAACCTAACCGGAGAGGCGTCAATGAAATTCCCGATTCCAATCTGAACGCCATAGAGGATGTTGGCGCGATTAACAAGGCCAACTTGGACGCCACGCCCCTTCTCCGTGACGTTCACCAAACCGACCTGAACACCTCCAAAATCTCCCTTGCAGTAGTTGCAGGCAGCTGCCACTTGCACGGCGCAGTCGGACTCCCCGACGACGTTGAACAAGCCTGCAAGCTGCAAACCACCTATTTCCCTCTTCACGAAATTGCCGACAAGACCAATGTCGAGTCCGTAAACATCCACATGATCACCCGCAAAGAGGTCAAACCTGAAACCTGTTACCGCATAATCGGCTGCCGGCCATTCCACAATTGGCGCAATGGCGAACGCTGCCACCGATGAACCGGCAACCGCATATCCACGATTATCTGACGCGGCTCGTCGTCGCTGGACATTGCTGCCATCAGTAAAGTCCACCCGTTCTACGGCGGCCAGCACACATGACGTTGCGACAATTGCCGCAATCAGAATCATTCGCATTTTTATCTCCTTCATTTGACTACCCTTTCTGTTGATTACACCTTCTTGGTCACGGTCTGGCCGTCCTTAGAGTCCTTCACGGCCCAGCCGGCGGCGGCGATTGCGTCGCGCAGGCGGTCGGACTCGGCCCAGTTCTTCGCGGCGCGCGCGGCGGCGCGGGCGTCGAGGAGCGCCTGCACCTCGGCGGGCACCTCGGCCTTCGCGGCCTTGCCGAAGAAGATCACGCCGAGGACGGTGTCCATCTTCTCGAAGACTTCCAGCACGGCCTTCGAACAGGTGCCGGAGGCGTTCGTCTCGCGGACGAGCTCGAACAGCGCGGCGAATGCCTTGGGAATGTTGAGGTCGTCGTTGACGGCGGCCGTGAAGGCGTCGAGCGCCTTCTGCGCGAACTCGGGCGCGGGCTCGTCCTTCGCGCGCGCGGCGAGCGCGTCCACGCAGCGGTCGATGCGCTCAAGCGACTTGCGCGCGTCCTCAAGGGCGCTGAACGCGAAGTTGAGTCCCTGGCGGTAGTGCGCGTTCACGAGCACGTAGCGGATCTCGCGTCCGCTCCAGCCCTTGTCGAGCAGGTCGCGCAGCGTGAAGAAGTTGCCGAGGCTCTTGGACATCTTCTCGCCGTTCACGCGCAGGTGGGCGCAGTGCATCCACGTCTTCACGAACTCCTTGCCCGTGGCGGCCTCGGCCTGGGCGATTTCGTTCTCGTGGTGCGGGAAGAGGTTGTCGATGCCGCCCGTGTGGAGGTCGAACGTCTCGCCGAGGTACTTCATCGACATCGCGGAGCACTCGATGTGCCAGCCGGGGCGTCCGCGTCCCCACGGCGAGTCCCAGCCCACGGGGCCGTCGGACTCCTCCCATGCCTTCCAGAGCGCGAAGTCGCCCACGTTCTCCTTGTCGTACTCGTCGGCGGCGCAGCGCGCGCCCGTGCGCTGGTGGTCGAAGTCGATGTGCGCGAGCTTGCCGTAGCCGGGGAACTTCGTGACGGCGAAGTAGACGCTCCCGTCGTCGCTCTTGTAGGCGACGCCCTTCTCGACGAGCTTCTCGACGAGCGCGATCATCTCGGGGATGTGGTCGGTCGCGGCGGGGTAGACCTCGGCGGGCTGGATGTTGAGCTTCTTGAGGTCGGCGAAGAAGGCGTCCTTGTACGTCTTCGTGTAGTCCGTGAGCTTCACGCCGGCCGCGTTCGCGCCGCGGATCGTCTTGTCGTCAACGTCGGTGAGGTTCATCACCTGCTTGATCTTCATGCCGTTGAACTGCACCACGCGGCGGAGGATGTCCTCGAACGTGTACGCGCGGAAGTTGCCGATGTGGGCGAAGTTGTAGACGGTCGGCCCGCACGTGTAGAGGCGGATCGTGTTGTCGGCGAGCGGCTCGAGCGGCTCCACCCTTCGCGTAAGACTGTTGAACACTTGCATGGACATTGTTGTTTCCTATTGTTGTTTCCTTTAGTCAAGAAAGAGCATGCTCCAGAGCGGCGCGGTGCCGCGAAGCTCGTCGCGCGATATCCTCATGAGGAAGAGGTCGTTCGCGCCCGCGTGCCAGCTCATGAATCCCATGCCGTCGCCGCGTACGCGCTTGAGCATCCTAGCGGCCATGCGCATCTTCGCGCTCTCCATCGGCATGAGCGTGTCCGCGACCTTCGGCAGGTAGAGGCGGAGAACCGTGGTGGGCGAGCAGAACATCACGTTCGAGAGTCCGCGCTTGTTCGCCTCCGGGAGGACGTTCATCAGGCGCGCGCGCGGCGCGCCGCCGCCCGGCACGTCCGCCGAGGCGTTGAGCGAGTAGTAGTTCGCGCCCGGCGCGCGCGTGAACACGAGCGACTTGCGGATGAAGTCCGCGATCGTGGGGTCCAGCATCGCGAAGATGTCCGCCGACCCGAGATCGCCCGGCGTGGAGGTGACGCCGAAGAGCGGCGCGGACGTGGGGATTCCCGGGAACGACATCGCCGTGTGCGGCAGGGGCGGACGGCGCGCCTCGTCCAGGCGCACGGTGCCGCTCAGCTCCAGGCCGCGCGCCGTCATGCGCATCACGATCGTGCCGCCCATGCAGGCGTTCGACTGGAACAGCGCCCGGGCGCCGGAAGGCCCCATCTGGATGAACGCGAGGTCGCCGCCGAGCGGACGCTTCAGCGCGCCCGCCGCCGCCGTGGGCGTGTGAACCGCTGTCGCCGCAGAAGGCGCGAGCGTGGCCCACTTGCCGTCCGGCGTGAAATACGCGTAGAGCGTGCGGCGCGAATGGCGGCCTGGCGGGATGCGCAGCGCGCCGTTCTTCTGCGGCACGGCGTCCGGATGCCGTGCGAGGAACGCCGCCTTCGTGATCGTCACGGGATAGAGCACGGACCAGGCCTTCGCGCGGCCGAACTCCTCCGCGCCGGGCTTCGGACCGCGTCCGTTGAGACGCCGCATCAGCTGGGCGAGCTTGCCCGCGTCCACGTAGCACACCGCCACGCCCGGCGCCCCCGCGCGCATCGGGCCGAAGAGCTTGGCCGCGCCCTGGTTGCGGATGGCGGAGGGGACGAGCTGCGTGAGGATCGGTTCGGCCATGCCCTTGCCCAGCGACGCCACGTGGTTCGCGATTGTCGGCAGGTCGGTGAACGTGACCGTGCAGGCGGGACGAATCTCCGCCCGGGCGCACCAGGAGCCCAGGACGGCAAGGCAAACAACGACAAACTGTTTTTTCATTTCCCGCAAGTATACCATATCCGCCTGAAATCGGCAATCCACCGACGCCGTCCGTTGACGACGAGCCACACCACGGGCGCGACCAGCACCACGTCGCGAACGAGCGCGACGAGCACGGCGCGGGACTCCTTCTCCGCCTCGCCGAAGCACTCGCAGGAGATGTCGAGGCCGCGGACCTGCGCCTGCGCGAGCGCCACGATGAACATCGCGAGCATCACCGCCGTCGCGAACGCCGCCTCGCGCGTCCATTTCGTGCAGATGAACAGCGCGCCCACGAGCAGTTCCACCATCGGCATCGTGACGGCGAAGAGCGCCGTCACGCACGCCGGAAGCATGCGGTAGCCGTCCACCATGGTCTGGAACCTCCCTGGATCCTCGATCTTGACCCACGCCGAGTACAGGAACATCGCACCCAGTCCCAGCCGGAGCGCCGTTTCGGCGCACAGGGATAGAATGCCCGTCGCCGCCTGCCGTCCTTCCATGTCAGTCCACATCGCCGTCACCCTCGTCATCGCCGATTGCACGGACACTTCGTACGCGCCCTAGCCGACACGTCCCCGGCAGGCTCTCCCGACCACCGCACGCGCTTGTCTTCGGGCACGCGCAGGTTGTTCGCGACGCCGAGCAGAACGGACAGCACCGGCACCGCGAGCAGCACGCGCCAGTCGAAACCGCGGAGGAAAGCCCAAAGGCGCTTCATGCCCTAGAGGTTCGCAAAGGGGTTGCACACGAAACCAGAAGAAGGACGTGGCCGGCTGCCGCCTCTTCTCGGGGCGGCGGGGCCCAGCCCCGCACCTGCAGCCGCGCGGCTCTCGCCGCGCGGCTTCGTGCGGGCGGAGAGCGAAATGCGGTTGCGCGCCTTGTCCACACCGATCACGCGCACCTTGATCTTGTCGCCCGTCTTCACGACCTCGGAAGGATCGGAGACAAAGCGGTCGGCAAGTTCCGAAACGTGCACGAGGCCGTCCTGGTGGATGCCGATGTCCACGAACGCGCCGAACGCGGTCACGTTCGTCACGACGCCCTCGAGCGTCATGCCCTCGCGCACGTCGTCGATCGTCGTCACGTCGTCGCGGAACGCCGGCTTCTCGAACACAGCGCGCGGGTCGCGTCCGGGCTTCTTCAGCTCGTCCACGATGTCCTTGAGCGTGGGCAGGCCCACATCCTCCGAAACGTACTTCTTCAGCTCGATCTGCCCCGCGAGCGCCGCGTTGCCCACGAGCTCGCCCACGCCCACGCCGAGGTCCTTCGCCATCGCCTCCACGAGCGCGTAGCGCTCCGGGTGGACGGCGGAGGCGTCGAGCGGATTCGCCGCGCCGCGGATGCGCAGGAAGCCCGCGCTCTGCTCGAAAGCCTTCGGGCCCAGCCCCGTCACCTTCTTGAGATCGCTGCGGCTCCTGAACGCGCCATGCGCGTTGCGCCATTCGACGATGCGCTTCGCGAGCGACGCGCCGATGCCGGAGACGCGCGTGAGGAGCGGCGCGGAGGCGGTGTTCAGCTCCACGCCCACCTTGTTCACGCAGCTCACGGTCACCTCGTCCAGCTTCGCCTCGAGGAGCGGCTGGAACACGTCGTGCTGGTACTGACCCACGCCGATTGCCTTCGGCTCGATCTTCACGAGCTCGGCGAGCGGGTCCTGAAGGCGCCGCCCGATGGAAATCGCGCCACGCACCGTGAGGTCGAGGTCCGGGAACTCGTCGCGCGCGATCTCGCTCGCGGAATAGACGCTCGCGCCGGCCTCGCTCACGCTCACCACCATCACGTCCTTCGCGCCGATCAGCTTCAGCACGCTCCGCGCGAACGCCTCCGTCTCGCGCCCCGCCGTGCCGTTTCCGACGGCGATGGCGTCCGGCCTGAACTTCTCCACGAGGCGCGCAAGGACGTCCTGCGCCTCCGCCGTGCGCTGCATCGGGTAGATCACGGTGTTCACGAGGAACTTGCCCGTTTCGTCGAGCATCGCCACCTTGCAGCCGGTGCGGATGCCAGGGTCGATCGCCAGCACGCGCTTCTCGCCGAGCGGCGAGGCGAGCAGGAGGTTGCGCAGGTTCTCAGCGAATACGTCCACCGCCGCGCGGTCCGCCTCCATCTTCTTCTCCGTCGCCACGTCGATCTCGCACGACGGCGCGAGCAGGCGCTTGTAGGCGTCGGCGATCGCGAGTCGCAGCTGCTCGGATCCGCCGCGCCCGACGATCTCCTCGATGCGCGCGAGCACCGGTTCGGGGTCCAACTTGAACTTGCGCCAGAGCACGCCCTCCTTCTGCCCGCGGCAGATGGCGAGATAGCGGTGGCTGGGGATCTCGGCGATCGGCTCCTCGAAGTCGTAGTACTGTTCGAACTTCGTGGGCTCCGTGGGCTTGGGCGAGACGACCTCGCTCTTCACGACGGACTTCTTCGCGAACGTCTCGCGCACGTAGCCGCGTACCTCGGCCATGTCGGCGATGCGTTCCGCGAGGATGTCGCGCGCGCCCTGGAGGTCGTCGGCGGATGCGGCCTTGAGGGCCGCATCGTCAAGATGACCCTCCCAGATGGCGTCGGCGAGCGGCTCCAGCCCCTTCTCCTTCGCGATCATGGCGCGCGTGCGGCGCTTCGGCTTGTAAGGCTGGTAGAGGTCCTCGAGGGCGGCCTTCACCATGCAGGACTCGATCTTCTCGCGCAGCTCGTCCGTGAGCTTCCCCTGCTCGTCGATCGACTTCAGGATCGTCGCACGGCGGTCTTCCAGTTCGGCGTAGTAGGTGAGGCGCTCCTGTATCTTGGATATCTGAACCTCGTCGAGGTTGCCATGCACCTCCTTGCGGTAGCGGGCGATGAACGGAATCGTGTCGCCTTCCTTCAGGAGCTTCGCGACCGCCGCCACCTGTCCGGCGGAAATGCCCAGTTCGACGCTGATGCGCGGAAGCACCTTTGCCGCGTTCGTTTCTTCTTTCATGCTTGATCTTCGCTCTTCACTTCGCCTCGAGAGGGGCAGGCGTAGACGGCACAAGCCCCTCGATGTCTATCGGCTCCGGCAAGGTCTTGGCCGGCGCAACGGGAGCCTTGGGCTGCTTCTCCGCCTTCTTCTTCGGCGGTTTCTTCGCGTCCGGCTTCTTCTCAGGCGGCTTCTTGGCGTCAGGTTTCCTGCTCTCGGGCTTGGCATCCGCCTTTTGATCGTCGCGCGCCTTCTCGATCTGGAGAATCGTGTCCTTCACGATGGAGGAATCTGGCTGGATCTTCAGCGCCCTGTTCGCGCATGCGAGCGCCTCGTCGTAGCGGCCCTTGTAGAGCAGGGCGATCGCGAGGTTGTTCAGGAACACCGGCTCTTTCGGACTCGCCTCCACGCACCGCGAGAGGTGTCCGACGGCCTGGTCCCATTTGCGCTTCCCGAAATAGTCCATGCCGACGGCGAAGTTCGCGTACGGGTCTTTGGCATTGATGCTCAGGATCGTCCTGGCGAACTGCGCCGCGGCCGCGTAGTCGCCGCGCGCAATCGCGCTTTCCATGTCCTCGCGCGGCGAGGCCATGCGCAGGAGCGGAGCTGCGGGCTTGGCGGCGGGGCTGTCCTTCGCCGAGGCTGGCGGTGTCTTCGCTGGCGCGGCCTTCTTCGGCTCCGGCCTCTTCGCCGGATTTTTCTCCCGCGATGCCGTCTTCTTCGGGTCGGCCCCGTTCTTCGGCTGCGCGGCAGTCTCCTTCGCCTTCTCGCGCGCCTCGCGGATCTGCTTCATCGTGTCCTTCACCTCGGCGGACTCGGGGATGAGCTCAAGCGCCTTGGCAGCCAGCTTCAGCCCCTCGTCGTAGCGTTCCGTGTACATGCAGACCATCGCGAGGTTGTTCCACACGGCCGGCTCCTTCGGCTTCTTGATCAGACACCTGCGCAGGAACTCCTCGGCCCGCGTCCACTGTTTCTGGGTATAGTAGCTCATGCCCATGGCAAAGTTCGCATTCGGGTCGTCGGGATCGCCTGCGAGAATCGGCTCCGCAAACCGGCGCGCCATCGTGAAGTCCGCGCGCGCAAGCGCCATCTGCAGGCTCTCCCGGGGCGTCACGGAACGCAGGGTCTGCTCGCGCGCCTTGTCCATGTCGCGCAGGATGCGGTTGAGAGAGGCGTTGTTGTGGTCGAGGCGGTCGGAGATGCTCACGTCCTTCATCGCCAGCTCCTTCTGTCCCGCACGGTCCTCGCGCTCCGCGCGCATGCGCGCCAGACGGGAGATACGCCACTGCACGAACAGGAAGAGCTCGTTGGCGCGTACGCCCGCGCTTTTCGACGGTCCTCCGTCCGCATAGAGGTCAAGGATCCTGTCGGCCAGGACCGTTGCCGCCTCAACACCGCGCTGGCGGTCCTCCTCGGACATTCCCATCGGACGCGACAGCACGCCGCTGCACGGCGGAATTTCCTTGCCGTCGCGCTTCCACAGCTCGAAGCCAAGCTGGATGGCCACTTCGCCGAGACGCTCCGGATGGTCGCGCATCCATGTGCGCAACGCCATCGGCCCGCCGATGGAGAGGGCGATGCGGTCTTCCTGGTTCGTCACGCCGTGCTTGCGGATGTACTGATCGCGCGGGGAGTTTCCCGCCATCATCGAGACCGCCCGGAGAGAATGCCCCTGTGCCTTGGCCTGAAGCTCCAGGAACGGGTCGAACGACCCGTCCGTAAACAGCCATTTCACGTCCCCGCACTCGGAAAGGACCTCTCGGGCGTAGTCGTCGACAATCGACAGCATCCGGCGCGTCTGCTTCTGGTAGCGTCCGGGCAGGACGCCGACAAGAAGCAGGATCGGGACAATTGTCAGCACCAGACGCGCACCGCCGCCGAGCGGCTTGACGTCGCTCGCGTCGGACACCCCCTCGTGCTCGGCACTCTCCTCCCTCAACTCCGCGAAGCGCTGCATCGCAAGACGACGGTGGTCGCGGCAGCAGATGTCCACCGCCATCACGGCAAGCGCGAACACAACGGTCGCCGCGGAGAACAGCATCAGGACGAGCAGGAAGAACTGCGAGTCGACCGCCGCGTCCTGGCTCCAGGTCCAGAACCAGAGCGGCGGCAACTCCGCCAGCTGCGCGAAAGAAAGCGCGCCCGCCACAAAGAACACCGCGCCCATGTGGTAGGGCAGGAACTGCTCTTCGTCCACGGCACGCGGCAGCAGGATCGCCGACACGACGAACGGCAAAAGACCCACGCCGATGCACAGCACCCACCCAAGGCCAGAAGCCGCGTGGATGAACTGCGTCCACCAGCGCGTCGCATACATGATCGGCATGTCGGCGCCAATCTTCCCGAACACCTCCAGCCCGTCGAACTGGATAAACGAAAAGCAGTTGGCCGCCACACCCATGACCAGACCGACGGCAAAAAGGAACGTGAGGTGCCATTTCGAACTCTGCTCAACGATCGGATTGAGAATCGGCGAGTCGGCCGCCATCGCTCCATGCCGCAAAGCGATTACGTAAACGCCCCACACAAGCGCAAGAAGGAAGAACCCCAGCGGTGTCTCGGCGGTCAGGAGCCCGAGGAGAAACATCGAAAGATAGAGCTGGCCCATGCCGCCGCTCATGAGGAACCCGAAGAAGAGCGTCAGCACGGCAACCGTCATGAAGAGCAACAGAAGCGGCGACGTAAAAGCCTGTCCCGCACGCCAGACCGGGTCTGAGCACGCAAAGAACAACGCGCCCAGCACGGCAACGCCTCTCACGACAAAGAAGCGCCGTCGCGCGAACTGCAGACGCACCTGGATCGAGATCGAGAGAACCTGGCGCAAAAGCAGGTAGACCAGCCCCACCGTCGCTCCGGCAAAGACTGGCCCGAGCGTCTTCAACAGCGTCGTGCCCATCTGCACGCCTGCAAGCGAATAGATCCCGCGCGCAATGGCATTCCAGAAGCCCGGAAAAATCGACTCCATCGGACGCAATCCCGCGCCGATCGCCGCCGCGTCCCAGGCGTTGGGCGTGAACCCCGGGAACGCCCAAAGCACCATCAACCCTCCCGAAAGTCCGGCAAGGAACAGTGAGAACAGCCAATCAATGGCGCTTAATGATTCCAACTTGATCTCAGACTTGTGCCCCGGATCGTCCTTGTCCGAATAGGTGGAATCGTTATCGTAGTCGTCTTCGTAGCTCTTCATGTTTTTCCCTTCAACAAGTACGGCGGGCCGTCCCCGACCCGCCGAACTTTCAGCCATCTGAATCCTTACTTCTGGCGGCGCCGGCGCAACGCCAACATCGCCCCGCCCATCAACAGCAGCAACCCACTTGATGGTTCAGGAATGGCCCCTCCGGCACCCATGTTGAAACCAGCTGCCGCCGCCATAGCAGTGTTCGCATCAGTCGCCCCTGTAGCGACATAACCATTGGACATCAACTGGTCATAGGTATATGTATTACCTGTCGCCACTGGAGTGTACGAATCGTCGGTGCTGTTGTAGTTGCACATCTCAACATAGAACGACCATGACTCATAACCGCTAATGTCAGTTTGCGTCAATGCAGCCGATGACGGGCTTCCACCATCGGATTGACGGTTATCCAAATAGACCGCATCCTCTCCCTCCTTGGTAGCAACTAGCCATGCCTCATCAAACGTCGCCCCAGTTTCACTCGTCACCTGCCAATACAACGTACCAGCAGAAGCTGATGACACTGCCAAGAGCACAACTATAACTGCAATTGATCTTAAAAGCGATTTCATTTTCTTGCCTTCTTCCTTAAGAAATGGATTACCAGTTGACCGTGATTCCCGTTGCACCACTCTTATACCACGCACCCTTTCCAGGGGCAAGCGTGCAACCTTCCGTCCATGTACGAACCGTTCTTGGCCGACTTCCTTGAGTCTTAGTCACAACCTCAGTACCCCATTTGCCATCTTTAATCGTGTAGATCTGAAGTCCACCGCCATTTAACGGCACGCGAATCTCGTCTCCCTCATGCCCAACAGGCATAGCCTTCGGTTCTGTTGTCGGATTTGCTATGAGCATAAGAGTGTTCGGCAGAATCTCCGTTGAGACAGCAGCATCGGTATCGCGACCGCACAAGTAAACGGGATAACTCGTGCTCCCGCGCTGGAGAATCAGAGCAGAGCCACGTGCAAGAGCCTTTTTATCGGCAACAGTCGCCTGCTCGAAAGTGGATTCCCCAATTGTTGTCACAGGATCCCACACCCCAGATTCCAGAAGCTTATACGCATACCATGTCGTACCCTCATAGAGATACACAATATCATTCTCTTGAAGCGTCACAGTACTCACGAGATTCGAAAGGGTGACAGCATTTCCATCCACACCGACCCACGGCACCGCGACAACTGTGTTTGAAGTGGTTGTGTCAGAAATGCGCATGACACCATACACATTGTCAGAGATCACAGGGTCAAGGGCGAAAAGCGCCGTGCTGGCGACCATCGCACAAGTCATCAAACGGAGTTTCATTGTTGATTCCCCTTTCAGGTTAGTTGCGGATTACCTTGAAGAAGCCCGAAGCACCGGTTGCCTTGGGCGCGTAAAGAATGACCTCGTCGGTCGCACCGTCCGTTGCCTGCGCCGCACCCTGAGCGTCGCTCGCCGAAACGTCCGCGCCGCTCGAGACGCGCATGAAGCCCGGAAGGTTCTGGACCGTAAGACGCACCTTGTCGCCCTCGATCTTGATGGATGTGATCTTCGGCTGCTGCACGTTCCTCGGAGCCACCGCGCCAGCCGCGACCGCCTGCCCGCCCTCGGTCTCCTTTTCGGCCGCAGTCGTGGCACCGCCAGCCGTGGCCTTGCCGACCTTCGTAGCTTCGGTCGCGAGACCATAGCCGTTGACGAGCGAAAGCTTGCCGTTCACCGCACCGCGGGGAGCCGTCGTGCCGTCTGCCGCCGCCACGCGCGTATCGAGCAGATAGACGCCGTAGGTACCGTCCGCCAGACGATCCGCCGTCGCGGAATCAATCTGGAAGAGGACGTTCGGGCACCGGCCACCCTTCGCGACAGGGGCCACGAGCACGATCTCGTCCGTCTCGGAAACCGCCGTACCGTCTGCGGCGATGCCGCCGAACGTGGCACCGTTCTTCGTCCACACGAGCGCGTAGCACTCGCCGTCCAATACCGTGGTACCGTCCGAATACTTGTCCGGTCCGACCGTCGAGAACGAGAGGAGCGCATCGTCAATGGCAGCTGTGGCAGCGAATGCCAGGCCCGCGATACCAATTATTGTAACAAGTTTCTTCATTTTAAGACCTCTTTCGTTTTAAAGCTGTTTTTGAATTACGCTTATTTGTCCTTCGCACGCAGACGGTAGTAAATCGCACCATCCGTCGATGGCAAGTTGATTTCCACTGACGTCAACCCCGTGACATTCGTGGATGTGGTCACGTTCAGAGCGAACTTCTTATCGGCGCTGTAATCCAACACCACCTCTCGGCCAAGGGTCTCAACCGTCTCGGGAAGGCCGAGTACAACTTTCTCTTGAGTCGTTGCCAGCGACTTGAGCTCGAACACCTGGTCGGCAGCGAAAGGATCGAAGCAACGTGCGTACTTCTCTCCAATTGTCATGCTTGATCCACCATATGTTGCAGTGGCAGTCCATGCAAGACCATACTGGTCAAACCAAGCACAAGGAACATCCTCCACCTTTGCATTTGCCGCAAGAGGATACTTATAATTCGATTCATTGTTCATCACCACATCGTCCACGGCGGTGCAACCGACGATTTTCAAGCTGCTGATGCTCGTCGCTGTCGTCTCGCCCAAGGCAAGCTCGTACCAAGCACCCGTAGCGGTGGTCTCATCGACGGTAAGATAGCCATCTGCCGTCATCATCGGCTGACCGTCAATGCGAACCTGGCAACGACTCTTGCTGTAGTCAAAAAGCAAACTTACACGCACCCACGCGGAATCGTCATAGACGGTGTCAGACAACTTACACCAGCCAACTTCACCCGTTGTCTTCTTCTTGCAATATGCATTGAAGCAACCATTTGAATCCACTGCAACCGCAATTTGGACAGGATCGCCTCCTTCCGGGATCTCAAGTTCATCGTCTGGACGCGCCGTCTGCACCATCATGTCAACCACAGGCGTGCCTGTGAAGGTATTGGCCTCAGCCGTGCAGGTAGCCTCGCCCTCAATCAAAAGGACTTTGGTATGTTCTCCTGTCAACGGCTGCACAGACCCAGTCGCACTGTACGTATAATTGCTCACCGTAGCCGTGACATCGCCCCATGTCGCCGGCGTGGTTACAATCGTTCCTTCAAACGATTCGCTGTACGTCGCTGCATACAGGGATCCAGTCGCGAGCGCGCAGCCCGCAATCATCCCAAAACACTTGATTTTCGACATCATAAACGGTTCCTTTCGGTTGATCAACCTAGTGTCCCCAAGAAGAGACAAGTCAAGTTTAGCATGTTTCCGTGGTCCGCGCAAGCGGGAAAATAAAATTTCTTAATTTTTTTGGGGGGATGTGCGTTCTACAGCGTCCCGGCGAAGAAACGGTCCATGATCGCCGCGTGTTCGGCATCGGTCCAGCCGGAACTTTCAATCGACACCCAGCCGCTGTAGCCCACGTCCTCAAGAGCGCGGCGCACGGCCTTGAAGTCGATGGAGCCGTCTCCGATGCGCACGAACGCGCCTTCGTTCTTCGCGGTGCGGTCGAGCTTGAAGTCCTTGATGTGGAGCTTCACGATCTGGTCGCCCAGCGCATGCACCCACTCCTGCGCGGGCGCGTAGCGCTCGTGGTTGCCGAGGTCGAGGTAGGACTTCACCCAGGCGTTCTTGAAGGAGCGGATGAACGCCGCGGCGAAGTCGGGCTTCACCCACAGGTTGTTCCACACGTTCTCGAGGCCGATCGTCACGCCAAGTTCAGACGCAAGGGGCACGAGCTCCCACACGGCGTCCTGCGCATACTTCGTGGCGTCGTTCTGCGCCTGCACGTAGGCGGGGAAGTCCGCGTCGGCCGCCCGCGCGAGCATGAGCGTCTTGGAGTCGAACGCGAGCTTGAACGCGCTCGGCTTCGGCATCGGGATGCCGCCCACGCGGCCCGGCACGACGAGGATCACGGACGCGCCGTAGGCGGACGCGAGGCGCAGGTTTTTCTTCCCGGCCTCGATCGCGTCCCGGCGCTTCGCGGGATCCTTCGCGTTGAAATCAAGCCAGCCGCCCATGAACGAGTGGATCCGCAGTCCCTCGTCCTCGGCGAGGCGGCGCGCCGCGCGCGCCTCGGCCTCGGTCACGGACTTGTCCTGCAACTCCACGCCGGGATAGCCGTTGTTCTTCAGGACCTTCACCACGTCCGGCGTCAGGCGCTTGCGGATCAGTGCCTTCTTCAACACGGTCTTGAACGGCCCCGCGCAGCAGTCGGCGCCGCGCGTCCTGCGCGGCAACCCCGCCGCCGCAAGCGCCGTGGCTCCCGCCAGAATAAAATCACGTCGTTTGATGTTCATTGCTTTGCCTTTGACTTAAGCTTTCCCCGGAACCGGTGCCACGCCCTCTTTCGGGACCGGGATGTCCTCGGTTTCCTCGAACTGCTCGGGCGTGAACGCGGCGTTCCAGCCGTTGTAGAACTCGCTGCGCTCGTTCTCGAGCACGTCCCTCATGCGCACCATGCGGCCCGAGTAGGCCGCGAGCGTGCCGATGATGCACGTGGCGGTGGACATCGCCACCTGCTCGCCCTCGTTGAGCAAGTTGCCGCTCAGGAGTCCGTTCAGGAAATCCACGTGTTCGGCGATGAGGCCGTTGTGGGGACGCCCCTCGATCGCGGCGAGGTCTTCCTCGACGGGCTTGCCGTCCCAGCGCTTGATCTTGTTGCCCACGGAGATCTCGCCCTCCGTGCCCACGAGGCGCGTGCCGAACGGATTCGCACAGCCGGACATGTGGCGTCCGAACGTGGTCGTGTGCAGGTCCGCACCGTAATCGTAGTCGATCGCGATCTCGTCGTAAATGTCGCCGATACCGGCGGGGCGCCGCCAGCGCGCGCCCATCCCGAACGCGCTCACGGGGAAGCGCCCGATGAACCAGTTCGCGAGGTCCACCTCGTGGATCGCCTGCTCGGTCACCTGGTCGCCGCTCATCTCCCAGAAATGGTACCAGTTGTTGCAGAGATAGCCGGCGTTCGTGTCGGTGGGACGGCGCGGACGCACCCAGATCGGCCCGTGGCAGCGGTAGACGCGCCCCGCCATGATCTTGCCGATGCAGCCCTGGCGCACCGGGCCGATCTGCTTGAGGAAGCGGTTCGAGTGGCGGTGGAGCGTGCCGGAGAGGATCGAGAGGTTCTTCGCCTTCGCGTCCGCCACGCTCTTGAGGAACGCGCGCAGGCCGCGCGGATCGGTGGCGATCGGCTTCTCGGCGAAGATGTGCTTGCCCGCCGCGACGCAGGCGGCGAGGTGACGCGGACGGAACAGCGGCGGCGTGCAGAGGAGCACGATGTCGCATCCGGAGGCGATTACGTCCTTGTAGCCGTTCGCGCCGCCGAACGCCATCTTCTCATCGACGCCGTACTTCTTGCAGATCACCCTCGCCTTCTCGGGGAAGAAGTCGGCCGCGGCCGTCAGTCGCACCTTGCAGCCAAGAAGCGCCGCCGCGTCCGTAATGTTCTGGATCGCGCCCGTGCCGCGTCCGCCGCAGCCCACGAGGCCCACCTTGAACACCTTCTGGGCGTCGCCCAGAACCGCCGGCGCCGCCGCAACCGCGCCCGCGCCCAGCATGAATTTCCTTCTTGAGACTTCCATCTTTTCCTCTTTCTGTTTGTCAGGTTGAATCACCAGCCTTGGAGGCGGGGTTGGCAAAGCATCTTGTTGGCGGACGAACTGTTCGCGAAGCGGCGTGCGGACACATCCCACGTGAGCAGCCGGCCGGGATCGAAGAGCGCCGCCACGCCCGTGAGCGAGCACTGCGTCATCGCGCCCGCGTAGGCGAAGTCGCTGCCCACCCTGGGACCGCCCTTCACCGCCGCGACGAACTCGTTGTACGGCTTCGCGTCCGGGGAATTGCCGGGGACGCGCGGATACTTCTGCTTCGGGCACCCTCCGTCGGCACGGAGCTTCGCGAGCGTCGTATCGGGCAGCAGGCGCAGGTAGTTCGCGCCGTGGTGTCCGTACTCGATCACGCCGCGCGTGCCGTACACGAACGCGCCGTTCGTCATGTTGTCGCGCCGCGCGCGGGCCTCCTTGGAGTTGTAGGGCGGGAAGAGCGCCATGTCGTCCTTGTAGTTGGACGGCACGGGCACGGACCGGCACGCCTCGCCATCGAACCACACGAGCCTGAACGGCTTGCCGTCGCGCTTCACGTACTCGAACGTGGTCTTCACGCCCTTCGGGAACGTGAGGCCGTGCCGCTCGGGCGTCCAGCTGCCCACGACCTCCGCCTTGACCGTCTTCGGGAGCCCGAGACCGAACGTCCAGAAGAGCGGGTCCATCAGGTGGCAGCTCCAGTCGCCGAGGGTGTTCGTGCCGTACATCGTCCAGAAGCGCCAGGCCCCCGGGAGGAACTTCGGGAAGTACGGGCGGTGCGGCACCGGGCCCTGCCATTGCTCCCAGTCCAGCTCCTTCGGCACCTCCCACGTCTTCTTCATGTCGTCGAGGACGTCCATGAAGGTGTATCGCGCGGGGCACCAGATGTGCGCCTCGGTGACCTCGCCGATGAGCCCAGCCTCCACCCACTCGCGAAAGTCGCGGATCGTGTCGTAGGCGTGTCCCTGGTTCATCGCCTGCGTGACGAGGTTCGGATGCCTCTTCGCCTCGTCGAGCATGGCGTCCATCTCGTGGAAGCTCTGCGCGAGCGGCTTCTCGCACTGCACGTGCTTGCCGCGCTTCAGGCACTCGATCGCCATCGTGGCGTGCCAGTGGTCGGGCACGCCGACGAGCACGGCGTCGATCTCCCTGTCGTGCTTGTCGAGCATGTCCCTGTAGTGGGCGTAGAACGGCGTGTTCGGACGCCTCTTGCGCTCGCCCGCGCAGCGGCGCGTGTCCACGTCGCAGAGCGCGACGATCCGCGCGCCGGCGCGCTCGAGGCCATGAATGTCCCCTGCGGCGCGCCCGCCCGCGCCGATTGCCGCCACGCACACGGTCTCGCTCGGCGGCGTCTGCCCGCTGCCCGCGACGAGCGCGCGGGGCAGAATGTTGAAGAGAGCCGCACCGCCTGCTGCGCCGCGGATAAACTGCCGTCTCGTTTTCATGTTATCTGTTTCCTGTTTGCTTATTTACGGACCGCGCCGAGGATCCAGTGCGGCATGGGCGGGGGCACGGGACGCGCCTCGCCGGGCTCGAAGCCGGTTTCCGCGAGCCACGTCTTCAGCTCCTCGTCGGAGAACACCCAGCCGTTCGCGGTGGTGAGCGCCATGTTCACGGCGAAGAGCGCGCTGAACGCGGGCGCCGTGTGCGTGCGGTCGGTCATCATGTCGAGGATGAAGATGCGCCCGCCCGGACGGAGCGCGCGATGCACGCGCGCGAGGATGCCGCGGATCTGGTCGGGCGACTCCTGGTGGAGCGCGCCGAAGATCGTCACGGCGTCGTACGCCCCTTCCTCGTATTCGTCCGCGTGGTAGTCGCCCGCGCGGCATTCGATGCGGTCGGCGAGTCCGTCGGCGGCCACGCATTCGCGGGCGACGGCGGCGACGGCGGGGACGTCCACCGTCACGCAAGTGAGCCCCGGGTTCGCGCGCACAATCAGCTCCGCGTAGGCGCCGGGTCCGCCCGCGAGGTCGAGGAGACGCGTACAGCCCGCGAGGTCGAGCATCGGCACCACGCTGCGGCCGATCGCCATCGCGCGGCCGCGCATCGCGAGCGCGAAGCGGCGCGTGCGGGCGGGGTCGTCGCCGAGGTGGAGCTCGGGACGCTCCACGGGACGCCCCGTGTGCGCGAGGTCCGCAAGGCGGCCCCAGGCGGGATAGACGTCCTGGTTGTAGCGGATCGCCTGCGAGAGGTCGGCGGGAGCGCCGGGAACGAGCGCGAGCTTCCCGGCCTCGGTGTTGAAGTAGGCGTCCCCTTCCTTGCCAAGGAGGCCGGACGCCACGCAGGCATCGAGCAGCAGGCCGAGGCCGCGCGGCGACGCGCCGAGCGCGTCCGCGAGGGCGCCGCGGCCCGCCGAGCCGCCCTGGTCGGCGATCGCCTTGAACACGCCGAGGTCGAGCGCGGCGAACAGCACGGCGCTTCCGTAGAACGCGCTCGCAAGGTCCACGATTTCGGGAACTGTCTTCGATGCCATGTCAGCCTTTCTGCTTTCTCAGTTCGAGGATGCGCTGGTTGGAGGAGCCGCGGAAGCGGAGCGTGATGTTCTTCAGCTCCTCGATGAACGGGCCGTCCACGAGCGTGTCGATGAGCGAGAGCATCTCGTCCGTCGCCTCGCAGCGCCACGGGCTCTCCTTCAGGAGATCGTCTTCGTACACGCATCCCGTCCAGGCCCAGACGTCCTTCTGCGGAAAGCGCTTCCGGAATTCGCGCAGAAGCGGCAGGAGCGCGCGCTGGTTCGGCGGCTCGAACGGCTCACCGCCGAGGAGCGAGAGGCCCTGGATCCAGACCGGCTCGCACGCGGCGAGCACCTGCTCCTGCGCGGCGACCGTCCACGGGCTGCCCGCGAGGAAGTCCCAGGTGTCGGGGTTGAAGCAGCCCGGGCAGCAGTGCGTGCAGCCGCTCACGAAGACGGATACGCGCACGCCCGGGCCGTTCGCCACGTCGCACGTCCTGATCGCCGAGTAGTTCATCGGCTCACGAGACGTGGAGGACGCGTTCCTTGATTTCCTGCGTGCGGCCCTGGTTCCAGTACTGGGAGCCGATGTAGCCGCAGGTGCGGCGCGCGACGTTCATCTTGTTCTGGTCCGTGTTGCCGCAGTTCGGGCACTTCCAGATCAGCTTGCCGTGCTCGTCCTTCACCACCTGGATCTCGCCGTCGAAGCCGCACACCTGGCAGTAGTCGCTCTTGGTGTTGAGCTCGGCGTACATGATGTGGTCGTAGATGAACTGCATGATCGCGATCACGGCCGGGATGTTGTGCTGCATGTCCGGCACCTCCACGTAGGAGATGGCGCCTCCGGGCGAGAGCTTCTGGAACTTCGCCTCGAGCGCGAGCTTGTCGAACGCGTCGATCGGCTCGGTCACGTGGACGTGGTAGGAGTTCGTGATGTAGTTCTTGTCCGTCACGCCCTTCACGATGCCGAAGCGTTCCTGCAGGCACTTCGCGAAGCGGTAGGTGGTGGACTCGAGCGGCGTGCCGTAGATGGAGAAGTCGATGTCGGACGCCTTCTTCCACTTGGCCGTGTACTCGTTGAGCTTCTTCATGATGTCGAGGCCAAGCGCCTCGCCCTGGAACTCGGTGAGCTTCTTGCCGATGAGCGCGTACACGCACTCCCAAAGGCCGGCGTAGCCAAGCGAGATCGTGGAGTAGCCGTGGAACAGCAGCTCGTCGATCTTCTCGCCCTTCTCGAGGCGCGCGAGCGCGCCGTACTGCCAGAGGATCGGCGCCGCGTCGGAGAGCGTGCCCATCAGGCGGTCGTGGCGGCAGTTGAGCGCGCGGTGGCAGAGCTCCATGCGCTCGTCGAAGATCTCCCAGAACTTCGCGAGGCGCGCGTCCTCGGACGCGTCCGCGCCCGCCGCGCGCACGGCGGAGAGCGCCACGTCCACGAGGTTGATCGTCACCACGCCCTGGTTGAAGCGGCCGTAGTAGCGGTGCCGGCCGGGCACGTAGTTCTTCGCCTTCGAGATGTTGCCGACGCCCGCGTCCGTGAAGCGGTCCGGCGTGAGGAACGAGCGGCAGCCCATGCAGGTGTACACGTCGCCCTTCAGCTCGAGCATCATCTTCTCGCTGATGTAGTCCGGCACCATGCGCTTCGCGGTGCACTTCGCCGCGAGCTCGGTGAGGTAGAAGTAGGGCGTGCCCTCCTTGACGTTGTCCTCCTCAAGGACGTAGATGAGCTTCGGGAACGCGGGCGTCACGTACACGCCCACCTCGTTCTTCACGCCCTGGATGCGCTGCTTGAGCATCTCCTCGATGATCACCGCGAGGTCTTTCTTCTCCTGCTCGTTGCGCGCCTCGTTGAGGTACATGTACACGGTGATGAACGGCGCCTGGCCGTTCGTGGTCATGAGCGTGACCACCTGGTACTGGATCGTCTGCACGCCGCGCACAATCTCGTCGCGCACGCGCTTCTCCACGATCTCGGACTTCTTCGCCGGGTCGAGCGCCGCGCCCACGAACGCCAGCTCCTCGTCCAGCTCCTGCGTGATCTTCTCGCGGCTCACCTGCACGAACGGCGCGAGGTGCGTGAGCGAGATGGACTGCCCGCCGTACTGGTTGGACGCCACCTGCGCGATGATCTGCGTGGCGATGTTGCACGCCGTGGAGAACGAGTGCGGACGGTCGATCGTGGTGCCGCTGATCACCGTGCCGTTCTGCAGCATGTCCTCGAGGTTCACGAGGTCGCAGTTGTGCATCCGCTGCGCGTAGTAGTCCATGTCGTGGAAATGCAGGATGCCGGCGTCGTGCGCCTTCACGACCTCCTCCGGCAGCAGCAGGCGCTTCGTCACGTCCTTGGAAACCGCGCCGGCCATGTAGTCGCGCTGCACCGAGTTGATCGTCGGGTTCTTGTTCGCGTTCTCCTGCTTCGCCTCCTCGTTCGTGCAGTTGATGAGCGTGAGGATCTCGCCGTCCGTCGTGTTGTGCTGGCGCTTGAGAGACTGGATGAAGCGGTACGTAATGTACTTCTTCGCCACCGCGTGCGCGCCCGCCTCCTGGATCTTCGTCTCCACCAGGTCCTGGATCTCCTCCACGCTCAGCGCGCGGTCGTGCGCTGCCGCGAACTCCTCGATCTGCTGCGCGATCCGCTGGATGCGCGCCTCCGTCAGCTTGTCCGCGTCGTCCACCGTGGCATTCGCCTTGCCGATGGCAACAACGATTTTTGACCGGTCAAACGGCGCTTCCTCGCCGCTGCGCTTGATGATATTCATGTTTCTCCCTTTTTCTTTAAGTTGTTTTCGTTGAAGGTTCTTTGAAAGGCAACGCGGTAAGTTTACCACAAACCTTCCCCCGAGCGCAAGGGGGAAATGTCAATATCTTGTGTTATTTTTCCGGACGAGATACTATATATTGACAATCTGCCCAAAACAGCGTTTCTGGCCCATTTTACGAAGATACACGGAGTCCCTCACCTGGAAACGATTGTCGTCAAGCAGGTGCGCAGGCGTAAAACGCTCGACCGGACGCACGTCACTCCACCTTGACTTCACCGATGAGGTGCTTGTCCTTCGGCTTGTCGAGGCGGAGCGTGATGATGTTGAGCTTCTCCGCCGCCGTGCCCCAGTCCGTGTAGACCGTGGCCGTCACGGTTGTCGCGCCGGTGAGCGCGGTCTGGTGGGAGGCGAAGTAGTTGGAGAGGATCTTGAACGTGCCGAGGCCTTCCTTGCGCATGTACTCCTCGGGACCGTAGCCCGTCGTGACGTCCTCCGAGACGAATCCGCCGGAAGACGTGCGCCGGTGGCCGTAGTACGCCTCCTCGCCGTCTGGCTCGAGGACGTGCAGATCGATGTCCGTCTCGTCGGCGTCCCAGGAGAGGACGATCCGGATCTTGACCGGCAGATCGCGCCGGTAGGCGGCGTCCAGCTCCGGCACGGTTGGCCGGGTACCCTCGGGCCACTCCACGGCCGCGCACCACGCGATGAGGGCGTTCAGCTCCTCCAGCGCGACAATGCTCACCTGGCGGTCATTCGAACGGCGTCCGCTGCGGCGTGCGAAGTTGGTGAACGCGGCCTCCTTCAGGAGCGCCATCGCCTCGGAGAGCGCGGCCGCGTTCTTCGTGGCCTTGCCCGACTCGGAGAGGACGAGTGCGAGGTCGCGGCGGCTCTGCCCTTCCTCGTTGCGCAGCTTCAGCGCCTTGCGGAAGCACACCTCGGCCTCGTTGTACTGCCCCGCCTCGCGGAGACGCCAGCCCATCGAACGCCAGATGGCGGCGTCCTCGAGCTTGAACTCGGCCATGTTGGAGAGGATGCGCCAGCCGCGCACGCGCCAGCCCTTCTTGAAGAAGAGGCTTGCACAGTCCATGTAGAACGCCGGCGCCGAACCATGTTCCTTCTTCTGTTGCAGGTACTCGGCGTATGCCGTGTCGCCGTCGGCGCAGGCGTCGATCGCCGTGAGGTAGGGCGACTTCGGATTCCACGCGGCCAGCGTGATCGTGGCGCCGCCGGAGCCGGCCGCGCCGCGCGGAGCGCCAGCGGACTTGGCGAGCGCACGGGAGCGCGGTGCCATGGCACGGCTTTCCATGCGATCCATGGCAACCCCTGGAGCCGCCGCAACGGGCGCCGCACCGTCCTCCGCTACCATGTCCATTGCAAAGCTGGCATTGGCATTGGCGGGGGCTGCTTCACGGCTCATTCTTCGCGGCGCGGCGGCAAGGCCGCCAAACAAGCCGCTCTTCGGCGTGCGCCGCGGCGGAACCGGGTTCTTCCACCACTCCACGCGCTCTTTCCAGAGACGCAGCAAGTCGCGCTCGTGCTCGGCCTGCTTCTCCTTCGCGGCGATCTGGTCGTCCTCCGCCGCACGGCGCCTCACCCACTCGTCGTGGAAGCTCATGCTTTTCGGCGGCTCGATCTTGTGCTCCAGGTACTGCTCAAGCGACTCGAGCACGATCAGGCTCGTGACGGAGCTCGCCACGCCATAGCGGCGGCCGAGGGCGAGAAATTCCTCCGCGCGGCTCTCCGCCTGCGCGGCGAGGTCCTTTACGCGGTTCGCGGCCCAGGCGGTCGCGAGCAGCTTCCCCTCCTTGACCGTCACGCCGTCGGGCAGCTTTTCGCCCTTCGCGAGACGGCGCACCGTGACGGGGCGCGCGGGCACGTCGTCACGGCTCGCCACGAGGATGTCAAGACGGTCATCGTACTGCGGAACCGCGAGGCCGAGCGTGTCGATCTCGTCCGTGAAAAGCAGTGCCGGGAACGGGAACTCCGCCGAACCGAGCAGACGCAGCGCGGTGGCGATGTCCGTGCCGCCGTCGTAGACGAGTCCGTCGATCTCCTTGAGCAACTTTTCCTTCGTGAGTTTCTTGACACGCGGGATAGTCTGGCAGTCGTTGCGGAACACGACGAGGCTCCACTCGCCCTGCTCGGGGAGCGCCTCGAGCTTCTTGCGCCAGGCGGCGGACGGAGACGCCGCGCTGCCGCTCGCGTCCCACACGATCGTGCCCTTCGCGAAGGCGGCAATCTTCTCCTGCATCGACGCGGGCGCGGCAGCCTGCGCCGCGCGCGCGCCCACGAACACGTCGTCGCCGTCGCGCTCGTAGACCGTCTTCGGAGTCGTGTCGGCAAGCGGCACGATGTAGTCGACCTCGGCCTTGCGCGGCTTCTTGGGCAGGAGCGGGAAGATGCGCGTCTTCCACACGTTGCCCGCCACGTGCTCGACGATGCCGGGGTCCACGCGCTTCGCCTTCTCGCTCTCGAACGCGACGCGGGCCTTCTCCTTACCGCACACCACGCCGGGCACCATCGTGCCGTTGACCTCGAGCGCATAGCCGCACACGGTCGCGTCGGCGGGAATCGGGAACTCGAAGTCCGCGCTCATCTGGCGCGAATTGGGATTCGTGAAGGTGAACGTCGTCCGAACGCGCCGATAGAGGCCGTTGTCCTCGACGATCGCCGCCGCGCTAGCCTCCACCTCCACGGGCTTTTCGCCGGCGCGGAGGTCGGTCGGGCGGATGATTGGCGGCGGGAGCGGCACGGGAACCGGACGCGGCATGACGCTCTTGGCATTCACTGTCATGGTGAGTATTGCCGTTGTGGCTGTTGCAAGGATTGTTTTCATGGCATTCGTTTACCAAGGCCCCGCCCGCCGCACAAGCCCCCTCGTCAGGGGCCCTGTCGTGGGGCCTTACCTGCGGTGATGGTGATGGTGGTGGACCGGCGGCGGAGGCGGTGGCGGAAGGTAGCCCTTGCCGTTGCAGAGCTTGCAGCGCTTCACCTTGAAGCCCATGGCATGCTCCTCCTTGCCGCGGCCGCCGCAGCGGGGACAGGGCTGGTAGCCCCGCGGCACCACGATGGCGGGCGCGGGAGCAACGACCGGCGTGGCGGGCACGACGGTGGTCGTCGTGACCTGCTGGACCGGCTGGACCGTGGTGGTGGTGACCTGCTGCACGGCGGGCTGGACCGTGGTGGTGGTGACCTGCTGCACGGCGGGCTGGACAACGGGCTGCACGACCTGCTGCACAACAGGCTGGGGCTGCACGACAGGCTGGGGCTGCGCAGCCGGCGCGGGTTCAGGCTGCAGGACAGCCTGAGTCAGGTTCTGGAGGAACTGGGCCGGCGCCGTGCAGGCGGCGACAAGACCAGCGACCAAGATCATCTTTTTCATGTTCGTAACTCCTCTTTTGGGTGGATGGAGCTATTTTACCGAAAAAACCGCGCACAGGCAACCGCAAATTTACCAGGAGCGGTAGACGACAGGGGCCGTGTACGTCGCCGGGGCCACGACCGTCTGCACCGCAGGCGCAACGACAGTGGGCGTGGTCACGACCGTGGGCGACACGACCGTGGGCGTAGTCACGACCGTGGGCGCCGCGTAGTACGGCGAGCTGTAGTAGGGCGAACCGTAGTAGTACGGCGAGTAGTAGCCGCGGTTCCAGAGCGAACCCGCCACGTAGCCGGCCGCGAAACCGCCGAGGCCCCAGCCCCAGCCGCGTCCCCAGCCGCCGTGATGATGATGCCAACCGCCATGGTGGCCATGGAAGCCACGATAGCCCCCGTGGAAACCGCCGTGGAAACCGCCACGGAAGCCACCGGGGCCGCAATGACGCGCCGACGCCACGCTCACACATGCAACTGCGGCAACCGCCGCAACGAGAACCTTGCTGATCTTCATGTTGTCACCTCTTTCTTTTTTGGTTTTTACATGCGGGATAGGGGATGTTCCAGCCCGCGTCTGACACGCTTTTCCTGAAAAAATCATCGAAACGTCGCAACCTTCACCACCGGCGGCGCGGAAGGCGCCGGCTTGCGGACGAACACGAGCGAGTTGCCCGGCGGGACCGTGACGGGAATGGCATAACCGTCGGCGACGACCTGGATGCTCCCGTCCGCCGGCCGGTCCATGCGCACCGCCATCACGCGCTTCGGCAGGGCCGTCCAGCTTCTGAGGTCCGCAGCCGCGGCCGTAAACGACCACGCCCCCACGCCCAACTGCACGATTCTCAGGGCCATCCGGGTGTTGTCGTCACGGACGTGGTCGGCCGTCGCGGCCAGCGCCACCTGAAGCCCCACCTTCACGATCACGCGCGTAATCTCGCGCGCAAGTGCGCCGCGCATGTAGACGTCGTACTCCGTGCGCGCGAGCTGGTCCACGTTCTCGATCTCCGACATCGAGGCGACCCCTCCGCCGACACGGACGTGCCATTGCGTGGCGCCGTACGCCCGCTCGCGCAGGACCGGCAGGGCCATGTCGGCGCTTTTGACATAATGCCCGGCATACGGGATGAACATCAAGGGCAGATGGCATTCCCATTGCTCGCGGATCGGGCAGAGGCCGTCCTCCACCCAGACCCATACCTGGTTGGACGGCCTGCCGCCCTGGGAGCACTCGGCGAAGTCCCGCGCCAGCAGGGCGTTGCCGGGACTGACGTCCACCGCAAGCTTGAGGTCGCCGACGTCGCTGTCGCCGTTGACCCAGCGGAAGACGCCCGCAAGATGCGCGGCGTAGGCGTTCACGTAGGCAGACTGCGGCAAGGCGTCCAGCCGTCCGGAAGTCGCGGGGTCGAACTTCGTATTCGCCCGAATCGTCGCGCCGAACCCGGAATCCGTCATCGCCCTGTTCACGGACGACGAATAATTCTGCGCGCCCGCGCCGCCCTGGCGCTGGCTCGCGGCGACATCGGCGGACATCCTGCGCGCCGCCGCGTCGACGTCCTTGCGCCGGAGATCCAGCCAGCGGCGCTGGTAAGTCGCCGCGCGGTTGAACTCCACGCGCGTGTTCTCGCGGTCCCCCGTGCAGAGGAAGTCGATGCCGCGGTAGACGCACGTGAAGACGCGGTCGAGTCCGCCGCCATCGTAGGAGAACACGCGGTCGTTCGCCAGCATTGCACCCGCCCCCTCGCCGCCACGGGCGAACACGGACATCTGGTCGTTCTTCTGGAGCACCCTCTCCGCAAGGTCGAAATGGCGGATGGCCTCCGCCTCGCGCCCGTTCGTGAGGTGCAGCGAACTCGCGGCCATAAGCCGCCAGAGGAGTTCAGAACCGTCTTTCTCGTCCGCCAGTTCCAGCAGTTCCGCCGTCGAGCCGCCGTAGTTGCCGACGGACAGGTTCCTCTCGTAGTCCCGCAGGACCTCCTCGGTCGTGCGGCAGCCCGCCGCGCAGGCGCAGGCGAGCGCGGCGAGTGCGATGGGCCTGAACTTCATGTGCCGATCCCCGCTGGCCTTACCAGCCGATGTTGATGAACGGGAAGAACCACTGCGAGCGCGCGAAGTTCAGGAGGCCGATCTGCACGCCGTCAAGACGGTCCGCGTAGTTCACGAGGCCGATTTGGAGGCCGCACATGCGGTGCGTCACCACGTTCACGAGGCCGTTCTGCCAGCCGTGCGAATCGCCGGTCGCGTATGTACCGCACCAGTTGATGAACAGGCCGTCCGCGTTGCGGTTCGCCGAGAACACGCCGAAGTCGAAGCCCGCCGTGTCGCGGTACGCGCCCCAGCCGAGGTTCAGCCGCACGCCAGTCACGTCCCACGACGAGTTCGGAAACGCCCACGGCAGGAACGTGAAGCCGATCACGGTCATGCCGTCCACGTAGCCGTAGCCCGTCTCGACCGTACGCGGCGCGTACACGACGCCCGTCGCGCCGCCGATGTTGCCCGTATGGTCGTTCGCCACGCCCGTGCCGGGCGTGAGCGGCTGCGCCGCAACTGCCATCGCGGCAACCGCCGCCGCCATCATCATGATCCTTTTCATTCTTTTCTCCTTTTATTGTTTCTCAAACTTGCCCGTTCCGGGATTCCAGATCAGGACGTCGCCCGACGCCGCCTCCGCCGTCGGCCGAACCGTGCCAACGGCCTTTGCCCGGACCACGCCGTAGACGACGACAAAGGCCTTCGAACCGTCATCGGACTGCACGACCCTGTCGTAGACCGACCGGCTGCCGTTCGGCAGCGGCCCCTCGGCGGACACCTCGCCCAGCGCCTCGTAGGCCGACGACAGACTCCCGCCGCCATCCGAACGGCTCCATGACTTCATCAGTTCCGCCTTCTTGCGCATCGCCGCGCGGCCGTACAGCGCAAGCTGGAGGTTCTTCCGCGCCAGCAGATCCGCCTCGCGCGCGGCCGCATCGCGCTGGAGCGGCGATACGCCGCCCACGCGCGCCACGCCAACGCCCGCACGGTGGAAGAACCCCTTCGAGTCGACGAAGGAGAGCGTCGGCGGCAGCAGCTCGCCGTCGCACCCGTCGACGAGTCTCTTCAGTTCGTCCACCCACGAATCCGCTGGTTGCAGCGCGCCGGACGCCGAGGCGCGCGCGCGGCTTTCAAGGTCTTCGCTCCAGCACATCGCCACGGCAACGACCCAGCCGTCGCCATTCTTCTGCCCGCGGAAGTCAACGAGAAGACAGCCGTCAAGGTCCGCCCGAGACAGCGTCTCCACGAACGAGCGCACGGTCTTTGCCGCCTCGTCGCGCCGCACGGCCGTCGCGCCCGACATCGTCTGGGAGCGCATGTTCAGGATCTGGTGGAGCGCCTTCAGCTCCGCCATGCGGAAACAGGCGTACGGCTGCGCGCCCTTCTTCGACGCACTGGCGATCACGGTGCAGACCCCAGTCTCTGCGTCATGCCCCTGGCGGATCCCGCGTTCGGCCAGCGCGCGGCGCAGGGCGTCCTCGACGTCCAGGCACGAAACCGCCGCAAAGCAGATGCCGCCGCACAGGCAAAGCACAGCCAAGATGAACCGCCGCGCCGTCATTTCGCCTTCAGCACCCCCTCCGACTGGGACTTGCACCAGCCGTCCGTCGCCACTCCGTACGCGACGATCGCGGCCGCGACGGCGAGTTCACGCCGACCCATCGCCTGGTAGGTCAAGGCGAGGTTCGCGAGGGCGAACTGGTATTCGTGGTCAAGCCGCAGCGCGTTCCGGAAGCAGATGCGCGCGCCCAGCCAGTCCTTCTTGTTCTGGAGCAGGCGCCCGTAGAGATTCCACAGCACCTTGTCGCCGGGATTCTCCCGCAAGGCCTCCAGCACGAGCCGCTCGCGCTCATCCGGCGCACAGGCACCGAAGAACGCCCGCTCGGCGGCCTTGCCGCGTTCCGTGCGCGCCGCCTTGGCGTTCGGCTCACTGCCCCCGGAGAGGAACAGCCGCTCGAAGCGCGCAGACGCGCGGTAGTCGCGCGCGATGCGCTGGACGAGAATCTTGCGCGTACGCACCACGGTGCACGTCTCGACCGTCGTGATGATCGATTCGTCGCTCCGCACGCGCCGCTCCACCACCGTCCCCCCGGCAGGCATCACAGCCGTAATCCCGGCAAACGGGACCTCCGTCCTGTTCGTGACGGCGTTGGCCGCCACGGCGCGGTTCGTCGACACGTTCACCGTCACGTTCGTGACGAAGCTTTCCGGCGGCGCGACGTACGCGACGTCCGGGCGGCTAGCGATGTTTTCAAGTTCCTTCTGCGCGCCACGCAACTCCTTGGCGAGGTCGGACGCCGCCAGGTAGTCCGCCGTCTCGCGCGCAACGTCCACGTATTCGCGGTAGGCCGCGCTTTCGGTCACGGAGCCGGACGTCGGCGCCGAGCCCTTGCCCGCGATTTCCGCGCAGTCGAAGAGGCCGACCTGCTCCATGAACGGCACGTTGACGCGGCCCGCGTAGCAGTCGCCCACGAGCTCGCGCGCGCCAGCCAGCCACGTGGCGTCCGGCGCCGGCTCGAGGAAGGCCTTCGGCATTGTCGCCTCGACGGCCTTCTTGTCGCAGACGGCGCACGCCACGCGCTTGCCGTCCTCTTCGCGCGAGAAGGCCTGTCCGTCGAGCTTGTACTCCCAGTCGGCCGTATACTCCCATGTGGGGTAGTTCGCGCGCACGAGGCGCCGCACGCGGTCAAGGCCGCGCGGCAGTTCCAGATCGACTTTCCGCGCACCGGCGCGGGCCGCCAGCCAGGCGTAGAGTTCCTGATGTTCGGCCAGCAGCGTGTTCGCGTCGAGATTCTCGCTGCCGTCGGTCATGTACGGCACGTGCACCTGCACGAACAGGAGGCCCTTCTCCGGCCACTCGTAGACGCCCTGCGGCTTGTCCTTCAGCTCGCGCTGGTAGTAGGCGGCGGCAGCGGAGGGCGAACCCTCCGCTCCGCGCACGCCAGGCGTGACGGCCGCCACGAGTGCGGCCGCGATGAGCGCCTTAGAAGTCATCGCTGAAGTTCTGTCCGCCCACGTACACGCCCTTCTTCGGCGCGGCCGGGGCCGGGGGCTGGGGAGCTGGCGCAACGACGGCCGGAGCCGCCGGAACAACCGGATTCTGTTCGGCCTGCTTGGCCTTCAGCGCGTCCAGCACGGCCTGCTGTCCGGCGGCAAGACCCGCCTTGCCGGCCACGTCGGACTTCTTGACGTCCTCGAAAACCTGCGACATGCCCTTCTGCTCGGCGGCCAGGTACTGGCTCGTCGCCACCGCCTCGGCGGCGCCGGCATACCACGAGCGCAGGACGTCGCTCGACTTGCCCGCGAGCACGCTGTCCACGGCGGCCACGGACACGTAGATGTCCTTGCCGGAGAGCTCGTTGCGGCACTTGGTGCTGAACACCTTGCCGAGGCCGCTGATCGCCATGTCCTTCGGCATGGACTGGACCATGCCGCCGGAAACGGCGCTCGCCAGCTCGGCGGACTTGCCCTTGAACTTCGCCAGGGCCGCCTTCGCCTTCTGGCCGCCCTCGCCCTCGCTGAACAGGTAGAACCCGACGGCCTGCTGCGCAAGGAGGTCGGCCTGGGCGATGGCGTCCTCGTAGTCGGTCGCGTCGGCCGGCACCTCGGCGGCGGAGAAGCCCAGCACGAACTGGCGGCCCTTGTCGTCGACGTACTGCTTCGTGCCCACCAGGCGCGCGAGTTCGCCGCTGTCGGCCTGTTCCTGCAGCCAGGCGTCAAGCGTCTTCTCCCCCGGCTTGCCGCCGACCGGCGAACCGCAGCCGAGCGTCACGAGCGCGCGCTCCTGCAGCTTGGGGCTCCACACGACGGCCACGGCCACGTGGAGGATCTTGCCGTCCCAGCTCTCGGACTGGACGAGGTCGACCGCGCCGCACAGCTTCATCTCGGCGAACGACTCGGCCTCGGTCTCCACCGTCTTGCGCGGATAGAGCGCGTCCTTCTTCTGCGTGAGGTCGTCCAGCTGCGCCTTCGCCGCGTCGTACGCGGCCTTGATCTGGAGGTACTGCTGCTGCTTCTCGACGGCGATGTCCTCCTTGTTGTACTTGTCGTCGAGGCGCTTGATGATGCCGTCCATCACCTTCTTCCACTGGTCGTCCACCGTGGTACCCGCCAGCTTGTTGCCCTCGGCCTGCTCCAGGAGCTGGAGCAGTTCGGCGACCTTCGCCTTCTGCTGCTCGACGGCCGCGATCTGGTCGGCGAACTTCTGGCGGAAGTCCGCGTTCTCCTGCGTGCCGGGCGTGTTGACGCGCGTCGAGCCGTTCATCTGGCGGCGGACGACGCTGGCGATCTGGATCTTGGCGTCGAGCTCGGCCTGCCGCACGAGCAGCTCGCGCACGGTCATGAAGTCGGGCGAGGCCGGATTGTCCATGTTGTCCATCGCCTGGCCGATCTGGATGATGCTGCCGCGGTCGGGATCGTACCCCTGGACGAAGCCGCGCTCGCGCAGGGCCTTCGCCACCGCCGTGTTGGCGTCGGTCGCCTTGGACGCCTTCGCCGTGGGCGCGTACTTCTGGTTCTCCGCCACGATCTGCGGACCGGCGTCATCCGGCGTCGCCACAACAGGCGCCTTTGCCACAGGGGCCGCCGGGACAGGTGCCACCACGGGCACCGCCACTGCGGGCGCCGCCGCTGCGGGCGCCGCCGGGGCGGGCGTGACCGGAGCCACCGCCGCTCCCATTTCCTGAGCCGAGATGGCGCCGGCGCCAAGCACGGCCGCCGCCACTGCACACGTCATTTTCGAGAAGTTCATGATGTTTCCTTTCTGATGAATCGTCAAACTGCCTTTTACCTCTTCCACGGGGGCGTCACGGTGCCGTCGGGGCTCACCTGCACAGGCGAGATCGCGCCGGCCGGAGCCGCGCCCGCACCCATCGGGCCTTTCGGACGGCGCACGACGGAGCCGACCGGGATGCCGGCGAGAGGCGTGCCGTCCAGCACCACCGCATAGCTCATCTTGGGGTCGGAGCGCGTGACCCGGATGGTCGCGATCTTCTCCTCCGGCGCGCCAAGGGGTTCGCCCGAGGTGACGTCGATGACCATCTCGCCCTGGCGGAACACGTCGTACACCGCGCCTTCGCGCACGTTCACGCCGCCCTGGTTGAGGACAAGCTCGTACGTCGTCTTCGCCGTCACGCGCATCGGGTAGATGTTGTTGATGATGTCGTGGCCCACCTCCTGCGCCGCCACGGACATGCCGGAGGCGAGGGCCGTGTCGATCGAGTCGCCGCGGCATGCGGAGTACGGCACGATGATCGTGCCCGCCCACTTGAGCTGGGTCGTCGGCACGAGGATCACGCGGTAGGAGATTTCGAGGAACGGGCCGTCGTTCGCCGTCGTCACGCCCGTCCACTGGTTGTAGCTCGCCGCCGGCGAGGGGTACATCTTCACGGTGCCGGTCACCATGTAGTCCGTCACGAGCAGCTGCTGGAAGCGGCCGAAGTCACCGGCGGAGGCGTTCTCGAGGTTCAGGCGGCTCAGCTCGGCAGACGTCTCGGCGTCGAACGCGCGGTCGAGCATCGTGAAGCGACGCGTCTGCGTGAGGTTCTCGTTGAGCTTCGCGGCGATCGTCTCGCACGTCGTGCCCACCTGGAGCGTCTGGCCGAACACGCTCACCTTGTCCGTCAGCGACCGGAACGGCATCACCACCATGCGGCGGCGGTTGTCCGGCGGAAGGCCAACCGTGTACTGGCCGGGCACCTTCGCCTCCAGCTCGATGAACCAGAGGCCCATGTCCTTCAAGTACTTCTCCGCCGTCACGCGGTAGCTGAGAACGCGTCCCTTCGTCTTTGCGCTCACGGACTGCTTGAGCGACGCGCGGATCTCGCTGATGTCGCTGCCGTCGGTCGTGGTCTTCTTCACCTGCGCCGAGGAGTCCATGAACGCGTCGCGGGCGTCCTGCAGCGACACGCCCTGCACCTGCGAGGCCGCCTGCACGAGCGCCTCGTACACCGCCATGCGGTAGTCCGAGTTGCGTCCGCTGCCGACCACGGTCTGGACGCTGTTCGCCTGCTGGAGCTGGCCGAACGACGCGAGGCCGCAGGCCGCAAGGATTGAAAAGATGGTCTTCTTCATTGTCTGCCTCCTCACCATGTCGGCGTACGGGCGTCCGTGCGCTTGCCAATGACGGCCTGTTTCTGCCACCACTGGAGACCCGTCGCGAGCTCCACGATGCGCAGCTGGAAGTAGTACTCGATCTGCTTGTCGCCGTTGTCCATGCGTATCTCGCGCTGGATGATCTTGCCGTACACGCTATGCGTGGGAGCCACGAGCTGGCCGGCCTTGGCGACGGTGTTCTGGTTGAACTCGCCGTTCCCGCGCACGCTCCGGACGCCGTTGACCATCTCGTCGCGGTTGTCGGCGCCGGCCGCCATCGCGGACGTCACCATCACCTTGCCGCTGTTCATCAGCTCCTCGGTGATGTAGGAGGTGAGGATGTCGGTGTCAAAGCGCTGCATCGTGTCGTTTTTCACCTTGCCCACCGTCATCACGTACAGCTGGCCGTCCCCGCGGTCAAGCCGCCCGCTGCGGAACAGCGACTGTATCAGCTGGTTCGCGGCGAGCTGTACGTCGCGGTAGTCGAGCCCCGCCACCGCCGGGCCCAAGTCGTTGCGCATGTCGATGCGCGTCGTGGGCGTGGTGCATCCCGCGACCAGCGCCGCCAAAGCCAAACCCATCAAGCACTTCTTCATCGTTTGTTCCTTTCAGCATCAAATTGTTAACGGCGCTCGGCCTGCACGTAGAAGCGGAAGTCCACCGCCTCCGGCGCCGGAGCCGTCGCCTGCAGCGGCACCACCTCGCGCGGGGCCGCGGAGATCGGCTGCCACGTGGAGACGACGGACGGAATCGCGCTGCCCGTCGCATCGAGCCAGTCTACCCGGTACTCCATGCGCACCACGCCCTGCGTGTTGTTCACCACGTTTGCCTGCATCGTGAAGTGGCTGGACGGCCCCTTCGCGAGACGCACGTCCGTCACCCACACGGCCGTCCCCAGGTTGGGCGCCACCGTCACGCGCCGGTCCATCGGCGGCGTGTGATAGGAAATACAGCCCGCCACCAGCCCCGCCAGTGCAGCCGCCAGGAAACTCTTTCTGTTCATTTTCATAGCTTCTCCAAGTTTTTGTTTGGTTAGATTACCAAATCGGCTCTTCAAGGGCAAGCGCAAACGCCGCCCACGTGAAAGATAGGGAACGTGGCGACGCCCCTTCTGACACGGAATTCCTAAAAATCATTTCTCTTCGCCGCCAGGGCCTCCTGCCGTACCGGCGGCTGATTGGTCTCCACCGCCGCCACGACATTCGCCACGACGTTCGTCACAGTGTTCGTCGCGGCCGGTTCCGGCGGGAGGGGCCGCGCTTGTCGCGGCCGCACGGGAGGGGCCGCGCCTGTCGCGGCCGGTTTCTCCGTGCGGATCGGCTTCAGGACCAACCGATTCTCGCCGTCGTCCTGCACGTGGAACATCGTCTTCAACCGCCCCCGAAGCCCCGCCGGCGAAATCGTCGACACGCGCAGCACGCCGTTGCTCTCGCCCTCGATTCGCACGAGGAAGTGATCCGCCGCGAACATGCCGATGGTCTTCTTCAAGTCGACAATGTCATCGGCGACTAGGTCGAAGAACGACACGAGATCGTACGTCAGCGGCTTGCCGCGCTTCTCGCGCAGCGTCGGTTCCGCGTCGAGCCGCCTCCGGATCGCATCCACCTTCGCGCGCGTCTTCGCCGGGAGACGGAACACCATCCCCCCGTCGATCGCCATGCCCTTTACATCGTTCCACGGCGGCGGCAGCGACACGTTCACCTTCGAACCCCGTCCGTACACAGTGACCTCCGCGTAGGGTGGACGCGGCGGGACGGGCGGGGCGGACGGGACGGGCGAATTCCGTTCCTGATACCACTTCACGACCGCCCACGTCCCGGCCACGAGCACGGCGGCAATCAGAAGGTTCAGAAAAAACAGCCACCAACCGAGCCGACGACGACGCGGCGGGCCGTATGATCCGTCGGCATGGAGCCCGCCGTACCCGTCGCCCGTGTAGTCCACGAGGTCCTGCAGGATCGTGCCGGCCTCCAGCGCGAAGCAGGCCACGTAGGCGTAGGGCAGCTTGCCGTACCCGCGGTTGCCCCACGCCTCGCCGAGGCTGTTGCGCACGATGAAGTAGCCGCCGCCCGGCGACGACACGCTGTCCACGTACCCCACGATCAGCATGCCGTGCACGCCCTGCCAGTCGTCCTTCGCGGCCAGTCCGGACTCCGTCTCCTCCGTCTGCGGGAACGTGAACGTCTCGCCGTCGCATCCCTTGAAAAAGCTCACCGTCACGCACACGGGCATCGGACGCCGCCCGTTCACGCCCGCAAGAATGCCGCGGATCTCGTCCACGTTGTTCGGCGCGGGCAGCAGGTAGAGTCCGGAGAGGACCCGGTGCTTCTTCGCGTCGTCGTCCGACCCCGGCGGATGCGAGCCGCTCTCCGCCGACCCGAACAGCGGCGCGGCGGTTACGCCCGCGTAAGGCCAGAGCGCATAGCGACACGTCCCCCGGTACTCCAGCACGTTGAAACACGACCGGAGCAGGCTGCCCTCCATCGACTCGTACCGCGTCCGCACCGTCTCCTCGAACTGCGTGAGGTACGGCTTCATCACGGGCGCGTTGATACCCCCGTTCGCGTCCGCCATCATCCGCAGCTGGAGCAGTTTCGAGTGGAGCGCGTGCTCGAAGGCGGGATCAAGCGGCTCGCCCGTGCGCAAATGCGAGAGATTGCGCTCGATCGCCGCGCGCTCGACCTCCTTCGTGACGGCGAAGAGGTACTGCACGCTGAGGCGCATCTTGCAGTCCTCGTAGTACTCCAGCATCGCCGTGACGGCGTTCGCCACGCACGTGCCGCGCAGCGCCTGCTCGTAGATGGGCGGCATCTTCGAGACGAGGGACGTGGAGGCCGGCACGTTGCGCGTGCGGGCCGGCGCCCGGTAGCGGCCGTCCCTAAGGGCGCGGAGGAACTCGGCCTGCTGCGCCGGAAAGATATGGGGGGCCGCGGACATCTCAGAAGAAGAGGAGCCGTCCCTTCACCGTGTCGCCGCCCGGGCGGCGGAGCGACACGTCAGTGTCCTTGATGCCGGCGAGAAACACGCCGAACGGAATCTCCGCCGCGCCGTCCACGAGCGGCAGCTTGACGCCGGAAAGGGCGAACACGCCCGCCACGTCGCGCCCGCGCACCTTCAGCGCGAGCGGGGTCTCCCCCGTCGCGCCCGGCGGTACCGCGAGCTCCGCGCGCCAGGCCTCCGGCGCGTCGTCCCCGACCTCCGAGGCGAAGACGAACGTCACCGGCTCGTCCGGCGCCTTGACGGACGCCGGCGCCTTCGCCGCCGGGCCGGCGGCCAGCGCGAACGACGCCCCGTCGTCCGCCGCGAACAGCGCCATCTGGCGCCGCGCCACGAAATCGCGCAGCCGTTCCGCCATCACCTCGGCGTGCGGACGGCAGTGCACCGCGACGAAGCGGTCGATGAACGCCGCCTCGTCGGCCGTCATGACGACTTTCTCTTCTTCAATCGCGTTCTTCATGTTCATCCTTCAACTTTCTCATGTCTTTCAGCGCGCGGGAGAACAACTGGTCCACGTTCGCCTCCGAGCTGATGCCGAGCATGTTTTTGATTTCCGTTGAAGACAGGTTCAAGCGAAGTTTCAGCAGGTGGACGTAGGCCCGGAGGGGATTCTCCTTCCAGAGATCGCCGAAGCAGGTCTGCACAAGGGCCCACTCCTCCCGCCGTCGCATCGCAGGGTCTTCAGAGGGATTGGCGTCCCGGCCCTGCGCATCTGACAGCATTTTCGAAATTTTGTCCGTGTAGCTCGCCCCGCCCTCTTCGTCCCCGAAGTCGGACTCGTCCGCCCCCTCGAGCGAAACCTCCCCGCGCGCGGCCGGATTCGCCCGCCGGATGTAGCCCCGCACGTACTGCCTGAGCCACCCCCAGAGGCTGCCACCGTCGTCGCGGAACAGCTCGATCTTCCCCTTGCCGATCATGTCCTCGTAGAGGATGCCCATCAGCTCCTCGGGCGTCACGCCCCACTCGCGCGCCATGCGCGCGCTGCGGAGGGACTTCGCCTCGGCGAGGACGGCCTTCTCCCACACGAGACGCCAGGCGAGGTCGTCCTGGAGCTTCATCAGCTCGTAGACCTCGTGTTCCGACAGGTCGCCTGCCTCATATCTGAATGACGCTGTTCTGAATGACGCTGTGCTCATGGGACGGGTAGTCTATCACATATCGGCAGGGGATACAAGCAGACGCGAACAGGGCTTCTGCGCTGTTTCCCCTTGCGGTTCCCCTTTTGCTCAATCTTCCTTGAGCTTCTTTGTGATCTCGGTGAACTCCTGCTGAATCGCGGCGTCGTTGAACAGCTCGATCGGCGGAAGGGTCAGCTGCTCAAGGGACTTGAAAAGCTCCATGTTCAACTTGGCGAACTGTATGAAATCGCTGGCGAGATTAAGCGTCTCGAAGGATATCGCAATCACCTCGCGCCCCTTCAGGGCGGTTGAAAGCTTCTCGGCGATGACGGCTTCATGGGAGTCGAGTATCTTCAGATAGGCGTCAACCGCCTTGAGCGTGGCTTCGTTCTGCCTGATCGACTGCGCAAGATGCGCGTCCTGTCCCGGCAGATAGTTCCCCGACTGCTTCACGCCAAGCGCGCGCTCCCGGAGATCGGCCGCGTCTTTTCTGATCTGCTCCAGCTTCCTGCGCCAGACCCCGCTGCGGCTTTTCTCGAGGTAGTCCTCGAAGCAGACAATCTGCACGTCAATGAGAACAAGATACATGCCATAGTACCGCCTGGACGCCTTGACATCGCTGACAAGCATCAGTTCACGCAGATTCTCAACCACGGCCGCCACATTCTTCGAGACGATGACGCCGTCGATTATGTCGCCGAGATTCGCGGTGAAAAGACACTCCTCCGCCGCCTTGCCGCTGACGGTGAGACCAAGCGCCCGCAGTTCCGCGTAAACCTTCGCGGCCTCCTCGCGCCTGCGTTCCTGGAGCGCGGCCTTTTTGCCTGCCAGCTTGTCTAGCTTTTCAGTGTACTTTTTCTTGTCTTCATCGTCGGCCAGTTGACGCTCCGCCTGGATGTTGCGTATGTCTTCGTCTATCTCGGCGATGTCCTCGTCGAGATCGTCGACCGCCTTGAGTATTTTCTGCGCCGTCGTCGAAAGAAGCAATTCGCGCACCCGCCGAAGTTGCTTGCGGATCTCCTTGTCCTTGTCCGACTTGTCCGTCCACCACCACCGCGAATCCGGAAGCGTCTTGCGCTCCTCGCGCAGTTCGGCGATGCCGTCAGAACATTTTGCGAGGCTCTTCCAGCCGCTCCTGACCGACGCCTTGACATCGTCAAGTATTTTGCTGGCGTCGGCGCTGGCCGGATGCAGGAATGCGCATGCGACCGCCATGCTCGCCAGCAGGACAATGCCGTTCTTCCCCGCAAAAAAACGCGAATGGACAATTTCGAATCCTTTCATTGCACACCTTTCCTGGCATTGAGCCATCAAGTTTTTCACGGGCGACATTATACCACAAATTCAGCCTGACACCCGCGCTGACAAAATTTCATGCGCGCTGCGCTTTTTCGACAAGACGCCTGCCGAGAGCGCGGGCGTTGGCGAGGTCGGTTGCGAAATGCGCGTCGCGGTGGGCGCGCTTCTCCTCCTCGGAGAAGAGCGTGATGTCGTAGCGCGAGTAGTCCGTGAACTGGTAGGTGTTGCAGGCGTAAAGCGTCTCGGACGCGCCGAAGACGGTCGCGAGCGTGTCGGTATTCGCCTGGAGGAACATGGGGTAGTTCCAGTTCTTCATCATGTCCTCGGGACAGTTCATCGTGAAGATGTTCGCCGTCTCGATCACCTTGTCGCGGCAGACGAGGGGCTGGCCGTTCTCATAGTGGTAGCTGTACACGGGAAAGGCGAGGCGCTCGAGGAACGCACGGTAGACACCGGTGGGATAGTGGAAATAGACGGGCGAGCCGAGAACGAGAACGTCCGCCTGGCGCGCACGCTCGAGAATCGGGCGCAGGTCGTCGCGGATCGCGCACACGCCGTCGGTCTTGGCGTTCTTCAGCTTGCAGGCGAAACAGCTCTTGCAGCCGGGGAACTTGATGTCGTAGAGGTTGACGAGTTCCGTCTCGGCGCCCGCCTCCTCCGCTCCGGCCTTGGCGGCCTCAAGCATCTTGTATGTGTTCCAGTTCTTCCGCGGGCTCGCGTTGAAGAACATCGCAAATGTTTTTCCGTTTATCATAGCATCCTCTTGTTTCTGTAGTTGGACCCATAGTATACACAAAATTCGCGGCGAACCTCAATGAGGATTTTCGGCTAGTTTGTGCGGCAAAGTCCCGATTTGACGGCACATGGGGTTTTTGCTAAACTGGCTACCACAATGAATGAAGCAATTGACATATCGAAAAAAGATGCGTGTGGGACCCTGCCGTCGTCGCTGGCGAGGTTCCAGGCGTTTCACGACGCCTATCTGGGGCGCATCCTCGCGGACACCGCGCACTTCGACCGGCGGCTGCTGGAGGTCGTGCGGCATTTTCTCAAGGTATTCGCCGATGCGGGCAAGCTGTGCATCCGCGTGAGGGAGCGCGACGTGTCCGCGATACTGGACGACGACCGCGTCAAGGAAATGGTCGAACTCGGACACGGAACGACCAACGGCGGACCGTCGGTTCGGAAGGATGTGGTCGCGGCGGCGTTTGACGCGGACGTGGAGAATCTCGCGCCCGACCAGTTCCCGAAGTACGGCTATCTCGGCCCCGACTCCGCGATGATGGACATGGTGCAGTGCAGCGACCTCGGATTCCACTACGGGAACGTGCGTTTCGTCCTGCGGCGCGAGACGATGGCGGCGCGCACGACCTTGTGTATGGGGAACGGCGTGAATTTCGGCTGCTTCTACTTCAAAGTGCCGACTTGGCTGGAACATCCCGAGCCTACGTGCTTCCTCTCTCTCCCACACCACGTCGATTCGATGAAAGGCGGCGTTCCCATGGGGAAAGGACCCGCCCACCCCGACCAGGCGATGACGATGTTTGCGGTTGCATGCCTGAAGGGAATGCTGACGAAAGAAAATTTCCACACGATCGCAGACGTCTTCGAGGGGGCGCACGGCTTTGAATTCTTCGAGCTCCACTACCATGGGCATCTGGTCGTGTCCAGAGACGTGGAGCGGGTGGACATTTGCCGCTGGACGGACGAGACGCCTGAGATATTCAAGGCGGCCAAGCCGCGTTTCGAACGTCTTGGAATCCCGTGCAACCTCGTCTGAACCACGACAACCGTGATGTTCTTGAATCCGTTTGACATCTTGAGCGCAACCGCCCAGATGACCTCGAACAATCCTGCGACAATCAATATCAGCCAGTTCATGACGCACCGTGATTCAGTTATTCCTCGTCGCAGGGGATGGGCACGCCGAGCCGGGTGAAGAAATCGGCACCCCACTTGTCCATCGCGTGTACGATTGGAACGGTCGCCTTGCCCATGTTGGTCAAGGCGTATTCGGTCTTGGGCGGAACGACGGGATAGACCTTGCGTGAGATGATGCCGTCCGCCTCCATCTCGCGGAGCTGCTGGCTCAGCATCTTGGCGGTCGCCTGCGGCACCCTGCGCTGGATCTCGCTGTAGCGCATCACGCCTTTCTCGTTCAGCCACCAGATGATGATGGCCTTGTACTTCCCGCCGATGACGGCGATCGCGGCCTCCACCGTGCAGTGCAGTTTTTTCGCCTCGCTCTTTGTCATTTCGTCGACCTTAGTTTCTTTTTGGTTAGTATGATACAAAAAAGTGCATTCTTGCGCTCGTGGAAGATATTATAGTATAATCAGCGCCGTTCCGCAAGGACAGGATTGGCCTGCCCAAGCAAGGCAACAAACAAAGATGGAGAAGATAAAATGAGAGCGAACATCGCAGACTACAACGCGGTTGTCGAGGCCGCTTCGAAATTCACGCGCAGCGTCGCGGAGGGCAACAGCAAGTACGCCAAGGAGCTGTTCACGGAGGACGCCTGCCTCTTCGGCTTCCTCAACGGCAAGTTCGAGCGCGGCAGCATCGAGCAGTTCTACCGCAACGTCGATACCGTCGGCGCGGGCGAGAACTTCAAGACGCGCATCGACGTTCTCGAACTAGAGGAAACGCTGGCGGTCGTCCGCGTTCTCGAAGAGGGCTGGGGCGGCAAGATCGACTTCACGGACGTCCTTCTTCTCCTGAAGATCGACGGCGAATGGAAGTGCGTCGCCAAGGCGTACAACCAGAACTCGAACACGATTGAGAAGTAAGGAACAGCGAAATGGCAAAGAAAGATTTGGGCGTAGTCCCCGCCGTGTATCCGATGCCCGTGCTCATCGTCGCGGCATACGACAAGGACGGCAAAGTGAACGCGATGAACGCCGCATGGGGCATGATCTGCGACATGGACAAGATCGCGCTCTTCATCAGCGAGGGGCACAAGACGACGAAGAACATCCTTGAATCAAAGGCGTTCACCGTCGCCATCGCAGACAAGGCGCACATGGACGTCGCGGACTACTTCGGCATCGCGTCAGGTAACAACACGCCCGACAAGTTCGCGCGCACGGGCTACACGGCCACGAAGTCGCAGCACGTCAACGCGCCGGTGATCGACGAGTTCCCCGTCACGATGGAATGCAGTCTTGCGGAGGTCGTGTCCACCGAGACGATGTACTGCATTGTCGGGAAGATCGCCAATGTCGTTGCGGATGAAGCCGTGCTGTCCGAAAACGGCAAGGTCGATCCCGCGAAGCTCAACGCGCTCATCTTCGATCAGTTCCAGAGCGGCTACTACGTCACCGGCGAAAAGGTCGGCCAGGCGTGGAATGCGGGGAAGCCACTCATGCAAAAGTAGCAGAACCCCGTTCCGGACAAAGTGCACCTCAAACGCAAAGCCCGCCACGTCGCCGCGTGTCGGGCTTTCCACATTTGGGCGGGTAACCCGCCGGAACGCGCCACGGGCTGCCGTCGTGGCGTTCGGCTGCGGCGAGATTTAATCCAGGGATTTTGGCGGCTGGAATTATCGAACCGGCTCATAGTCGATCTTCGATTCCTCGTCGGTCGCTTCAAGTTTCATGATGACGGGGCGGAGTCCGTCGTTGCAGCTCACGATGGCGACGCCCGGCTTCAAGTCAGTGGCAGCGGCCGTTGGCGCGGCGAGGGCAGTTCGACTTGGCCGATCCGCCCGTTCCGAGGCAGCGGTAGCAGATTTCATTGGCAAGCGGCGCGCCCGCGAAATAGTCGTCAAGGTTCTTGAGCGTCGTCTCGGCGATGTTAGCGAGAGCCTCGTGCGTGAGAAACGCCTGGTGCGAGGCGACGATCACGTTCGGCTTCGCGACAAACAGCGAGAGTCTTGTTCTGGCGCGTCACGTCCGAGCGGTCCTCGTAGAACCACAGTAGAAAACCTCCAAACCACAAATCAGGCACATAAGCTTTTGCCGCCCACGGAAGAACGAAATCTGGTATAATAACCGCTAAAGGAGAACAGGTATGCCGAGACTGATGGAGAAGAAGGATTGGTTGCAGACCATGGCAGATGTTGGGTCTGCCAACGACGTTTGGTTTGAAAACGTCGTCGGCGATGCCTGTACCATGTCTCTTTCGCTTCCTGAGGCGGGTCGCTACCGGGTGATTTTTGTGAAACTTGATGGCGTTCCCCCAGTGCAGTCATCTTCGGCCAGCCACAGCAATAGAAAGATCTCGCCGAAGGTTCGAGCTCTTCGCGGTGCGGCAAGATTGAATGACAGCCGCGAATATAAAGAAATACTTGCGGATGCTCTGGCAGAAAGACACGTCACACGCGACAAGGACGGATTTGCCAATTCGCCCGTGAAGGTATTGGCTCCGGCAGAATTCCTAAATGCCTTTGGCGAAGAACGATAATAAACGACATCTCAAATCGTGAAACTGTAGATGAAAGGAAGAAGCCATAAGACAGTGTAACGGTCATAGGTGGGCAACGCCCACCACGGTCGCCGCATTGGTAGGGCGGTTTCGATGAAACCGCCGCCACCAAAACAGAGTGACAAGTAAATTTGAAAAGGCAGAATATGAGAAGAAAGAACCGTGAAGTAACAGACAAACAAGATATCCTCGACATTCTCCGGCGGTGCGACACGGTGCGAATCGGCTTAACGGGGACTGACGGACCATACGTGGTTCCCGTTTCGTTCGGCTTGGATTTAAGCGGCGAGAAGCCAGTCGTTTATTTTCATTGTGCCCGCAAAGGCATGAAGGTTGACATGTTGGATGTTGACGGGCGCGTGTGCGTCGAAGGCGACATCTTCCTCGGATACGAAGTCGAGGCACATGGAATCACGACACGCTACGAGAGCGTCATCGGTTTTGGAAAGTGTAAAGTTGTCGAGGACGACAAGGAAATACTTGAGGGCCTGCGGCTGATTTGCGAACATTGCGGCTTCGACAATGTGCCGCTTGACACCTGCTGGAGGCTCTCCGCCGTACGCATCTACCGAATTGAACTTGACAGCATCACCGGGAAGCGCAATTTGCCAGGTGGAGAGTAATAGAGTCCGCTCGCCTGCGCAAGGCAGTCAAGGACGAGTTTCTCGCCGATGCGCCGCCCACGACACTTCGAGCTGACATCTACATCATGATGGGATTGAGCGCTTTCCGCATATCGGGAAAGCTCTCAATCCCAGATGGGCGAAGGATTAGCGGCTCTCGGCTATTTCACCCTCACACGCAAGAAGAATGAACTTGACGAACCTTGCGGTGTGACGGCGAATGTAATCACTCCATGTTCGTCCCGTATGATGTCGTGAACGACAGGAACAACCTTTGCGGCTCCAGTCCAATCGGCGAGGTCGGTTGTCGCTTCAAGCATCGCAGTAACTTTCTCTGCATTGACCATTACCGTCTCCCCGCCATCCTTCACCGTCACAAAAACCGTCATAGTGGGATGGGGAGCCCCCTGCCCACCGCCTACTTCACCGCCATCTGGGAGCGTCGCGCTTGTCGCGACCGACAACCCCTCGATCTTGATTTCGGGTTCATTCAAGAATAGTTGATTCGCGCCCAACGCAAACGATGCCCACGCATGGACCGAATCCTTCACCGCCTGATGGTCAAGGTTGTTTTGGTCGGCCCAGGCCCTGAACGCCTCGTATCCCGCAACGCTCGTGAGGCTCTTCCTCAGCCGCACCTCGTCTCCCGCCCGAGCCAACACGGCCCTGATCTCTCCCGCACCCGTTATCTCAGGCAGAGGATCACTTGGCGTCCATGTCACCTCGTCAAGCCACGCACAATCCTCGCCCTGCGTCATGCCGTTCTCGTTCTTCTGGTAGACCCACCGAAGCGTGTGCGCTCCGTCTCCCGTCACCGAAAAGACCTCGTTTGTCCAATCCTTCTCGCCGCCCAGCCACGACCGTTCCTCGCCATCTACAAGGAATGAGACGTAGTCGTACTTCCGGTTGCGGCTGATTTCGCTTGAACTCTTCCACCAGAAGCCAACCTCACCGGCACCGATGACCGTCATCTCAATGTACGACGATTCACCGTCGCCTATCGCCCCACTTCGCAGTGCCGCGACACCGTCGTGAGCCGTGGCGCCCGTCACTTCATACCACGACGCCGTTGCATCCATTGCCACGTTCATGCCCGGAACGTTTAGACTGTCCTCCGAATTTTCCGGCGCACGCGTGAACACGAACTCGGCAACTGGGCTGTCGAAGTAGTTGTCCCGCACGGCAATTGCACGAATCTGCACCGAAAGGCCATCCAAGACCAACGGCCCGTCATACGACACGCTGGCCGCAGTCGGCACGGATCCGTCCAGCGTGTAGCGAATCTTCGCGCCCGCTTCCGCCGTAATGTACACAGTTGCCGTCCCGCCTTGAAGAACGCCGCCGTCCGCAACATCCGCGCTCGCAATGACGGGCGCGGACAACGTATTTGCGCGCCAAATCGCCGTGAACGCGACGCTGGTATTCGTCACGACATACTCGGCGCCAGCACCGAACGTCTCCGCTCCGTCGTTCCATCCCACAAACGTATGCTTTGCCTTGCCGAAACCTGCGGTTGTCGGCAGAACGATCTTCGTCCGCATGAACGCATTGACCGGCGCGGGTGCCGTACCTTCGCCACCGCCAAGGGAAAACGAAACCGTCGCCAGAGGATCGAGCGAGACTTCATCCAGCCATACGCAGTCCTCGCCCACATCGCTTTCGTCCACTTCGTCTTTCTTGTACGTCCAACGGACAGTATGCTCGCCCTCTTCCGTGATGTCAAAGACGACATTCGTCCACCCCGTCTTGCCGCCAATGGCGATACCCTGCAACTGGTAATCCGACAACGTCCCCTGTGGTTCACCGTCAAGTGACAGATGGGCGTAGTCGAACACCTCGCCGTCATATTCCTCGCTCGATGCCTTCCACCAGAACGACAACCGTACCGGTCCGTTCACCTTCATTTCAATCCACGATTCGCCGTTATTTTCAATTGCCCCGCTCCGCATAGAGCCTTTGCCATCATGGGAGACATCGTAGTCACCGAACCAGAGCGCATCTCCTCCCCATACGACATCCCCCAACTCTATGTTAAGGATCTCGTCTATCGTAAGTGCATAACCTGCGAACTTTGATGCCGGAACGAAGTGCTCGTATGAACTAGTGTACTCCTCGCGATAACGGACGGACTCGGCAGATGAAAGAATGTCCGATTCCGAAATACCGCTTGGAGCGATCCCATAAAATGTTACATTCACTAGTCTGCTACAATTGGAGAACGCGCATGAACCGATCTTCGTCACACTGTTGCCGATCGTCACGCTAGTCAGATTACTGCACCCGGAGAATGCGGAAGAAACGATGTTCGCCACACTGTTCGGTATCATCACGCACGTTAAGCCACTCTCATAGAATGCACTATGATCGATGTTCGTCACGCCGACCGGTATAGACGCACTCGTCAAACTGCTGCAACCATGAAACGCGTCAGAACCGATATTCGTCACGCCGTCCGGTATTGATACACTCGTGAGGCTGTTGCAATATCTAAACGTACCTTGGCCAATGACCGTTATACCGTCGGGGATCGTAACACTCGTCAGGCCGCTGCAATTGGAGAACGCGAAAGAACCGATACTAGTTACACCGTCCGGTATCGACACACTCATCAGACCACTGCAACCATAGAACGCATGATCCTCAATATTTGTCACGCTGCTTGGTATCGTCACACTCATCAGCTTGTTTCGATCAAAGAACGCCATGGAACCTATACTCGTCACACTGCCTGGTATCGTCACATTGCCATTAATACCCTGTATAAGTTTTGTGCCGTCTTTTGACAGTAACAAACCAGCAGAAGACGAATAGTTGGCATTGCCTGCGGATACTAATATATTGGTAAGTTCGGTGCATTGGGAAAACGCAGAAGGATTGATATTTGTCACGTCGTTACCGATTACCACACTCATAAGCCCGCTACAACTGGAGAATGCGTAAGAACCTATGCTCGTCACGCCGTTACCGACCATCACGTTCGTGAGTCCATCGCAATCGGAAAAGGCATAATAATCGATGCTCGTCACGCTGTCTGGTATCATTACGTTCGTCAGACCACTGCAAAATCTAAATGCGAACTCACCAATATTTCTCACACCGTCTGGTATCGTCACATTACCGTTAACCCCTTGAATAAGTGTTGTACCGTCCTTTGACAACAACAGCCCATTTACGGACGAATACTTGGCGTTTCCTGCGGTTACAAGAATATTGGTGAGTTCGCTACAATGGGAGAACGCGTCAGAACCGATGTTTGCCACGCCTTTGCCAATCGTAACGCTAGTCAGACCGCTACAACGGGAAAATGCGAAAGAATCGATAACCGTCACAGCATTGGGTATCGACACTCTTGTCAGGCCACTACAACTGGAAAATGCGCCATGCCCGATACTTTTCACACCGACCCCGATCGTAACATTCGTAAGCCCACTGCAATTGTGGAACGCTTCCTGCCCGATGCTCGTCACGCCGTCCGGCATTGTCACACTCGTCAGACTGCTACAATCAAAGAACGCCCTGGCACCGATACTCGTCACGTGGTAACCACTGAGTGTAGACGGGATGGTAATCGCACCTTCTGTTGATGTTGGGACTGCTCGATCTGATGAAGAAGGACCTCCAAGAGACGCCGAACCATTTGACACAGTATATGTCCATGTTATGCCGTTGATTGTAGTCGTATCAGCGCTCACTGGCCATTCCGGTAATATCGACATCAGCACCAACATTAGAATTATTGAGATTTTATGCTTCATTTTTGCGCTCCTTATGCGTTATCAAGTTAAGACCGATCAAAGCATGCCTATGATTTGCTGAACACGCCAAGCGACAACTGCCGGCATTGTATTGAAACTGTGGTCCAATGCTGCAATTACGAAGACCTCAGCAGAATTTGATGCAATCTTGTTGTCTATGGTTGTGATATGTCCCGATCCGCTTCTGGCACGCGCGGCCGATATTAAAATATCTGCCTTACGGCTCTGGGCGTTCTTGAATCCTCCGTCAACAATATGTGGCATATCACCAGCTGTCTCGACTATGATGCGTTTACCATTATACAAGAGTTCGTAATTGCCATTGTCATAGTACGGCCACCTGTTCGGTGCGCTGGCCGGATGTGGTGTCGGTAGCGTCATCGGGGATACGAGTTTCGCCCCGCATGTATTCACTAGCGCTATCACTACCTCGGTCAAGGTCCAGGTTTTGCGCGTATTGCTTGAACCTGCCAGTATGATCCACTTCATGTGTCACCGCCTTACCAGTACCTAGGTTTTATAACGTGAAAATGCCTTGAAGCCAAGTTTTATCTTGGCTTTGCATTGTATAGGGGCCATGAATTGACCCTAAACAGCCATGTACGAAGACTCGGCGGTTTAAATCCTCGGCACACCAGTTTACGGTACAGAAAATACGTACATTATCAAGAACGACATTTCTGACAATCCCGATACATCGAATCGTGATGTCGCGCGCACCGCGTCCGTTTCTGATTTTGATAGCGATTCGATCACCTTCATGGATTTGTTTCGCCAGCTCATACTGCGCTGGTTGATCTTCTTCTTCCCAACCAAGCATCCAGAAACCACCTTTCACAAAACGATCATATTGATCCTCGGTACCATAAGTTGCACCTACCAGCCAGTATTGATGTTCCATTTTCTTTTCTCCGTGCCCTCGTTTTGTCGCACGGGTGGAGAATCGGGCTTTTTCTCGTTCCGTGTCGGCGGCGGTCGTGGGGTGACCACCCTACCTTTTTCCGCTCGGCGGTCAGACACTAATCGAGGATACAGAAAACCTCTCTTCGTATCTCGTGAGAGGCTGTAGGAATGGCCTAAATGGGGATACAAAGAGAGGCGAACGCATGATGCGTTTCCTCTGCATAGTATCGCCCATTTTGAACTTCCTACATTCTCACGACGACTGCTTTGCAGCATTGCAATTGATTCTGTCGCGCTTCATCAGCTGGCGGAGGTTTCGTCGAAACCGCCCTACCGTTTTCGGTCACGCGGGACGCGTGACCCTACCGATGCGGCGACCGTGGCGGTTTCCCGCCTATGACCGTTTCACTGTGTTGTCGGATTTTCCTTTCATTGCCAGTTTCACGATTTGAGATTGTTGTTACAGCGCGGCGATTTCGCCGGCGGAAAGGCCGGTGAGGTCGGAGATGTCCTTCTTGGAGAATCCTTTGGCTTTCATCTTGCGAGCTGTCTGACGCAGCTTTTCAACCGCCGCGTCACGCTCAGCCGTCATTGCGCCAAGTTTCTCCTCCGCCTCTTTCAAGTTTGCTTCTCGCGTGGCCTCTCTGCTGACACGATCCCAGAACTTGTCGTATGCTAGCATTTCGGCCTCGCTGTAGGCGGACTCCTCCACGATTTCCAACGCCTCGTTCACGTGCGGATCGTCAAGCAGAGCCTTATCAACTTTCTTCGTGTTCTCGTCTATCTCCGTGAGGAAGCGAAGCCACAAGACTTGCATCTTCTTCTCGGTGAGGTTCTTCGCCTTGAACTTTGGCAGTTCGATGAAAACAAGATGCAGCCCGTCAAGGGTTTTCTTGGAGTTGAGGTAGTGGACAAGACTGTAGTAATGGTAGTACCCATCCATTTCCGGCTCGAACGTATCATTGACCAGATTGAGCGAATAGACAGGCTGGAGCAGATGGTATTTCTTACCCTTGGGCATCTGCCTGACGTATGCCTTTGCTGCATTGAAAAGAACGCGCTGCTTGAAGTTCGCCGTCCAGTTCATCTGCATTTCTACGATGAACTTGCGCCCGCCCGTCTCTTCGCAGCGAACATCCACTATCGTGTCTTTGCTGAATGGTGTGCGCGGAGGCATTTCCGAAGGCAGATATTCTATCGACTTGATCTTCTTGCCCTTGTCAAGCGGCAACAGGGCGTTGAGAAAGCTTATGACGAGATTTTTGTGCTCGCCAAAAACCTTCTTGAAGGTCAAATCCGCCTTTGGATCAAGGTATTTTGCCATGTCGTTTGTCCTCGTTCTCCGTTTCAGGGCATAGTATCCCTAAAGAAAAACAAGCGTAGTTTAGCAAAAATCGCGGCAAGAGTCAATTGGGGCGCGGCGGCAAATTGCGCTTTTGAGGCCGTTTTTCAAGCAGTTTGTTCATTCTTCCCGACAAGATTCCGCGCGAGGTGTGGACGGGGTGGCACGGATGGGATTAGTCGGCGGCGACCAGCCGACGCTCATTCGATCCCTTGAAACGCGCATCCTCACGCTTCCAGCGGATACAACGCTTCTTTCCGGTCACTCAGCTCCATTGACCCTCAGAGAATTTCTGACGTGATCCTAATCCAAAATCGTAGGTGAGCAACGAACTTCTTGTTTCTGTTAGTCTCAAAGAACCCCCAAAGTCACAAAGAGGCGGCGAACTTGTAGCCCAGCGAGCGGACGGACACGAGGCGATGGCCTTCAGGACCCAACTT
>Ga0310695_10001137_pt1 | contig 64503 bp, 32 predicted proteins | sample RumenRJG_04DNA_FD_203882 | JGI IMG/M metagenome (GOLD analysis project Ga0310695, IMG submission 203882) | Bovine rumen microbial communities from Lethbridge, Alberta, Canada - RJG_04 (v2) (version 2) | ecosystem: Host-associated > Mammals > Digestive system > Stomach > Rumen | place: Canada... | reverse complement strand
CTGGAGCTTACAAGGACATTGAGGAGGTAATAGCCAACGAAGCAGACTTGGTGAAAGTCAAGACCCGACTCCTTCCTGTGGCTGTGATTAAGGGATAAAAGAAAGAAAAATGCAAGAAAAGCAAAATAACTTTCAGCCTGTCCCACGAATTGACACAACGTGCAAGTAATTTTGCACGCAGAAACTGAAAAAAGTCTCACGGTAGAGCCACGATGCATGGTAAAGGTGGGCGAGCCAACAGGCTTTCTGTAGCAGTTCGATTCTGCCGCCGTGAGACCTTACCGGGAACTTTGGCAGACTTGGTGTATGCGCAGGACTGAAAATCCTGAGAACGTGGTCCGACTCCACGAGGTTCCACAAAAAGACGGACTAAGTGAGTTCTTACTCCTTACTGGCTAGAGCCCTAACCGTGGGGCGTTAAATAGACTCACACTTTCCGTCTTTCCAAAATGCGGCGGTTAAGCTTCGCAATTGCCAAAGTGATGGCCCAAACGTTTGCTTACACCCAAAGGTTAATGCTGGTTCGAGTCCAGCCCGCCGCTCAAACATACTGGTGCGGTAGCTCAGATGGCAGAGCATTGATAATTTGTGCTGAAATTTCCTTCTGTACGGTAAGGCCAATTAGCTCATACTCCGTCAAGTGTCGGCAGTTCGAGTCTGCCCCGCACCGCAAAAGAGAAGGTCAAGAACAGCTTACTTCTTCGATCTTATGCTAAAGAGGCTCCAGTTAGCTGTTCGATTACCTCTCTTTATGCTGCGATAGCTCAGTTGGTAGAGCAATAGGTTTGTGATGACATTTCCTGTGAAGGACCAATCGCCACATACTTCTAAGTGGTACTATGGGTCGCAGGTTCGAGCCCTGCTCGCAGCTCAGAGATTAGATAACGAGGTTCAAGAGGAACTTACTCGCATTGGACAGGATTTCGGTTCCTGGAGCCAGATAGTTTCTCAATTACCTCATAGTATTAACAAGGTCAAGGCTGACATACTTCAAAATAGATTGTGGTTCTGTTCCTGTCAGTCAATTACCTTTTAAATTAAAGACGTTATGAATAATAAGACTTTGACAAGAGTAGCTTTACGCTACCGTGCAGTGTTCCTCGACATTAATCGTGAGAACATCAACATGAAGTCCGAGGCTTCAGTGCCAGTGATGGCATTCGTGGCTAGGTTGAAGGAGAATGGTTTCTGCGTCAGTGAGGAGCTTCTTCACGCTCTGAATGCAGTTCCTACAGACAGAATCGCAGAAATCACCGAGTGTATCAACGACGTGATGGGTGTGAAGCTCAACTGGGCGCCGCTCGTTAAGGGTTGGAATGTGCCTACTGGTGAGACTCTGGCTGACCACCTTATCACCTTCATCGCCAATATCTTTGGCGAGAAGGCCGGATTCAAGGGTACAACCCTTCCATGCGGCCACCTTATTCCTGATGGAACTTTCCCCATTGAGCGCTACAATGGTTGCCCATTCTGCGGCACACCGTTTGAAACTGCCGATTTCGTCTATAAGGGACAGGCCAGCAAGCTAAAGGAACTGCGTCTGTTCACCATAGAGGACATGAAGCATGTGTTCACTTCTCTTTTGGCATCGGCCACTCCTCTTGATGGGACTCAGAAAGACTCATTGGAGCAACTGCTTCGTGAGTTCTCTCTTCCCGAGGATGCCAACATCACCATGAAGGAAACGGCTATGCTCGTCATTAAGTTGTTGGTAGAACAGGATAAGGCAGACGAGGCATCTAAGTTGCTGAAGACTCCTACCGACGTGCTCCGTTATCTCTGGTACGAAAAGACCGGTTATGTGCAGATTATTGAGCCAAAGACTCTTGTAGCCCATGCCCGTAAACTGTACTTCCACATGTGGGGTCCACTCGACAGAGGTGTTGATGCAGCAAAGGATATGAAGAAGAAGCTGATGTTGAAGTACGACCGCAAGGCATGTCTGCGTGTGGCATTGTGGCTGAACGCCATTCCTATGACTGCAAGACAGGCAGCTGAGAATATGAATCCCAAGCGTGGTATGTGGGTTCGAATGATCCGTGCCCTCCGTCTGGGTGAATACTCTCGTAAGAATGGCTTTGACCATCTGGCAGAGATACTCGACGTGTTCTACAAGCAGGATTATTCCACTTGGCAGGGCCGTGTTGACAAGGCTCGTTCTGAGAACGATGCCGACATGACGCTGGCATTGCTGAAGGAGCGTCCCGGTCTCTTCGCCCGTTGCCTGTTCGCTTCCATGCTCCGCTTCGGTAGCGACAAGGTACTTGCTGCCTTTGAGGAGATTGCCGACAAAATGCCTGCACGCCTGCTGCTCTCACTCGGCAATGCCGCAGAAGCATACTTCGACCCCAAGGAGGTGCGTCTGGCCAGACCCATTACTGGTGTTACCCATCAGATTGAGCCTAACAAAATGCTGGCTCTCTATGATGACGAAGCCCGTAAGGCGATGACGGAAGCCGTGAACAACCTCTATAAGGCTTCGATGGCAAGACGTTTCTCAGCCCAGCAGACCGAAGCGAAGAGTATCTTCATCGATCCCGCTCTGTACAACATTCCTGTCAGTGTTGGCGACCGTTCGACAACTGTTCAGGATGCATCATGCGCCCTGATGGGAACCCGATTCCCGGTAGAGGGTGATGCCGTCCGTCTGTTTCTCCAGTGGGGTAAGGGCTTGCATGCCCAGCACCTCGATATGGACTTAAGTGCTCGAATCGCACTTGCCAGCGGAAAGGTTTCTGAATGCGCATACTACAGTCTTAGATGTGTTGGTGCAAAGCACTCTGGCGATATCCGTTCCATCCCTGAGATGGTTGGTACTGCCGAGTACATCGAGTTGTCGATGCCTGAGCTGGAGGCGGCAGATGCCAAGTATGTCACTTTCACCTGCAATGCCTACTCTACAGGTGCTCTTTCTCCCAATCTTGTAGTCGGTTGGATGGATTCCGCCAATCCGATGAAGATTTCTGAGAAGAAGGGTGTAGCCTACGATCCTTCGTGCGTACAGCATATGGTTCGTATCAGTGAGGGGAATCTCTCTAAGGGTCTGGTATTCGGTGTGCTTGATGTGGCAAAGCGCGAAATCATCTGGCTCGAAATGCCTTTCACTGCACAGACTATGAGAGGTGCTAACAGCGAATCTATCGAGGCACTGCTCCATAAGCTGGAGTCTAAGCTCTCTGTCGGTGAACTTCTCGACATGAAGGCCAAGGCACAGAACTTGACTTCTGTAGAGAACGCTGACGAAGCCGATGAAGCATACACTTATGAGTGGGCGCTTAATCCGGCAGAAGTAACGAAGTTGTTAAGCGGAACAAATTGAAATAAGTATGAAAAAGAGGTTAGCGAAGAAAGCTTTTTCCAGAAGCTATTATGACCTGTGGGTAAACCCTAACACGAATAAAGAAGCATTGGTGCCACGTAGTGGACGGTGCTGGTATATAATCCAGAGGGCCTGCTACTATTATGGCCATCCAGAGTGGTTTAAACAAATAACCGAGAGAATACTATCTGAGTTAGTTCCAAAAGACGAGTGACAGTCCTTTACAACTTTCAATAATGAGAAGGATGACAGGGTGTAAAAGCCTTGCCATCCTCTTTTATTCTTTATCTGCATTTTGTAGCAGAGAGTTCAGGTCGACTCCAAGAGCATACCCATTATCCGCAAGCACTTTTTCAATGTCATCTACGGTTTTGCGTCCGCAATTATTGGCACTCATCAACCGTTCCCTTGTAAGGCATATGACATCTCCCAATGTTTTGCATCCAATACTCTTAAGTATATTCACGGATCTTTGCGTGAAGTTGAAATTAGCAAATGGAGTATCGAGGATTTTGTTTATTTGTTCACCTTCTGACATCGGTTGTAATGAAGGCATCGAAGCAACTGCAACACGAAGATCATCTAACTGTTGTTTAAGGGAAGCATTCAATACTTTCAACTGTTTATTCTCCTGCTCCAGTTTATCCCATTTTTCCTGATCTTCCTGAAGGTTGATAACATCGGATATCTTTCTTAAGCACTTAAAGAAGATATCAACTACCCTGCTACGACTGAGTCCCAATTCCTTTGCAACAAGTTCTGCACTACCCATATTCATCATCTTATGGAATATAGTCTTCTGTTGTCCTGTAAACAATCCATGTGCAGACATTGTGGCATATTGTGAAACCCAACGATAATATCCACGTGGGCCATCTTTAATTCTATCGCGAGCTTCAAGGAGGTCATCTATTTCAAATTGGAGATTGAAATCTTCTTCCCGGAGGTATTTAGTCTTTTCTTTTACAGAATTCTCCAAGTGAGCCAAATCCTGTAGGCCGTCTAAGTATTGCTCGATGGTTTCTCTGTCAACATACAAACGATTTTCAATCAGATGTCCCTTGATGACACCTTTTTGTATCCAGTTACTAACTGTCTGTTCGCTTACATCAAGCAGTCGGGCCGCCTCTTGTCTGGAAATCAGTCTTGCCATGCCGTCCTCTTTATCAATTGTTTCAATTCTTCGTACCCGTCTTTGTAAGAGCTATACTTATAATACAGCCAGTCACTGCCTTTGATGAATTCATCGTCTTTGTTGACATACGAAAGAACCTCTTGTAGCTCTGCCCGGCGTTCCTTTGTAGAAGGCATGTAAGTTATGCCATAGTACAAGTTGCCTTTATCAATCTGTATGCGAACGGCTATAGCATCAGGAGTGTCGCCAAGTGGAAGGGTAACTCCAGTGTAGATTATATTGCCAGGATTGATACTCTCGTTTTTCTTCAGTTCTGGATAGTCGGACGCAAGCCTTTCGCTCCATTCTTGTATCATTGCACAACCATAGTTGTTCCTGATACGTTCCAGATGGCCAACACAATCAAAAATCTCTTTCAGTCTGCCGTTAATCAAGTCAATATTGAAACCGTTATTATCATCCTTCAGACCAAGTTTCTGGTGTATATACTCGTCAATTTGATTTTTCTCCATGTTCTTTATCCCTTCATTTAGTTGGTGTACATCATTCACTACGCATGCCTTGGCACGATTGATGACTGTTGTGTCTTCCAATGGGGCACCCATCGTCCAGTATTTGTAGTCATCGATATACAGGTAAGGGTTATTGTATTTACCCCACTTTTCTCTTATGCCATGCTCTCGTTGCATGTTGACAAAGTACTCGAATTCCTCAGCAGAAAGCGGGCATCGTTCTTTAACGATGTACTCATGCGGTGCGAATGGCATCGTTTTTGCAAACGTCCATTCACACCGAGTAATCATTTTACGAAGCTTGTCGTAATCTAATTCAGAAATCATATCCGATTTGTTAGATGGCGTATGAACAAGCGATGCTGATTACGACCATGATTCCAGCAAGAACCCATGTGGTTCGCTCAACAAAGTCTGTTGTTCTACGGACACCAGATAGCTTTTTGATATCTGCAAACTGAGATGTCAGACCACCTCCTTTTGATTCCTGAATAAGCACGATGCCAACCATGAGCAGTGCTGTTAACACAATGAGAATTACTAATAATGTATACATACTTTGTAACTTTTTAGGGATTGAACACTTATACTATTGCAAATATAATGCCAAACTAATAGTCTTCATTTCTCGTTTCTGACTATCTTTATTGTTAGACGGATCTGATTCTCATAATGGGCATCAGGATTTATTTTGCTGATGCGGCACTCAAAGATGCCGTCCCACCCCATTTCAAGTAGTTGGGCGATGGTCTCATTCTCTTCACTGGGGATATACCCCAGCAGATAGTTCTCTACTTCACCAGTGTCTGCATCAACGTTGTCATAAACAACAGCAACTGCGTTTTTATCATAGCGGTTGTCCAAATCACGCTTAAGGAGCAGGCACGTACCAACATGCAGTTCTTCCCACACTTCATCTACATCGTGGTATTGACGACCTGCAAGATTACACTCCTTGAAAAATAACTTTTTTGCCTTCATAACCATTCTATTTAGCGTTCAACTTCAATTTATACTGCAAAATTACTCTCAGGTTGTTTCAAATCGTGGCACAACCTTTTAAAAAATCACTTTATTTCTGGAAAAATTGTAATATCAGTTTTATTTTCAACATAATCAAGACAGAACTATCAATTTCTGTGAGGGACAGGTGGCACGAAACTCTGACGCATAGGCACAGTGGATTGTGGCCAGTCCTATCTCATAGGTGCCAGGACGGTCGAGCCAGAACTCCGTTTCAATGCTGTGCGTTCCTTCTGCCAATCCATAATAAGAATAGACAATCTTTGTATCGTGCGGAGCAACATGCTTGAAACTGTCACACCATGATAACTGATTAACAGGTTCCATGCAAGCAGCCTTGGAATCAATAATCTCAACCATATCGTAGTTTCTGTCACACCTGTAGGTAAGTCTAACAGTGATGCGGTCGCCAACATGCAGTTCTTCTTTGTCTGAAATGATTTCCCTTTCAATAGACATTCCACTACCACTAGATTCTACATCAGATAAAGGCTGCAGGAAGTTTGCGTAAACTGCTCCCCATGCCATTCCCTTTGATTCCTTCTCAAAGGTAATCAACTGTGCTTCTGGATTAAGATCTGTCTGTACATGTCCTTCTTTTCCATCGCAATCACACTCCAATCTCTTGTTATCGACAAGAATGGATGTTGCAATCTTCTCATGCAGAGCGTCAATATTGCCCTGCAACAGGGCATAGACCGCATTAACGCTGTCTATTGGGGTTTCCCAAACTTGCGTTCGTTTCTCATTCAGCAGCCACTTTTGCATTTCTCGGATAATCAGCTTATCATCAGGGCAAATACGGCAGATTGCTTCCATGGCAGCAACATGAGTTGGAATCTTGTAGCTATACCAGGAATAACATGCCCGACTGGTCTTGAACGAACGTCCTCTGTTTCCATATTCCTCAGTATATTGACGCAGGCTCTCAACATATTCTAAGGCAAGCTCGTGCTCTCCTGCATAATCCAAGATGATTGCCGACATAGCTTTCTCATATATTGTCTGTTTGTGAACGTCTCTGAGCATCAGCTTAACCAGATAATTGTAGTCATCGCGTATTCCCTTGCTTATCGTCCTGCCTGAAATAGCATAACTGTATAAGTGTTGGAGCAATGTAAAGAACGGCATTCCTTGAACTAAGCCTTCCTTTTCTTGCTTTCTCAGCTCTTTGACGGTCTTTTTCATATCTTTGTCAGCGAAAGAGAATCCTTCCTCCATCATCTTTATTAGCTTTTGGGGAAGAGGCACCATCGCAGACAGACGTGACAAGTGCATTAGCAACTCAGCTGTGATATAGATTGAAGAGGTCATTCCCTTGTACCAGCAGAAACCACCGTCTGGCAACTGGAGTTTGCCAAGTGTTTTGATCAGACGTTCTATCTCTTCATTTGACTTAATACTCTTTGGTTCTCCAATAACTTGTTCATTCAAATGCTTAGTGAGTATGGCACTATAAAGCGCAACCATAACACTAACAGCATTTTCCTTGTCATATTTGACCATTCCCTTCATTGCCTTGATTGCAAGCCAAAGTGCGTTGTTGGTATAGTCAAGTGACAGTTGATGACATGATGTATCATTAGGAAACAACTCTTGTGGCTTCACTTGATATTGATTTTGCCCACATTGATCAAACACATGAGTAACTGTCACCTTGGCCTTATTTGACAACACAGGTATAGTCCTCTCCTCACCGTCACTACAAGTACCACCATTGGCAAAGATACGACAGATAAAATTCTCAACATCTTCTTCTGGAACGAAGCTAAACGATGTTGCAACTGTTGAACCAGAATCTAAATTTACTGTTTTTGATTCTGAGAACACTATTTCTCGCGAATTTGAATGAAGTATTTCCATCACAACCTGAGCACTTACAGTTTTATCAGACTGGTTTGTAACCTTAGCAGATATGGTGGAACTATCGCCATTACGCAAGAACCTTGGCATGTTTGCTGTCACCATAAGGTTCTTCTTCGATACAAATTCTTCTTCAACATAGCACCAATGCAAATCCTGCGTACAGGATATCATCATCAGTTTCCACGTTGTTAGCGTATCTGGCAAATCAAATTCAATTTCTATCTCCCCATTCTCATTTGCATGGATATTTGAGGCATAATATGCAGTTTCTACGAAATTCGAACGAATTGACGAGTTTTCATCACCTCCAAAATCCATTATGTTGCCCAATCCTCTTTTGGGATTACCGCCACCACATGGAGAGGCGCAACTACACATATTACAACTTTCATAAGTCATTTCGTCAAACGGAGACTGGCTGGCTCTCCAGTGTCTTACAAGAGAATCTATTTCATAATATCTCCATTCCGACCTGGGAACACTCCAATCCAATCTGGGGCCGAAGCTCGCCCATGAGTGAGGCTGGAGCTGGTCCAATGCCTTGTCATATACAACAGCTATGGTATTCGTTGGTAGAAGTTGACCGTCAAAATTATTAATTCGCGCTACCCATTTCACGTGTCCTCCTGGAGTATATTCCTGCTGCCATGAAACCCATTGATGGCTTAATTCCATTTTAGGTATTGGCTTTTTGATAGTCATTGAGCTATGTTGTACTTCCTGATTTCTAACCCAGACGAAATTGACAAGAATTCCATTCCCGAATGAACTATCGTAATGAAGTTCCCTGCGAATCATGCCAGATTTCGTCTTGACAGCTCCACTCTCAACAAGATCATTGCCTGAGAAAATATCATAGAGGATATATGTATTAGGATTGCTGGCTCCGACCTGTATTATGACAGGGCCTCCGTCTTCAGGAAAGACCTCGGAAGATAGATATTCCCAACAGTCAGTCTCACATGGGACTATATTACTATTGCTGTCGAAAACGATAAATTCGCGTTCAAACTTCTCACCACAGTAATCGAGCTGCAACATGTGCTTTCCGATAGGGATATCACATAGCACCACATTTTGACCTGATGTTGCATTGTGCCAGTCGTTATCATCTATTTTGTAACGGATTACACATTCATGGATATTGCCAATAGCATCCCGAACGAAAGGGGTGAAATCAAGACCTTCCGACATCTCTATTTTGCTATCCATTTCCGTGAAAAGGACGCATTCTCTATTAGAGAGCGGTAACATAATAGTGTCACTTTGAGTCTCTCCTGTTAAATCTACGACATCGACATTTACAGATATATCCAAGAACATAGGTTTTTCTTTCAATTCTAGTTCGTTGGCTTTATCTAACTCTAAAGGAATCTCAATTTTAAAGTTTCCTTTTTGGTCTGTTTCAGTTTTACCTCTTGTCTCACATACTTCGAATGCTCTGAAAGAATATCTATCCATTCCCCAATATGAGCTAATTCGGTAGAACCACATAGATAATTCTGAATTTGTTTCATAATTAACTTTAGCATTGGCTATAGGAACTCCGGCGAAACTGACGGCTTGACCTTTGATAATAATGGCGTCACCCATTTTGTAGGGTTGGGTATAGGGTTCTATCTTAACTTTAAACGTCGGGCGTTTATATTCTTCAATTTCAATATATGTACTTGGTCTATCTCCTGCACGAAGTGTATAGTGCCCCGGTTCAATATCTTCTGGGATTTGGAAGTCCGTCTGTGCGATACCGTAATCATCAGTTTTTACTTTTTTCTTCCATATCACATCCCCTCCATATCCCTTAGTTAAGGTAATTCCCAGATTCTCTTGTTGCAGGGTCTTCACTTGATTGCTCTCATTGACACGATAGCGGACAACAGTAATATGCACAGTTTGGCCAGGACGATAGATTGACCTGTCGGTTAGTACATCGCCACTATTTCGTGGTTTCATCTTGTCATATTCGTAAGAATACCAATAATCTCGCAACTGAACGGTTTCACTCCATTGATCATCCTGTAGGAAAGGATATAACGTTACATCCATATTGGAAGAATCCCATACAGTTTCACCATTCTCGTCACATTTTATCGTCTTGTATTTTGCGACTTTCTTATCAATTCTTATATGAACACCAGCGTAAGGAATAGGTAGTCCCGTTTCAGAATCCAACACTGCTATTCGCTTCTTGTCCTTAGGAAGCGGCTCAACAAGCAGGCACAATTGACTGACTTGTATCATTTCTGCAAGACAGATTTTGTCATCCGCCGTTAGAACTACTTTATATAGCCCAGGCTTGAGAGGCCCAATTTCGATATTGTTAGACTGCCAATGATGTTTGTCCTTTAACTCAAAGTTATATTCCTTCTGCAAGACAGGAATTTTGTCAAACGATTTATCAACAACCTTTGAGTGGATTTCATGATGTCCTTTCCTGTTTTCTATAGTTGTACGATAAACAAGCAAAGATACGTGCCCGATATTCTTGCTCTCAAAAGACAATGAGCATGGTTTATTGGGCAAAATAACAGTTTTTTCCATCTGTACTTTTGCCTCTGGTTCGGCGAATTTGTCCAGAAGCTCAGCTACCATCTCAATTTTTGACCAATTAGGGAACTGTTCCAAATACGTGTGCAGTTGATTAACTACCTTTGAAACTAAAGAGTTCCTCTCTTCAATGGTCTTGTAGTTATTTGAGTCTAATAGATATCTTTCTATAATTGCTCCCCATGCATAGAGGGTTACTGGCGTATCCTTGTAAGAATCAACTAAGTTCCACAACTTCTCTTCTCTATTGTAATAGCTTTCTTCTATTTCCAGATATTGGGCATAGCATGCGGCATCGCGATTATTTGCCTGCTCGTAGTATTTTGCGAGAATGTCGAACTGCTTAGTATGTTGTGCTATATACGTCAATAAAGTATGACCAAAAATAGGACTGTTTTCTTTGTTATAAACGATCTGCAATTCATCTCCTCCAACAAACCATTCGAAATAATTAATTGGTACATCTAATTCTTTAGGATTTGACATAGCAGCCTTGGATAGTGATTTTTCCTCGTCCCAATCATAATTTCTTCTAAAGGCCTGTCCAGCAACCATAAAGAATAATGCTTTCAAAGGTTCATTCCCGAATGCACTGATAGCATCTTCTACTCGCTCCAAAACAGATAGGATTTCCTCTTTAAGCATATCTGTCATTGGAAGACAGTGCTTAAAGAATACCAGCAATCCTTTATAATCGCTGTCCTTAATGAATTGTTCACTGACTTCGGTGAACTTAGCGATTACAGTCTGGGGATGATCCTTATCCCATGCGCTCTTGATTTCGTCAATCATCGCAAATATATTCTTCGTTTCCATATCCTTAGTTTTTAATTTTACCCTGCATCCACAAAAATCCTCTTAACAGCGTACCATCCTTGGTTTCGGGCAGATACTCTTTCTTAAAGTAGAGAGGCACATACGTTTCCTCTGGCTCATGGCAGATGGAAATGACTGCCTTAATGAAATCAATACCAAACAAAGAGACTTGCTCAACAGACTTGACTGTTGATGCGAACTCAGCATCATCAGGAAACTCCTCGTTGTGCGACAGGTATGCTACCAATTCATTGTTATAAAGTTCCATTGGCAGGATGTTACCATTCTCATCATATTCGGGTTCAATTCCCATGTCCTGACGCATCTTTGCCGATGTTTCAGCATCCAGTACCGTCTTTTCTTCGCCCTCGACCACCTTGTAGCCACTTGCTGCCAATTCTATATCAAGTTCTGCCCCTGGCACATATTTATCCTTGTTGGTATAATAGTCTGTAGCATAAAAAGCAATAGGCATCTCCTCTGTTTCTGCATATACAACAGCTTCTACTTGGCTGTCCCATTCAGCCACCTTTTTAATCTTCAGTTTATGAGGGATGCCTTTGTGAAAAGGGTACGTACACACAAAGTCTATACGTTTTGATACTTGGTTGTTAAGCAGCAGAGCCACCATTCCCATATCGCCACCAGTCTTCACCACGAGCAAGTCTCCCACCTCGTCATCATACTCATTGTGGGTTATATGCGTATGTGCCGTATCGAAGAAAGTCCATTTCCCGACATCAGGAAGTTGTTTTGCCAGGAACTCCTCTGGATCCATGATGGTGTCAATATGGTCGCCATGGCCCTGATAGCACTCTGGTTTCTTCCAACCTTTCTCCTTATAGAAGTCATTGAAGTCACCCTCTACAACTTCTTCTGAAGAGGTTGCATGCGTCCGCTCGATATAGTCAGCCCAAACTTCCTCTAACTTTGCCGACTGGGTATCATTGAGAATTTCGCCCGAATGACCTTCCTTCCAGTTGAAGTCCGGGATGGCTTCTGTCAGTTCATCGGTAGTCAGCAACAGCGGCGTCCGCTCAGGATGAATCATGTTCGAGAGACTCATTCTGATGTAATATACCTTACGGCCTTTGCCGCTCCAGTCCTCATCAGGATAGGGAGAGCCGATGATGGTTCCACGCATTACCACACCATTTGCCCCTTCGCCAGTGCGGATCATATAGAAACAGTCGCCGATATGAGCTTTCTGATAGTCCCAGATACTCCAGTCATAGTAGAATCCCTCGTCAAAGAAATCCTCCATAGCATCTTCAAACTCCGATAGTTTATAGTTGCTGATGTCGGTATTCCAGCGCATGATGAAGGTCTTACGATAGTTTTCCTTAACAATACCCTCGGCCTTATTATATAGTTCGTCCCATTGATCATCTTCTATTTGGCCAAGCAGGGCCTGGGCTGCATCTAACAGCTGGAACTCCTCTTGTTCCTCCATCAGTTTGCAGAAGTCCTCAAACTTCATCATCTTGCAAGTGTTACCCTTCATCATACCAACATACTGACAGGCACCGATAAATACATCCTCCGTATTATCAACCACACGGATGGTGCTCAGTTCCTCGTCTTCAGTAATATGACGCTTCTCTTCCCTGATGTTTATGGCCTCCAGATTGGACCATTGCACATGGAGGAAGTCTGCAAACGCATCATCTATGCGATTCGTTGCTTCATCCCGTCCAATGTACTTGGCCGGATTTAGGTGGAAGTCTCTTATCGCGCCAGAGATGACTGTTGTTTCACCACGATTAATGATGTCATCCATGTTCTTGCAGCGCAGATGCCACTGCTCTTTAGCCTCTGTCTCAGTCAGTTTCACGCCCTTCTCCTCCTCGTCCAGGATTCTGGCTCCACGATAAACCTTCTTAACGGCATTCAGATAGGCATAACACAGCTTGACATCCATCTGTGAGGCCAGCCACGGCAGTTCCACAAGAATATCTTTGCTAACCAAGTGCTTAATGTTGACACCTTGGGTAGAAACATTCAACGTCATCACCGTGTACGAGTCTGTTTCGTCATTTACAGGATTGTGATTCAAGATCTTCACATCCTCAATGTTCTCAATTTCCTTGAATGCATCAAAGAACTTCTCAATAACCCGTTCTTCGTTGAACTTACGGATTCCCTTAATTGTGTATTTGTATGCCATAATCTATGATTTTTATAATTTCAAGGACAAAATTAAACTGAGGTTCTCTCAATTCGTGGGACAACCTCAAAAAAAGATTGAAAAGTTTGCATAATTGGTTGTTTTTCACTACTTTTGCACCCGAAAAAGCATCAAGAGTGATTAGGTTCACACCAACCGAGCTTTCGTTATGCCACGGTGGTAAGATGATGCGAGTTAAGTGAGTATTAACTAAAATAATAACGGTATGCAATACACCCGAATTGTTCTTAATGAACCGCATGCCTCCATCGAGGGGCTTTATGACGAGCATCTGAGTTTTTGGAACATTGACGAGAAGTTCGTCAATGACATTGTGTTAAAGTGGACTGACTGGCACACTGACTATCTCTTTCATGGCTACAGGAAGGAGAATATCAGAACAGTCAGATTCCCTTATTCACGCTTCATTGTTGACGCGGAACGCCTTTGGAATGACCCTCTGGAGGCAGAAGGTCAGGGAATTCTATACAAACAGTTTGATGGCTATTCGCGAATGATTCCCCAAGAAAATGAGGAGCATTTACTGAATTTATGGCATCACCACCAGAAGCAGCTAAGGCACAATCTCTGTCCCGATGCCCTTCTGCTGGACTGTCACTCTTTCCCCAGTGAATTGAGCGATGTAGATATCTGTATTGGCTATAACGAAGACTGGTCAAAGCCCAACAAGGAAACTATAGAACTGGCTATTAATCTCTTTGAGGACTGCGGTTACAAGGTGGGCATCAACGAGCCATATAGTAACTCCGAGACACCAGATTGTCCCTTCACCTATCAATCAATGATGCTGGAGGTGAACAAAAAAGTCTATATGGAAGATGGTTCCTTTCGTCTGCAACATGATCCTGCATATAAAAAGAGTGTTCGTGAATTAATAACATGCTTCATGGCAGATTTGTCGAAATAAGAGATAAGAAAAAAGGTTGCCCCAGTTGTGACAACCTTTTATCTTACTATTCAATCTACATCTGACTCCTTATTTTAGAGCAGATGCTAAAGGACGGAAATCTTTCTGGACTTTCTTTCCCAGTTCTATAGCTATTGCGCCTTCCGATAGACCAACTTTCTTACCTAAATCATAGATTAGTTCTATCTCTTTTTCATCAATAATACCATCTGCAAAAGCAACGTTGATATAATAGGTCAAGAGGTCAATGTTCTTATAAGGTGCTAATTCCATAACCTTAGCAATTGACTCATTGAAGATTTTCATGACATCTCCCTTTTCTGTTTGCTTTAAAACCTTATGAGGGAATAAGCAGAAATCTGCCATCTCTGCTAAAATGACTTCTTCCTCATTTTTATCGCGTTTGCCATCAATTTGAGTCATTATGATACTTGCAGCTGCCACAAAGTCTGCAAGGGCATAATCGAGTTCACTATACAAGAAATCCTGAAGTATATTAACTAGTTCATCCATTCCTCTATTCAGACCTGACTGTGTTTTTTCTTTTGCGAACAACTCCAAAGCACGAATACGAATTGGATTAACCGGATGTGTTCCTTCACTAACTCCACCTTCTTTCAAGAAGTACTCCAAACGTCGATTATTCTCTTCCATCAATGTCTTTATGCTTACATTCATCTTCTCAAGGTAGAGTCCAGAAGCCATTTTGTATATAGCAGTTACGCATGCGTCGAAGTTTTCATTGGCCATATAGCCGTAACGGTCTGCACTCAATTCTGCAAGCTGGTTATATAGTTTGTATCTGCCCAAAAGGAATCCCGGGCATCTTTTTAATGCATCTTCATCTGGATAGACGAAATGAAAAATGCCAGAAATGATAGAATCACAATTAATTAGATGGCCAATTTCATGGCCTACAACATACTTTATCTCCTCTTCGTTCATCAAATTAAACAAACCGGAGTTAATTTCAACGATGTGTGGGCGTTCTTCATCATCAGAATAAAAAGCACATGCATTGACTTCACTATTACCTGTGATGTAAAAATCTATTGGGTTTTCAAATCCCAATTTGGTTTTTACTTCCTCACATAATGCATAAAACTGAGGGAGAAGTGTTTCTTGAACCTTCAAGCTATTCCCTTCTCTCATGCTTCTGAAACCGACATCAGCAGAATTGCCTTCGCAATTTTTGCGAATACCTTCAATAACTCCACCCTGTAATACATTTAAGATTTGATTTCCTAACAGAAGCTGCAAATCGATTTTCGGATCAAGTTCTCTCATATCTCTTTATTGTTTAATTGTTATTATTTGTATTTGACTATTTACCATGTTTACGATAACTTAGAATTGTTTTACGCAGTTTTGTAAACTTATCATCCGTATTGGCGAATATTTCATTCCATGTATAGGATTCTGGATTATTGGAATACTTAAACGTTCCATCCTTACTTTTGGGGAAAAGCAAAACTTTGTCACCATCTGCTAAGATTATAAGATTGGCATATTGCCTACTCGCATAAGATTCGGCCTGCCAGAACGCTTTCTCAATATCCTTTCCGTCCATCTCACCTGGTGCTTTCGCCTCAATTAAAACATCTGCACATTTAAGTTGTCTTCCAAATGGGAATAAAGAAAAGTCTGTTCTTCCATCTTGCGTTTTCTCTCCTTCAATCTTCGCTCTGCCTAACTGAAGATGGACTTGACGGCGATAATCCACTTCTGGTGTTCCCCAACCCATCTTCTCCAGCATCTCCCTTATAAGGTATTCTTCAACCCATTTTTCTGGTTTCATATCGCCACGCTCATCGTATTTTACCTTGGCGTTATACGGTTCATGCAGCTTAGGGAGCATACTTCTATTGAATGAAGGATCTCGTTCTTCTATCATTTCAAGTAGTCCCTCATATATCTTAGTTGAAACTGCATCTCCTCTAATTCCCAAGAAGTGGGCACCAATACGAGGCAATTTGTTTGTTCTTGGATCTGATATGAGATCTTTAAATGGTATAGGTATCACTTTTATCTCATTACCAATAACGACTTGTCCATAATAATAAAACAATGGGTCTGAGATTCCATCTGTTTGGGCTATCCATATTCCTGTAATACATGATCTATGCTCTTTAATAGCAGTTTGGCCTGTTTCATAGAATATTATAATGTCACCCTTCTTAGTTTCAGCATTACCTTCCCAGAACATAGTTTTTGCCGTTACTTCTTTTCCATCTTTTCCGCCTCCCATAAGCCAGATCTGAGGAAATGGAGTTCTTTCTTTTGAATATGCAGCATCATATTGCTTTCTTTCCATGTCATAGATAAAAGCGCATAATTCGGGTCCTGTTAGTCCATTAAATATTCTGAATTGTGTTAACGCATCACAAATATCCAAATAATAGAAGCACCGATCCTTATAACTGGCTTTTCCCGGAACTTCAATAATATCCAAGTCATAATCTTCCAATATCTGTCTTATGTAATTATAACGGAGAAGGAACATATACGGGATGAAGTAGGAAGAATCTTGCTTATACAAATAGAACGATATTGGTGTGATGTACGACATTGCAAAACCATTTTCACAATCAAAACATGTTGTCATCATCTCCTCTGCGTTCTCTCTTGGGCTTTTTGAATTATTAAATACCCAATTATCCAAAATTTGAGAACAGGGCACAAAATAAATATCCCTTGTTTCTTCCTCTTCTACGTTCAGGAACCATTCTGGATCAAGCTCTTTAAACAACGAGACAGACTCTTCAATTGAAAAATCTGGTTTCGAAGCCTTTTCGAAACGTTCAATTGTCTTTTTCCCTTCAGGGGACTCTTTATATAGTTGCCAATAGAATTGATTGATTTTAAGCATGATGAAACTATTATTTATTTTCCAATTTCAACTAACATTCCACTTACGGGATAGTAGATATAACGCTTGATGACCTTTTCGCCAGCGGCTTCGAGGGCTGTGGCATAGGCATTGAGCTGGCCAGCATAGTAGCCTGCAAAGTGCGAGGAGGTGGGATTGGTGATTGCTTCCACCTGCGGGAAGGTCTTGAAGTCAATCAGGATGGCACCTTCTGATGTTTTGTAAACATAGTCTATGCTGCCGTTGACCACAGTGCCATTCTCCTGCAACTGACGGAAAGGACGCTCATGATAGACTGCGACAGGCTCTCCGTACTCCTCTTTGAGGTACCCTTGCAGGTTGTCCCATGCACGGATGACCTCATCAGCATTGGGCAGTACATCATCCATGCCATGTGAGCGGATCAACTGTTCAACCTCTGACTTATCCAAATGCTCTATGGCAGCATAGACATTATGTATGCAGTCACCTACCTCTGAGTACTCACGTCCATGCAGCTTACCAGAGTTTATCTTGATATACTCTTCACTGCGATAGACCACTTCAACATGATCGGCCTTGCCTTTCACTCCACTTGGCGCAATGGTAAGCCACTCTGCATCCGATGGGCTGTCAGAATGATAGTCGAGTTTCCTACACTGCTTTGGCTCAGACTCATCGGTTTCTTTCTCTTCTTCCTCCACAGGGTACTGGGCCTTAACAATATCAAATGGCACTCCGATGCCCAGCACATCACCACCATCCAGATTACCAACATTAGGTAGTCCTACCTGTTTGAGCCAATTCAGTTCCTTGTTCACCCACCAAGGTACAATCACCAACACCTCTGCAGCACGGGTCATGCCCACATAGAGCAATCTGGCGCTTTCCTGTAGCGTATGTTCTTCCAGCATACCATAATCCTTCGAGGGGAATAACTGGTCTGAAATACTGTCAGGTACATTCTTCAATGTGCCGAAGATCCAAGGCAGCAGTCTGATGCTCATCTTGGGATAGAGATTTTCAGCCGAAGGCAGTTCCGGGTGGAAATGATGGATGCCGTAGAAGTCACGAGCAAGAATACTCTCAGCTTCCAATGTCTCGTCCATCAGCACGAACACATACTTCCATTCCAGTCCTTTTGCACCGTGATAGGTCAACAGTTGTACCCCGTTGCCAGTAATGGGCAGTTTTATATCATTTTCACTGAGGAAAGTGACAAATCCAGAAGGTGTGGCAGGTTGAGCTAACTCACTGCTGCGTTCCTCATACTGTTTGGCAGCAGCAATCAGTGCCTTTACATCTGTCATACACTCCTCGATAGGCATCTCCCAACGCTCCATGATGTTCTTCACATCCAGTTCCACTGCCAGTGTTTCCATCAGCGCTCCGATGCCCTGATACATCACAGCAGGTCTCATGGCATTCACCCTGCTTACCATCTCTGTCTCAGCGAGCCAAGGCTTTCTCTCTTCTACAGGCGTACTGTTATACTCCAGTTTGGAGTCAATGATAGTTCCGACACCCATATTATCCTGAGTCAGGAATGCGATAGAAGCCTTTGCCAAATCATCCTGCGGATTCACGGTCAGCGTCGTCAAGGCCATCATCAGTTGACAAGCCCTGCTCTCCTTGTTCAGCGTGGTCTCACGGTCACAGTTAATGCCAAGCTTATTCAGTTCCGCCTGCACATCATTAAGACTATAACCAGTTCTACCCAGAACGGCAATATCCGAAGGCTTGACATCCTCCTGTTCAATGACATTTTTGATATACTGAGCCACATCTGCCACCTTAAGTTTCGGCGACCTTGAACTTCTTCTTTCCTCGATATTCAGATAGCGCAAAGGATTCTTGGCCCTGTCTTCCAACTTAATTTTAAACTTCTCTGGATGCAGTTGCATGGCCGACTTCAGGGGAACCAGTTCCTCTGTGTCTTCCTTGAACACAGGACGGAATATCTCTACGAAGGCCTTGTTATTGGCATTCACTAGTGAAGGAACACTTCGCCAGCTTTCCTCCAGTGTCTGCGATTTACAGCCATCATTACCTTTACGCTTGGCAATTGCATCAGCCACAGCCTTGGTGAGCTGCGTATCACTGCCACGGAAGCCATAAATAGCCTGTTTGGTATCGCCCACCCAATAACTCTGCTTTACCACATCGGCCAGAGCCATGAAGATCTTAACTTGAATCGGCGAACAGTCTTGGAACTCGTCCACAAACAAGTGGGTATAGGTGCGGCCAACCTCTGCTGCCACCTCCTTGTCCTGAAGCAGCTTATACATGTAGTGCTCAATGTCGCTGAAGTCCACAATGCGCTTGTTCCGCTTGTACTCCATATATTGAGCATTCCACTGCTTGGCCAGTCGGAATATGGTCTGGATGTACTTTTCCTGAAGGTCATACACCTCCTGACTGCACCAGATGTCGTTTGCTTTCTGTTTGGCATCTTCCAGTATGGCGATGGGTACTGCATTCTTGGGTAATGCAGGAGCACCTTTCAGGATATTGCCAAAATCAGTAAACCACTCAATATCGCTCTTATAGCGACTGTTCTTCTGGAGCTGGTCAATGGCAGCCAGCGTGTCATTCTTCTTACCAGACTCACGGCACCCTTCTACCTCTGTATGTAGAGCCTCCAGCACAGCAATACGCTGGCCGTTCTCAATGGAGATATGCACCCCTTTGCACAGTCCTTTGAGTATTCTCAGCGACTCCTCCACACTGGCCGTATAGTCGGTAATATCGAAGCTGATACTCTTTTCAACGATCACTTTCAGATGGTCTTTCCAGAAATTCTCATCAGGCTTGGAGTCATTATCCACCACATTGAATGCCTTGCGGAACTTGGTGAAGAACTTCAAATCATCGTCCGAAGGAATGCTGGCTATGCTCTGGTTGATATACGTCGCCTTGGCACTGTCATCCATCACACCTTGCTTGGGCGACATACCGATGGTGTACCAGTACTTCTGAATCAGTGACGAAGCCACACTGTCGATGGTTCCCATCAGGGCATTGTCCAGTCGCGATGCCTCGTCATACTTGCCAATCTTATACAGTTCAGCCTTGGCCTTCTCCTTGAACTCGTTGGCAGCCTTCACCGTGAAGGTGGTCAGTATCACCTGTTCCGGCTCGATGTGCTCAGGATCATTCTTGTCCCTTGAAATGAGGTCGGCCAGTTTGGTGGTCAGTGTATAGGTCTTGCCGCTACCGGCTCCTGCGCTAATATATGTTACATTCTTCATATTGCGTCCTCCTATCCTTTGAAAAGATTATAACTGCTGAAACCATTTATTTCCTTCACGCTGTCATCACCGTATGCAGGCTTCAAGGGGAAGAGGTTATACGTCTCAGTGTCGATGAAGTAGTCAAGTCCTTCGAGTTGTCCTCCTTCACCCATCTCAATCTTACCCGACATGATTTCATTGCGGCGGTAGCGATAGGCAGCAACAATCTTGTTGATGATGTCACCCTCACAGCCCTCGTTCACATTGAGCTTGGTTGCCCAGTAGCTCTTGAACTCCTCTGTGCTGTATAATCTGCCAATTGGCATCAGGAAGTAAGCTGTTGGCAGTTCCCTGTCTTCCGTCAACTCACTCAATAGCTCTGCATAGATGGCCAACTGCGATGAACGATTCTTCTGCAACAGTCCCTGATAGTAGCTCTTCGAGGTAGTCCATTTGAAGTCGAAGATGACATGCTGCCCGTTTTCACGTGCCAGCACCATGTCCGCATAACCGCCCATGGTAGGTGTCTCGTCATCAGGCGTACCGAAGGTATTACCGTCCAACTTCATCTCGCAGGCTGCCACATGCAGGTTGTTTTTGTCTATGATGTCAATCAGGTGGTCTATGCACTCTCTCAGATTCTCAAACAATTGGCGGCGCTCAATGGCATTCTCCTGAAGCAACAGCACGGCACCCTTGGTTTCCACCATCTTATCGAACACCTCCTTGTAGTTGGCTTCCACCCGTGCCTTGATGGCTGCTGCATAGCCGCTCTGTGTATCGCCAGGGATATAGAACAGGTGCTGAATCACGCCGTGGGCCACATTACCCTTGGTCATGGCAATGTTGCTCAGGTCGCTCTGGCCGTTATCACTGATATAGGCAATGCTCTCCATCGTGTAGTCTAACGGATTCTGCATCAGATGGTCTATCGACGTAGGACTCTCCTTCTTTTTCCATTTTATCAGGTCAGTCCGCTTGATCTGTGTGTACATACCGTCACTGCCGCACAGGGCATTGTCGGTTAGTGCAGGCACATCCACATACTGCTCGTCACCAATCTTCGGCTCAAAGGTCAGCTCCTCGTGGTTCTTCACCTGCTGCTCTATGCGCACCATCATCGGGTGCTTGTTCACCAGTTCATTGTTCACTGTACCCACTGTCACCAGTGTCAGCTGCTTCTCGCAGAACAGCAGTGGCATCAGCAGCGTCTGTTGCTGCAACTTGCGCACATCGTCTTTGTCCCACAGCTTCAGATGGTCTTTCAGTGTATCTACTTCTGTTGGGGTCAGGAAGTCGGTGGCAGGCAGCATCGGCTCAAAGTCGTGCAGACCAGCCCACAGCATCGTGTCTGCCTTGGCTGCTATCTGTCCTGGCGATGCCACCGTATATCTCGATGTAGCCTGTGCCCTGTACTGCACAAACTCTGAAGGCTCATACAGACAGGTCATGTGCTTCTCTATCTCGCTGTAGGCCACCTTTGCCGTTGGTTCCACATCGTCGGTCAGACTCTTCAGTGTGTCACACAGCTCTGCCAGTCTTTTCAGCTGGGAGATGCGCAGGTCGTCCATATCCTCCTGGGCAATGATAACCGAGCGTTGTCTGCTCCATGCGGCCAGTTCTGTCAGGAACGTATGTAACTTCTGAGCTGTCATGGTCTCTTCGCTGCCACCCTCAAAGTCGGGCAGAAATACCGATGCCTTGAACTGGCGGGCCTCCTGTTCTTTCCTGTCGATGGGCTTCTCTATTTCGGCCTCTTTCTTGCCCTCCACCCAGTTCTTCACCACGTGATAGCAGTCGTCTTTCTCCTCTTCAATAGACTCCGGCAACCATCCTCCAGTCCTTGCCAGACGTTCTGCCAGTCGGTATCTGAAACTGCTGGGCAGCGGATGGATAGGTGCATACAGCCATTGCAGCACGGCACCGATGTTCAAGGGGCGTGCCATCATGGCCACACCCGTAAAGAACAACTGGATTATCTGTGGCGCACTGTTGGCCACCGATGAGCCAGTCACCGGCTTACCCATCATGTGCAGGTAGTTGTCCGTCAGTTTGGTATTGGGCTGGATGGTCACGTCAAACCTGTCTTCACCCAGCATGGCCAGCAGTTCCTCTGCCTCCATGTCGTCCTTGAAGTTCCATATCTTCAGCGAGTTGTCCTCTGGATCCAGATCCATGCTCTCTGCGGTCTGTGAGGTCAGCAGCCGCTTCAACTTAGCCAGATTGCTGTCACCTGTTATCTCAGGCGTATTCAGCCGCTCTGTCTTGGCACCGTCAGCCACTGCCAATGCGAAGATCTCCTTCAGCACAGGGTGTAGCAGTTCCAGGTCGAAGGGCATCACGAAGGTCACATCCTTCATCATCCCCTTCCTCTGCTTCAGCCGCTCGATGATAGCCTGCTGGCGCATACTGATGTCAGTATAGTCCTGCTCTGCGAAGATTTCCTCCACACCCTGCAGCACCTTCAACCTACGGCTGGGTGCAGGTGTCTCATTGTTCCAACCACACACAGCCAGGGCATCACGCCATTTCAGCATCTCACGACTGGTGGCCAGTGGCGACACCGTGTAACTCTCATACAGCTGGTTGTTGGCATCCTCCTTATGCGCGTTCATATATTTACGCACGCACTTGTAGTAGCCCACAAGCCTGTCTGTATCCGATTTGATAATGGTATGCAGGCCGAGGCGTAGCTCCAGGAAATCCAACAGCTTGCCAATGTCTGTCACCACCATGTCCATCATCAGCGGCTGCTTCTTCATGCCGAGGTAGGCCTTGCCGCCTTTGTAGTCAAAACTGAAGAATACTCTCATATCATTGAATAGGTTTTTATTTAATTCGCTTGCAAAATTACTTTTAGGTTGTCTCAATTCGTGGCACAACTTTTAGTTATTTTTCTTATTGTTGGGTACAAATTTAGTAAAAAATGTGCAGAAAAGTGAGAAAAATGCAATAAAAATGTGATTTTTTGTCATTTTTTGCTCAAATTATTATGTTTTGTGCTTCTTTTTTCGTAACTTTGGCGCAATATTTATTAAATAGGTGAAACCAATAGCTAACAAGATGGATAAGGATATTAACCGAATAAAAGTCGTGTTGGTAGAAAAGAAGAAAACCAACAAGTGGCTAGCCGAGCAGTTGGGGAAGGATCCCGCAACTGTATCGAAGTGGTGTACTAATAGTTGTCAACCAACCCTTGAAACATTAATCAAAATAGCTCAGTTATTAGATGTTGAACTGAGTTCATTAGTTCATGTAAATAGATAGTTGTTGGTTTTAGTATAGTATTTGTTATGAATGTAAGTTACGCAGCAGGACAAAGAATCACTGTTCGTGGTGAGGATTTTCTCATTACCAACATTGAACGAGATATAAACGACGTTTATCTGTTACACGCCACAGGTATCAGTGAATTGGTGAAGAACCACCATTTCATCTTTGATACAAGTATTGATACTGATATAGAGATTGTCAGTCCTTCCAATACCCAGCTTGTGGCAGACAAAGATCCACGTTGGCGCAAAACACGTCTTCTTATAGAAACTGCGATTAGAAGTAATGCTTTCTTTTCGCATAAGATAACAGTAGCCCAAGGTGGCGCATACGATATTGCAGAATATCAGATGGAGCCGACGCTCAAAGCCATGGAGCTTCCTCGCCCTCGTCTGCTCATCGCAGATGGCGTAGGTCTGGGTAAGACCATTGAGGTTGGCATTTTCCTCAGCGAGATGATTCGTCGTGGTCGTGGCAAGCGTATTCTCGTTTGTGCCTTGAAGAGCATTCTAGCTCAGTTCCAGGAAGAAATCTGGAATCGCTTTGCTATTCCTCTTGTCCGTCTTGATAGTGTTGGTGTGGCCAAGATACAGAGCGAGATTCCTATGAACAAGAATCCCTTTGACTACTATGACAAGACCATTATCTCCATTGATACACTGAAAAACAATGGCCGCTTCCGTGCCTGGCTTGAAAAGACTCATTGGGATATTATCGTCATAGACGAGTGCCATAAGGTTGCAAACGAGGACAGCCTACGTGGTGACTTGGCACAGTTCCTTGCCCAGAAGTGTGATTCAATGATTCTCACTTCTGCAACGCCACACAATGGAAGCGCTGAGTCATTCGCAAACCTCATGCGAATGCTCGACCCCATTTCCATACCCCGTAATGGCGAATACACTCAGGAAGATGTCAAGCCATATTATGTCCGTCGATTCAAGAAAGATATCGAGGACGAGAAGATACGTGGCCAGTTCCAAGACCGTAAGGTAATCAGTATTCCTGTCAACCTTCATCCTGAAGAAGAGAAGTTCCTGAAGGTACAGCATACAAAGTTCCGTTCTGTCAACAATGCTGATGGGACAGACCCGTTGTACTCATTGTCACTTTTCAAGAGTTACCTTTCATCTCCATATGCTGCAAAGGCATCTCTTGAAGAGCGCATCAAGAAAGATGATAGTATTGAGATAAAAGGACTTCTTGATTTGGTCAACAGCAACATCAATCTTGGTATTGACACCCGATATGTCGCATTCCGCGAGAAGCTGAAAGAGATTTGGAAGAAGAACCCCAAAGAGCGTGTTGTTATCTTCACGGAACGTATTGCCACCATGAAGTTCCTTGAGGAGAATATCAAAAAGGAATTCAAACTGAATGAAGATCAAGTAAAGCGTTTCGATGGCTCACTCACTGATACAGAACAAGAAGAGATGGTCAATGATTTTGCTAAAGAAGATAGCAAAATCCGTGTATTCATTTCTAGTGATTCTGGTTCTCAGGGCGTAAACCTCCATTATTTCTGCCATATCATGTTCAACTACGATATTCCATGGAGTCTTATCACCCTCGAACAGCGCAATGGTCGTATCGACCGCTATGGGCAGAAACAAACGCCTATCATTTACTACCTTGTTGCCCAAGGCCAGGATGCTGACCTACGCACAGACTTCCGTATCATCGATAAATTGCGTGACAAGGAACAAGAGGTTCACGACACCTTGGGCGATGCCATGAGTGTGATGGAACTTTACAATAGCAAGAAAGAGGAAGATGAAGTGGCAGAAGCCTTGAAGAAAGGCGATGAAGAGTTCCTGCAGCCTGGCCGTCGCCAGCGCAGAGGATTCGGTCGTCCAGACATCGTGGCTACTACTCCTGCCAAGGAGCATTTATCTGATAAGATCTTTGAGCCCAAACTCTCGCTGTATCAAACTGACGAGTCCTTCTACCGTGACCTATTCAATGAACTGGAAGCCATTGACTCCATACGTCATGGCGATGTTAGCTGGAAAGAAGGTGATGTTCCTTACGTTGAAGTCAAGAACAATGCCGAGTTAAGCGATGTGTTGTTCGATATGCCTCGCGAAGCCGTTCCTTCAGATAACATTTTCCGTCTGTGCGCTGATAAACCGACATTGAACAAGTCGATTGCGGCATCCCGTAAGAGCAAAGACGGTGGATGGAGCAAGTTCTTACCTTTGTATGACCTCCATCCCATTATCCAGTATCTGCTTACAAAGTTCACTGCTTCTGTTCCTAAGAACCAAGCATTCGTGGTCAAGGGCGAGCAGTTACCTAAGGGAATGAGCTACTATTTGTTCTATGGCAGTCATGCCAATGGATTAGGACAGACGCTAGTTAGCAAGTTCTTTGTGGTTCCCCTTGACAAAGACGGTGCCATCCGTGAACAGCCAGTATCTTTGGATGAGTTCTTGAACAAATATCCTATCACAGAGGGCTTCCTACAGGGAGTTCAAGAGACTGATGTCGAGATTTTGCAGCGTAATCTGTCGAGCGCCATTTCTACAGGCAACGAGATGTATATGATGCAAAAGCAGTTCGATGTGGCTGTCAAAATGGAAGAGCAACTTACAGAATACAAAAAGAAGCTTGATAAGTGGGCAAATGATGCAGAAACGCTTTTTGAGGGCGAAGATGTGGTTATCACACGACGCAATCACGACAAGCAGATAGAAGAGATTCACACCATTCGTGACGAGTCGAGCCAGTTCTATCAAGATATGTTCTCCCTCGATAAGGCAGATCCATACATGCGCCTGCTGGCAGTTTTCTATAACTTTTAATTGATTAAATAAGCATTTCTATGGCTGACAATATAAAATATCGTTTCATCCAAAACGTAGGTGACTATTTCCCTTCGGGATATTTTGGTGAGGATTTCTTGGACAAAGTTCAGAAGTGTGCTGGTATATCCAACGACGAGGTGAAAGAACTGTGTACTCCTTTCGTCCGTCTTCAGCACGACTATGATGAATACAAGAATTTCATCATCAACCAGAACCCTCGTATCGAGGATGCTATCAAGAAAACTCACGACTTCAATACTAAGTTATTGAAGATTCTTGGCTATGAAACAGATCAAGCCTATCAAGAACATTGTGTTACCAATGAGGATTCAGACCTTATTGAGATGATTCCCGTACGCCATATTCTTCACCAAGGTCAGCAGGTGAAGATGTTCGTTATGGAAATGCAAAACCTGATTGCCATTGATGACCGCGAACCGGCAGGTCTCTTTGAGCAACAGTATGAGAGTGAGCCTGATCGAAATACCAAACAGCAGAAGTACTCAGCTCGCCAGTGGCGATTTGTATTTGAACTTCCTGATGGCTATAAGATTTCTCCTGCCATCATTAACAAGGCAATTACCCAGATATTCTTGTTGCCAGAAGAACGCCGTCCGCACTTTATCCTGATGATGGCAGGTAATGTGGTATTTCTCTTCGATAAAGACAAATGGGCCAAGGGCAGCTATCTGCAGTTCTCGCTTGATGAACTATTTGCTCAGGCACGAGTTCCCGCTTTTAAGAACTACTATGCCTTGTTCCATATGCTGGTCAGCAAGCAGACGTTGGCCGCTGAGGGAGAAATGGTGTTGATGGATACCATCATTGAGGAGAGCTACAAGAATGCCTACGAGGTAACGAAGGATCTGAAGGAAGGTGTCATTCTTGCCGTTGAGACTTTGGCTAATGAGGCTCTTTACTACATGAAGAATGTTGTGAACCGTCCTTTTGGAAAGTACAATAAAGAGTCAGACACTTACGATGAGACTGACGATGACTTTGAGGCAGAGGTAAAGGATGACTGCTTAACTATCATTTATCGCCTGCTCTTCCTCTTCTATGCAGAGAGTCGTGAAGAGCTGGAAATACTTCCTGTAGGTGACGAGGTATATAAGCGTGGTTACTCACTTGAATCCCTTCGTGATTTGGAGATGGTACGTCTTAATTCTCAGGAAAGTAGAGACGGTTATTTCTTCGATGACAGCATACGTCATCTGTTCAACCTATTGTCCGATGGTCACAACGCCACCTTGTCGGGATACTACAAGAGTTTCCGTGTCCGTCCCATTGATTCCCCATTGTTCAACAACAAGAATCTGAAGCACTTGGCAGATGTACGAATCCGTAACATCAAGTGGCAGGAGATTATCAAGGCCCTATCACTATCTAAAAAGAAAAACTACTGTGGACGCATCAGTTATGCCAACCTGGGTGTGAACCAGTTGGGTAGTGTCTATGAGAGTCTGCTTGCTTTCCGTGGTTTCTATGCCGAGGAAGACTATATTGAAGTGCATAAGGCAAATGATCCCTCTGACGGCACGTTCTTGGTTCCATACAGCCGTATGGGTGACTTCGATATCTCAGAAGTGCTTTGTAACCAAGAAACAGGCGAACCTATTATTCTGCCAAAGGGAACATTCGTATATCGACTGAATGGACGTGATCGCCAGAAGTCCGCCAGTTACTATACGCCAGAAGTGCTGACACGTAGCACGGTGAAATACACCTTGAAGGCCATCATTGACGATGTGGCATCCAATAAGCGCAAGGCTACAGAACTTCTTGACCTGAAAATATTGGAACCAGCCATGGGTGCTGCAGCCTTCCAGAACGAAGTTATCAATCAGTTGGCAGAGGCATATCTTACCCATCAACAACGACAGCAGCGTGAACGTGGATTAAAGAACTGGCGCATTCAACCTGACAAATATCGCGATGAACTTCAAAGAGTCAAGGCATTTATTGCCACCCACAATGTCTATGGTGTTGACTTGAACCCCACGGCTATCGAGTTAGGTAAGCTTTCTTTGTGGCTCAATGTGATTCACAAGGATATGGAAACACCCTTCTTTGCAAACCGTCTTGCTGTCGGTAATGCTGTTATTGGTGCTTGGCTAAAGGTCTATAGCAAAGATGATATAAAGGGAATTATTGAGAGGCAAGGCCGTCCACTGAAGCCCAACAAATGGTGGGAAAAAGCTCCGCACAAGATTAAGTTCTTCTCCAACCGAGTGAACCGTTCTGTGAACGATGTCTATCACTTTCTCCTCCCTGATGCCAATATGCTTGGCGTTCGAAGCATTCGTGAACAGAAGCAGGCTCATCCGAATGAGTTTGCTCACATGACGCTAATTTTGAAAGACTGGACTAATCCTATTACTGAATATGATTTCCAGACACTTCAGCGACTGTCAGGTAAGATTGATGTATTGTTGAAAGAGTATTATACAGACCAAATTTCTATCGATAAATATACCAACAACCGAAATGAGGTGTGGGACGGTATAGACCATTCAGATACAGAGTCAATGTTTAAGGAAGAGTTCCAGGCTGAGACATACGCCAAGAAGCAACAACTCTTCGATACCCGTTATCGTCGTGACAATGCCTATCGCAAACTTAAACTGGCGATGGACTACTGGTGTGCCTTATGGTTCTGGGAGTACGATGATGCCAGCGACCTGCCTACTCGTGAAGAGTATTGGGCAGACATAGAGGCATTGCTCGATGTGGATAACGACAAGCTTGACACCCGCACCCGTCAGGCCTTGGAGCGATATGGCTCTTTGTTTGCAGCAGAAGACGGAAGCGAGAATAGTGGAAGAATGACGGAAGAAGAGTCCGAGATAGTGACTAAGACACAAGAAGAACTCTTGACATCTTCTCATGGCTCTTCAACACTGTTCGCACATGAAGACCCCTTGCGTCTAAAAATTGCAGACCGCCTTGCTAAGCGTTATCGTTTCTTCCATCCTATGCTGGAATTCATTGAGGTTTTCTGGCTTCGCGATGGATTTGATATAATCTGTGGTAATCCACCTTGGATTAAAGTCGAGTTTGATGAACAAGGTATCGTTTCCGAGAAATTCCCAGAAGTTGTCATTCGAAGAATGTCTGCACCTGATATGCGTCGAAAATTGGATGATTTGTTTTTGTCAAATGCCAATATTAAAGATCTTTATTATTCAGAAGAGACAGAAAACGTTTGTTCTGGAGTGTTCCTGAATGCACGCCAAAACTATCCCCTTCTTATCGGACAACAAACCAATCTATACAAATGCATACTAGAGAATGGTTTTTCAATGCTATCAGATAATGGCTATATGGGTCTTTTACATCCAGAAACGGTATATGACGACCCCAATGGTCAACCTCTCCGAAAGGAAATGTATCATAGATTAACTTATCATTTCCAATATCAAAATGCATTTAATCTATTTGAAATTGGACATAGAGAAAAATACAGTTCTAACATTTACGGTGCATTTAAAAATAACATATTCTTTCAAAATATCAATAATCTATTTCACCCAAGCACTGTTGATGCTTGTTTTGCTCATGATGGGCACGGCGTTTGCGGAGGCATAAAGATTGACGATAAATGGAATACAACTGGGCATAAGGATAGAATAGTGTGTTTTACAGAAATAGAATTAAGAGTTCTTTCTGCAGCTTTTGAGAATGGAGCAGATTGGGAAACCACAAAACTTGTATCTATACATGCAAAAGATGTAATAGAAACGTTAAGAGCTTTCTCATTGTTCCCTCATCATGTTGGTAATTATGAGACAAACATTATTGAGTGTTGGCATGAAACTGGTGCTGTTGATGGAGGAATAATAGAGCGTAAGACGCTTTATCCTAAATTAAACGACTATGAAATGGTCTATAATGGGCCACAGATTTTTGTCGGTAATCCAAGTTATAAAACACCGAGATTATCATGTGTTAATAAAGCCGATTATGACACAATAGATCTTTCTATATTGGATGACTCATATATCGCTCGTTCTAATTACAGACCATGTTTGCCTTTAAATGAATTCAAATCGTTGATTAAAGGATTTGTTATTGGGCAAGATGCTAGTGGAAACGATGTATATGATAATTGGATTGATTATTATAAAGTCGGGTTCCGAAAGATGATTAATCTAGCAGGTGAACGATCTTTAATATGTGCAATCTTGCCAAGTAAGACAACCCATGTTAACGGTGTTATATCAACAACATTCCGTAGTAAATATGACACTGTAGATATGGCAGGACTTTGTGCTTCGATACCAATGGATGCATATATGAAAATAATGGCATCCCAGAATCTTACATCCGTTAGAATACAAGGATTCCCTTTAGGGGTAGACACTAAATATAATAATGCTCTTCGTGTAAGAACCTTGGTACTTAATTGCCTTACCCAATACTATTCAGAATTATGGTCTGAGGTGTGGAATAATGCTTTTAAACAAGAAGAATGGAGTAAGAGAGATGTCAGGTTGCATCCTTTCTCTTCTCTTTCAGATCAATGGTGTCATAGCACGCCTTTGCGCAATTATTATGAACGACGTCAAGCATTGGTAGAGATTGACACATTAACAGCAATGGCTTTAGGGCTTACCCTTGAAAACTTAGAGACAATATATACTATTTATTTCCCCGTGCTCCAGCAGAACGAGAACGACACATGGTACGACGCTGAGGGAAAGATAGTCTTCACCTGTTCCAAAGGCCTAACTGGCGTAGGTCTTGACCGCAAGCGAAACAACAGCACCGGCATGCCTGGATGGGAGGATATTCGTGGTGAACAGATAGACGAAAACACCTATGCGGGGACATCGCCTACTCATACCCACACCATTGATCCCGCAAAGAGCGAACTCTATGGTGGCCAGCAGCAAACCTTTGTGGCTCCCTATACCCGCTGCGACCGCATTGCCGACTACCGCACCGCCTGGGCACATTTTGAAAAGATATTTAACGAATAACAGAAGCAACTATGGCAAAATATAATAGTAAACATGACCTGTTAAAGGCAACTGATGAAGACGTCAAGAAGTTTTTCTACGATGCCAAGTTCATGGGTATATTTGATTATTATATCCCGAATGAGCTGAAAGACAAGTTTTGTGGCAAAATTACAAACATAACAATTGATGGCGAAAACAACGGTCTCTGTCCTCAGTCATTATATGTTCCACAAAAGTATAATGATTATGTCAAAGAAGGACATTGCGCATTTACATGTTTTGTCATGTTGCCTTTATTAAGGAGTGACAAACACGCGTATAAACTTCAAATTGTTCGCATAAAGAATGTTGTTGTGAAAGAAGTTAAATCCTTTGACAAAACAGAGGAGTCTTTTTTCAAACGCAATCTCCGTTTGCGCAACAATCAGTTTATAGGTCTGTTTACAGAGAATAAAGATGGAAGTTTCACCATTCGAGATATTAGACGCTCAGATTTTTCAAAATTGATACTTCAAAATGGAAAAGACCAACAGCCTATAGTATATCATCCCAAGACAAAGAAACCTGAAGACGGGAAATACTATGAGTTTTCATGGGTTCTTAATGGAGCTAATAAGGAAGAATACATTTATTACTTCAAAGTAGATGAGTCCAAGCCAATTAAGGAAATCTCAGCATTTGAGCTCATTAAACGTCTCAAAGATGATATTATGGGATACCCGGCTGGTGCTGGCCAAAAGATAGTCAAGATGCTCGATACTCTTAAAAATCAGTTGACTGCAAGCGGAAAGGAAATCTTCATTTATGAGTTACTACAGAATGCTAATGACTATCCATATAAAGCAAATAATACTATTGAAAAAGTAAATGTGGAGTTTCATATCACCCGCGATTCTCTTGTATTTATGCATTCCGGAGCTGTCTTTAATGAGCGTAACATTGCAGCTATTTGTAGTATAAACGACAAGGAAAAAACTGATAATAAAGAAACTATTGGATATAAAGGAATTGGTTTTAAAACCGTTTTCCTTGACAATAATTACGTATATTTGCAAACAGGTGATTTCTCCTTCCGCTTTGACAGGGAGGAATCAAGGGATATTGTGGATACCCCATGGCAGATCCTGCCAATTTGGACTAACTATAATGAGCTGACTCCATCTGAAAAATATGTCTTTACAAACGCGGATAAGCAATTCCGAGTTAAGTTTTCGCTGCGTCCGACAAATATAGAGACGCTTCGTGGTTCTGGACAAAATTATGTACAAATGTTCAAAGATGTGTTTAAGAATGAGAGAGTGATTCTCTTTATTCCTAATCTTTCATCTGTTAAAGTATTTTTTAACGAGTCCGATGAACCTTTAGTTTGCAATTGCGATAATGAACATTGGCAGGTAAATCATTTTAATGATGATGTACCACCTGAGATAACAAAATCAATTAATGCAGACATTGATAAACAAGAAGATGTTGGCGCACTAAAGATTCCGACTAAATATTATGACTTCACAAAGACGAAAGTGTCTTTTGCTTGCGAAATAGATGGAGTACAATTAAAAGAGGTTGAAGATACTCTTGTATATTGTTACTTACCCACCAAGGCGAAATGGGGCTTTAAGTTTTTGATGAATACAGATATGATACCTACAGGGCCTCGAGATGATGTGGTTATTGATTTTGAAGATCAAATCAATATTAATGCCGAAATCTCAGAGATTGCAGGAATGAAGTTTTTTGATTGGATTAAATGCTTGTGTAAAATGAAAAAATACAAGCTTAATTCAATCTTTAACCTAATACCAGTATTTGACACTTGTATAAAAGAACACGGGAAATATAAGGGACTTATAGAGAGGTTCAAGATTGGCTTTGATTCCAAAATAAAAGATGAAACTCTTATTCCTATTGCTACAGATGAATACGCTAAGGTTTGCGATATAATCTTAGATGAAACTAGTCTGACGTCAGCAGGAATAATGTCTGATTCAGATTTCATCAAGTTTACCGGTTATACTTCCTCCTTGCCAATGATGATTCTCAGAAGTGATCGGGAATTTAAGTCGTTCTTACGGAGGTATTTAAAACAGTTAGAATGTGAAGAGAATATTTGGGATTTTGATGATTTGAAAGAGATTTGTTCGAATCAAGATTTCCAAGAATGGGTTGCGATCCAAGACAACAACGATAAATTCCTCGCGTTTCTTCTTAAGAAAGATAAGCTCAATGATTTTCTTGATGAAAAAATCTTTATCTCAGAAGGAAGTGGAAATTTGCTTTGTGCTAAAGATCTTTTTTATAATATTGATATATATCTTAAAGATATACGACCTTTTGCTGATAAATTCAACTATTTATCTTTGGCAACCAGAACATTCTTTAAGGATAATGCATCATGGGATGAAGCAATAAAAGGCGCATTTGCTGAATTCAACTGTTCTAGTTTTGTCAACGAAGTCCTCCTATCTAAGGATAACATAGAAGTGACAAAGAACAAACTGAAAATTAAGTCCACATCTGTTCATTTCTACAATTTTATGGCTACATATGTGGGATTTAGTACCAGTTATCTCAACTTGCCATTTATTGACGAAAATGACACAGTAATTGATAACTTTAAGGATAAGTTTGTGTTCCTACCTGCGCCTAATGGACATGAAGTGTGTTCATCTCAATGGCTTAATTCAATTAGTATATCATTCTTATCAGATAAGTATTCTGAGACGACAAGAAAGTATTTTAGCAGTCATTTTGGTGTTAAAACATTTTCTGATTCAGTGATAATTAATGAAATCGTTTTGTCAGATGACTATATTGATGTACTTGTAAGCGCAATTAACAATGAAATTACCGTCAATATGAATTTTATTGAGTATTTATTTACTCATAAAGATGATATTCAAGGAATAGAAATTGGTACTGGTGAAGAAAAGACAATTAACTACAAACGCTTCACAGATTATGGCTTATTCTTTATAAATGGAAACAAAGAACAGAAGTATCTTAAATCTTCTGATGAGAGTGCTTTTGTAGCTATTAAGAAGGAGTATTTAGATTATGGATGGTTTGATAAGAGCTGGGCTTACTCGATATCAAATCAATATAGTTCTCAGAAGAATCAAATAGAATTGAAGGAGTTCGATGCTTTCCTTAAGAAATTTTTTGGTCTTTCCGACATGAATGATGTTAGATTTAAAAATTTAGCAAAGAACCATGTTGAAGAAATAAGCAAGACAATAGGAGCAGACGATAAGTTAAACTTGTCATTTTGGACTTTTCTATCTAAATTCCAATGGACAGATAACAGCAAAGACATCGAGGTTTTCAAATCCCTTCCAATAATGGATATTGATGGTAATTTTATAACTGGTATTACTAATTATACAAATCTGTATTATTATGAAAATGAATTATCTGAAATATGCAATAGTAATTGGATGACCAGTGGCCTTATTACGATTTTATCACCACAATATGATTCAATTAGCAATGTATCAGCTCTGTTTAATCTATTTGGTTTCAAAATATATGAGCCACAAAAATTTGCAGGCTTTTTTGAGGATGTAATTGTGAATCAAGACATTCCGGAATCAATTCCGTTGAAAGTATCTTCTACAAGTTATAATGTAACCTTAGACACGGAAGAGAAATGTATGAACTTCCATTTGTTTATGTCTAAAAAATATACTTTATTGAATGACATAGACAAAGCATTGCTGAAGGGGACTCCCGTTTATGTATATGGCAGACAGAAGAAACGTAGGTTGGAAATTGGACGCGGTTTGTATATTCTTTCAGATGATAAGTTCGGTGTTTTGGAACAATGTTCTGCCTGTCTATTGCCAGAGATAGATGCATTAGATTCTTCATACGTCAATGAAGATAGTCTTCCATACTGGAAAGATGTTATGGGATGCGTGACAATAGATGACGAGATTCTATGTCAGTGGATAGAACAAAACTCAGAAGTTATCAGTCAAACACTTCAACTTACCAATCAAAATATTTCCTTCTGGACCTGGTTGTTTGATTCAGGAATTAGTTCACAATCCAAAATCGGAAGATTAAAAAGCCTCCCGATAATAATATTTACAGCAAGAGATGCTAACAATAAGGAAGAGAATCTGAGTTTTGCTTCTTTGAGCAAAGCGGAGGTATATATGTCCAATTCCTTCATGGGGCAAGCTCAAATAGAAGATTTTGCAAGGAAACATGGAAAGACGAACTTTGTCAGCTCTTTATATATTAGAAAAACGGACAGTATTGAAAATTGGAGGCGTTTCTTCAAAAACCTTGGTGTGAAGGATGATGTTAAAGATGTCATCTATAGTATTATAATGAATGACCTGCCAACTTTACAAGACAGAAGATTCCCATGGGTTTTGGTTGATCAATATAGTAAGGAACTGGCAGAAGCAGAGAAATTTAAAGAGATGGCACCAAAGTTGATACAACTTCAGGTTGAAACAACAACTGCCGGGGTCTTTGTACCAATAGAGAAAGCCCTTAGAATAACAGTAGATAACTATTCTACAAAGGAGCCGTTCAAAATGGTCAAATTGGATGGAGAAATTTCTCGAGACTATTATGAAGACGAAAACGTAAAGAATCTCATAAACAAGATTGCAGAAGAAGCAAAAACAAAGAAGATTGCAGAACTACAACAATGGCTGGATGCAAAGGTTGATAAATACCTTCTTCTTCAAGACTCTGTTTCAACAGATGATTTCAAAGAGATACATTTTGCATTCATTAAAGAACTATTAAACCATACAGATTATGGAATCTCAAAAATACGCAATATCAAGCTATTTGACAGAAATAACAAATTATATGGTTCTGAAGATCTCTATTTAGGTTCAAAATATGAGTGTAAATGTGACTTCGAGAGATTTGGTATTGTGAAAAATTATGTAAGCGATGAGTATTTAAAATACGGTAAAGCCAAAGACTGTACATATCTTTTACGTACTTTAATTGGATGTCAAGATAGGTTTAAGGAGGTTGATATTAACTCTCTAACATCTAGAGAGTTCTCAATATACTTCTGGTGCAAATACGTTGGTTCAAAAGACATAACAATTATTTCCGCCATAAATGCGTTGATTAAGGAAGGGAAGTTTAATAATATTGCTTGTATTCCGTCTGAAAGTGAAAAAATGAAGAAAGCTTGTGAATTATATTCTTCAAGCTTGGCTGATTACATGAAGTACATCCCCAATTATCAAGAAAAGATAATAGACAAAAAGATGCAGTTTACAGAGCCTTTAATTGAGCTATGTAAACAGTGCTTGGAATCTCTAACCATCAGTGATATTATCGCATTCCTTATAAACTCTAAACCCAAAAACAGAAATCGCACAAATGTGTTACAGTGGCTGATAGATGATAAATCAGAAGACAAAAACACATGGTTGACAACTTATATAACTCATGAAAAGGCTTTATGGCTTAACGGCCAAGGAGGACCTACTCATGTAGCACAGCTTTTGGCTATTGACCCAGGCAATTGTAGTCAGGCTTACATATTTAGGTCATCACCAAGAGTTATTGATTTGTCATACTTCCCCCAAGGACATGAGATTGAAGTATGCAATTTGTTGAGCATACCTGTTTTCTCGGATGAAGATTTAGTCCCCAAACCCGTAACGACTCCCGATAGCGGCCAAACTTTAAAAGTTTCAAAAGAGATTATTAGACGTTTGCTCTTGGTTATAGCATATCGTTATGGCTATGAATGGAATGACGTATTTAACAAAATGAAACAAAAGGTGCTGGACGCGAAATACATGCTGTGTGAATCTATTAGTTATGGCTATGAGGATTTGTCAATCGATAATGAGGATTTCTATTTTGACAGTAACAACAAAGTATTCTACTATGTAGATAGTTGGCAGGACAAGAAGGTTTATGAGTCTTTTGTTAGCAAATTATGTCTGTATTTGGACATGGATCTTGATTATCGCGAATGTAAAGGAAAACTGGATGAGAACTTTAAAGACAAAAAGGTTGCCAACTATCTTAATCAAAACTGCAAATACCTTTATCAAGACGAGGAGTTTGTTTCTGTAATTAAGCAATATTGGAATGACATTGTTCCTCTACTAGATATTAAGGTTGAGTCTGAACCAGAAATGGATGACAACGAAGTAGTTGAAGAGATTAAGCAAGAGAAGTATTATGAAGATGAATTGAACGTGGGGCAACAGGAAGAACAAGAAGAGTGGCCAGAGTCTGAGCCACAAGAAGAGCAAAGTCCAGAAGAAACTCAAACAGAATTAACTCGAAAGAATAGTCAATCGACAGATTCTTCAAAGACAACATCTTCTAATAATGCAAACAGTACCTCACATTCTGAACAGCCAACTGAATCTACTTCAGAAAGCGACGAGTCACAAAAGACAGCTGAAGAACAGAAAACCGCCACAGACAGTAAAGCTACAGAGAGAAAAGAATCAACTGAAAATAAACAATCAGAGAGCAAGAAAAGTGAGAGCAAGGATTCAGGTTCAAATTCTTCTCGTCAGAGCAGTTCTTCTTCGCAACGGCAGAGGACATCAAATTATGAGCCGAAAACACCTACAGAAGAAGAGATTAGAAGGTTTAAATATCAGTCATCGACTAAGACCTTCACTACTGAAGACATGCAGGATAATGAATATGAAGCTCTGAATAAAATCTTGGGAGAAGGTCTATCTCCAGAAGATATTGTAACGGAGAACTATCTTGCGCAATTAAGATTCTGGAATAGTCTCAAGGAAAACGACATGGCTCCTGCTGATATTACATTGGAGGACTTTGTGCGTGACAATAAGGACGGCGACTATGAATTAACAAATGGCAAATACGTTCATAGATGCAGTGCTAGAGGTGGCATATTACACATATCACCTTCCATTTGGAACATGGTTACTGACGACAGATGCATCATTTGTGTATTTGTTGGTGCTAAGGTCAATGAGTTTTTCTATATTCACAACAAGAAAGAACTTCTTGATTGGATAGCTGAAGATGCTATTGTGATAAAACTTACGGGTTCAGAAAAGGTGGAAGCAGTAAACAGACTGTATTCTGAAATATTAATGGATAAAGGAACTGCTTACACTTTGATTCGTGTAGCGTACAATGAATCGTATAATTCTTTATTCTCGGATATTGAGAGTAATGATTTTAACCAAAAAGACATTAATGACGACGATTATGGAGACTAAGAAGATACAAAACTATCAGTATTTCTTTGGTGACCAAGTAAGAGAAATAGAACTGGAGCAAAGGACTTTGGTTAAGTCACCAATAAATCAGCTCGTTAAAAAAGAAGAGTTGACTTTTGGTTATGTTGACCATGTAGATGTCGCAAGAGGACATGTGGTGTTCAAGTTCCCTAAAAACAGGGCTCCACGTCTAAAGGTGCTGCGCTCTCTGACTATCATTTCTAAAAATGCTTGGGCTGAACTTGGGCGATCAACTTCTTCATGGCAAATTCCTTTTCTTGATTTCATGAAGAACACCCAATATCATTCTCCAAATTCGGATGTGTTACCCTTATATTACACCAAAAGAGGAAATTCGAATTATGACTATGTTGGATGTTCGTCTATCAGTCTCTCGTTGTTTGACCTGTTTAAAAGGAAATGTGATGAGGGAAAGTCGCTGACGGTGCTATTCTTCATGCCATTCCCTCCTGTAAATTACCTTAATAACCTAAGTAACTATATGGAGATGTTTCCTTCTCCAGAGTTGCTTATTGAACCCAGAATAGAATACAAAGACTGGCATCCAGAGGAGCTATCATTCGATGAAAACCATCCGAACGCTATTGCTGAAACTATTGCTGAGACATTGCATAACGAGCATTGTTGTGTTGTACAAGGCCCTCCAGGAGTAGGAAAAAGCTATACTATTGCCACCATAATAACAAAATATTTGGATGCTGGAAAAACGGTTTGCGCTACGACGATGGCAAACAAAGGCCTTATAGAACTGGTTAAACAAGAACCACTGGAAGCGTACGTTAAGCAGAATCGTGTGTCAAAAACAAACTTGTCTGCTGATGAGAGAAGTGCAGTACCAGGGCTTAAGCCAGCTACAAGTACGTTAGCAGTACCTGCCGGTGAACTACTTTGTTCAACCAATTATGTTTTATCTTATGCATTCGACAAGAAACGAATTGCAGAAAATGGAACGCCAACATATGATCTTGTTGTCATAGAAGAAGCATCACAGGCATTTCTTACTGCAATAATAGCATTTAAGTCTTTGGCTAAAGACTGTCTGATTGTTGGTGATCCCATGCAGCTACCTCCTATTATTGCAAGTCCACAAAAGAACATCTATAAAACTTGGAATGCTAATACTCAAGTGGAAGGGTTACAGACATTCGCCCTTGGAACGGATGTAAAAGCATATAGAATAGTAACTACCTTCCGTCTGCCAGATGCCACTGCAAACCTTACCGCATTTTTCTATGGGAATCGGTTCTGGTCTGTACAAAAGGATAAAGTTGATTTCAGTGAATGTTCAAGCACCTATTTCCCTAAAGATGGTGGCATTCTTTATTACTACACGAAGGATTACACTAATGGAGTCGTTTCCAATACATGCATTGATGTTATTAGCAATATCATTGGCCAAATAGAGCGTTATTATCCAGAACGCTCTTTGGCGATAATATCTCCTTTTAAGGAATCTGTTCGCCAATTACAAAAGAGATTTTTGACTGATACGGCAATTGAAGACTTAACAGTTGAAACAATTGACAGAATTCAAGGTATGACGGTAGATTATGCCATTCTGTATCTTCCTGGGCGACACATCGGTTTTGCATTGGAAGAACGAAGATTTAACGTGGCCACAAGTCGTTCGAGAAGTACTACGCTCATCATCACTGACGTTCCATTAACGAACCTACCTGTCTTGTCACCACATGTATTGGCATTTCTTAATAATAGTTATCATATAGGAGAGAGTTCTTCAGGAATGTCACAGTCGGATATGTCATTTATGGAAGAAATCTTAAGTAAAAATGATATAAAAGCCCTTTATCCAGGCATGGAGTCAATAGTTGAGCAGTTATTAGACAATAATATTCCATTCAGCCATGAAGGAGATGTAGATCTCATGGACAAGGATGGTGTTGTGATTGCCACTGCAGGAATGTTGCTAAAAGAATACAATGTCGCTATAGATCCTGTTGACGAGGACTCAAAGAATATCTTCGAACGAGCAGGATATAAAGTGATTTCTTCAAATGAATTTAGTATTGAACTTCTAAAAAGATAAAATATGTTACCACTCCAACAGGCACGTGAGGTACGTGATTCTATCATAGAGTATATAAAGGCGACCTTCAAGTTCAAGGAGAAGGATGTCAGTGATGCTTTCTATCGCTTTATCGAGGATAAAGAGGATGGTTTGTTTAAGGGGCCATTCGTCTCACTGAAGACACCATTTGTGTCTGCCACTGAGGAAGAAAGCAAAAATATCTCATTGGATATTGCTCCTAACTTCCCGCCATACAAGCATCAGTTGCAGGCTTTCAGTCAGCTGTCAATGAAGAATGGGCATCAGCCCGAACCGACACTGCTCACGACTGGTACAGGTTCAGGTAAGACGGAATGTTTCCTATACCCGATACTTGATTACTGTTACAACTGTAACAAGTATGAGCGTCAGGTGGGCGTGAAGGTGATTATTATGTACCCGATGAATGCGCTTGCCAGCGACCAGGCCAAACGTTTGGCTGAAACGATTTGGAACGATGAGCGACTGAAAGGTAAGGTGACTGCAGGACTTTTCGTGGGAGAAGGTACCGATCCTCAGGATTACCCTCGTGATATGGGTGAAGACCACATTATTGAAAACCGTGACGCCATATTGGACACTGTACCTGATATCTTGCTCACAAACTTCAAAATGCTTGATTATGGCCTGATGCGCCAAAGGTTCAGTTGTCTCTGGAGAGGTAATATAGATACAGAATATAAGGCCTTAAAGTTCATTGTTCTTGACGAGTTACATACATACGACGGAGCACAAGGTACAGATGTGGCCAACTTGATTCGCCGTCTGAAACTGAAACTCAATATGCCAAAAGGCGTACTCTGTCCGATAGGTACTTCAGCAACTATTGGAAACGGTCCAGACAGTAAGAAGAGACTTTGTGATTATGCCTCAGATGTGTTCGGTGAGATTTTCAAAGAAGAGAATGTGATAGAAGAGCATCGCATTCCTGTTGACCAATATGTGACAGTAGTAAACAACACACTTCCTGATGCGAAACTGATTAAGAGTTGCGAGTTCGGTACAAACGACACTGTGGAAAGCTATATGAAACGGCTATGCAAGGTGTGGCTGAAGGATTCATCTATCTCCCCAATAGATGCCGGAACATCCCTTCGCAGTATGGATATTGTCAAGTCCTTATTGGAAATTCTAAGCACAGGAATCCTGTCGCTTGATGATATACATAAGAGATTGGTTGACCGGAATATTAACTATCGCAGGCTTTATCTTCAAGAAGGCGAGAAAGTATGCGTCATCGTTTTGGAGAACCTTTTGGCATTGATAGCCTATGCCAAGCGCCCACTGAACACTACGGGAAAACAGATACCGCTGCTATATCTTCAAGTGCAGCTCTGGCAACGTGAATTAAGCGGAATTTTACGCTATTTCCAGAAAGAGCCAGAATTCACATGGCGTCATAGCTTGAAGAAAGACGAAGACCGCATAGCACTTCCCATGTATTATTGTCGTGAGTGTGGAGCTAGTGGATGGTTATCCAGACGTTTGGCTACCGATGATCGTTATTGTTCAGATATAGCAACTATCAACAAAGCTTTCATGAATCGAGAGAAGGAGGTGGTTCTTCTTAATGTTGAATCGAAGAAGCATGAAGCCGTAGATGAGTATGTGAATGAAAATGCCATCAATGTTACCCACCATGTATTCTTGAAGGATTTGCGTGAAGCAAGTGTTAGTGACAGTGATACGCTGAGAGTGCGTGTATGTAGCAAGACTACTTCGACAAGAGGCGGCAACCAGAGATTTGCCTCTTATTGTCCGGAATGCAACAGCGATGCTATTTGTCAGGTAGGTGGACGAACATCCACATTGTCGAGCGTTGCCATCAGTCAGGTTCTGTCAAGTGACTTTGACCATGCAGATGAAAAGGAAAGAAAGATTCTGGTATTCAATAACAGTGTGCAGGATGCTGCCTACCAAGCTGGTTTTTACGAGGCAAGAACGTTCCGCTTCCTGTTCCGTCAGTCCATGCAGCAATACATTAACACGTTGGATCACCCTGTAAACATTGCAGAGTTGCAGCAGGGATTTAAGGATTATTGGAAAGCGAAATTATCAGAAGAGGATTATTATAACCGCTTCCTGCCAGCAGACTTAGCCTCTCACATAGATTTACGGCATAACTATCGAGAAGGAAGTGGTTTCATGCAGTCTTTCAAAAATGAGTTCGATGTACGTGTAGATTGGGAAATTGTCAGCGAGCTAGGCCTGACTTCACAATTAGGTCGTACTTTGGAGAAAACAGGTTCATCTGCCACCTTCTTCAAAAGTGAAGACATTCGCAGGGTGTATGATTTGATGAAGGACTTCTTGATGGATAATAATCTCGGATACGTAGCAGATGACGAGCGGGCGTTCTGCCATTATGTTTATGGTATTCTGCAAAGAATGAGGCGGCACGGTGCTGTTGACCATCCGTATTTGGATAAATACAGGAAAGAAGCCCTTACTCTTTGGGCACTAAACTGGAACAGAGACGGTCGACATTTCCTGAACAGGCCATTTGGAGGTATGGTCAGGTTCCCGAAGCTTATTGGCGTAAACTTCCAAGGGACCAATGACGATATGCTTGATATTGTGGTACTGAGAAGGGAAAAGCCCAATTGGTACACGAACTACTTTTGGAGATATTTCAACTGGCCCATAGAGAAGAACTTGACGCAGTATAATGACTTCATCCGGATGCTTTTCTGTAAGATGGAAGAAGTGGGGCTTGTAAACAAAGCGCCAGAAGGAGGCGGAAATTATGTTATCAACCCTGACCACATTTGGGTAAGCAAACAGGTGAAGCATATAAAGTGTAGCAACTGTCAGTCAACGCTCTATGTAGCCAAGAGTGACGGTCTTGCAGAAGATACTCTCTGCCTTGACTACAAGTGTGCAGGAACCTACTCAGAAGAAATCAATCCAGAATTAAATTACTACCAACAGGTATATAACAGAGCACTATCACCTCGTGTATATGCACGGGAGCATACAGGCTTGTTGGAACGAAGCGATAGAGAAAAACTGGAGAAAGACTTCAAAGAGCATCCTCATTCCAACTCTGTAAACGTTCTTACAGCCACTTCAACTCTTGAAATGGGTATTGATATTGGTGATTTGAATGTGATGGGCAATGCCAATGTTCCTCCAAAACCAAGTAATTTCCTGCAACGAGTTGGTCGTGCTGGCCGTAAGGAAGGAGCTGCCCTGGTGCTGAATTATGCTCATTCTGGAGAACCTCATGATATGTATTATTTCACCTATCCAGACGAAATGATGGAAGGTGAAGTTAATACTCCTGGATGTTTCTTGGAGGCTAAGGACATCCTTCGTCGTCATTTCTTTGCGTACTGTATTGACACATGGATTAGTGCCAGTACGGACAATACGCTGCCGTCAAGTGTGAGAGACCTGAAACTCACAGAGGGCGCAATGGCTCTTGATAGTTTCGTCATCAATCGAATCATTGCCTTTATTAAAGCCAACAAGAACACCTTGAAGTCGCGTTTTGCAGAGCAATACGATGAAAAGACTCAGCCAACTTTAAGGATTCTCGCAGATTCTCTGGATAATGAATCTTTCTATCAGATTATTATCAAGGAATTCCACTCTTTAGCAGACAGACTATATGGGTTAGGTCAGGAGATGAACGAATACAAGGAGCAAGAAGAGAAGCTGCAGCCCAACGACCCGGCCAAAGAAGCCATCAAAGAATTGATAAAGGCATGCAAGAAGCAGTATGGGAATATCCAAGGAGAAAGTCTTATTGAGTTCATGACGAACTGCGGACTATTACCAAACTACGCATTCCCTGAAACAGGCGTAAAACTTCAAGCCAGTGTTTATTCATCACAAGAAAAGGAAGACAAGAAAAACAATGTTGCTGAGCCGAGTGTTATTGAATTGACTCGTTCAGCATCACAGGGAATCAAAGAGCTGGCTCCAGGCAACAGGTTCTGTACTCAGAAATACCAGTTGGAAGTCAGCGGAATCCCCACATTTGACTGGAAAGACAATCTCACGATTATGAGATACTGCTCGAAGTGTGATTGCCTGGCTGAAAAAGGCACAGCAGATTTTGCTCAAGCTGCTTGTCCGAAATGTGGTGACCCATCATGGGGCGTTAATCAACACCACTTCCTGAAGTTCACGAACGCCAGGAGTGCCATGTTTAAGGTTGATGCTGTGCTTGACGACTCCAACGAAGAACGTTCCAAAGAACAGTTCATCGTGAAGAAGCACTTCATGTTCCATCATAAAGGAGTCGTTTCATCCTATGCTATGAAGGGTATTGGTTTCGGTATTGAGTTCTGCAACAATATGGATCTCTACGAAGCCAACTATGGTATGCAGATGCAGTCAGGAGCAAAAGTCGAAATCAATAATGAGAATATCATTCCTGAGAATGGCTTCGTGACTTGTCGCTACTGCGGTAAATCGACCCCAATCCTCTCAAAGCAGAACAGAGACCATCAGCCGGTAGAACAGCACTACAGATTTTGTAACCACAAACAGGTCAACTTTGCTGACGACAGAAACGGTGAGGTGTTTGAACAGTTGTATCTGTTCCGTCACATGCAGACTGAGGCCATCAAGATTCTGTTACCAGTACAGATACTGGATGCAAAATCAGCAGTCGAGATGTTTAGGTCTGGCATTGAACTTGGTATGAAGGAATACTACCATTCATCTCCTGAGCATATCAGGATAGACTCATATACAGAAGCGAACCAAGCTACAGGCAAGAAAGACTATTATCTTGTGATGTACGACACTATTCCTGGTGGTACTGGTTACTTGGCAAAACTTTATAACACTGCTGAATTCACAGAACTGTTGGAGAAAGCATACGAAAGGATCAGAGATTGTGCTTGCCAACATGAGGGGAAAGATGGCTGTTATCATTGTATACTGACTTATGGAAACCAATACTCACGCGACTCTTTTAGCAGAGAGCAGGCAGAGATCCTGTTTGGGAAGCTAGTTGATAACACCAAGACATGGGAACGCATAGATGGTTCTGTTGGAACTATTGCCCAGAACGGAGCAGCAGAAGATAGTGAGCTTGAACTGAAGTTTGTCAGTGCCATGCGAACATTATCAAAGAAGAAAGACTGGTCTTTTGAGAAGGTTCCCGATGAAGATTCGTACCATTACGAGCTGGTGGTTCAGGATGACAATACAGACACTGAAATCAGATATAATATCAAACCTCAGTTTGAATTGACTGTGGCTTATGGAGTCAAGCATACGACCATCCCAGACTTCCAAATAATGTGTACCCGTGCTAAAATAAACGGCAATGAAATAGAAGATCTCATCAATATTCCTTGGTGGTCGGTGTATTTGGATGGTTATCAATATCATGCTTGTGCCCCTAACATGAGATTCTATAGTGACTGGGAGAAACGCGAAGGCATCAAACAAGCCAAACCACAGCGTATGTTCTCATGGACATTAACATGGGAGGATATCCAGCTCTTCGAGTCTGAAAAAGATGATGAACTGGGATTCAACTCAGTTACTCGCCTCGGTCAACTGCTGGAAACACCACAGTTGGGAAGTATTAAAGAAACATGTTTCTGGTGCATAAATGATACGCCAAACTTCCTGCCAAGTAGCGGTTCTCTCTATAGTGGTTCCCTGTCACTTGACGCTTCCTGTGCAAACGATCTTACTGAAACATCAACAGATGAGGAAGTAGAGAAAGCCTTTAATAATGCTATAAAGTATGATCTTCAGCTGCAAAGGGGCTTAAGTGAACTGGATAAAGAAGAATGGGTAGCCTTCTGGAGAAGGTACAACCTGATTCAATTTTTCTCAGGAAGTCTAGAGAGTTCACAAGAAGAGGCTGCCGCTGCACCAGTGAACCGAGAAGAGGTTAAGGAACTTTATCCCGGTATGGAAGATATTGTTGATATATTGATAGACAACAATATTCCGTTCAGTTATGATGGCATTTTTGAACTCACAGATGAGAACAATGATGTAATCGCCAGTGCGGCTATGATTATTGACAATCCGAAAATCGCCATCGATCCATCCACTGATGAAGACAAGGCAGTGTTTGAGCAGAAAGGATATAGAATCATCAAGCAGGAAGAATTTAACGTTGAACTAATAAAATAAAAGAATACAGCTATGAGACTATTTTTATCAGAAACTTTCTTTGATGCAGTTTTTAAGTTACCAAAGAAAACCCAAGACAAAGTGGTTACATTCCAGAAGAAGTTTCGTGAAAACCCAGCTTCTCCAGGTATTCACTTAGAACCAATTGCCCAATTTAAGAATTCTACCATGCGTACAGCACGAGTTGATGACAATTATCGTGTTGTTATCGGAGTGCTAGATGGCAATACTTATTCTCTATTGTATGTTGCCGACCATGAAGAAGCATATCGATGGGGAATGAGCAAGCGTTTTGTGTGGAATGAGCACACACAAGCATGCCAGTTAATATCTGTGGAAGAAAAAGAGCAAGATTTTACTCCCACCCCTCAAACAGTCACAGAAAGCACTTTCTTCACTGGAGTCCCAGAGGAGAAACTTTTGAAAATAGGTATACCCCAGGAGGCAATAGTAAGAGTCATGTCTATCAAATCGTTAGATGATCTCGATGCCTTGGAGCCAATTTTGCCTATCGATGCATACGAAAACATCTTTAATATTATGGATGGTGTGAACATCGATGATATTATCAGTGGTATTGAAGATGGACAGGCACGCGAGAATGAAGACAAACTGCTCAGTGACAATAATAAGCGTAGATTCGTAGAAATTACAGATGATGACGAGTTACGGCGTATCATTGAACAAGGTATGGACAAATGGCAAATTTTCCTCCATCCATCACAACGAAAGCTAGTGGATGCCGAATACAAAGGCACTATGAAAGTAAGTGGTGGGGCTGGAACAGGAAAGACTGTTGCAGCTATCCATCGTCTGAAATTCTTATGTCAGAAACCTGGTGCAAACGTCTTGTTCACCACTTATACAAAAACGCTCAGCATCAACTTAGCGGACTCTATTGAGAAACTCGACGTTCCATCGAACAAGTACACATTGAGTAATATTGACCGTGTACTATTGGATGTTGCTCAGGCTTATAAGATTAAGGACGGATACAAGGTCCTTGACTATAGTGGTGACGAGGAGTCATTGAAATTGTGGCGTGAAGTTTTGGAAACTGAGGTTACCGAGTTTGATGAGCAGTTCCTCTATGATGAATATATTGATGTCATTGTGTATTATGGCAATAAGGATGTCAAGCAGTATATGATGCAGCCACGTGTTGGTAGGAACAAAGCATTAAGTCGCAAACAGCGTGTTGAAATATGGAAACTCGTTGAAAAGTATGTAGCTTTAAAACAAGAGCGCAAGGTTGTTGACAGACTGGAGCTGTTTAATGAGACAACAAATTATCTCAACGAGAATGATATCCATCCTTATACCAATGTCATTGCGGATGAGTTCCAGGACTTCTCGAACCCAGAACTGAAATTCCTTCGTGCTCTTGTTGCCGAGGGTGAGAATGATCTTTTCCTCGTCGGTGACCCCATTCAGCGGATTTATACTGGTCGAAAGATGAACTTCGGAGCTGCAGGAATCAATGTTAGAGGCATCAGGAGCAAGAAACTGAAAATCAATTACCGTACTACTGAGCCCATCAAGAGAGTAGCTGTTGGTGTAATTAAGGGAATTGACTATGACGACTTAGACGGTGGAAAAGAATCAACTAAAGGATATGTTTCACTGATTCATGACGGTGTGGCTCCTCAATACAAGATAGTCGATGATGCCAATGCAGAGGTAGAACAAGTCGTGGAATGGCTAAATGAGTGCCTTGAAAACGGCATCAAACTGTCTGAGATTTGCATCGCAGCCCCTAGTATGCAACTCTTGAAGGGTATTCAAACTAGATTGCATAGGGACGGTACGGAATACAGAGTATTGAAAGGCTCTCAGAAACAAGGTTCGACAAAAGGCGTTGATCTCTGCACCTTCCATTCTCTGAAAGGCTTGGAATACCGCGTAATCATTTTGACCGATGTCAACGAGCGTAACCTTCCTTCCAAAGCGACTGAGGGCTATCCTTTCTCAGGAATGGATAATGCAGCCAAAAAGGAGTTCCTGTCTGCTAAACGTTCTTTGCTTTACGTTGCCATTACACGAGCAAGACAGCTTGTTTATATGGTTGGATTCGGAGAACCGACAGGTTTGCTGAAACAAGACAAGGATATTTGAATTGATATACAACAAATATGGCATATAAACCTTGGGAAGTGCAAGAAAATCTCTGGAAGGAGAAATGTAATTGGGGAAACCATCATAATAAGGCTTTCCTTGTAGATCACATGGCAAAGCGTACAGGTAAATCAATCATTGAAACACTTCGTGATTTAGACCTAGCGGAACAATCTGGAATGCTGCAAACTAGAGAAGACGGCTCAGTTGACATTAAATAGCTATTATCTTGTAAGTCAAAAGTAAAATTAGAAAGTTATATAATACTATAATGTCACAAAACAAGTACATAAGCACCAAAGAGGCTGTCCGACTTACTGGCCTTTCGACACAGGAGATTTACGACCTAATCCATGGTGGTGAACTTCCAGCTCGTAAGGCTCCTAAAAGTGGTTGGCGTATTTCTCCTCAGGACTTGGCCAATTTGGGACTGATACATGGAGAGTTGAACAATATAGTTGAAGAGTCTCGTCAGGAATATGCCTTCTCCTATGTGGCAGATGAGGAGCACTATACACAGGTGTTCAAACGAATGACGGAAGTAAAGCAAAGCCTGAAGATTGCAACGGGTGATCTTAAGAATTTCATCGTCTCCATTGAGTCTGATAATGGTGAAGAAAAAATTCGTTTATGCGACTTCTTCCTGTCACTTGTAGAGCGTGGCGTTCAAGTTCAGGTGGTGAGTATGGACCCATTCTACTTCTACCTAAATACAAAAAAGGACTGCCCACAGCTGCTGGAGCATCCACTTTTCGAATTACGCCACAAAAGGCATTGTCATATGAAAATATTCATTTTTGATGATGAGTGTGCATACTTCGGTTCGGCCAACATAACTGGAGCTGCTATTGGCAAACGTGCAGGTGGAAATAGAAATAACGAAGCAGGAATGCTAGTGTGGGGGACTATGATGAAGGCCCCGCTGCGTCATTTTGAAAAGGTTTGGAATGATCCTGACAGTCTTAAACACACCTGGAAACGCTTTACAAAAAAGGCGAAGGAACTTAAAGAAAAGTATGGAGAATAAAAAAGGACAGTAGCGTATGAAGATACCGGCAAAGTTCAAGGAGTACATCTGGCTTGTGAACACCATTCGCAAGGCTCGGAGGATTACGTTTGCAGAAATTAATGAGAAGTGGCTGCAGACGGATATGAGTGAGGGTATAGAACTGGCTCGTTCTACCTTTGCCCGCCATAAGGATGCCATTGAGGACATCTTTGGCATCTACATTGACTGCGACCGCCAGAACGGGTATGAGTACTACATCGGCAATGACTATGTGCTCAGGGAGGACAGTGTACAGAACTGGATGTTATCAACACTCTCGGTGAGCAACGTAGTCAGTGAGAGCATGTCGCTGCAAAACAGGATTCTGCTGCAAGAGGTGCCATACGAGGGTGAATATCTGAAGATGGTGATTGAAGCCATGAAGAAAAGTGTCAGAATTGCCGTTGACTACAGGAAATACGGTACTGACAAGCCTAATCACTTGGTGTTTGAGCCTTATTGCATCAAGTTGCTTAAACAACGCTGGTATATTCTGGGGCACTTCCACCGTGATGCCACTGAAGAGAAGCCTGAGTCTGACTATTTCGGTGTGTTCTCGTTTGACAGAATTCTGGAGATGGAACTGACTGACATCAAGTTCAAGATAGACCCGGACTTTGACGCCCAGGAATATTTTAATGAGTGTTATGGTGTGCTGGTGGGTGACGGTACTCCTGCAGAGAGAATCGTCATCAGGGCCTACGGCTATGAGCGATATTATATAAGGGACTTGCCCATCCACCACAGCCAGAGGGAGATTGGTCAGGGTGAGAACTTTGCCGACTTTGAGCTGTACATGAGGCCGACGATAGATCTGAGTGCCCACTTTCTGAGTCGCGGCAGTCAAGTGAAGGTTCTCTCGCCACAATGGTTCGCTGAGGAGATCTATAATATGCACTTAGAGGCTGCGCAGATGTACGAACCGCAGGAAAATAAGCCTGAAAGTGAAAATACTTAGGGCTTGTGCCACGAATTGAGACAACATCAGTTTAAATTTGCAGCCGTTGAAAATATAATAAGGTATGTTAGGAGCAATTATAGGTGATATTGTTGGTAGCAGATGGGAGTTTAATCCCACGAATGACTACAACTTTGAACTGTTCTCGGATAAGAACGGGTTCACAGATGATACCATATGTACGGTTGCAGTGGCTGATGCTATTCTTAGAGATAGGGATTTCGGAGAGAGCATTCATGAGTGGTGTAGACGCTATCCACATCCGATGGGTGGCTATGGTGGAAGATTTGCGCAATGGGTTCGAAGTGAGAATCCTAAGCCATACGGAAGCTACGGTAACGGGGCAGCCATGAGAGTAAGTCCTGTGGCATGGGCAAAGCTAAATGCTTTCGGTATGATGCCAATGGCTAAACAAACAGCAGAATGCACTCATAATCATCCAGAAGGGATTAAGGGTGCTCAGACTGTTGCACTGGCCATTCACTACGCCATTGAGATGCGTGTATCAACCAACCAGCCTAGTGCCCAAGATGTCTCAGCTATACTTGACAAATGCGTAAAGTTCTCTAACTATAATTTAAATATTAGAAAAGAGGACGTTATCAACCGATTTGATGAAACCTGTCAAGGTACTGTTCCAGTCGCTTTATGGATTATTGGGCAGAGTACATCATTTGAGGATGCCATCCGGAGGGCAGTGAGTCTTGGTGCTGATGCAGATACCCTTGGTGCCATCGTAGGCAGTATCGCTGAAGCTATTTGGGGTATTCCTGAGCAGATGCAGCTGAATGCCTTGAAGTATTTGCCTAATGATATGAAAAGTGTGGTTCTCAGGTTCTATAACAGGTTTGTTAGAAACAGCATCCTTCACGGATATGGTGACGAGGGAGCTGCAAGAGACCTGATGCTCGAAGAGGAACGGGAAGAAATGGAGAAGCAGACTTCTGATGATGACGAAAAGAAACAGTTTCAGGCTGTTATGCTGTGGAAACTGGGCCTTGGCAATATGAGCAAGCTGTTCAATGGAGAGAATTCTATGCCTGAAAAGAAAAAGGCAGCAAAAGAAACTAGCTGGAAAATTGAACCGATGCCTCGAACCGAAATCAGCAAAATCGAGGCAGGCATCATCGTCACAGAAGAGGACATGGCCATTATCCGAAAAGGTCACATCCCAGAGGTTCAGGAAGATCATTGGTTCATGTATTGTGATGATGAGTATATACGATATTATCGCAGTTGGACTGGAACCTGCGCCTTTGAAGCTCACTTTCATAAGAAAGAGAATCTGTATGTTATTGATGAGATTATCATCAATCATGCACTGGTGGAATTTGGTGTGAATGGCGACGAGGCTGGTGTGGCATTGTTTCTTTATTTGCTAATTGCAGAGGCCGGAGGTGATGCGATGGCGGCTTGGCAAGCCTATCTTGATAAGTGGGATGAGCTGAACAATAAATATGCCAAGAAGGAAGATAAAAGACAAACTCCCACATTGCCACCTGTAGACATATCCAAAGCCACGAAGAAGGAGCCAAAGCAGGAAAGATGGATAGACTGGTACAAAGGCGCAGAGAATCATGTTTGCCAGGGGTGCATATATGCAGATGGTATTCGTGCACCTCATGGATGCGGGCGTTTGGCTATTGCCAGTTTCAAGCAGCGTTATACCACTGGCAAATGCGAGTATCGCAAGATAGACCTTTATATACCATCAGAATTTGAAAAGGAACGTAAGAGAATCGCTCTACAGAAGAAAAAGGATGAAGAAGATTCATGTATTAAAAAGTATTCGGAAAACAAGGAAAGAGAAGAAAAAGCAAAGCAGGACGGTTCGTATGCCAAAGAGTTGATACGGGATTTCATCAAGGAGAAACTGGATGGTGACATCAATAGGTTGGCGACCTTTGACTTCGGAACACTCAGAGAAGATCAGAAATACGGCAACTGTAAAGGATTCGCATATTCGGTAGACAAGTGCAATATCGTCAAAGCCATTATGTCGGTAGTATTTGCTGACGTATGGCCAGAACTGAATCAATACAATATTGAGCGGTACAAGTATCTGTGTGGCGGTATCAACTATACACAATACTTGTTTGGATCAAATATAATGGACAAGTCCTTCATGGGCATGGAAAAATTCAATCCCACTAAAGAACAGCACGAAAGGGCTGTTCGAGTGTACCATCTGACAGAATGTATTGGCAATATGTGGGTGCTACCAGGAGGAATTGACAAAGATAAGGACACCTATCACTACCATGGTTATGCGGATTTATTCCTAAAAGAAATCTATGCAGCCATGACTGGCAATGGGAAAGTTCAACCAGAGCTGAAAGCTGCATTATATAAAGTTAGGAAACTAATGAAGAACTATCAAGGTTCTGACGGGTTCAAACGGTTTGCGCTCGACATGATGCTGAATGACTACATCGACTATTACGGCAAGCCGATAGACCTGTTCATGCACGTTTGGAGCATGATGAAGGAATTGAAGCCCGAAACATATTTCAAAGCCATGGATGAATATTGTGACTTTATGGAACAATTCATTCCGAAACGCGGTCAGATGATTGTAGAGAAATTAATGAAAGTATTATAGACTATGCAGATAGGATTCGTAAACTTCAGCCAAGAAGAATTGGCAAGAAAAAATAAAGTATTGCAGATGGTTCGAGACCAGACCGCAATCGATGAGCTTGGCTTTGGTCGAATACGTGATGCCTTTGCAAATATGATGTTCCCTGGAATGTCAACCCTGCAACGCCGCGCAAAATATTTTGCAGTGATGCCCTCTCTCTACTATCAGGCAACAAAGAAGAGCTACAATAGTGTCCGTGATGTAAGAGCGCAAATCGTAAAATGGGAAATCAGGCTAACAGATATGTTGGTTAATGGTGCTGGCAATGACGAGAACAAGAAAACTGGTATTACCGGACGTTCTATGCTCAATGCAGCAAAGAGCGACCCAAGCAAGTTCGTAAAATATGATCCGACTTACATCTATATGAATGGGCTTAGGACTTTTGACATGATAAAAGGTGATATAGACATATACCATCTAATCTTTGACCGAAGCAAGCAAGTCAACCAGCAAAAGCCGAAATACAAAGCCTCTGAAGAAGGAGAAGTGAGTGATTCTGAGGATAAAAGCGGCTTATTGCAATTTATTGCTCCTTGCGAGGAGGTCTATGATTTTGACAATGGTACAATATTGCCCTTGGAACTAACAAAGAAAGAGGCTGAGTATATAAAGGGCCACATTGTAAACTCATACAAAAGCATGGATTCTATGCTTGCCTATATTCTTCGTAATAATGTAGCTGTTCAACCAGAATATGATTCACTCGGAAGAATCTGGCAAGATATGCCGGAAGATTTCTCTGAGTACATGAAGCAATACAGGATGGGACAGCGCTTTTCTCATCTTGCTTATGTAGTGCAACTGCGGTTCAATCACATCATGGCCATGTTTAATGAACAGAAGGATGAAGCCGATAAGTTACAAGCAAGAATAGAAGAAATACTGGAACAATATCCATCAGACTTTACGAGTCTGGCTATCGAGGACATGCTATTCTTTATTCATAGCAGAGTCACAGAACAGACCGTTATCACCTTTTGTAGGAAATCAGTCAAACTGATAGAAAAAAGGGATTGGGAACAACTTGATGAACTAATTGTAGCAAGAGAGAAGGCTGTTAAGCCAGGGCGTAACAAGCTCAGAAATCCTAAATATAAAGGTGAAGAACGTGGATGGCCTGGTATGCTTTCATTCAGGTGGAACGAGATCGTGTATCAGGTTATCAATGAAATAAGGGAGGCGGAGTAATATGGCAAGAGAATTATTGAAAGACATAATTTACGGAGAGCAGCTCGTTTCCGACGGCTGCAAAGTCGAATTTGCAGTCGGTCTAACTTATTCTCTAAATTTGGAGGCCATGCTGACAGTTCCTCTTGCTTTTGGCGATTTGGGAGAACTGGACAGTAGTATTAAGCAGAGTCCTGCATTTCTTCTAGAAGGCATTCGTAGAAGTAGTGACAAAATAGCACTGTTCTGCAATAAAGGAGGAATACATGTCCCCAGTGATACGAGAACCATATATTCATTGCTTGAAACCAGTATCTTTGAAGTACAGAATGGAAAAGATATTCTCTCCAACTTTCATCCCAAGTTATGGTTGGTGAAAGAAACTGACAGGGAGGGCATAGAATGGCTCAAGCTGTCAGTCATGAGTCGGAACCTTGATTTCTCGACTTGTCTTGATATTTGCTGCTCAATAAGAGGTCGCATATCCAAAAGGCGAAGCATAAAAGGGGCTGAGAAACATAAGCCACTAAAAGATATGCTAATTTGGGTGAGTGATTATGCCACAAAAGCAAAAGCTGAAAAAGTTCGTGAGTTAGCAGAACTGTTAGACTATGTTGACCGTTTTGAGCTCGACACCCCATTCCAAACAGAAGATGCAGAGAGAAACGAAGAAGAAGGATATGGCTTCTTTCCATTTGTGTATGGAAAAGAAGAGTTCGCCTCATATTGGCAATTTCTGAAGACTTACATGCCTGGTGACAGAATTATGGTGGTATCACCATTCATTGATACGTCAACTCTGTCATGGCTTACAGCGAGAATAAAAGATTATAATTACGAAAGTAAGAACTCTATACTTATTACAAGAAAGGAGTATGTAACACAAGAGGTCTTCGACTTGTTTGATCAAGTATGGGTTCCTAATGACACCATGATTGATAATACCACCGCTAATGTGGACTTACATGCAAAGATGTATTTGACCCAGAGAGTGACAGGTCAAGATCTTGGGTACACGCTCTATTTGGGTAGCACTAATGCAACCTTCAATGGTTTTAACAGAAATGCAGAATTCCTTCTACGCCTACATTATAAGAGGACTACCAATGACAGAATTAAAGAACTGTTAGAAGAGATGGTCAGTGAGCACAGATTTATTGTGATGGAAGCACCCAATCCTGAAGCAACAAATACCCGTCCAAAGAATGAGAAGGAACTTGCTTTGAAAAGAGCAATTGGTTGTTTGAAGAAAGCAGAAATCGTAAAAGACGAGACCGAAGGATTGTATGATATAGTCCTTTCTATCGGTGGCAAATTCGAAGAAGGAATCGAGATCCGTCCTCTTCAGCTCAAAGCTTCATGGCAACCAATAGCTAAACAAATTAGATATACTGACATTCCTGCATACCTGCTATCTGAATTCTATGTATTGAGAATACCTGTGGAAGAAGGATTTATGGAAATGGTAGCCAAGGTAAAAACCTCAAATATGCCCAAAGACAGGGATGAAGCAATCTATCAGAGTATCGTCACAAAGAGAGAGGAATTGCTGGATTATGTAGCCTTTATGTTAAGCGATCGGCCATCAGAGTTCTTCTTTGAGCAACAAATTATGGAAAAGAAAAACAAAGGAGCAGACGGTATCTCACAAGCTACCACGATGCCACTATATGAACAGTTACTTCGCACTGCGAGTACCAATCCTGAGCAGATAACAGAAGTACTGAAATTCATCAAGAAGATGAAAAAGGACATCGTGCCAGAGGAATTGAAGAGAATACTGGAGATGTTCCAGAATGTTTCAAAGCAAATTGCAGCATTATGAGTAAAGCTAAGGATTTCCAGCAGGCAACAGCCGAACGTATCATAGAAATTTTTAATAGTGGTCAGAAAAGAGTTCTATTGAGTGATGAAGTCGGGTTGGGCAAAACCATCATGGCAAGAACAGTTGTCGAGATGGCAAAAACACTTCCCGGAATAAAGGATGACGGTGTTTATAGAGTTGTGTATGTTTGCTCTAATCAGAATATCATTCAACAGAATACAAGAAATCTGGGTATTCCCAAAGAAGACATCATGCAAATGCAGGACAGCAGATTGTCGATGCAGCATTTGATTCTTCAGGAAAGGAAAATGCAACAAGAGGCTAAACAAGGAATAGATTTACCACAGCAACTTATACCGCTCACTCCATCCACATCGTTCAGTATTACAAGTGGTGCAGGGAATGGTGCAGAAAGAGCTTTGATATTCGCTATTTTAAAAGGGATGGACGAATTCATTGGCAAAGAAGAACGTCTATCTTGGCTTTTGAAGACCATGTATATGGGCAAAGACAGTTGGATAGGCTTGGTTAATAATTATTGTAGCCGTGTCAATTGTTGTGGAGAAACATACAAAAAGCAAATACGTGACTTACTTCACTCTAACCAGACCTTTATACAAAATGTGAATGTCATTGCTGATTTCGTAAATAGTGATGGTAAAGAAATGCCTTTCTGGATGATTAATAAGCTCAGAATAGCTTTTGCACAAGTTAGTTTGAACCAGTTGGAGCCGGATTTGGTCATCATGGACGAGTTCCAACGTTTCAGCGGATTGCTGAATTCCAGTAGTGATTCCGAGGAATCCATGATAGCACATGAATTCTTTTCGAACGAGCATCCATATATTCTGCTGCTTTCGGCCACTCCCTATAAACCTTTCACGACCTTGGAGGAGCTGAATGAGGAAAACTGCGATGAGCAATATGAGGATTTCTTGAAACTCATGAGATTCCTTTTTAAGGAAGATCGGCCAGAAAACGAGTCTTTCCATACTGTATGGGAGGACTATTCAAATAAGCTGTCACACATTAGCGGTGAAGCGTTTGATGCTCTGGTTATTAGCAAACAAAAGGCAGAGGACAAGATGTATGAGGTTATCTGCCGTACTGAGCGTTATAGCGAAGGTCTAATAAAAACTATGCCACTGGAGAAGATGGCAATAACAGGTGATGATATTCTTGCCTATTGCCAAATGCAAAAGTTGCTTCAGAAGGCAAAAAAACAACTTGATCGAAAGAGGAATGCCGGTCACAATCTTGGCATTAACCCAAACTATAACATTCCGATAGAGTATGTCAAGTCAGCTCCGTATCTGCTTTCATTTATGCAGAAATATCAAGAGGGAAAAACTGTCGAAGCTGCATTTAAGGATAGAGATATACCAATTGTTAAGAATTCAAGAGTCCAAAGGTTACTATTGAAAGGTGGTCAAGTCTATTCTTATAAGGAGATTGAACCTGCCAATGCAAAACTCAAAGCCCTTGAAGATATACTTTTCAAAAACAATGCAGAACAATTGTTATGGGTTCCTGCTTCACATCCATATTACACCATACCAAAAGATAATATATTCGCCAAGAATAAGGATTTCTCTAAAGTCTTGGTATTTTCGGCATGGGAAATGGTGCCTCGTATGTTAGCTGTTATGCTGTCATACGAATCTGAGAGAAAGAATGTTTTGGGAGCTTACAAGAACGAAGGTATTACCTATATTACGAAGAAAAAGGTAGGAATGGAGCGCATGAAAGACGAAGGCGGTGACTTATTAGAATACCCTTCATCATATCTTGCCAACTGTTATAACTATAAACTTCATTATGGGGAAATGATAGAAAATCTTATTTATGAACTTCAAAAGAAAATCCAGTCAGACATAGACAATCTGGAACTGTCAACACTAAATACAACAAGTGCCGAGCTCCTTTTGATGCTTATCCAAAGACTTGAAGGAAAAGACATAGAACTTCGAGGAATACCCCAAAGAGCAGCAAGGACATTAGCATATATGGCTGTTGCTTCACCAGCAGTATGTATGTTGCGTATCCTTAACAACTCGACGAAACCAGATGGAGCTGACATCAATTATGATACTACGAATGCAAAAGATGTAGCTGAAAGTATTGTTGCTCTATTCAATCGTCGTGAGAACTCTGCCGCAGTGGAGCTATCAACGCCAAAGAACTTAAAATATTACGAGCAAGTGCTTTATTACTGCGTAATGGGTAATCTTCAGGCTGTTCTTGATGAGTATTGTCACATGATAGATGAGGGGAAGCATGCGGATCTTTTAGTTGACAAATTGAATGCTACTTTCATCTCAGCAACTCCCTATAGAATTCATACTACAGATTCTTATTGTAAAGAGGGAGGCAAACCAATGCCAATGCGCAGAAGTTTTGCATTTGACTATGCTAAAGTTGTTCAGGATAAAAACCTTAAGCACAATGGTACTCTCCAACAGGCCTTCAATTCACCATTCCGTCCATTTGTTCTGGCAACAACAAGTGTGGGACAAGAAGGTCTTGATTTCCATTGGTACACAAGAAAGATTGTGCATTGGAACCTTCCGAGCAATCCTGTAGATATGGAACAGCGTGAGGGACGAATTAACAGATACAAGTGCCTGGCCATTCGAAGGAACATTGCCAAGTTCTTTGGGAACTATTCTTTAAAAGATGAGAAAAAGGATGTATGGGAGAATATGTTCGATGAAGCGGATAAACAATGGAGGAAAGAGTCCTCAATAGATTATTCTGAAATGGTGCCGTATTGGTGTTTGCCAAAAGAAATCATTAGGAATGAGGCTGACAAGCTTGAATATATCGAGCGACTCGTTCCGCTTTATCCTATGAGTATAGATGAAGTGAGATACAAACGTCTAATAGATGTTTTGTCTCTATACAGACTCACTATGGGGCAGCCAAGACAGGAAGAGTTACTCCAACTTCTTGAAGGAAAGGTTACCAAAGAGCAAATGCAACAGTTGCTTTTTGACCTTAGCCCATATAATAGGAATAGAAAAATAGTTAATAAATAGTTTTTTCTGGGCTGTCTCACGATTTGACACAACATACGCTTATATTTGCACCAACATTATTAAAATGAGTCAATTTAAATGAGTATTTATGCCACGATTTGAAGTAAGATGTCATGAATGGGGTGATGATAGCGACTACCATTGGGAGTATTGTAATACTTTGGAAGCCGCTCTGAAAGTCATGAAGGATTTCTATCAGAAAGATCCTGGCAACATCTATGAACGCTTATATGTGATTGAGGAAAAAGATGACGGGACAAAAAGTGTCCCGGAATATAATCGTAATACATTTGAGCCTCTATAAACAATGAAGATAGACAAAGAATATCCAGCTACGCATTCAATGGACACTGCATGGTTCGCATGTGACCTTGACGGGAATGTAGCCATTTTCCAATTCGAGGAAGATGGTCCTGGGCCAATCCCATTTACCGACCTGCATACTGACTCTCTCATACCAATGCTCGGTAAAGAAAAGAATGGTATTGCGATAATGCCTTTTACCAAGGAACAGATTGATGAGCTGAAAAGAGGTCTGAAGCTTGTTCATACAAAAGAAGAAATATGGCATCAATGCAATATACTGATTAATCCCAAAGCAATAGATGACTTTATAAAGGCTGGTGCAGAGTTTGATTTGTGCTATTCTGCTGAAGAAGGATTCTATCATCTTGAATACTGGCATTTAGATGAATACTCCATTCTTGACGAATTTATTGGAAGAGGGGATGTGTTGGGAGCACAAGAATGTGACATTGAAATATACTTTGAGGACTGCAGAAATGACTGTTCAGAGCATCGACTTGCTCATTTCCCGTTCTATGTCTATGAACAAGGTGCAATAAACTTCCCTCCAGGTAGAGTTGTCGCCCCTAAATTCCCAATGAAGGTAGAACAGATGCCGGAGAAGGCAAAAAAGTATATGCTAAAACTGCCAGTCCGATTTGCAGAAAAGGATTATGTGGAGCCTGCAGAGTTTATCGATTCACAATGCTGGATATTTAACAACCACACAAAAGAAGTTGATGGAATAACATACATGCAAGTTGCCCTGACTGATGGTGGCTATGGCTACGTCAAAGTTGTGCCTCATAGCTTTGACCTTCAGCTGACTGACGAGTGGAAATCAGCACCACGAGTAATAGACAAAGGGGAAGAATATATTGAGAACAATCGTTATTAGCATATGAAGATAGATAAAGAATATCCAGCTACCCATTCAATGTCAACGGCGTGGTATGTAGCAGACGAAGACGGTAATGTAGGCATAATTGACTACAATGAAAATGGACCGGTACCCTGGGGGATAGAGCAAACATGTATTGAGAATTTAGTGTTTGGACATGAAGAGGGAGATTCGCCTTCCTCATATTTGCCCATAGATCTCAATGAGAAACAAATCTGTGAGTTAATCGAGAATCCTCGTTCTCCTATTGATGAGAAAGAATGGTATTTTGACACCATTGTTCAAATAGATTTGGCACAGGAGAAGGACTTTATTGCTCTTACTAAAAATCCAGATGCAAGGCTGAGACAATGTCTTTCAAAGAAATATGGACTGTACATAATAGACTGTTATAAGAGTTTTGTCGGAAAGCGCGATTATACTTATAGTAGACCACTCAAAAACTCATCTCTTCGAAAGATGATAGATGCCAAAATGATTATAAAAGTATATAGCCAGAAGGATTTTTATATCTCTGATAAATGGGAGAATGATCACCCTGTGTATGAACACGACTTTGATAAAGCACCATTCTATATTTATGCGCAACCATATTGGAACAAATTACTTGCGGAAAGAATAAATATCCCTGAGAATCCAGTAAAGATTGACCAACTTCCTGTAGCTCTTAGAAAGCGTGTACATCGTGTTCCATTTAAGTTCAACATATGTGAACATTTTCAAATAGCAGAATATGCGACTTGCTCATGTACGCACAATGATAATGATACTATAGTAGATGGTTGTCGTTACTCACTGCTACCAAAAACAAGCGGCGGTGAAGCATATTTCTTGGTAGATTTGCATGAAATTGACTTCTTCCCTTATTGCTCAGAGAAGAAAAAGTATCATTGCGAATATTGTACCAATAATTGTACACAATGTTATGAACATGTATTTACAGATCGACCAACAGTAATGATTATTGTCAGTCCATACAGTAAATTTGATTATGGAGATATGGAAACATCTGATATAATAATCAAGAATAGTATCATGCTACCTTTCCTTCCTATGATACCTCGTCCTTTAGGTATATGGCCGCTAATAGAGGATGCAAAAAAGGTTATAAAAACGAATGAATTGGAAACTCTATATCTTAGCAATTCTCATTATATTGAAGATATGCTTCGTCGATATAATCCGCAAGTAGTGATTGCTGACGCCAAAGCCCTAAAAGCACTGGAAAAGAAGTATTCACTGAAGAATAATGCTATTGATGTTTGTGGAATAAAGTATCCTTTCTTCAGAAAAGCTAATATAAAGTCAAATCGTACAGAAATAGAACGATTGGCATCACTCCCATATCAAGGTAAAGAGTTCCCTCGCATGATATCCATCGAAGAAATGCAAGAGATAACTAAGAAGAATAATGATTGAGCTACTCTCTATAGACCTATCCAACTATTGCTCCAAGCAATGTTCGTTCTGCTATAACCATAGCAGACGTGAGGGTAATACTGTTTGGAAGCCATCAGAGGTGATTGACTTCGCTTCTGATTGCATCAAGCATGGAGTGAAGGCTGTATCGTTAGGAGGTGGTGAACCATTCGAATATGACGGGGTGTTTGAAGTGATTGATGCACTCTATACACAATGCTATTTGTCCGTAACATCCAATGGATTGCCATTGGAGAATGCCAAGACATGGGAGTTACTGAGCCTGCATAAGCCAGACAAGATTCACCTTACTATTCATCAACCAGATAATGATGAAGAGGTATCGAGAGTGGAAAAACGATTGATAGAGATTGGTTCTATTGGAATTAAGCCCGGGCTGAACTTGTTGGTTGGAGCTGACAAAGTTGAACATGCCAAGGATGTGTATGCTCGATTAAGTAAGTTTCTAAAGAACGACCAGATTATACTGGTTCCACAGCGTTTTTCGAATACGCCGACTCCTAAACAGTTGGCATCGGTGGCAGATGGGAAGCCTTTTCAAAGTCCTTCCTGTCTGTTGAAATGTCAGCGCCCAACGAATTTCTGTTCTGTGTCATGGGACAAGAAAGCTAACTCATGCAGCTTCGCATCAGGAAAAGAATCGTTGGGAACTCTTGATTTCAAAGGACTAGAGCAAGCACTTGGACGTGTAAAATGGAAGAGTTGTATTTAAAAAGGAAGCAGATATGACACCCATAGCAATTATAGACAATTTCGTTAAAGAGCGACTAGGAGGTGACATTGACAAGATGGCTACATTCGAGTTGGGTCGTCTGAAAGGAGATGATGTATATGGTTGTCCCGGACGTAGAGATGACTCTGACGATACGGAATTGATGAGAGCCGTTTATTGTGTAGTGTTTGCCGATGCATGGAAGAATCTTTCGATGGATAATTTGGGCGATGGAAAGTTAAGAGGTGATACAATTAATAGTTTCAATACACTATTATCTCCAATATGGAAACCTGACTTTATCACCAAATGGAATCCTGATAAAGAATTGAAAGATAAAAGGCAGAACTATCTGAAAATCTGCTATACAATGGGCAATATGACAGTTCTACCAGATAGAAGGATAAATGACTGGAGTATCAACAAACATCGAGGTTGTCATGACGAGTGGCATGATTATGAAGATCGTTTCTTGTCTGCTCTTTATAAGGTTTTGACTATACAAGCAGATCGAGACCTGGATTTGGAAGAACTCGTCAAACTCAATGATGAAGACTTTCAACCGTTTTATGGTGAGGAAGGTTGGCATAGGTTCATTGACCTGAATATGCTGGAATACTATGTGGATGATGATTATAAACCCATAATAAAGTCAAGGGGTTATACTTACTGGCGTGGTGGTTATACAAATCGTGACCGCTTTTTTGAAGAATGCCATCGCTATATTGATGACAGTATTCGAATTATCAATAGCAGGGCGCAACGAATGATTGAAATAATAAAAGAGCATTTATGAAACAAAGTGTAATTATCCTCCTGTTGATACTGCTAATGGTGGCTTGTACGAGCAGGAATGGTTTAAATGATGCAAATACTCGTGATTCAGATAGTCTGATTGTCACTGATTCTATGCGCCCAGATTCACTTCATCATCCTTCGCCAGATGAATTTACGGATCGTCATATGCCACCGCCACCACCACCTGATGGTAAGCATTTAGATGGACCGCCACCTCCACCACCTCACGGGAAAGGACGTCCTCCACATAAGCCTGACAATATGCGTGGCTTCGACCCTGCATCAGAAGATGACATGGAGGACAATGGTATGAGTCGCTACATGGAGAATAACGATGAAGAGGGTTGGGATTAAATCACAAAGAAGATATGACTCGACAACATATAGTATTTCTGACAGGTGCGGGCGTTAGTGCCGAAAGCGGATTAAGTACATTTCGTGGTAAGGATGGCATGTGGACTAACGAGGAGTGGGTTCACCTGGCCAGTACGGATGCCCTCTATAATGAGACGCAGAAGTGCCTTGACTTCTATAATTGGAGGCGGAAAAAGCTGGCCGAGGCGGAGCCGAACGATGCCCACCGCATGATAGCAGAGCTGGAGAAAGAGCATGAGGTGACGGTTATCACGCAGAATGTGGATAACCTGCATGAACGGGCTGGCTCGACACGGGTCATACATCTGCATGGGGAACTGAGCAAGGTCTGCTCGATGGATAACCGCA
>Ga0310695_10001136_pt1 | contig 64522 bp, 58 predicted proteins | sample RumenRJG_04DNA_FD_203882 | JGI IMG/M metagenome (GOLD analysis project Ga0310695, IMG submission 203882) | Bovine rumen microbial communities from Lethbridge, Alberta, Canada - RJG_04 (v2) (version 2) | ecosystem: Host-associated > Mammals > Digestive system > Stomach > Rumen | place: Canada... | reverse complement strand
AAGCGTTACGTGGATGTAGAGCCTGTTGTCCTGTCCGACCTCATGACCGACCTGGCGAATCGCCTCGATGAACGGCTGGCTTTCGATATCGCCTATTGTGCCGCCGATTTCGGTAATTACAACGTCGGCGTCGGTCTTTTTGCCGACGGAATAAATGAAGCGCTTAATCTCGTCGGTGATGTGCGGAATAACCTGAACCGTTTTTCCGAGGTATTCTCCGCGGCGTTCCTTTGCGAGAACGTTTGAATAAACCTTGCCGGTGGTTAGGTTTGAGTATTTGTTCAAGTCCTCGTCGATAAACCGCTCGTAGTGCCCGAGGTCAAGGTCGGTTTCGGCTCCGTCCTCGGTAACGTAAACCTCGCCGTGCTGGTACGGGCTCATTGTGCCCGGATCGACGTTGATGTACGGGTCGAGCTTTTGGGCGGCAACCTTCAGTCCCCTCGCCTTTAACAGTCTGCCGAGCGAGGCGGCGGTTATTCCCTTGCCGAGCCCCGAGACAACTCCGCCTGTTACAAAAATATACTTTGTCATTTTGTCTCCTTATAAATTCGTATAGCCCATCAGACTGAGGTCAACTTCTCTTGCGCAGTCGCGGCCGTCGCGTATTGCGCGTACTACAAGCGACTGACCGCTGCGGCAATCGCCTGCGGCGTAGACGTTTTCGGCGCTTGTGAGGTGAGAGTCATTCTTGCAGGCAATATTTGTTCTGCCGTCAACATTTGTGCCGAACGCCTTTGTAACATAGCTCTCGCTGCCGAGGAAGCCTGCCGCGATAAGCACAAGCTCTGCCTTTACCTCGTACTCTGAGCCCTTAACTTCCTTCATATTCATCCGTCCGGTCTTTTTGTCCTTTTCAAAGCTCAGCTTTACAAGCACAGCGCCCTTTAGCTTACCTTCTTTGTCCTTGATGAACTCCTTGACGGTTGTCTGATACACCCTCGGGTCGCTGCCGAATACCTCGGCGGCTTCCTCCTGACCGTAGTCGGTCTTGCAAACCCTCGGCCACTGCGGCCATGGGTTATTTTCGGCTCTGGTATCGGGCATCTTGGGCATCATCTCAAGCTGCAAAATGCTCTTTGCACCGTGGCGGACGCAGGTTCCCACGCAGTCGTTGCCTGTGTCGCCGCCGCCGATTACAATTACATTTTTACCCTTTGCCGAAATAAATGTACCGTCCTTTAAGCCGTTGTCGAGCAGAGCCTTTGTGGTGGATTTGAGAAAATCCACCGCAAAGTAAATTCCGTCCGCTTCACGTCCTTTTGCGTTTATATCGCGCGGATTTGACGCTCCGCAGCAGAGGATTATTCTGTCGAACTGTTCTTTTAGTTCTTTTACAGAAATATCCTTGCCGACGTTGACGTTTGTTTTGAACTCAACGCCTTCTTCCTTCATAATGTTTATTCTGCGCTCGATTATCTGCTTTTCGAGCTTCATATTCGGAATTCCGTACATCAGCAGTCCGCCGACACGGTCGCTGCGCTCGAACACAGTTACGTTGTGGCCGCGGCGGTTTAGCTGGTCTGCCGCGGCAAGTCCCGAAGGGCCTGAGCCGATTACGGCAATTTTTTTGCCTGTTCTCACCTTGGGCGGATTCGGCTTTGCAAAGCCCTCGGCGTATGCGGTTTCGACAATCATATACTCGTTATTTCTGACCGTAACCGCGTCGCCGTTCGCGCCGCAGGTGCAGGCTTTTTCGCACAGTGCAGGGCATACGCGAGAGGTAAACTCGGGGAAATTATTTGTAAGTCTGAGCCGCTGATACGCCTGCTCAAATGAACCGCGGAAAAGCAAATCGTTCCACTCGGGAATCAGGTTATTGAGCGGACAGCCGCTAATCATTCCGCCGATGTTAAGCCCCGACTGGCAAAACGGCACTCCGCACTCCATACACCTTGCGCCCTGCTTTTTCTGCTCATCAAGGCTCAGCGGTTCGTGAAACTCGTTGTAATTATTTATTCTCTCTTTAACGGAGAAGGCACGGGCTTCCTCGCGCTCATATTCCATAAATCCTGTAGGCTTTCCCATTAGTGCTCCTCCTTTATGATAGTGTAAAACGCTTCGATTCCGGCTTGCTCGGCGTTCATACCGCGAGCCTCGTTCTCGGCAATTTCCTGAATAATACGCTTGTAATCATACGGAATAATCTTTTTGAAAAGCGGCAGATATTCGCTGAAATTATCAAGTATTCTCTTGCCCTTCTGCGAGCCGGTCGCCTTTACGTGCTCTGCAATCAGCGCCTTTACCTTTTCAACATCGACCTCGTCGCTGAGCTCCGTACACTCGACAAGCTCCTTGTTAAGTCTGCGGTAGAGGTGGTGGTGTTCGTCAAAAACATAGGCTACGCCGCCTGACATTCCTGCGGCGAAGTTCTTGCCTGTTCTTCCCAATACGAGCACACAGCCGCCTGTCATATACTCACAGCCGTGGTCGCCTACTCCCTCGACAACAGCCGTTGCGCCTGAGTTGCGGACGCAGAAGCGCTCGCCTGCAACGCCGTTGATGTACGCATTACCGCTTGTTGCTCCGTAAAGCGCTACGTTGCCGATGATTATATTTTCCTCCGCGCTGAATTTTGAATTTTCAGGCGGATATACGACGAGCTTACCGCCCGAAAGGCCTTTACCGAAGTAGTCGTTGCTGTCGCCCGAAAGCTCAAGCGTTAAGCCCTTTGGAATGAACGCGCCGAAGCTCTGACCGCCTGAGCCGCTGCACTTTACGGTGTAGGTGTCGTCTTTCAGAGCAGAGCCAAAGCGCTTTGTGAGCTCTGAGCCAAAGGCTGTTCCGAGCGAACGGTCGGTGTTCTTTATCTGAATTTCAAGCTGCTGTTTTACAGGCTTTGTAAGGTCAAATTCCTTTTCCAAAACGCTCTCGTCAAGAGTTTCGGCAAGCTTGAAGTCGTAAAGGCTTTTTGTTTTATACTCTATTTTTTCACTGCAATTCGAGCTGAAAATTGCCGATAAGTCGAGCTTGCTTTCGCTGTCGGTTAGGTTAGTCTTTTGCTTTAACAAATCGGTTCTTCCAACGAGCTCGTCGAGAGTTCGCACGCCGAGCCTTGACATATATTCCCTGAGCTCCTGAGCGATAAAGCGCATAAAGTTCACTACATATTCGGGCTTGCCTGCAAAGCGCTTTCTCAGCTCGGGATTTTGAGTTGCCACGCCAAACGGGCAGGTGTCGAGGTTGCACACACGCATCATGGCGCAGCCCATTGTTACGAGCGGAGCGGTTGCGAAGCCAAACTCCTCCGCACCGAGAATTGCGGCGATTGCGACGTCACGTCCTGTCATTAGCTTGCCGTCGGTTTCGATTACAACTTTATTTCTTAGGTTGTTCATAATCAGGGTTTGATGAGCCTCGGCAAGTCCGAGCTCCCACGGCAGACCCGCATTATAAATTGAGCTCCTCGGAGCCGCGCCTGTTCCGCCGTCATAGCCCGAAATTAATATTACCCCTGCGCCTGCCTTGGCAACGCCTGCGGCTACCGTTCCCACTCCGCATTCCGACACGAGCTTAACAGAAATACGCGCGTTTTTGTTGGCGTTTTTGAGGTCGTAAATTAGCTGTGCCAAGTCCTCAATCGAGTAAATATCGTGGTGCGGTGGCGGTGAAATAAGCGACACGCCGGGTGTGGAGTGCCTTGTCTTTGCAATCCACGGATATACCTTGCTGCCGGGCAGATGACCGCCCTCGCCGGGCTTTGCTCCCTGCGCCATTTTAATCTGGATTTCATCGGCTGAGTTGAGGTATTCGCTCGTAACACCGAAACGTCCCGAGGCTACCTGCTTAATCGCGGAACAGCGGTTTTCCTTTGTTCCCTTTGTGGCAAGGCGTTCGGGGCTTTCGCCGCCCTCGCCTGAGTTTGACTTACCATGGAGCATATTCATTGCGAGTGCCAAGGTCTCGTGCGCTTCCTGAGAGATTGAGCCGTAGCTCATCGCGCCTGTCTTAAAGCGCTTTACAATCTCGTCAACGCTTTCAACCTCGTCAATCGGCACGGGATTTTCTGCAAAGTTGAAGTCGAGCAGACCGCGAAGGCTTACCGCGCTCATCTCATCATTCAAAAGCTTTGTATACTGCTTGAATAAATCGTAGCTTCCTGTTCGCGTTGCCGCCTGCAGAGCGTGAATTGTCTGCGGATTGTAAAGGTGCTCCTCCTTGCCGCTGCGGTATTTATGAGTTCCGTTTGAGGGAAGCTCAGCACTTGTTTCCAAGTCGAGCGGATCGAAGGCGGCGGTGTGGAGCTTTTCGACATTATCCTCGATATCCTTTATCGTAATGCCGCCTACCCTGCTGACCGTGCCTGTGAAGTATTTGTCGATGACCTCGCCGCTCAGTCCGATTGCCTCGAATATCTGCGAGCCCATATAGGACTGGATTGTGGAAATTCCCATTTTTGAGGCGATTTTGACAATGCCGTGGATAACCGCGTTGTTGTAGTCGTCAACAGCCGCGTAGTAGTCCTTGTCGAGCAAATCGTCGTGGATAAGCTCGTGGATTGTCTCCTGCGCGAGATACGGATTTACAGCCGTCGCGCCGTAGCCGAGAAGGGTTGCAAAGTGATGAACCTCGCGCGGCTCGCCGCTTTCGAGTACAATTGAAAGCGATGTTCTGCGCTTGGTAACGACAAGGTGCTGATGAAGCGCCGAAACCGCCAAAAGTGACGGAATAGCGAGGTGGTTTTCGTCAACTCCCCTGTCGGATAGAATCAGGATATTCGCTCCCTCACGGTACGCCTTGTCGGCGTTTAAGAACATCTTTTCAACCGCTTTTTTGAGCGAGGTGTTTTTATAGTACAGTATCGGGATAACCGCGGATTTGAAGCCGCGTTCCCTGATATTTTTTAATTTTAAGATGTCTGTCGATGACAAAATCGGATTGTGAACCTTCAAAACCTTGCAGTTTTCGGGCTTTTCTTCAAGGATATTTCCCGATTCACCGAGGTATACTGTGGTCGAGGTTACGACCTCCTCTCTGAGCGCGTCAATCGGCGGATTTGTTACCTGGGCAAAAAGCTGTTTGAAGTAGTTAAACAGCGGTTGATTTACCTTTGAAAGCGGCGGAATCGGGCTGTCTGTACCCATTGATGCAATCTGCTCAGAGCCGTCGCGTGCCATCGGCAAAATTGAGGTCATAATGTCCTCGTATGTATAGCCGAACGCCTTTTGAAGCTTTTTACGCTCCGCGCGGCGGTGCTCGTCAACCTTTAAATTCGGGATTTTCAAGTCCTTAAGCCTTAAAAGATTGCTGTCAAGCCACTCGCCGTAGGGCTGCTTTGAAGCGTAGCGTTCCTTAATCTCGTCGTCGCTGATAAGTTCGCCCTTGACGGTATCGACAAGGAGCATTTTTCCCGGGCGGAGTCTGTCCTTTGCGACTACCTTTTCCGCAGGAATTTCGAGCGCTCCTACCTCTGAGGAAAGGATTAAATTTTCATCATCCGTGATGTAATATCTTGAAGGGCGCAAGCCGTTGCGGTCGAGCACCGCGCCCATAATATCACCGTCCGAGAAAAGTATTGAGGCAGGGCCGTCCCACGGCTCCATCATTGTCGCGTAATACTGGTAAAAATCCTTCTTTTTGCGCGAGATCGTATTGTTTCTGTCCCACGGCTCGGGAATTGTTATCATCACCGCGAGGGGTAAATCCATACCGCTCATCACGAGGAATTCGAGCGTGTTGTCGAGCATTGCGGAGTCGGAGCCCTCGGCGTTGACCACGGGAATTACCTTGTCCAAATCGCCCTTTAGGTGCTCAGAACGCATATTTTCCTCACGCGCGAGCATTTTGTCGGCGTTGCCGCGGATTGTGTTGATCTCACCGTTGTGGACTATCATTCTGTTGGGATGTGCCCTCTCCCAGCTCGGATTTGTATTGGTTGAAAATCGCGAGTGAACAAGCGCGATTGCGCTCTCAAAATCCTTATCCTGCAAATCGGGAAAGAAATTTCGTAGGTCGCCTACAAGGAACATTCCCTTGTATACTATTGTACGCGAGGAAAGCGAAACAACGTAGGTATCCTCGCTGCTCTGTTCAAAAATTCTGCGTGCGACGTAGAGCCTGCGGTCAAAGTCAAGCCCTTTTCTCACGCCCTCGGGACGTTCGATAAAGCACTGCTGAATATTAGGCATACAGTCAACGGCACGCTGACCGATTGCGTTTGTGTTATGGGGAACCTCACGCCAGCCGAGGATATTGAGCCCTTCCTTGGCGGCGATAATTTCAAACATCTTTTTTGCCTGATTGCGCCTGAGCTCGTTTTGCGGAAAGAAAAACATACCCACAGCGTAATCGCGCTCGTTTTTCAGCTTAATGCCGAGTTTTTCTGCCGCCTTCTTAAAAAAGGTGTGGCTGATTTGGAGCAGAATTCCTACTCCGTCTCCTGTTTTGCCCTCGGCATCCTTGCCTGCGCGGTGTTCAAGAGTTTCTACAATTGTAAGGGCGTTCTCGACTGTACCGTGCGATTTTTTACCCTTGATGTTTACTACCGCTCCGATACCGCAGTTGTCGTGCTCAAAGCGCGGAGAATACAGCGCCGGTTTGAGCTGAGTGTTCTTTTGCTGAAACATATGACTTCTTCCTCTCTGCAATTTTTACTTGTTTATTATAATACCGTATTTTTTGAATTGTCAATACCATTTTGCAAGTTTTTAAATATTTTATTTCATTTTATGATGTATATTTCCGCTATTTGTTCATTATTTGAAATATTTTTGCAAGTTTTTTTAAAAATATTTCATTTTTCTCTTGACAAAATGAATTAATCGGAGTATACTTGCATCAATGACACAGCAAGGGCGCTGACGGAACATTACCGTTAGTGCCCTCTTTTTTATGTCAAATGTATATTGGGGGTAATCTTATGACAAACGTACCGCAGATTTTCGGCAGTATGGTTTTTAACGACAAAGTTATGCAGGAAAGACTGCCTAAGACCACCTATAAGGCGCTGAAAAAGACCGTTGAAAACGGCGAACAGCTCGACATCAGCGTTGCAAACGTTGTGGCGAACGCCATGAAGGACTGGGCGGTTGAGCTTGGATGTACACATTACACTCATTGGTTCCAGCCGATGACGGGCGTTACAGCCGAAAAGCACGACAGCTTTATTCAGCCGGGCGGCGACGGCGTTATTATGGAATTTTCGGGCAAGGAGCTTATTAAGGGCGAGCCCGACGCGTCGAGTTTCCCGAGCGGCGGAATCCGCGCGACCTTTGAAGCGAGAGGATATACGACATGGGATCCTACTTCTCCGGCGTTTGTGAGGGACTCAACCCTTTATATTCCGACGGCGTTTTGCTCATACACGGGCGAGGTGCTCGATAAGAAAACTCCGCTGCTCCGCTCAATGGAAAAGCTCAGTCAAGAGGCTGTTAAGGTGTTAAAGCTTTTGGGCAAGGACGTTAAGCGCGTTACCACGACCGTCGGCCCTGAGCAGGAGTACTTTTTAATTGATAAAGAGATGTACGACAAACGCCCTGACCTAATTTACACAGGCAGAACGCTTTTCGGTGCGATGGCGCCTAAAGGTCAGGAGCTTGAGGATCATTACTTCGGCTCAATCAAGACAAGGGTTGCCGCGTATATGCGAGATTTGGACGAGGAGCTTTGGAAGCTCGGCGTACTGGCTAAAACAAAGCACAACGAGGTTGCGCCGTCGCAGCACGAGCTTGCGCCGATTTTCTCGACCTCGAACATCGCGACAGACCACAACGAGCTTACAATGGAGCTTATGAAGAAGGTTGCCGAACGTCACGGACTTGTATGTTTGCTTCACGAAAAGCCCTTTAAGGGCGTTAACGGCTCGGGCAAGCACAACAACTGGTCAATATCAACCGACACAGGCGAAAACCTGCTCGACCCGGGCAAAACTCCCGAGGATAATATTCAGTTCCAGCTGTTCCTTGCCGCAATCATCAAGGCGGTTGACGAGTACCAGGATTTGCTGAGGATTACTGTCGCTTCCGCAGGAAACGACCACCGTTTGGGCGCGAACGAAGCTCCGCCTGCGATTATCTCGATGTACCTCGGTGACGATTTGGGCGCTTTGGTTGAGAGCATTATAAACGGCACGGAGTACCGCAGCCACGCCAAGCTTAAAATGGAAACCGGCGTTGACGCTCTGCCGACCTTCCGCAAGGATAATTCGGACAGAAACCGCACCTCGCCGTTTGCGTTTACCGGCAATAAGTTTGAGTTCAGGGCGCTCGGTTCTTCGCTGAATATCGCCTGCCCCAACTATATGCTCAACACTATGGTAGCCGAGGAGCTCAGCGGTTTTTATGAAAAGCTGAGCGGCGAAACCGATATTTATACAGCGGTTAAGGCGCTTGTTAAGGAAACACTTACCGCCCATCAGCGTATTATATTTAACGGCGACAACTACACCGACGAGTGGGTTGAAGAAGCCGCAAGGCGCGGACTGTGCAACTACAAGTCGCTTCCCGACGCGATGGAGCACTATATTGATAAGAAAAACATTGATTTGTTTGTAAAGCACGGAATTGTATCGGAGCAGGAGATTCACGCGAGGTATGAGATTGAGCTTGAACACTACTCAAAGCAGCTCAACATTGAGGCGCTGTCAATGCTCGAAATGGCTAAAAGGGACATCACGCCTGCGGTTATTACTTTTATTAACGAGCTGGCTCAGACCGTTTCTTTCAAAAAGCAAGCGTCGCCGTTTATGTCCTGTTACGCCGAGGAAAGCTTGTTAAAGAGCCTTTCCGAGGAGCTTGAAGCTTTTGTTAAAAAGACTGACGAGCTCGAAGCGGCGGTTAAAAACGCGGCTGATTACAGCGGAGAAAACCTTGAACACGCCAAGTATTTCAGGAACACCGTCTTTGCGCTTATGGAAGAGCTCAGAGCTGTGGGAGATGAAATGGAGACGGAAATGCCCTCAAAGTATTGGCCTTATCCGTCTTACGGCGAAATCCTTTTCGGAGTATAATTTATTTGTCATTTATGTTATATGTTAGTTAAAATCAAATTATCGGAGGTAGATTAATTATGTGTGGTATTGTTGGATATGTAGGTCCGCGCGACTGTACTGAGGTGCTTGTTTCGGCGCTGAAAAAGCTTGAATACAGGGGCTATGATTCCGCAGGAATCGCAGTATTTGAGAACGGCAAAATTGAAGTTGCCAAAACTAAGGGCAGGCTCTCAGACCTTGAAACTAAAATGGAAAAGGAAGGCAAGCCGAACGGTCACGCCGGAATCGGTCACACACGCTGGGCAACTCACGGCGAGCCGTCAGACGTGAACTCTCATCCCCATTCGGGCAGGCGCGTTACTATTGTACATAACGGCATTATCGAAAATTATAAAGAGCTTAAACAGTTTTTGATTGACAACGAGCGGACTGACTTTTTGTCGGACACCGACACCGAGGTTGTCGCTCAGCTGCTCGACTTTTACTACGACGGCAACCCTGTCCGCTGTATCCGCAAGGTGCTGCATGAAATCAGAGGCTCGTATGCTCTGGGAATTGTGTTTGCAGACCGTCCCGAGACGGTATATGCTGTCAGGTGCGAAAGTCCGCTGATTGTCGGTCAGGGCACGGGCGAAGTATTTGTCGCCTCGGACGTTCCCGCGATTATCAAGTATACAAAGGATTACTACCTTTTGGAGTACGGTGAGATTGCGGTGCTCAAAAACGGCTCGGTTCACTTTTGCAGTTTGCACGGCAGAATGATAGACAAGGAGCTTCACACCGCCGACTGGGACGAGGACAGCGCCGAAAAATGCGGTTATCCGCACTTTATGATTAAGGAGATTAATGAGCAGCCGACGGCGGTTAAGACAACAATTACCCCGCGGATTGAAAACGGCTTGCCGAACCTTGAGGAGTGCGGAATTACGCCCGAAATTTTACGGAGCTTTAACAATATATTTATCGTTGCCTGCGGTACGGCTATGCACGCAGGAATGGTCGGTAAGTATGTGATTGAAAAAATCGCGAGGGTGTCGGTTACGGTTGACATCGCTTCCGAGTTCAGATACCGCGATCCGCTTATCGGTGAAAACGATTTGGTTATTATCATCAGCCAGTCGGGCGAAACAGCCGACTCAAAGGCAGTGCTGAACCTTGTTAAGGGTACAGGCGCAAAGTCGCTGGCTATTGTAAACGTTAAGGGCAGTTCAATCGCGCGTGAGGCGGATATGGTTATCTACACCCACGCAGGCCCTGAGATTGCCGTGGCTTCGACAAAGGCGTATATGGTTCAGCTTTCGGTGATGTATTTGCTGGCGTTTGAAATGGCGTTTGCCAAGGGCAAAATCAGCGAGGAACAATGCCGTCAGCTTACCTCGGAGCTTGTATCAATGCCTGCGAAGATTGAGAAGACAATCGGCAAGGTGCTCGACACCTGCCAGTATGTTTCCACCAAGCTGATTACCGCGGACAGCCTGCTGTATATCGGCAGAGGACTTGACTATGCGCTGTCGATGGAAGGCTCGCTGAAGCTGAAGGAAATTTCGTATATTCATTCCGAGAGCTACGCGGCAGGTGAGCTTAAGCACGGCACAATCTCGCTTGTAGAGGACGGAATGCCCGTAATCGCCGTAGCAACGCAGAACAGTCTGCTTGAAAAGACGGTTTCTAATATTAAAGAGGTCAAGGCTCGCGGAGCGATGACAATTGTGATTTGCGACGAGCACGCCGACATTGACCGCGACGCGGCGGATTACTTAATCAGAATTCCCAAGCTTAATGAAATGCTTATGCCGATGCTTGCAACGGTTCCGATGCAGCTCTTGGCGTATTACACCTCGGTCAACAAGGGTAATGATGTTGATAAACCGAGGAATTTGGCAAAATCGGTTACTGTAGAGTAATGATTATATAATATATTTTTCGCGTAACGGCGGCAAAACACATTGTATTTTGATAAACAGTGAATACAAACGTTTGATAAACAGTGATACTAACATTTAATTCACTACAAACCCTTCCCACGAAACGGCGGAATAATAAAGCTATGTTTGGTGAATTAATTATGCAAACGTATAATTCAACACAAAACCCTTCCCGCGAAACACCGACGTTAGTATTAACACCGACCTAAAGTACGCGATTTAAAATACGCTATCTTCCGATAGGCTAACATATGACAACGCAAAGGCGCGTTCTCCAAACGGAGGCGCGCCTTTGTGCTTGTACAACAAATTTTAAGGAGTGATTTAAGTGAGTGAAAGTGTAAGAGAACTTATTACTCAAATGACAAACGAACAGCTTTTTGCCGTGTGGTTTTTAATCGGCGCGGCGCTGGTGTTCTGGATGCAGGCAGGCTTTGCGATGGTTGAGGCAGGCTTTACCAGAGCGAAAAACACAGGCAACATCATTATGAAAAACCTGATGGATTTTTGTATCGGTACGGTTACATTTATCCTAATCGGCTTTAGTCTTTTGATGGGCGAGGATTTGCTCGGCTTTATCGGTCAGCCAGGATTTGACCTGTTCAGCTCGTACGCAAATTTTGATTTTTCGAGCTTTGTGTTTAACCTTGTTTTCTGCGCAACTACCGCGACGATTGTGTCCGGCGCTATGGCTGAAAGGACAAAGTTTTTGTCCTACTGCGTTTATTCCGGCATAATTTCCGCTGTGATTTACCCGATTGAAGCGCACTGGATTTGGGGCGGCGGATGGCTGAGCACGCTCGGCTTCCACGACTTTGCAGGCTCCTGCGCAATTCATATGGTAGGCGGTATCTCGGCGCTTATCGGCGCGAAGATTTTGGGAGCGCGTATCGGCAAATTTAAGAGGGACGAAAACGGCAAGGTCGTAAAGGTCGGCGCTTTTCCGGGTCACAACATTGCGCTCGGTGCGCTCGGCGTATTTATCCTTTGGCTCGGCTGGTACGGCTTTAACGGCGCGGCGGCGACTTCTGTTGAACAGCTCGGTTCTATCTTTTTAACAACTACCGTCTCCCCTGCCCTTGCCACGGTTGTGTGTATGATTTTCACTTGGATTAAGTACGGCAAGCCTGACGTCAGTATGTGCCTTAACGCCTCTCTTGCAGGCTTGGTGGCGATTACCGCAGGCTGTGACGTTACCGACGCTTTCGGCGCGATTGTTATCGGCGTTGTGTCGGGACTGCTCGTTGTATTCGGCGTGTGGCTGCTCGACTACAAGCTGCATATCGACGACCCTGTAGGCGCTGTGGCGGTTCATATGATGAACGGTATTTGGGGTACTCTGGCTGTCGGATTATTCGCAACGGATTCCGCACCCGGATACTCGATTGCAAACGCCTCGGGCGTTAAGCTGACAGGTCTTTTCTACGGCGGCGGAGTAGAGCTGCTCGGCTTGCAGCTTTTGGGATTTCTCTCGGTTGCGGCATGGACGGCAGTCACAATGACCTGCGTGTTCTTCCTAATCAAAAAGATTTTCGGACTTCGCGTATCTCGCGAGGAAGAAACCCTCGGTCTGGACATTACCGAGCACGGTATGCCGTCGGCATACGCAGGATTTTCAATGGTTCCCGAGTATATTGAGGAAGGCTCTTCACCGGTGCTTGTCAGCGGAGATATTCCTGTTGCTGAGGCAGTTGAGGTTAAGAAGGTTCCGACATTTGACGAGGGCAAGCCTAAGATTACAAAGGTTGAAATCGTATGCAAGGAATCGCGGCTTGAGGCACTTAAAAACGCTATGATGGCTATAGGCATTGACGGTATGACAGTCAGTCATGTTCTCGGCTGCGGAACTCAAAAGGGTAAGCCCGAATACTACCGCGGTGTTCAGATTGAAGCCAATCTTCTGCCGAAGGTTCAGGTTGACATTGTGGTCTGCACCGTTCCCGTCAGCAAGGTAATTGACGCCGCAAAGAGGACGCTTTATACAGGTCATATCGGCGACGGAAAAATCTTTGTTTATGACGTCGAGGACGTTGTAAAGGTCAGAACAGGTCAGACAGGACTTGAAGCGATGGAGCATTTTGACTATATGTAAAAATAAATATATATAAATAACCCCGGCAAGTACGAGTTTGTAACCCTCATATTTGCCGGGGATATTGTATATAACGGATTGCCGTTTGTTTTAAATAATCGCGTTCTTCATTTCACGGACATATCTTCCGATATATTCGGGCGCATCCTTGCCGTATTTCTCCAGCAGGCGGACAATCGCAGAACCGACAATCGCGCCGTCGGCAATACCTGCCATCTTTTTTGCCTGCTCGGGTGTGGAAATGCCAAAGCCGATTGCGCATGGTGTGTTTGTGTTTTCGCGGATGACCTTGACAATAGCGCCGAGGTCGGTGGTGATTTCACTGCGTACACCCGTAACGCCGAGACTCGATACCAAATAGATAAAGCCCTCCGCTTCCTTGGCAATCATTCCGATGCGGTTTTCGGACGTCGGCGCAATTAAGGAGATTAAATCCACATCATAACGGCGGCAGACCTCTGAGAATTCTTCCTTTTCCTCAAAGGGAATGTCGGGCAGAATCAAGCCGTCAATGCCGATTTCACTGCAAATGGAAATGAACTTTTCCGCGCCGTAGGAATATACAACGTTTGCGTAGGTCATAAAGACCATCGGCACGGTAACGTCTTTGCGCAAATCGCGCACAAGGTCAAAAATTTTGTCGGTATCTACTCCGCCGCTGAGGGCGCGGATATTTGCCGCCTGAATTACAGGTCCTTCGGCAGTCGGATCGGAAAACGGAATTCCTAGCTCTATCAAATCAGCGCCGTTTTGCGCCATTTCGCGGACTGCCGCCGCTGTTGTTTGCAGGTCGGGATCGCCGCAGGTGATAAACGGAATAAACGCCTTGCCGTTTTGAAATGCCTTTGCGATATTACTCATAAATATCCTCCCCTCTGTAACGCGCGATAGCCGCGCAGTCCTTGTCTCCCCTGCCTGAAACGGTTATGACGATAATTTTATCCTTGCCAAGAGTGGGCGCAAGCTTCATAGCATAAGCGACCGCATGCGCGGATTCAATTGCCGGAATAATGCCCTCGGTTTTTGAGAGATACTCAAAGGCGTTTACCGCTTCGTCGTCGGTAATCGCGACATATTCAGCCCTGCCTGTGTCGTGAAGATTAGCGTGCTCGGGGCCTACTCCGGGATAGTCGAGCCCTGCCGAAATTGAGTAGACAGGCGCGATTTGTCCGTGCTTATCCTGGCAAAAATATGATTTCATACCGTGAAAAATTCCGAGCCTTCCGGTGGAAATAGTCGCGGCGGTTTCGAAGGTATCAATTCCTCTGCCTGCCGCCTCGCAGCCGATAAGCCTTACATCCTTATCCTCAATAAAGTGATAAAAGCTGCCGATTGCGTTTGAACCGCCGCCCACGCAGGCGATTACGGCGTCGGGGAGTCTGCCCTCTTTTTTGAGCATTTGCTCCTTAATCTCTTTGGAAATTACCGCCTGAAAGTCTCGGACAATAGTCGGGAACGGATGCGGCCCCATAACGGAGCCTAAGCAGTAGTGCGTGTCGGAAATGCGGTTTGTCCACTCGCGCATTGCTTCACTTACCGCGTCCTTTAGTGTCCGCGTTCCGCTTTTTACTGCAACGACCTCTGCACCGAGAAGTCTCATTCTGTATACGTTGAGCGCTTGGCGGATTGTGTCCTCCTCGCCCATAAACACAACACATTCCATATTGAGCAGTGCCGCAGCAGTGGCGGTGGCAACGCCGTGCTGACCGGCGCCTGTCTCCGCGATAAGGCGCGTTTTTCCCATCTTTTTTGCGAGCAGCGCCTGACCGAGCACGTTGTTTATTTTATGTGCTCCTGTATGGTTCAAGTCCTCGCGCTTCAAATAGATTTTCGCACCGCCGAGGTTTTCCGTCATCCGCTTGGCATAATAAAGCCTTGACGGGCGGTTGGCGTATTCGTTAAAAAGCTCTGCAAGCTCGCGGTTAAACTCGGGATCGTTTTTATAGTGATTATACGCTTCTTCAAGCTCAATCACGGCGTTCATCAGCGTTTCGGGAATATACTGACCGCCGTGAATTCCGAATCGTCCGTTTGGGTTTGTCATTCTGCTTCTTCCTTTCTTACAGTCGCGGCAAATTCCGCCATTTTCTCCTTATCCTTAAAGCCGTCCGTTTCAATTCCCGTGCTCACGTCAAGCGCGTATGGGTGAAGCTTGTGCATTGCGGCGGTTACATTTTCCGCGTTAAGACCTCCTGCGAGGAAATACGGCTTTTTGAAATTATCAATCAAATTCCAGTCAAAGGTTTTTCCCTCGCCTGTGCCGGCGTCAAGAATTATGTAGTCGGCAATTGTTTCTTCCGCCGCGGCAACGTCAGCCTCGCTGTGGATTTGGAACGCCTTAATAACCGGTTTGCCTGTTTCCTTTTGGATTCGTGTGATGTACTCGGGGCTTTCGTCGCCGTGGAGCTGAGCCGCGTCGATAATGCCGAGATTTAACAACGAAATAACCTGACTGATATCCTCATTCAGAAAAACGCCGACAGCCTTTATCTCCTTGCTCAGAAGATTTTTCAAATCGACCGCCTGTTTATATCCCACTCTGCGTTTGCTGTTTGGGGCAAATACAAAGCCTATGTAATCGGGTTTTATTTCATTGGCGGCTTGTATATCGCACGGACGGGTCAGTCCGCAAAATTTTATTTTGGTCATCATATACCTCTTAATTCATTTAATTTTTGCTTTTTGTCTGCGGCTCTCATCAGCGTTTCACCGATTAACGCCGCGTCAGCGCCTATTTCACGCAGGATTTGCACGTCCCCGGGAGTTTTTACTCCGCTTTCCGAAACAAAAATCACGTCCTTCGGTATCAGCCTTCTGAGACGGCGGCTGTTCTGAGTATCAACGGTGAAATCCTTTAAATTGCGGTTGTTAACGCCGATTATTCTCGCGCCGCAGTCAAGCGCGGTTTTTACTTCATTTTCATCGTGAGCTTCTACAAGCGCAGAAAGTCCGAGAGTATCGCAAATTTCCAAATACTCTTTGATTTGCTTTTCGCTCAGAATTGAGCAAATAAGCAGTACCGCCGACGCGCCGAGGCACTTTGCCTCGTAAATCATATATTCGTCCACGGTAAAATCCTTGCGAAGGCAAGGGATATTTACTGCCGCGGCAATCTCCTGCAAATAACTATCGCTGCCCAAAAACCACTTTGGCTCGGTCAGCACGGAAATACAATCTGCTCCTGCGCTTTCGTATTCCTTCGCGATTTGAAGATAGGGAAAATCCGCGGCGATTACGCCCTTGGACGGCGACGCTTTTTTGCACTCGCAGATGAATGATATTCCGTCCTTTTTCAGCGCTTTTTCAAACTCAAAATTCCCGCGCGGCAGAGCAAAGGCGCGGCGTTTTAATTCTTCAAGAGAAATATTTTGCTTTGCATGTGCGACACGCTGTTTGGCGTATTCAGCAAGCTCATCGAGAATTGTCATACTTCCACCTCTGGGCGGTTGCTAACTTCAATTACCTTTTCGAGTGTTTTAAGCGCCGCGCCTGAGTCAATCAGCTCGGCGGCAAGCGCTATGCCGCTTTTCAGGCTGTCCGCCTTATCGTACAGGTACAGCGCCGCGCCTGCGTTCATAAGCACGGCGTTGCGCATATGACCCCTCTTTCCGCTGAGAATATCGCGCGTAATTTGCGCGTTTTCTTCAGGTGTGCCGCCTTTCAAATCCGCTTTTGTGCAACGCTCAAAGCCGAACTGCTCGGGCTTGATGGTGTAGGTTTTGAACCAGCCGTTGTTGATTTCACAAATCTTTGTCGGCGCGCTCATCGAGATTTCATCGAGCTTATCCTGACCGAAAACGACCATACCTCTTTTTACGCCGAGGTTAATCAGTACCTGTGCAAGCGGCTCGACAAGATACTCGTCATATACACCAAGCAGTTGACGCTTGGGAGATGCAGGATTTGTCAGCGGCCCGAGGATGTTAAACACCGTGCGGAAGCCAAGCTCGCGGCGGATTGCGCCTACGTACTTCATTGACGTGTGGTACTTTTGCGCGAAGAAAAAACACATTCCTGCTTCGCTTAGCATTTCAATACAGCGGTCCGGACTTTGGTTGATGTTAACTCCGAGAGCTTCAAGGCAATCGGCTGTGCCGCTGTTTGATGAAGCCGCGCGGTTGCCGTGCTTTGCAATCTTTACTCCGCCTGCCGCCGCGACTAACGCCGAGGTAGTTGAAATATTAAAGCTCTGCGCGTTGTCGCCACCTGTGCCGACAATCTCGAGCACGTCCATACCTGTTTCTACCTTTGTCGCGTGGTCGCGCATAGCGGCGGCGCATCCGGCGATTTCGTCGGTTGTCTCAGCCTTTGCGCTTTTGGTTGACAATGCCGCCAAAAACGCCGCATTCTGCGTGGGAGAAGTTTCACCGCTCATAATTTCATTCATAACGGTATACGCTTCGTCGTAGGTTAAATCTTCCTTGTTTACAATTTTTACAATAGCTTCTTTTATCATAAAATTACCCCCTGATAAAATTTTCTAACATAATTTTTCCGTTCGGCGTCATAATTGATTCGGGATGAAACTGCACGCCGTAAACGGGATATTCACTGTGCTGTACCGCCATAACCTCGCCGTCGTCTGTGCGCGCGGTTATCTGTAGGCAATCGGGTATTGTATCTTCATCAACAGCGAGCGAATGATACCTCGCAACAACATCCTTTTGCGGACAGTTTTGAAACAACAGCGTATCTGTCACAAGCGTTACATTCGATTGTTTGCCGTGCATAAGCTCCTTTGCGTAGGTGATTTTTGCGCCGAACGCCGCGCAAATCGCCTGATGACCGAGGCAAACGCCGAGTACCGGAATTTCCCTTCCCAAGCTCTTTACAACTTCAATAATATTTCCTGCGTTCTCAGGTCTGCCGGGACCGGGAGAAAGGATAATTCGGCCGGGATTTAATTCGCGGATTTCGTCGATTGTCATTTCATCGTTGCGGATAACCCTGATTTCGGGATCTATACTTCCGACGAGCTGATACAGGTTATACGAAAAGCTGTCGTAGTTATCAATCAATAATGTCATAGCAATTCCCCCTGTGCCTGCTCCAGCGCTTTAAGCGACGCCTTCGCCTTGTTCAAGCATTCCTCATATTCCTTTTCGGGATTGGAGTCAGCGACAATTCCCGCGCCGCTCCTGACAAACACTTTGCCGTTTTTCTTGTAGCAAAGGCGTATGGCAATGCAGGTGTCCATATTTCCGGTAAAATCTATATATCCTATCGCTCCGCCGTAGATACCGCGCTTGTTGTTCTCGAGCTCACCTATAAGCTGGCAGGCTCGGATTTTCGGCGCTCCCGAAAGCGTTCCGGCAGGCAGTACGGCTTCAATGGCGTCGAGCGCGTCTTTGTCATCGCGGATTTCGCCGCGGACTGTTGAGCCGATGTGCATTACGTGCGAGAAGCGCTCGATAGAATGAAGTTTTTCCACCTCAACGGTTCCGAATTTACAGGTTTTTCCGAGGTCGTTCCTGCCCAAATCTACGAGCATATTATGCTCGGCAAGCTCCTTTTCGTCCGCGAGGAGCTCACGCTCCAAAGCCAAATCCTCTTCCTCTGTTTTTCCGCGCGGTCTTGTACCGGCGAGCGGAAAGGTGTGTAAAACTCCGTCCTCAAGCTTTACGAGCGTTTCGGGAGAAGCTCCTGCGACCTCTACGTCCGTGCCCGAAAAGTAGAACATATAAGGCGACGGATTGATGGTTCTGAGCACGCGGTAGGTGTTGAGCAGGCTGCCTTCAAACGGTGCGCTCAGACGGTTTGAAAGCACAATCTGAAATATATCGCCCTCGCGAATATACCGCTTTGCCTTCTCAACCATATTACAGTAGGCTTCCCTGTCAAACAGCGGCGTTACCTCTCCGAGGAGTTTGCCGTTTTTCTCATCTGACTTTTTGCCGTGCTTCAAAAGGTTAACAAGGTTTTTAAGCTCCACCTCCGCGCGGTTGTACTCGGTTTCGATGCTGTCAAGCTTTATGTTGACAATTAAAATCAGCTTTTGCCTGATGTTGTCAAAGGCGATTACCTTGTCGAACAGCATAAGGTCAACATCCTTAAAGCACTCGCTGTCCTCCGCTTCAAAGCGCACGCGCGGCTCGCTGTATCCAAGATAATCATACGAAAAATAGCCGACCAAGCCGCCTGTAAAGGAAGGCAGATAGTTAAGCCGCGGACTGCGGTATTCGCTGAGAATCTGGCGGAGAAGCTTTGACGGATTGTCTGTTTTCATCGACAGATTTCCTGCCTTGAGCTCGCCGTTAATGCAGGTGATTTCGAGCTTAGGATCGTAGCCGAGGAAAGTGTACCTTCCCCAACGGTCATTCGCCTGCGCGGATTCGAGCATATAGCAGTGCGTAGACACATTTTTCAAAATCCGCATAGCTTCAATCGGTGTGGTAAAATCCGAGAAAATCTCGCAGCTTACCGGAAAAACACTGTATTTTCCCGAAGCGGCGTACTGCCTGATTTCCTCAATGCTTGGAATAATCTTCATAGTAAACCCCCTATTTATAAACCCAAAATTATACCAAAATAAAAACGCCCCTGACAGAATACAGTTATTCTGTCAAGGACGAATACAATTCTATTCGCGGTGCCACCTTGATTCACGGAATGACCCGTGCGCTTAGCGGGATACCAACATATCCCCGGCAATTTACGTCTGCCTGCAACGTCGCAGAATACTAAGGAGAAGTTCTCCGTTTGACTGCGCCCTCCGCGGTCCATTTGGCACTGCTTCTTGATATAAAATCAAGAAGGCGCCGCAAAATGCGTCGCTCGTATGCGCAATATCGCATACGCCGTCCCATACAATTTCTTACGCGCTTCGCGCTAAAAAAAGAATTACATTCTTTTTTTAGAAATTTGTATGACAACTTGTTTCTCACCTGATTCTCAGCATCGCAGGTTCTCTGTAGAGGCATAATTGCCGTTATCTCCGCTTCAACGGTTTAGAAAGTTAAATTGTTAAATTGATTGAATTATAGCATTAAAATATTTTTTTGTCAATGCTTTTTTAATTAAAAAATTACGTAAATTAGCATTAAGTTCCGTTTTAAAAACAAATCCAGTTATATATAAATAAACAAAATAATAAAACAGCATACAAATCAAAGAAGATTAAACGAGGATTTCGGAATTACTTTTATTGCGTATACTGCTTGAAATTATGAGAACGTTTTTCATATTAATTCCTTTCACCTTTACTTGCTTTGCAGATAATTTATGATATGTGACACGGCGTCCTCAAAAGGCTGATTGAAAAACTCGTGACCGCCGCCTGATATTACGTGATACTCGCAATTCGGAAGTGTTTTTGACGCTTTTTCGGAATATGAAATATCAACCGACGCGTCCTTATCGCCGTGCAAAAGCAAAACCTTGCCCTGATATTTTGCTATCTCACTGTAAGGGTCAATATTCCAAACGTCAGCGGCGTATTTCTTGCCGACAGTTATCCAGCCGCCGAACATATCGTACTGTTCGGGTACGCTGTCAAGGCTGCTGAAGCGCTCATGAATATCGCTGAACAGGCTGAACGCCGGATACAAGAGTATCATACCGGATATTTCGTTTTGATGTTTAACGCCGGTGAGCGCTGTAACCGCGCCGCCTTGCGAGCCGCCCATCAGAATAATGTTGCCGGAATCAACAAATTCCCATGTTTTTGCGGCTTTCAGTACAGCTTCCAAATCCGCCGACTCGGTCATTACGGACATTTCTGTGTTTTTGCCGCCTGTCTGATTACCGCCTACCGTGCCGCCGTAAAAATCAAAGCAGTACACTGCGTAACCGATTTGTGCAAGCCTTTTTGCGTATTCAAGCCCGGACTTGTGGCTGTTTCCCAGCTCATGAGAGAAGATGACGAGCGGATGCTTCTCTTTGCCGTTATCGGGAATCGTGGCAACGCCGTAGATTTGGTAGTTACCGTTCGGGCATTTAATCTCCTGTGTTGTGTAGCTTCCTGACATCTTTGCCAAATCCTCCGTCTCTGTCTTTGTCTCTGCTGTTGTCCCGACCGCTTTTGACTGACCGTTTCCGTTTTGCGAACAACCGGCAAACAATACAAGCAATAAACATAATAATATAATTAATATCTTTTTCATATTCGCCAAACCTCTTTCCTTTTATTTCAGCGTAATGGTTACGTTTCCGTTTGACAAAAGCTGTGTAAGCTCCTGCTGTGATTTATCGGTAATATGACCGAGCCGGGTATATGACCAAGTGTTTGAGCCGTAAAATACGACCAGCTGATTTCCCGAATACAAAATGACATCGCCGGGAGAGGTTGTGATTCGGGTATCGTTTCTCGGGAGAGTCATTCCCAAAGAACCTACCTGCTCAAAGCCGCCGTACATAGACATTTGAATGGTGATTGGTTTTGATTTTACCGCCACTTTCAAAGCGGCTACAGCTTCATTATCCTCCCACTCAACGGTAACGGGAGTATCGTTAATGGTCATCTTTATTTCTTCGCTCTGCTCCTCTGCCGGAAAATGATCGATTATCTCTGCTGCGTATTGCTGAATAAGCGTCGCGTCCTTTACAGACAGCGTGCCGTCACCTCCTACATAAGCGGCTTTTACATAATCCTTCGAAATGTCTTCAAGCTCGGCTATGTGCCGCTGAACAGCTGTCGCGTCGCTTACGGTAACTATTCCGTCGCCGTTTACATCGCCCCACTCAAATGGTTGCTCCGCTGTTGCTTCAATAGCTTTCACGCTGATAACGGACATTAAAATAATTACAACTGATAATAGTCCGGCTGCTTTTTTCACGATAATCACCCCGTTACATTTATTATATCTCTATTATAAACCGAAATCTCAGATATGTAAAATACTTATATTGAATATCTTCATATTCAAATTATGAATACCTAAAAATCGTTTTTCTCCAAACAAAAAAGCCCCGAAATGGCGGCGATTAGTAAAGAAGTTGTCTCCCTTCGGCTTTTGTAAAACAGTAGATAAGATAAAATCAAAAAACAAATCCCACACAGGCTATTTGTCGCGGCGTGCGGACAAAACTGAAGGCAGTGAAAACAACGCAGAATGATTAAACACGAATAAACCTTAATATAATGCGATGTGAATGCAGTTCTCCTTTATAGTCCGACATAATGCTATTTTTGAGAAACATATTTCTATTCCTGGCTTCAAAGCGTTATGATAGAATGATTTATATCAAACCAATATAAAGGGTGAGGGTTCTATGATTGATAGCAGTTCGCTTAAATGTGAGATAAAGCGTAAAAGCGGTATTCCGCTTGTTATGTCGCCGAGTATTAACGGCGGCGAGGTGATTGATGATTGCGTTAGGCTTACGCTTAACGAGCAGAAAGCGGACGGCTGTATTATAAGCTCTTTGGATTTGAAGATTGATAATCATGAATTGTCCGAGTGCAATAATCTTGAGGCACAGTCGCCTTTGCGCGTGTTTCTGCCGTTACGTGAACTGCCGCAAAGCATTACGGCATTATATATGTTCAGCCCGTGGTGGTCAAGACCGGCGTTTGTACAGAGTCCGGAGGATATTCCCGACAAAACTCAGGCAGCGTTATTTCGCTTTCGTGACAAATATGCCTGCTTTGTTCCTATGGTCGGCGAGCGTTTCAAAGCCTATCTCAGCGGCGGCACCGGCACGGAGTTACAGCTAATTATGACGGCGTTACAAGCCGGATTAAGCGAGATTCACGAGCCTTTGTACGTATATGCCGAGGCACGGTCAATATTTGAAGCAATCAATAAAGCCTTCAAAGCAGTCGCGCGTATGAAGAATATCAGGCTTAGAACCGAACGCCGTTATCCGGAGATATTCCGGTGGTTGGGATGGTGCAGCTGGAATGCTTTTTATACTGAGGTTAGCGAGGAAGGTATCCGCCGTAAGGCGGAGGAATTTGCCGAAAAGAAGCTTCCTGTTAAATGGGTTATAATAGATGACGGTTGGCTTTCGTTAAAGGACAGACTGTTGTATGATTACCTGCCCGACCGAGCTAAATTCCCCGGCGGCTTTGCGCGGCTCACGAAGGATATTCGCGAAAAAACAGATATAAAATGGTTTGGAGTATGGCACGCAATGATGGGCTACTGGAGCGGAATTTTGCCGGAGGGTTCTGTCGCGCGGCAGGAGGCGGAGTATCTTTGCCGTACCGCGGGAGGCAGGCTTGTTCCGGATCCTGAGCGTGGTTCGGGCTTTTATGATGACTGGTACCGCGTGTTGAACGAACAGGGTATTGACTTTGTAAAGGTAGATGGCCAGGGAACGATTCCGCTTTGCTTTGAGAATACACTTCCGGTTGGTGAGGCTGCAGGCGGATTACACCGCAGCCTGGAGAACGGTTTATCGAGGATGGACGGCGCGGTAATCAATTGTATGGGTATGTCAATGGAGAATATCCTGTCGCGTCCGGCAACGGCTGTATCAAGAAACAGCGATGATTTTTTCCCGGACAAGCCGGAAAGCTTTGCAGAGCATTTGTTGGAAAACGCGTATAACGCGCTTTACCACGATCAGCTTTACTACTGCGATTGGGATATGTTTTGGACAAAGCATCCCGACAGCGTTAAGCACGCCTTGCTGCGTGCAATCAGCGGTGGTCCGGTCTATTTCAGCGATAAGGTAGGCGAAACCGACCCGGATATACTAAAGCCGTTAGCATACTCAAACGGCGAGCTTCTGATGATGGACGGCTCGGCAAAGCCGACAGAGGACTGCGTTTTTGCCGACCCCCTTAAACGGGGGTATCTTAAGCTTCAAAATACCGCCAGATATGGTGAAAATATGACAGGCGGAGGAATCGCTGTATATAATTTGTCGGATAATCAGTCAACCTGTACCGTTTCTCCCTCGGAGATTGAGGGGCTTACGGTGTGCGACAGATATTTGGTCTTAGATTATTTTTCGAAAAAGACTTACTATGCCGGTTTAAATGATACCATTGAGTGTACTCTCGAGAAGAGCGGATACCGTTGGTTCGTCATTCTTCCCGTAAAGGACAATTGCGTATGTCTCGGATTGATTGAAAAATACGTTGGATTCACGGCTGTAGAAGGTATTTTTACCGCCAAAAATTCCCGGACCGTCATTTTGCATGAAACGGGCAAAACCTCCTTTGCTGTAGATGAAACGCCAAAGCGGATTACGGTAAACGGAGTAGATATAACCGCCTGTGCCGAAAGAAACGGTAATATTATCACATTACCCTTGGAGGAGAAAGCCGAAAGGGCTGTTATTGTGCTCGATATGTAAATGTATATACTCATGCACCATTATTAACTTATTATTAAATCAACATAAATCCATAATTTTCGACCGAATTTGAAAAGAAATTCCAAGTTAAAAAACAGGCATAGATATGCTATGCAGAATAATAAAACGCCCTTTGGCAATAATTATCTTAGAATAATTTTGTCAGGGGCGATTTTTTGCAGTATTCAAAGGTAGAGATTTGCGGAGTTAACACCTCAAAGCTAAAGGTACTCAGCGAAAGCCGTAAGCGTGAGCTTATGGAAACGATTGCTAACGGCAGTGAAACGGAAAAGAAGAAGGCTCGCGATGAGATGATAAACGGCAATCTGCGGCTTGTACTGTCGGTTATTCAGCGTTTTACCAACCGCGGAGAGAATCCCGACGATTTGTTTCAGGTAGGTGTAATCGGGCTGGAATGAGCAGGAAACACCTCATTGCAAATTTTCCTGCCGTAAAGCGGGATCAGGAGCGTTTCCTGAACCGTTCCTTTTTCTATCGTAAGCTTTTTATTCATTATATCACCTCTTATATGTCAGTTCTTATGCTAAAAAGGCTTCGGATTAAGCGTTTCCGAAGCCTTAAATAGCCTTACATTATTTCTGAACGTTAAACGCATTCATACCGGGGTACTGCGCGGCACTGCCCAATTCTTCTTCAATTCTGAGAAGCTGGTTGTACTTTGCAACGCGCTCGTAACGGCTCGGCGCGCCGGTTTTGATTTGGCAGGTGTTCAGCGCAACCGCAAGGTCTGCGATTGTAGTGTCCTCTGTCTCGCCGGAACGGTGAGAGGAAATTGCGGTGTAGCCTGCGTTGCCCGAGCCTGCGTGCGTGCAGAAGGGAATAATTGTCTTTTTTATTCCTCCTGTACTGTTTGATTATTTAATCGCAGACTTTGCCCAGCTTTCCACCTGAGCTTTGGATGAGGGAGCACTGCCGCCGTGAACGGCAAGGCTTGCGCCGATTTTTGCGCCCTTGCAGGCGCTTTTCATTGTCTTGGGTACACCGCCGAGAGCCGAACCCTCATGCGTTACAACATAATGGACGGTCTTGCCCGAGAAGTCAAGCGCTTCGAGTTGGGTATATATTGCCATCGGATAAACGCCCCACCAGTTGGGGCCGACAATGAAAATATTGTCATACTCAGAAATATCACTGAGCATTTCTTTCAGCTCGGGACGCGCCTTTGCTCTGAGCTCAGCCTTTGCTTCTTCGATACAGACCATATAATCCTTGTCGTAGGGCTTAACGGTATCAACCTCGAATACATCCGCGTCAACGGCGTTTTTGATAAACTCCGTAATCAGCTCTGCGTTGCCTTTGTCAAGGCTTTTGATTGAACCGTTTACATAATTCTGTCCGCGTCTGGAATAGTATATGATTAAGTTTTTCATACTGTCCTCCTGTATTTTTTGAAATTGATTTTAGCAACTTTGGTTTCTTATCTTACTTATAATATAAACTGTTTTTCACAAAAAGCAACGGGCAGTTTTCTCCGAAAAGTGAGTTAAGCAACCCTTTGTAAAAAATGGTTACCAAATAAAAAAACTACTTTGAGTTGATTCTTTACATACTCAAAATACTTCTTGCCGAAGCAGTGATAATCTGTTACAATATGCACATATCAGTTTTCAGTAAGGCTGAGGAGAGGATGGTGTTTTGTAAATGATGCTTTCTGTGATTGTTCCGACATATAATTGCGGAGATTATATTGAGGAGTGTATCAACTCGATTACAAACCGGCTTCCCGAACAATGTGAGGTCATCGCCGTGGATGATGGTTCAACAGACGATACAAGGGACAAGCTGCAATCTCTTTCCGCTAACTGCGACAAGCTGCGCGTGTTACATCGTGAACACGGCGGACCGTCTCACGCCAGAAACGAAGGAATCACGGCTGCCAAAGGAAGATTTGTCACCTTTGTTGACTGCGACGACATAATGCACGACAGCTTTTTTGAAAAAGCATTTCCTCTTTTGAAAAAAGACATTGATTACTATATTTTCAGCATGGAGCACCATCTGAAAAACGGTGAAACGGCATACTGGACGGTTGAGGATAATCTCTATCCCGACGTATCCTCATTTGCGGATGATTATATCAGACGGCGCAAGCTGTTGATCTACTCCACATGCAATAAACTGTATAAAAGGCAGCTGATTATCGACCACAATATCAGATATGACAAGTCCTGTACCTTCGGAGAGGATCGTCTGTTCAATTATGATTATCTCAATGTGTGCCAAACGGTTATGACCAGCTCAATCGTCAAGCACATTTATCTGCAGAGAAACCTGACATCCTTGTCTACATGTTATGTTCCGCGGTTCTTTGAGCGTTCCATTGAATTGCACAAAGCAAAGACAACGTGCTTTCTTTCGCTGTCAAAGGGAACGACCGAAAAGGAACGGGCGGCGTTTGTCGCGTATGATTTGAGCAGAGAGGTCGAGAATACAATCAACCGTTTCCCGTACAGACCTGAGGAAAAGGCGGAAAATCTTCCGTCTGTGAACCGGCTCGTTTTCTTTGGTCCGTGGGACGAGGACGCCGCTGTGGATATCCTGCTGGTTCTCGGCAGTGAGAACTGCGGTTATAAGATAGAGAAGGCGCTTGAGATAGGTAGAAAAAATTCCGGCGTGAGGTATATTGTCAGCGGCGGAAAACCCCATATCAGCGGAGAGGCTGCCGAGGCGGAATTTATGTTCGATTATCTTGTGAAAAACGGCGTGGACAGCGCTGATATAACCGTTGAGGATCAGGCGCTGTGCACCGTAGATAATCTGGCATACTCGCTTCCAATCATCGAAGAGCTGCAAAAAGAGTATGCAAAGCCGCTGCGGATAGGAATCGTTACGGGCGGCTTCCATATCCCCCGAACCAAGCGTATCGCAGAGAGCATTGAAGCATATCGACGGTTTTCCCTGCACTATTTTCCTGCGTACGGCAGTCATACAAAGCCCGATAACTGGTTCACAAGCCCTGTCGGCAGAAAAGTCATTCTGGCGGAGCTAAAAAAGAATCTGCTCACGATGGGATACGAAGATGAACTACCGGATTAAAAAACACCGCATACGGCATACGTATGCGGTGTTTACTTATGTTACTTATTTCGGTCATCAGAGCTCAAAATTCAAACATCGTATAATTCAAATTAAGTATATAACGGTGATTAACGGATTTTGCCATCTTTTTAATCAGCGCGTAGTTGTTGGTGATCAGCTCCTGCGATTCAGGATTATCATCCAGCACAATGCAGCGCCCGTTGTCGATGATGATGAAGTGCGCCGAGTCATGTAAGAACCGAACGATAATCTGTGTGTCTATCTCAGCGCCATCCCCCGAAGCCTCGATATAGGCTACCATTTCCTCCATACACAAGGCAAAGCGGTATGCGATACGTGCGGAACAGCCGTTTTCCTTCGCAAAACGCTGAATCATTTGCGATGCCTCTACAGCTTTGTCGGGCGTGACGGTCAAATAAAATGTTTTTTCATCCTTATCCTGTTCGGCAATATCTTTATTCAGCCAATAGGTGTATCTCTTCATATTAAAGGCAAGGATGATAAGTTCGGCAATCAGATTGCCGAGCCACAAAAACGGGCCGGGCAAAAACCTGGTGAGTATAAACGCAAGCAGCGGTATGGCGGCGTGGCCCGCAACGGTCAGTGTACTGGAAAAGCCGGTATCCTTTCTGTTGGAATAATACAAACGGAAAATTGTGTTGAATGCCGCGAAAAGAAAGCTGACCGCGAATAATCGAAGCGAGAGCTCTCCGCCGTCGGGTATATCATTGATACCGTGAAAATGATAGAACATTCCCGGGAACAGTTCAATAATGACCACGATAATACTGACAAAAATCGTGACGAAAGATAAACCCTGCCGCAGCAGCAGCCGTGTTCCGTCGTGATCCTTTGAGCCGATCATCAAGCCCATCAGCGGTCTTAGTGAGCCTTGTACGCTCGAAATCAGGACATTCGTGACGCTGAATGCAAACGCGCATGTACCCTTGATGATACCGCCGTTCTCTCCGAGTGTGGCGAGAATGACAAGCATAATAAAATAATTCTGCGCCGCAAGGATCAGGGCATGAGAAGCGTCCGGCAAGCCGTAGGAGAGGATTTCTTTGCACTCTTTCCATCCCGATTTAACTCCGTGACTGCGAAAAACATTTGTTTTCTTGACAAGGAACAAAACCGTTGCCGTACAGCGCAGGATATTCGCTCCGGCAGTTCCGAAGCCGGCACCTGCAACTCCCATATGAAAGCCGCTGACAAATACAACATCCAAAACAAGATTTGCGATGCCCTCCATTATAGCAAGCCACATCAGCGCCTTCATCTTTCCGACAATCTGGAGCTGATGAACACCCACGGTAGATATCAAGCCGAAGGGAGAAGCAATCATAACCCCTATCGCGTACTGTCGCGTCATAGTTTCCATCTCCGGCGAAAGATGATAGGAGCTGATAATCAGGAATACCGCCGGTATCTGCGCTATAGAGACAAATATCGCGGCTATCGCCATCATCTTTTTCATGGCGCTTTTGGTGCGCAGCAGCTTTTGAGGATCGTTCGCGCCGACTCCCGTCGACAAACATATTCCTATACCGCTCGCGATCATCGCAGAAATTACGCCGATTAACAGCGTTGCCGGAGAAAAGATATTGACAGCCGACAGCGCCTTGCCGCCAACCAAATTACCTACAACAAGACCGTCGACGGATATCAGCAAAAGCGTGGAGAGATTCGTAATCAACATAGCGGGTATGTACTCTATCAGCTTTTTGCGTGTCAATCCTCCCGTGCGCTTGAACCTCTGTTTGATTTGAGCACGCTCATCACGCGTGATACGATACTTCGTTAACGATTCTTTCATCGGGGGTTCCTCCCTATGCTTTTTTCGTTTCATATCATTTTCCGGAACTAATACTCGTTAATCATATTTAAATTTTACCAGATATTTCATCATATTTCAACATTATATCAGTCATTTCGCACATAATAATAATTTATTGATTATCTTTTAAAATGCAGGCATAGATATGCTATGCAGAATAATCAACCGCCCTTTGGCAATAATTATTTTAGAATAATTTTGTCAGGGGCGATTTTTTGCAGTATTCAAAGGTAGAGATTTGCGGAGTTAACACCTCTAAGCTAAAGGTGCTCAGCGAGAGCCGAAAGCGCGAGCTTATGGAGACGATTGTAAACGGCAGTGAAGCAGAAAAGAAAAAGGCTCGCGACGAGATGATAAACGGCAATCTGCGCCTTGTGCTGTCGGTCATTCAGCGCTTTACTAACCGCGGCGAAAATCCCGACGATTTGTTTCAGGTCGGCGTAATCGGGCTGATTAAGGCGATTGACAACTTCGACCCCACCCTCAACGTCAGATTTTCCACCTACGGGGTTCCTATGACGTATAGTGGTAGAAATCACTACTCAGGAGGTACATATATGAGTATTATTTCTACCGAAAAAGCAATTCAAATCGGCATTGAATCAATCAGGCAAAGGGACGATATTCCGCCAAAAACCAAGGAGCAGGCACTTAAACTGCTCGGAAAGCTCGAGCAGGCGGATTGGTACAAAAGCTGGACTAAGGAAACGATTATCGCCGCCTTGAACGACTACAAAGAACGGACAGGCAGAGCTCCTACGGTGACAAGCCTCAAGGAGCACGGTATGCCCAAAAGCGTTACGATACAGTCTGTTTTTAATATGTCCCCTTCCCTATTGCTCAAACGGCTTTTCCCCGAAAACCGAACGCTCAAAGTTGTGAATCCCGAACTGTCAAATCCGTTCGGCTTTGAAACTCAGGAAGATTGGCTGAACTGTTTTATTGAGCAATTCAACAAGCATAAAAAGGAAGGAATGAGCAGCAAGACCTACAACAGCCTGCGCGACGAAGGAACACCTGCTTGGGACACTATAGCTAATCACTGCAAAATTTCGGGCTGGAATGAGCTTATGAAAAAAGCCAAGGTAAAATACGTTAAAAAGCCGAGGGAAACAGTACATAATATTTATGTTGCAGACGCGACAAGCCCGTTGGTCGAAAAGCTAAATGCGCTTAACGAAGAACGAAAAAGACTTAATCAAGAGTTCTTCGACTTTGTTAATCAAAGAAAACTATTTTAAACTTGAAGATACATAATGTTATGTTCCTAAATTTTAGGAGTGTTCCTAAGAGTAGGTTGATTATTTATTGAACGAATACGCAAAACCGGCTTAAACATTGATTTTTTGAATAAACATATCCCCAACAAAAATGAGTTAGAAAACTTCAAATTTGTTGGGGATATGATATTTGTTAACTACTGAAAAATCTTTTCCACACCGCGACGGCATTGGCGTTTGAGAGCTTTTGCTCAACATCTATGCCTGCAGGACAAATGTTGTGGCAGGAGAGCGATTTTCCGCAGCCGCCGTAGATATTTTTTTGATATAAAGCGGTCAACTCCTGAGGATTGCTTTTTTCAAGCTGGGCGAGAATTCTTGAAGCCGGTACAAAAGCCGCCGCTCCGTAAAAGTCGCCGTCAGGCATAAAGTTCGGGCAGACCTCAAGGCAGCAGCCGCACTGCAGACAACGCGAAGCGTCATAGCTTAATTCCGCCGCCTTTTTTGAATGATGAGCAGTCTGCTCCAGCCAGTTGTGAATTGACCTGAGGTTATCCATCATCAGGCTGCGGTCAACAATTAAATCACGGACTGTCGGGAATTTTCTCAAAGGCTCCAAGCTGAGTTTACCGCGCTTGCAGTTGCTCAGCTTTGTGTCGCAGGCGAGAGCCGGAGTTCCGTTTATTCGCATTGCGCACGCTCCGCACTTCTTTTGCAGGCAGCTGCACTGCCAATGAATTATTCCAACGGGATTTCCGTTAATATCCCTTAGGTCATCACTCGCATTGATTTTATTTAATAGCGTCGTAACGGTATCGTCGGGCAGGGCTTCAAATTCAATTATCTGTTTGTACGGCGCGGACGCGCTGTCCTTTTGTCGTAAAATATCTATTGTAAGCTTCATAACTGATTAATTTCTCTGAAAAAAACTTCTGTATTTTGAACTACAGTCTGCTTTTGGCAGTCGGGATTTGTTTCCGGGTAATCCGTCCGTCTGTGAGCTCCGCGGCTTTCTTTGCGGAACAACGCGCAGTTTACTGTCGCTTTTGCGAGACCAAGCAGGCGGATTTCAGCAGGATTTGCGGCTTTATTTTGAAGCAAATCCAATTTCTCTAAAGCGAGATTGAGGTCATCCTCGTTGCGCAATATTTTTAAATGATTACCGAGAATTTTACTGACCGAATCCCTGAAAATCGGGGAAACCTCTGAATAAGGCTGAACGCTTTTTAATTCCGTTGCAACCTTCGGTTTATTGTACTCTTTTAATACTGTCAACGCGGCAACTTTTCCGCCGTAAACCGCGCCTAACAGCGAGTTGCCGCCCAAGCGGTTCGCGCCGTGATACTGGCAGGCGCACTCACCTGCGGCGTAGAGGTTTTCCGCTGAGGTATGATGTTCTGAGTCAACCCAAATGCCGCCCATAAAGTAGTGAATACCCGGTGATACGGGTATAGGCTTTTTCATCGTATCAAGTGCGAGGTAGTGGAGCACCTGCTCGCGCAAATCGGAAAGGCGGGTTTTCCAAACCTTTTTATCAATCCCTGTCATATCGAGATAAACCTGATCTTCACATTCGTGCATTGAGGTCACTTCGACAATTTCCGCCGAAACAACGTCGCGTGGCATAAGGTTTTTAAGCTCGGGGTATTTTTCTTCCATAAAGTACCACGGCTTGCCGTTTCTGTTTACAAACAGCCTGCCGCCCTCTCCCCTTGCCGCCTCGCTTATCAACAGGCGCTTTCCGGGGATTGCGATTGTCGTTGGATGATACTGGATAAATTCGAGATTTGCAAGCTCAACGCCGTTTTCAAGGCACATCGCGGTAACATCTGCGGTGTTCTGTGTAGTACCCGTTGTAAGTCCGTCAAACAAGCCGTTCATTCCGCCCGAGGCGAGAATTACGCTTCCGAAAAAAGATATGCTCTCGCCTGTGTGGGTATCGGAAACGGTTGCACCTTTGCATTTGTCATCCTGAATATGAAGCGCTTGGAGCACGTGATGCGGATACCGCTTAATTATACCCTCCGCCTCATAACGGCGTGCCGCGTCAATCAGCGCTGTCATCAGCATTTTGCCCGTACTGCTTTTTACAAAGGCAGTGCGCTTTTTCTTTTGTCCGCCGAAATTGCGCTGAACAATTCCGTTTTCATTTGTCTGAAACGGAACGCCGAGATTATAGAAATTTTTAACAATTTTGGGAGCGTTTTCGCAAAGTCCGCGAACCGCGATTTTATCGGCAAGGTTTACTCCGCCGCGGATAGTATCTTCAATATGATTTTCCACCGCGTCGTCCTCGTCCATTGTATTCAGGCAGGCGTTTATTCCGCCCTCAGCCATAACCGACTGAGCGCGTTCGGACTGCATTGACGATATTAAATTTGACTTTACTCCGTTTTCGGCAAGGGTTATTGCTGCGGAAAGTCCGGCAAGCCCTGCGCCGATAATATTTATCCTCATAGCTGCCACCTGATGTAGTAGATAATAAAGCCTGCCGCCATAAACAGCATTGCGACCGAGATAAAGAACAAAATATCCCCTGCCTTGGGGCGAAGTCTTTTAACGCCGAAGGTTATGAGCACAGGCTTGACGTTTGTGATTATGTGAACGGCGATACTGAGTATGAATAATATTTGTGTTATCAATCGGAAAACATCAAACGGAACTAAGCGGAACACTCCGCCCGAGGTATAGCCGAACGCTGTCATATGGAAAAACACAAGCGCCAAAATCAAAATTCCGCTGAGCCTTCTCGCCCAGAAAAGGCGGTTATGACGAAAATAAGGAGCTTTTGTCTTTACCGCTGTTCTAACCGAACGAACCGTCAGCACTATGCTGATAACCGCGTGGACTATAATCAGCGCAAGCATTGTATACGACAATGCCTTAACGATAACCGTCGCGATATTCATTAAATTGAGCGCTCCGAGCAAGCCGTGAATTACAAACAGCACGAGCACGGTCATTGCGATTATTCCGTTGATTTTCCTCATAAAAGCCTCTACATTTTTATAGTTAAAATATCATTTCTGTCATACAAGGTTTGCGCGCCGTAGGTATTCGCGGCGGCTTCGCTTAAAATGATTACATCAAAGCGCGTAAGCTCCGCCTTTGAGACAAGCATAGTGCCTGCCTCCTGCACGATTTTCATTTGGTTCTCCGGCAAACGCGCCTGATACTTTTTCGCGGTATCAAGTCCGCTCGAATCGCCTTCTGCGACCTTACAGGTTATGTCCTCCATAATAAGCGGTACGTTATCGGAAAAGGTAAAGAACTTTTGCCAATCGGCGGTTGTGCCAGATTTGCCGTGAAGCTCGCGGTTGATAAGCACAACCCACTTTCCCTCCATATCCTTAGCAGACACCGTCTGTGCGGTAGCCGAGGACACCGCGTCGGGGGAATCGCTGTTTAGGTTAATATATCCGCCGGCCGTCAGCAGACAAATTATCAAAGCTGCGGCAACGGCAACGGACAAAAGCCGCATTGCGTATCTTAATACAGTTTTCATAAATTCACCAAAACAAGCAAATGGCAGAGAGATAATACTGCCTGCCATTTACATATTAATATTATTCAGCTGCCTTGTCAAGAGCGTCGTAAACCGCCTCGACGAACTGGTTGTGCGAGTAGGTCGCGCCTGAAATGCTGTCAACCTCATCGGGATTGATTTTTCCTACAATCTCCTTGGCGTACTGCTCACTGCCCTTAATGGCCTTTTGAGCCTTGTTGTAGTAGTCCTGGTTTTTAATCTCGCCGTCTACCATACCGTAGTCCTTGCCCTTTAGGGTTCCGTTTTCCTCATAGGTTTTGAACTCGCAGGCGGTTATTGCGTTGTCCTTGATTGTGATTGTTACCTCTCCGTAGCCGTTGCCGTTGCCTTCCTCGTCGCCTGAGAAAACCGAGCTTTTTCCGGTATATGTGCCGTCCTTATAGGTCTTGTTGCCGCCGCAGCCGCACAGAGCCGCCGCGAGCATTAATGCGCATACCAAAAATGCAATTAGCTTTTTCATAAAATTACTCCTCAAAATTTTCGTTTATAATTTCCTTTACGAGCCTGCCGTGCTCGAGCACAACGGTTCTTTGAGCAACCTCGGCAACCTCGGGATCATGGGTAACAACAATCAGCGTTGTGCCCTGACGGTGAAGCTGCTTGAAAATGTCGATAACGATATTTTCGTTGGCTTCGTCAAGGTTACCCGTGGGCTCGTCGGCAAGGACGATTTCGGGGTGATTTATAAGCGCTCTCGCGATACACACGCGCTGCTGCTCACCGCCCGAAAGCTGACTGGGCAAGTGCTTTGCGCGGTCGGCAAGTCCTACGCGCTCAAGCGCCTCCATAGCCTCTTTTTCGTCGGGCATACTGTGGTAATACTGCGAAACCATTACATTTTCTACCGCTGTAAGGTAGTTGATAAGATGGAACTGCTGAAAGATAAGTCCGATTTTATCCCTGCGGATTTCGGTCAGCTTTTTGTCGCTTTCCTTGGCGATGTCAACTTCGTCGAGGATAACCTCGCCCAATGAGGGCTTATCCATACAGCCGATAATATTCATCATGGTTGACTTTCCTGAGCCGGAAGGTCCCATAATTGCCAGCCACTCGCCGTTTTCAACGGTGAGATTAACTCCGTCAAGCGCCTTGAGCGGACCGTAGATTTTTGATACGTTTTTTATTTCCAAAAGACTCATATAATTCTCCTTTATCATTCGCCCTTAAGCACCAGAGCAGGATCTACGTCCGTCGCGCTTCTTACCGGAAGCACGCAGGATAATCCCGTTACCAGCACCGACACAAGTATTGTTATGGGGATTAAAATCCAGTGGAACTGAATTGAGCTGTTGAACACGTTAACGCTGACCGCCTGCGCAAAGATGAAGCCGAAAATCGAACCGAGCAGTCCGCCGATTGCGCCGAGCAACAAGCCCTCGCCCATAAACTCAAAAATTATACTTCTGTTTGAAGCGCCAAGCGCCTTGCGAAGTCCAACTTCCTTCCTGCGTTCGGTAACTACCGCCATCATTGTTGTGGCAACGCAAATCATAGTCAGCAGCAGGACGATTATAGTTACAAGCAGCACAAGCGCCTGCAGCTTTGAAAGCACTGTGTTCTCGGATTGGGTAACGCGCTTTACAAGGCGTGCCGAAAGTCCGTCAACCTCTGAGGATATTTTCTCGGCATAGTCCGAGAGCTGCTCCTGAGAAGCCGAAACGCTGAGCTCTGTCATATCGAAAATATCGGATTTGCTTGTGAGCGACTCCATATCGGCTATTGAAACAAAGATGTACTTTTCCTCGTTGCCGCCCGTGTCGAGAATACCCGTCACCTTAAATTCAAGGCTGTTCTGATTTCTCTCCGCTTTTTCCGAAGGCTTTGTCGAGGCTGTCTGACCTTCAAGGTCATAGACAAGCGTTACGGTATCGCCTGCTCTTAAATCGAGAGTTTCGGCGGTTTCTTTACCGACAAGCGCTTCTCCGTTTTTTGACGGCCATTCGCCGTCAATACGCCAGTACGGACAGGTTTTTTCCGCGCCTTCAAAGTCGGTCGCCGCCGCCATAAGCGGACGTTCGTAAACCGTTATATTCTCATATCTGTACGGTGCAGTTCCGACAAGCTCCTTACTGTCGATAAGTCCCTTTGCCTTGTTGATCGCGTCTGTGCTGAGCTTATCGCTGCCCGACGGAGTAAAAATCATATTCGCTCCGTAGTTTCTGAACTGCTCGCCCATCTGGCGCGGAACGTCGTAATAAATCGTCACAAGTCCCGAGAGAATTGTCGCGCCTACCGCGATTGCGAGGAGCGCGACCAGCATACGCGAGCGCCTTCTTAAAAGAGAGGCGGTAATCATTTTCAAAAACATTGTTTGTCTTTTCATTACTTAACCTCCCTTAACGTCCGTGCAATACTTCCGCGGGGCGGAGTCTGAGCAGCATACGGATTGCCGGGATACTGCCCAAAAGCGTTACAATTATAATAAGAACCGCTACAACGGGGATAACCATCGGCTTCATCTCAATAGCCGAGTTGAAAACGGTATGACCGATAATCTGAGCGAAGCCGTAGCCCATAAAGTAGCCTGCGACGCCGCCGACAACCGCGGTGATTATAATTTCCGTCAGCACAATGCCCGAGATACGGTAGTCGCGCGCTCCGATTGCCTTTAGAAGGCCTATCTCGTTACTGCGCTCCATAACGCTCGCGGTTACAAGGTTTGAAATTCCGAGCGCTGAGCCGAACAGGCTGAGTATTGTTATAAGTATCATCAAAAGCTGGGTTTTATCGAGGATAGTTCCCTCGGACTCGGCAACCTGACGAACGGGAGAGGCTACCGAGTCGGGAATCGCCTCCTGAATTTGATAGCAGATTGAGCTTACATACGCCGTGCAGTACCAAGTTTCATAATCCGCAGGAGATAGCGAGGCAGGTCCTTTTGTAGCCGCTTTTCTGGCAAGCTCGTTGTCGGGAGTTGTCAGTGCGCTGACCTCTATGCTGTCGATTAAGCCCTTAGTACCCGAAAGCTCCTGAGCGGTTTTGAGCGTAGTGAAAATCTGCCCGTCCTCGTCGCCGCCTGCGTCGTAAACGCCTGTGATATTAAGGGTTTTACTTCCCTTTGAGGTCTTAACTTCGAGCTTATCCCCTGTGGTGACACCGAGCTTTTCAGCGAGGGCAACGCCTATCATTGCCGAATTTTCATTTGCGCTGTCGCTTTGCTCGTCAATCCACTGACCGTTTTTTACATCCCACCATGAGCGCAGGCTATGGATTCCCGCGTCGAGCTCCTCGCCTGTGTTTAGCGCGAGGTGGTGGTTGAACCAAGTTCCCGTCAGCTTAACGGATTCACCGCTTGGAAGCTTAACGTATGTATTTACAAAGGGTGTAAAGTCGAGGATATTGAATCCCCAGAAAATCGTCTTGATTTTGCCGAGGTCATCCTCCTTAAGGTGAGCCGCGGCGGTTTCTTCCTTCTCGTCAAGGGAATACAGCTCGTTGAGCACGGAGTTTTCCTTCGGAACAACAGTGATGTTCGCTCCGTACGCCTTAAGCTCCTGATTAACCTTATCCCCTACGTCGAGCATAATGTTGAGCATAGCCGTTGCCAGCGACGCTCCGAGCGCGATTGTGACGGCAATCATAATCATTTTTGATTTTTGCCTGAACAGCGCTCCTCTTATCATTCTGAAAAACATAAATTTCTCCTAATCACTTAAACTTGCGCTCGTGCAGAACCAAGCCCTCAATCGGCACGATAATTCTGCCGTCCTTAACCTCGTAGTCAATAACAATCGGGTTGCAGCCGCCCTTAAAGCCGATGGTGTTGATGTTCATTACAACGTCGCAGCGCTTGCAGACAATCTGTCCGTCGCGCTCAAAGTAGCCTGCCTCGCCGCAGATATCGCATGCGTCAAGTCCTACGCCGTATGAGCTTGAATTCGGCTTTTTGATAACGATAAAGCGGATTTCAGTGCCCTTCTCTGTCGTGTACGCAAAGCGGTGCAGGTGGCCGTCGTCAACCTGAGAAAAATCGACGTACAAATTTGTACTGTCCATTTCGCACTGCTCGACAGGCGCTTCAACGGGCTTTTTGTTATTTATCGCGTCTATAACAGTAAGGTTAAGAGTCGCTGCGATAACGCACACGATAACTGCAACAGCCCAGCGGCGGCGGTTGCGATTTGCCGCCTTGATTTTTCTGAGCTGCGCAGGATTCTCATATTCATCGCGAACCTTAAGGTTGCGGATAAACTGAATTACGGCGACTGCCAAAATGCAGCCTAACGCGCCGAAAATAAACAGCTCGGCGTTATTATTAACGAACTGCAAAATCGGGAACAGTATCTTAAACAATTCCTTGTCGCGGTTCTGCCTGATAATTTGCAGCTGGAGCATAAGCTGAATAAGCCTGCCGAGCACGCTGAACGCCGAGATAAACACGGCTAAATCTATAAAGATTACCGACACCGCATTTGAAGCGAATTTGAGCGTTTTGAATGTCGCAAGTCCTGTTATAATAACCAGCAAAAAGCCGAGTATCCAGCCGATGAGCCTGTATAGAAATTCCGTTGAAAATACCGAATTGCCCTGCAAATCAAAATTAAACGGATAAGCAAGCACTCCGGGCAGGGAATTTACCGTAACGGTAAACACAACGGCAACTGCGGCTATTGTCGCGATAAAGCCTGTAACCTTGCGGAATTTTTTAACCGCCAGCCAAAGCAGTGCAAGCACTATCAGCGCAGCCGAGGCGATTACGAGCACGGTCAGCAAATAATATGTAACTGCGTTCCAAAACGGAAGCTTTAGTTCACGGTTTGTATTTTTCAAAATCGCGACAAATACCGAAGCCGCGAGCGTTAATCCGCCGCCTGCCAAAAATACAATCCTGCATAGCCTGCTCAGCTTAAACCTGACAAACGCATAAAGCATAGCCGTGATGATTGCCGGTACCATCAAATCGAGCGATAGTTGTTCAAAAAATTTTAACATTTACATTCCTCTGATTAGTTTATTAACGCGCTTTTTGAGAGTTTAAGGTTCAACGCAAAATGGGGCTTGAACTCTAAACTCTCAAAAAGGGCTTTTGGCAGCCCCTTGTTAATTAAGAGGCTGCCGCGATTTTTTATGGAAAAAATTAGAGAGGCATTATACCTTTACAGGGCCTGTGTAATCCCAAGTCTTTGTAACTGAGAGGGGCTCGCCGTTCTTGAAGTAATCCTCGAACTTGCCGCCGGGGCCTGTAAGAGCGTCGCTGTGAATGAGGTAGTCATTGTCAGCGGGGCTGTGAATTGTGATTGTAAGCTCATATTTACCTGCGTCGGGAAGCTTGATGTTAGCGCCGTAGTGGGGACCGTCGGAAGCTGCCATCTCCATGAATGTACCCTCAGCCTTAACCTCGTTGCCTGCTGCTACTTTGTAGTCAACTGTGAGGTAAGGAACCCATGAGCCTTTCTCGTAACCGAGTGTGTTTTCAAGAGCAGAGATATCTGCCTCGAGGTGGATGTCGTAATCTTCAGCCTTCTGCTCCTTGATTGTAGCGCCTGCTGTCATGGGAACTGCCTGGAAGAATACAGCCGATACGTTCATAAAGCCAACCTTTTCATCCTCAAAAATAGGATACTCGGTAAAGCCTGCGTCCGCAGCGGCGTCAGCCTTTGTTTCCTCAGCCTTGGTTTCTGCTGCCTTGGTCTCCTCAGCCTTAGAATCAGCCGCACTTGAGGAAGAAGCGTTTGATGATGAGCTTGAAGCGTTGTTGCCGCAGCCCGAGAAAGCTGCTGTAGCTGTAACAGCCATTGCAGCCGCACAGATGATTGCAAGAATCTTCTTCATTTGTACATTACTCCTTTTATAAATAGAAATTTTATTTGAACAATACTCTTGTTATAGAGTATGAATTCACGATTTTAATTCTTTTAACTCTGCCTTTGTTTTGAGTTCTTCTTTTATCCGTTTGTTTTCAAAGTGCTGTCTGATAAACAGCGCGATGGTTATGCCGAGCAGGATAACCTGCGGAACGACGGTTTCGGTATGCGGATAAATTCCGAATATATCGAGGACATCGTTTGTCGGTATCTGTTCGACAAGCGGCGTGACACCTTGAATTCTGAGCACAAGCTCAAAGCTGCCTTCCATAAGCTCCTTGATACCTGCGCCGAGGAACGAAATTGCCATAACCGCCATAAGAATACTTGTCGCGAGGAAGAACGGCTTTAACGGAAGCTTTACCGAGAAGAAGCGGATTGCGATGAAAATTGCTATAAGTACAACCGCCGCGGCTACTACTCCGAGCCAAAGCCAGCCCACGCCGTCGCCCTCCTGAGCGTCGGTGATAATCTGCTGATAGAACAGAATAACCTCTGCGCCCTCGCGGAACACCGCAAGAAACGCTGTGAAGCCGAGCGCTATCATACTTCCCTTTGAAACGGAGCTTTCAACCTTTTTGTCGAGGTACTTTTGCCAAGCCTCGGACTCTGATTTTGAGAGCATCCAGTTGCTGACGTAGAACAGTACGGCAACTGCAATCAAGGCTGTAACGCCCTCGATTATCTCCTGATTAGCGCCGCCGTTTGTGGCGTTTGCGGCTTTAATCGCGTTAAGCAGAATAGCCGCGCCGAAGCTCAGCGCAATCGCGAGCACGGAACCGATGTAAACCGCCCTGACCTGCTTTCTGTTGCCTGATCTGATAAGGTAAGCGATGATACCGCCGATTACGAGAATAGCCTCTATTCCCTCTCTGAGCAGGATTACGAACGCCTGGGCAAATACCGCTCCTGCACTGCCTGCGCCGCCCTTGCCGCTTGTTACCTTATCATCGGCAAGCTTAACGCCTGTTATGCTTGTGTAGTTATCAGCGAACTCCTTGTCCTCAGTGTATTTTTTAACGAACGCCTCGCTGATGTCGCTTAAAAGCGGAGCGTCGGTGTAGAGGTCAGTCATCAAGCCCTTAGCCGCCTTGTCGTAATCCTCAACCGAATTCGACTTTGCCGCCTGTCGCAAATCGCGGTAGAAGAACTCTACCTCATTTTTGCGCGAGCCCGAAATTCTCGCCATTGTCTGGCGTTCAAAGCCGCACACCTCGTAATATCCGTAGTACGCATCCTGAGCGCATTTATAAGCGGCGTCGGTGTTGCCGTCCGCAAGGTTCTGTCTGCCTGCGGCAACGACCTTTTCAATAGCGTACGCCACCTCGTTCATATTTGTTTTATCGCTGTCTGGGAAGTAAGCAGGCTGTGCTTCCTTCCAAGTGGCGTAGTGCTCGGTCTCAGCCGCCGCGAACGCCTGAAGCGGAAAAACGGCGGTAAATACAACGAGCGCCAAAAACAGCACCACAAAAAGTTTTTTGTGCGATTTAGCTTTCGCCGCCACACATAACACCTCCAAATTTTCGTTAGTTAGGCAAAGCTAACTAATTTAGTTAAAAACAAAGCCGTTTTACACCGGCTTTGATATTTTCTTGCGCTTTTCGGTTAAGTGATTTTACTTTCGGTTATCATACGCTAACCGCTTGGCAAAAAAATAAAGGAAAATTTCCGATAGATAATATATCACAAGAAAACGCCTTTGTCAAGCGGTTTTTAAAGGTTTTTAAAAATAATTTTCTCCGCGGTGGCGAACAATATTTGTCACCTTCACGGAGAAAAAGACTCTGTTTATTCTTTATTTTTGAGGATTCCCGAGTCCATTTTAAGAACAATATCCGCATAGTTTTCCGCCTCGCCCTCGTGGGTGACAATGAGAACCGAGGTTCCGTCCTTTGCGGTGTCCCTCAAAAGCGAGAGCACAAGAGCGGTGTTTTCGTCATCAAGGTCGCCTGTGGGTTCATCTGCGAGCAAAACCGAGGGCTTATTCATAAGCGCTCTTGCAATCGCCATTCTTCTGAGCTCTCCGCCCGACAACTCGTTGGGCATAGCTTGACTCAGCCCGGCAATTCCGACCTTTTCGAGCAGTTCCACAGCGTATTTCCGCGCTGACTCATCGCTTTTGCCGTACATCAGCCTTGGCAAAAGCACGTTTTCGAGCACGGTAAGAGTGGGCAGAGCCGTGCTTCCCTGCGGTATAATTCCTATGTTTTTATTTCTGAACTTTGACAGTTCTTTGTCGGGCATTGAGTAAATATCCTTACCGTCGATTAGCACCCTTCCGCCTGACGGTTCAAGCAGTCCGCCGAGCATATTAAGGAAAGTGGTCTTACCCCCTCCCGACCTGCCGTATACTGCGGTCAGAGAGCTTTCTGCCAATTCAAAATCCGTCTCGTTTACTGCGTAAAAGTAGCTTGCGCCGCTTGTTTTTCTGTTGAATTTTTTACAGATTTTTTCCGCCTTAAGCTTCATCAGTTATCACCTCTCAGTATCAAGCCGGTGTCGATTTTGCTGATTTTGAATGCCGAGATTGCCGCTGTCAACGCGCCTGCCGCGACCGTTACGATAACGGTAATAAGCCCTGCAACGCACAGTGTAACTGCATTCGGCAGTAAAAACGGCAGTCCGATGCTCTGCTCAATAAGCGGTGAAAACAGCAGGATAATTATTACGGTAAGCAGTACGCCAATCACTCCGCCTGTCAGCGTTAGTATAGCGTTTTCTTTAAACACAAAGCCTGCAAGACGCGCTCTTGAAGCTCCGAGGACGCGCAAAACGGCAAATTCCTTTTTGCGCTCGTTCATAATCATTGTGAAGGCTATCGCCATAATGATGACGGAAAGCGCCCACACGGCAATCATTAACGCGCTTATCATTCCCGATACGCCCGAAAGGCTGTCGGCTACGTCGGATATCATATTTTGAGTGCGAATCGCCTTGACCTGACGGACGTGCAGATTAATATCCCCTACCACGCTGTCAATATCATAGCCGCCGCTTACCTTAATCAGCACCGAGGATACAACGTTATCGGGGTTTACCTCGCGCTCCTGATTGGGATTTTTCTCGTTGTGAGCCTTAATAAGCTCCTTCATAGTTTCGGTGTTTACGTAAATCGCGTGGTCAAGCTCAGTTCCTGTTTTGTCAAGAACCGACTGAACCTTTAAGGTTTTTCCGTAAATTTCTATCGTCATATCGGTGTTGGGGGTTACGTCGCTTCCGACCACGGTGTCATAAAGTCCGAGCTTATCGGAATAGCTTTTTTCTATCCACGGCTGAACCGAAAAATCCGTTTCGGGGTCAAAACCGATAATTTGCAGCCTCGACGAACAGCAGGAAGCCTTTGCCGAAGCGAGGTAAAACTGAGCGGTTATCTTTTCGATTCCGCTGATTTCTTCCTTGATTTCGTCGAAATATTTTGAGTCCATATAGAACTGTCCGGGCTGACCTTGAATGATTATTGAATCGTAGCTGACCTTTGAGGTCGCGGAATAAGGCACAACTACAATATCCGCGCCGAGGCGTGCCGAAAGGCTGTTAAGTCCTCCCGACAGGCTCATAACCATTACGGAGCCGCCGAACGCCGAAAACGCGAGAAACGCCGCGATGATTATCAGCGCAGCGCTTCTGACAGGTTTTTTGATGATATTTCTAAAGGATAATCCGTTGATTGACTTCATATTACTTCTCTTTTCTTTTAAGATTGAGAACCGCGCTAAACAATGCCGCAGCCGCCGCTAATGACGCGAACAAAATTGTAAACGGACGGAATGTGCTTACGCAGCGCATTGAGTTCATCATACATACGTTGATTACAATTCCCGGAATTATTGCCGTTAAAACCGCCGTAAGCGTTGCCGAGAGTTCAAGCCCTGCCTTAATTTTTCTATCGGGTATGACAATAGCGGCAAGCGACATTACCGACAACAGCGCGCCGAGTGCCGTCACGGCGTTTTGAGCCCAGTGGCAAGCCATAATCGTGTCGTCGTGTACCGGACAGGCTGAGAAAAATGTAAACGAGCCTATGCAAACCAACAGGCTGAAAATAAACAAAATAATTTCAGGTATAAGTCGTTTGAGTTTCATATATCTTCCTCCATAACAGTTAGTCTACGCTAACTTTATTGTATTAAAAAGACTCCTCCGTTTTTCCAAAAGGAGTTTTGCGGATGAAAGTGAGATAATCGCGAAGCTTTATAAGCGCATTCAAGGATTCGTCGCTGATTCCGTGCTCAATGTTGCAGGCGTCGTCATAAGCGGTTTCGCGGTTCACGCCCAAATATGTCAGCAGTTCAAAGATTATCTTATTTCGCTCGACAATACGGCTTGCTATTTTCTCGCCCTTTTGCGTTAATTTTACGGTTCGGTCAGGCTGGATTTTAAGGTAGCCTGCCTCCTCCATCTCTTTAAGCGAAACCGAGACCGTCGGCTTTGTTACCCCCAGCTCACGCGCGATGTACGCTCCGCGCACAACGCCTTCCTCGCGCAGGCGGTATATAGTTTTCATATAATCTTCAACTTTTTGATTTACGCCCATATAAATTCCTCGCAGTAAATAGTTAGCCCAAGCTAACTATTTTGCAAAATGCAAGGACGGGCAGTTAGCCCGACCTTACTGACATTATAACGATTGTATTCCTTTTTGTCAAGACTAATTTTTGACATTACTATTTTGCATTTGGACTTTTTACAAACCCAAGCTCTATAGCTCTTTGCTTGCTCAGCGCGTGTTTTTTATAGGACGGTATATCAATTTCGGGAATTTCCTTTTGAACATAATCAAAAGCTGTTTTTGCAAACGCAAATTTAAGCCGATAAGTCCGTATTTCATTTTATCCCCCTAAAACAAATACTTAAAGCAATTTTTTGGTGCTGAGCAAACCAATTCCCAAGGTTGACGCATTGTGGAGCATAGCGGTCGTTGTGGGCTGTGCAAAGCCGCCTACGCCGAGGACGATTAATCCGCTGTTTATTGAAAGAATTGAGCGGTAATTAAAATTAATCCGCTTCATCATCGCGGTGCTGAGCTTTCGCAGGGTTATAATACTGCTCAAATCATTTTCCGAAATTGTGATGTCCGCAATTTCCCTGGCTATTGCCGCGCCGTTTGAAATAGCTACGCCGACATCGGCGGCTGAGAGCGCAGGTGAATCGTTCACGCCGTCACCAATCATCACAACCGTGTTGCCCTTTGCCTTTTCCGCCTGAACAAACTTCGCCTTTTCCTCGGGCAGAACTTCAGCATAATAGCGGTCAACTCCGACTCTTTCGGCGATTGCCGCGGCAGTGTGCTTGCTGTCGCCGGTCATCATTACAATATTCTCAAAGCCGAGCTCTCTGAGTCCGGCGATTACCTTTGGCGCTTCTTCCCTCGGCGGATCCTCAATGCAAATCACCGCCGCGAGCCAACCGTCAACAGACAGATAAAGCCGCGAATACTCCTTTGAAATATCAAGCAAACGCTGTTCTGTTCCGAGCGGTACAGCGGCGCCCATATCCTCAAATATAAAATGGTAGCTGCCGATTAACACTTCCGCGCCGTCAATTGTTGACTTTACGCCGTGCGCCACTACGTACTCAACCTTGGTGTGCATTTCGTCGTGGACAAGGTTTTTCTCCTTAGCCGCGCGGACAACCGCGTTTGCGATAGAGTGCGGAAAATGCTCCTCAAGACAGGCGGCAATCCTCAACAGCTCGTCGGGGCTTTTATCGCAAAATGAAACAACGCTGTGAACCGTGGGATTTGCCATTGTAAGCGTACCCGTTTTATCAAAAACTATTGTGTTTGCGCTTGCGGTTTTTTCAAGGAATTTGCCGCCCTTGACCGTAATTCCGTAGGCGTTTGCTTCTCTGATGGCCGACAAAACCGTAACAGGCATGGCAAGCTTTAGCGCGCAGGAAAAATCAACCATCAGCACCGACAGCGCCTTTGTTACGTTCCGCGTCAACAGCCACACCGCGGCAGTGCCTAAAAAGGTGAACGGCACCAGCCTGTCGGCAAGGTGCTCCGCCTTGCTCTCCACGCCCGATTTAAGCCTTTCGGTTTCTTCAATCATCGAAACAATCTTATCGTAATGAGTTGAACCCGAGTTTTTTGTAACGCGGATTGTAAGCTCGCCTTCCTCTATAACCGTTCCTGCGTAGACCGTCGCGCCTGCGGTTCTGTTCACGGGCACACCTTCGCCTGTCAGCGTTGACTGATTAACAAGTGCTTCGCCGCTGCTGACAACTCCGTCAAACGGAATCATACTGCCTGCGTTTACGATAATTTCATCATTAATATTTATCTCCGAGGAATTGACAAGCACAGGCTGTCCCTCTGTTTTAAGCCAAACCTTTTCTATGTTTAATGATATGCTTCCTGCCAAATCGCTGATGGATTTTTTATGCGTCCAATCCTCTAAAATCTCGCCGATTTCGAGCATAAACATAACCGAACCTGCGGTTTTAAAATCACGCCTGAAAAGTGAAACGGTAATCGCGGTCGCGTCCAGAACCGACACCTCGAGCCTGTGCTTTGACAGGCATTTTAACGCCTTCCAAACATACCGCGCCGCCTTTACGCTCAAAATCGCGATACGGATATACCGCGGAATCAAAAAGCTGCGGACATAATGCCCCGCGACCTTTTTAATTAGCTTTGCGGTGTACTGCTGTTTCAGCTCTCTCGCGCTTGTTACAGCGTTCAAAGCATGCTCGGGGACATCGCCGCTTTCAGGCGATATAGAGCAGAGAAGGTTGAGCACCTCGCTTTTATCGCCTGTATACTCCACCGTCATATCATTAGTCGCGTAGTAAATCTTACAGCGTTTTATTTGCGGTTTGTTATTCAGCACACACAAAATCCTGTCCAAATCCGTTTGGCTGTATTTATTCAGAATATGTACTCTGAGCCTTCCCTTGATTTGGTGAAGAATTTTAAGCTTCATCTTTGTTTTCTTCTACCGTTTTTTCGGGTTCGGTCTCAGTCTCCGCAGGCTTTACATCATCAAGCTCAAGCTCTACAGGCTGTTCGCTTTCCTCGCGTTCAATATTGATTTGCTTTGCCTCGGCGTAAATATCCTCTGCATTTTCCTGAACCTTTGTTACGGTTTTCATAACGCTGTCCTTGGCTCTGAGAGCCGCGGCGGTACAATGGGTATAGGTCTTTTTCGCGTCCTTGCTTGAGAGCACCTTAATTCCTGCCGTACCGAACAGTACGCCTCCCAAAAAAATAAGAGCGTTTTTTCCGAATTTTGTCATATTAATTTCCTCCTGATTTATTTATGTTTGTAACCTGTGATAAAAGTCATAGCAAAACATACAACTGTTGCCAATGCCCAAAACTTGTGCTGTTTCATATTCCTGTTCCTTTCTGTCAAAAAAGTTAGCTTAGACTAACTATGTTACAAAAAAGTAAATCACTTCCGTGATTTCTTATTATATTATATATTTCGCGCTTATTTTTGTCAAGAAAGATTGAGTTCTTTACCCTAACGCAACATCCAAAATCATCATAACGGTAAACCCTAAAGCAAACATAACAACACCTATGTTCGAGTGCTCTCCCTCGCTCATTTCGGGAATAAGCTCCTCTACCACAACGTAAATCATCGCGCCTGCCGCAAAGCTCAGCAAATACGGCATAATATGTACCATAAGCGATGAGACCAAAATGGTGAGCAACGCTCCGATTGGCTCTACCGCTCCCGAAATTACACCACCTGCAAAAGAAAACAGCCTGCTTTTTCCTTCGGCACGGAGCGGCATTGAAATAATCACGCCCTCGGGGATGTTTTGAATAGCGATACCGATTGCCAGCGCAAACGCGCCGCCGGCTGAAATTTGCGGCGAGCCCGACAACAGTCCTGCGTACATCACGCCGACAGCCATACCCTCGGGGATATTGTGAAGCGTAACCGCAAGCAGCATCATTGTGGTTTTTGCAAGCCTGCTGCGGTGTCCTTCGGCTTTGTCGGCAAACATATGTAAGTGCGGAATGGTCTTGTCGAGTATAAGCAAAAATACTGTTCCTGCCCAAAAGCCGATGACCGCCGGAACAAAGGCGAATTTGCCCATAAATCCGCTCTGTTCAATGGCAGGAATAAGCAGGCTCCAGACCGAAGCCGCTGTCATAACGCCTGCTGCAAAGCCTGTTAAAGCGCGCCGGACGTTTCGGCTGAGGTTGTTCCTCATAAAGAACACAAACGCCGCGCCGAGCGATGTGCCGATAAATGGAATTAAAACGCCTGCTATAACAGAGAGCTCCATAACATCACCTCCGAATAATCAATGAAATAAGGCTTCGGACGATAAAATTCCGAAGCCATAAATACTTTTACATTATTTCTGAACGTTAAACGCATTCATACCGGGGTACTGCGCGGCGCTGCCCAATTCTTCTTCAATTCTGAGAAGCTGGTTGTACTTTGCAACGCGCTCTGAACGGCTCGGCGCGCCGGTTTTGATTTGGCAGGTGTTCAGCGCAACCGCAAGGTCTGCAATTGTAGTGTCCTCTGTCTCGCCGGAACGGTGAGAGGAAATTGCGGTATAGCCTGCCTTATGCGCCATCTTGATTGCCTCTAAGGTCTCGGAAACCGTGCCGATTTGGTTGAGCTTAATCAAAATAGAGTTAGCACAGCCGCCTGCAATACCCTTTTCAAGGCGCTCGGTGTTGGTAACAAACAAATCGTCACCGACAAGCTGTACCTTTTTGCCGAGACGGTCGGTCAGACGCTTCCAGCCTTCCCAATCCTCCTCGTCAAGCGCGTCCTCGATTGAGATAATCGGGTACTTGTCAACAAGAGCTTCCCAGTGGTCAATAAGCTCATCGGTGGTGAAATCTCTGCCGGACTTCGGCTGATGGTAGAAGCCCTTGCCCTTTTCGCTCTTCCACTCCGAGGAAGCCGCGTCCATGGCAATCATAAAGTCCTTTTTGGGCTCGTAGCCTGCGAGCTTAACGGCTTCGAGGATAGTCTCAATCGTCTCCTCGTCGGATGAAAGGTTGGGAGCAAAGCCGCCCTCATCACCTACGGATGTCGCAAGACCTCTGTCCTTGAGAATCTTTGCGAGAGCATGGAAAACCTCGGTGCACCAGCGGAGCGCTTCGCTGAATGTGGGAGCGCCTACGGGCATAATCATAAATTCCTGAGTATCAACGGTGTTTGTCGCGTGTGCGCCGCCGTTGAGAATATTCATCATCGGAACAGGCAGCTTTGTGCCCTGAACTCCGCCGAGGAACTTGTACAACGGAAGTCCGAGAGAGCCTGCCGCAGCTCTTGAAGCCGCTATAGATACCGCGAGAATGGCGTTAGCGCCGAGCTTGCTCTTGTCCTTGGTACCGTCGAGGTCGAGCATAATTTTATCTACGGCGTAAATATCGGCAGCATCAGCACCTGCAAGAGCGGGCGCGATAATGTTATTTACATTCTCAACCGCCTTCATCACGCCCTTGCCGCCGTAACGAGCCTTGTCGCCGTCGCGAAGCTCGAGAGCCTCAAACTCGCCTGTGGAAGCTCCGCTGGGAGCCGCTCCGCGCGCAACCGTTCCGTCGGATAGAGTTACCTCTGCCTCTACGGTGGGATTGCCGCGGGAATCTATAATCTGTCTTGCGTAAACCTTTTCAATCGTTGAATAGCACATATCTGTGTCCTCCTAATTTAGTATAATATTAGCTTGCCTTTTGAAGCAAAAAATATCCGCAATCCGCCCTCCCCTAACGCAGGCATCGCTATTGATGCCTGTTTCGGGAAAGCTATGTATTACACAGTTAGCGGTTGCTAACCGACTATATTATACTTAGTTTTACGCTCCTTGTCAAGAAAAATATTTTAAAATCCAATGCCTTGCATTTATTTTGATTATGCTCTTTCAAATTCGGGCCGCCATGCCACAAAGCTGTTGAGTTGTTTGTCGGTGCGGTGGTAGTAGCGCTTATCCTTGTCGAGCGTTGCGATTTCTGCCATTTCTTCATCTGTCAGCGTAAAATCGAGAATATCAAGATTATCCTTGATGTGCGCGACGTTCTTGCTGCCGGGGATAACGACAAAACCCATCCCCGAAAAGCAAAAAAGAGGCTGCCGTCCGAGGGCTGCGCAAGCGAGCAGTTATTCAGCGTTATAGGAGTGCTGCCGCTGCCGGTCAGGGCAACGCTTCCGAGAGCAGACTCCTGCGCGTGGAAAACGCGCGTTTCTATTTTGTCGGTGAGAGCGCGCAGAAAGACATTTTCACTCCTATTGTTTAATCTTCAACCGCTTGTCGGTGGATTTTGCAAGGCGTGTGCCGACGCTTTGGAAAATCTGCACCAGCAGCACCAAAATCACAACGGCAATCAGCATTACCAGATATTTATAGCGGTAATAGCCGTAGTTAATTGCGATTTTTCCCAAACCGCCTCCGCCTATTATACCGCTCATCGCCGTGTAGCCGAGTACAGTTGTGACGGCTATTGTGACGTTTGAAATCAGCGACGGCACGCTTTCGGGTATCATAACCTTGGCAATAATCTGAAAAGGCGACGCGCCCATGCTCTGCGCAGCTTCAATGATGTTGGGATTTACCTCGCGCAGGCTGCTTTCAACCAATCTTGCTACAAACGGAAACGCAGCGATTACAAGCGGCACAACGGACGCAGTTGTACCGACAATAGTGCCGACTATTAGGCGCGTCAAAGGGAATACCAAAATCATCAATATCAAAAACGGCACCGAGCGAAGCACGTTAATCAGCACGTTAAGAAATTCCATAAGAGGTTTCGGCAAAGGCAAAATGCCGTCCTTTTCACCGACAACAAGCAAAACACCGAGCGGCAGACCGATAACGACCGCAAAAATGGTGGCGAGAACGGTAACGTAAAAGGTCTCCCACAACGCGAGCGGCATATCGTTCACCACAATATCCCATGTTTCCTGCAACACCTCTTGTGAAAATAAATCTCCCATTACCTTACCTCCTCTACCGTAATACCGTTTAATGTACGCAAATAATCTGCCGCTCTCGCGGCGGTAACGCCGTCATTCGGAAAGCTGAGCAGCATACTGCCGAACGCCCTGTCGCCGACGCTCTTTGTAGAGGCGTACAGTATGTTTGCGCAAACTCCGATTTCAACCGCCATTTTGGCAATCAGCGGAGTATCGGTGGACGCTGAGCCGTTGAATATCACGCGCAGAACGTCCTGCGAATCCTTGCGGTTTGAAAGCATTTCCCCGCCGTCGGGAAATACCAAATGCTTTGCCGCCTGCGACCTCGGGGCGCTGAAAATACGGCTGACCTCGCCTTGCTCCACCACCTCGCCGTTCTCTAAAATTGCCACATTGCGGCAAATTTCCTCTATGACGCTCATTTGGTGCGTTATAACAACAACCGTGATACCCAGCCTTTCGTTAATCTCCTTAATCAGTGAGAGGATAGATTGCGTTGTTTTCGGATCGAGCGCAGAGGTCGCTTCGTCGCACAACAGCACCTTGGGATTGGTCGCGAGAGCTCTTGCAATGGCGACGCGCTGCTGCTGACCGCCCGAAAGCTGCGAAGGATAGGAATTTGCCTTGTCGCGCAAGCCGACGATTTCAAGCAGCTCCAACGCGCGCTCTTTGGCTTCCTTGGCGTGTTTGCCCTCCAACTCCAGCGGAAAGCATACGTTTTTCAGGCAAGTGCGCTGCATAAGCAGATTAAAGCCCTGAAATATCATGGTTATGTCACGGCGGATGTTTCTGAGTTCCCTGTTGCCGAGTGTTCCCAAATCTACGCCGTCCACCAAAACGCTGCCTGAGCTTGGACGTTCAAGCAAATTGATACACCGCACAAGAGTGCTCTTACCTGCTCCGCTCATACCTATGATTCCGAAAATATCGCCGTCCTGTATTGTAATGTTGATATTCTTCAGCGCGTCGAGCGTTCCGTCGGTTGTGAAGAAGGTTTTGGAAAGGTTTTTTAATTCTATCATAATAACTGCCTTTCTGTCAGCGTTGTCTGTAACGCTTCTTTGAAAACGCGCCGACCGTAGCAAAACAGTCGGCGCGAAAGAAAAGGGATGTAATACTAATACCTAATAAAAAGTAGCCAATCTTTGCTGTCTATTTTCCGCAATACTGCGTTGTCGTCCTTGCAAGGCGCCTCCGTTGTATGGGTGCGGTGCCCAAAATCAAAGATTTTGACCGCACCTCAAGCCTTGCCGCGTCCTTCGCCTTGTCTTGCGAAAAATATCCTCGCAAAATATAAGTCTACTTTCTATCAGGAATTAGTATAAAACTTATTTGAGTGCGTCAACGGTTGTCTGCTTGCCGCCGTAAAGGCCGAGGGGTTCTACGTGGATTGTCGCTATGGAAACAAGCTTTGTACCGTTTTCGGCGTTGAAGTCCTCGAGATAAGGGAGATGCTGGAAGTAGTTTGCGTCGAGCTCGCCGCTGTTTACAACGTTGTTCGGCTGAACGTAGTCGGTATATTCCTTGATGTCAAGCGTAATATCTTTCTCCTTGAGTATATCCTTTACAACTGCCAGAATTTCGGCGTGAGGTGTAGGAGAAGCCGCGATAGTGATTTTTTCTCCCTTTATCGCGTTATAGTCGATTGAGGAATCGTAGCCGTCTGTGGGGTTGGCAACAACGCTTACAACAGAGCCGTCGTATTTTTTATTGATGAAATCTACAACCTTCTGACTTTCGAGCGCTGCCTTTAACGCGAGCAGCTTGGGCTCTTTTTCCCTGCCTTCCTTGACGACAAGGATGTTGCCGTAGGCTGACGCCGAGCCCTCAATGCCGAGCGAATCCTTAACAGGGTTTAAGCCTGCCTCGATTGCATAGTTTGAATTGATGACAGCGTAGTCCACATCCTGCTTTGCGTTGGGAACCTGAGCCGCCTCTACCTCCTTGAACTCAATGTTTTTCGGGTTTTCGGCAATATCCTTCGGCGTAGCGGCAATACCGGCGCCGTCCTTGAGCTTGATGTAACCGAGCTGATCTAAAAGCAGAAGTGCTCTTGCTTCGTTTGTGGTATCGTTGGGAATTGCGATTGTGAGTGTTTTTGAGGTTGACGAGCAGCCCGCAAAAGCGATTGCAGAGGTGAGTATCAGTACTGCTGCCAATATAATTGCTGTGATTTTTTTCATGATGATTACTCCTATATAATTATTTATGTTAGTTCACCTTACCGCCTTCGACTACAAGCTTTTCCTCGTAATCAGAGCCGTAAGTGCCTGTGAGGGTTGCTTCATAGTCGGCGTGGAAGAAGTTTTCCTTGCCGAGTGCTTCGATTTCGCTGTTAATCCAATCAAGCAGCGTTTTGTTGCCCTTTGAAACAGCAGGAGCGATGGTGTCCTTGCTGCCGAGCTCGGGAATACCGACGGTGTAGCCCTTATTTTGAAGTGCGTATGCGATAACCTCGGTGTTATCGTTTGCCCACGCGGCAGCCTGACCGTTTTCAAGCGCGGTTTTCGCGTTGGCGTAAGTGTCGTACTTCTGGAGCTTGATGTTGGGATATTTTTCGGTGAGATAAGTCTCGGCGGTTGTGCCTGTGATAACAATAACCTCGTCGTCGGCTTTGAGCTCGTCGAGGCTCTTGATAACTCTGCTGTCGGGGGAAACAACACCGAGTGCTACGTTCATATAAGGCAGAGCGAAGTCAACCTTTTCGGCTCTTTCATCGGTTACGGTAAAGTTTGCCAAAACAATATCAACCTTGCCGGTCTCTAAAAACTCCACGCGGCTTGCCGCTTCGGTGGACACAAATTCCACGTCAACGCCCAAATCCTTTACAAGGCGGTTTGCAAAGTAAACGTCATAGCCCTGATATTCGCCGTTTTCATCCACATAACCAAAGGGATTTTTGTCGGAGAATACACCGATTTTAATTTTTCCGCTGCTCTTGATTTCGTCGAGTGTGCGGTAAACAACGTCTGCGGATTTGCTTTCCTCTTTATCAGCGGCGCTTGACGAGCTTTTGTCCGAAGCGCTGCTTTCATTACCTGCGCAGCCGGCAAAGGACGCGATTAGCAGGACAGCCGCCGTGAGAATAGGCAATACCTTTACAAAAATAGATTTTTTCATAGAAATCTTCCTTTCAATTGCTTTATTTAATATGTTCAAACTCGAACGTGTGCAGGAATTTTTGCGCGCGTTCGGTTTTCGGATGGTTAAAGAATGTTTGCGGCGCGCCTTCCTCGATAATTTCGCCGTTATCAAGGAATATTACGCGGTCGCTGACAGCCTTCGCAAATTCCATTTCGTGGGTGACAATCAGCATGGTGCTGCCCTGACGGGCAAGCTCAAGCATTGTGTCGAGCACCTCGCGCACCATTTCGGGATCAAGCGCGGCAGTCACCTCGTCAAAGAGCATTACCTCCGGGTGCATACACAACGCCCGGACGATTGCAACACGCTGTTTTTGTCCGCCTGAAAGCTGTCGCGGATAGCTGTCTTTTTTATCTGAAAGTCCGACCTTGTCAAGAAGCTGTTCGGCTTCGGCGGCAGCCTCTTTTTTGTCACGCTTTTGAACAAGCGTCGGAGCGAGAATAATATTCTGTAAGACGGTCTTGTGCGGAAACAGGTCGTAGCTTTGGAACACCATTCCAACGCGCTGCCTTAGCTTTGTGATTGTCTTTGACCTGCTGTCGATTATTTCATCATCCAGCTTTATCACACCGCACTGAACGGGCTCTAAGCCGTTAATACAGCGCAGCAGCGTACTCTTGCCGCAGCCTGACGGCCCGATAATCACGATAACCTCACCCTTTCGGACGCTGAGGTTAAAGTCCTTTAAAATCACATTTCCGTCATAGCTTTTTGTCAGATGTTCAATTTTCAGAAGTGTGTTCGCCATTAGCTGCTCCACTTCCTTTCCAAGTGCTTTGCCAGTATGCTGAACGGCCAGCAGGCGATAAAATACAAAACAAAAACCGTTAAATAAATTCCAAACGCGGCATTGGGAGAGGTCATTCGGTTGGCTTCAATAATCTGCTGGCTGACCTTAAGCACCTCCACCACGCCGATCATCATGACGAGGCTGGTGGTTTTTATCATTCGGGTAATCAAATTGATTGAGAGCGGAACAAGCTGACGTATCGCCTGTGGAATGATGATAGTAAAATAGGTTTGAGATTTTGTCATACCAAGCGCGAATGCGCTTTCATACTGATGCTTAGGCACGCTGATAATCGCGCCGCGCACCAAATCGCCCATTTCTGCCGTGCCCCAAAAGGCAAACACAATGATTGAAGCTGCTTCGGCGTTAAGGTCCCAGCCGAACACCCTTGTCGTACCGAAAAAAACTAAAAACAACAGCACCATCTGCGGCATAATGCGGACAATTTCAAGATAAATCCGCGACAATGCTCTGATTACGGGATTACGGAACGTCATCAGTATTCCGAACAGCACACCGAGAATCAGGCTTAATGCGACTGCAATCAGGCTGATTTCCAGCGCCTTCCATAAGCCGCCCAAAAGCCGCAGAAGGTTGCTTCCCTTAAACAGCACGTCAAGTCCCAAAGCTTGCATAGCGCAGCCTCCTCTCCAGCACTGTGCCGAGAATAGACACCGGCAGCAGAATGATGAGATAAAAAACGACAAGCAGCGCCAAATATTCCGCCGTATTGTAATACAGACCGATTAAATCTTTTGCGCGGAACATCAAATCCATCAGGCTGATTGCGCTGAACACGCTGGTTTCCTTTAGCAAAAAGATTATATTTGCCACGAAAGCAGGTGTGCTGTACGATAAAGCCTGTGGCAATATAACGTGAATCATCACCTGAGAATCTGTCATTCCCAAGCTCAGCGCGCTCTCGCGCTGCACACTGTCAATTGCCTCAATGCCGCTGCGGAAAGCTTCGCTCATATAACTGCCGCCAAGCAATCCCAAGCCAAGCCAGCCGCAAACCTCGGCGGAGATTTTTACGCCGATTTTCGGCAGCGCAAAATACAGAAAAAACAGTTGAATTAAAAGCGGCGTGTTACGAAATATTTCAATGTAGATTTTGAAAATCACGCTCAGCACCGGAATACGAAAGTGAATGACAACCGCCGATACCAAGCCGATAAGCGTTGCAAGCGCTACGCCGATCCAACCGATTTTAAGCGTCAGCAGCATTGCGTCCCAATATAACGGAATACTTTTTGATATTACGTTCCAATCCATTCTGCCGCCCCCTAATTTGATTTATGTCAACATCGCCGCATTCGCCCGAACCTATAGTTCAAACGAAGCAGGCGTGGAAAATGCAAGTTCATTTTACAGCACCTCTTTTATTCCTACTGAGTTAGTAGGTTTGTTGGGTATTATTATATTCTCACTTTCCCCTTTTGTCTAATCTTCAAAAGCTATTGACGGCAATAGGTTTTGCCTATAAGTAAAACATCAACAAAAAGCCGACGGTTATTGAAAATTAACCGTCGGTTTTTTCTGTGTTGAGGGTGTTTTTCAACTCCTCAATATACATTCTGCCCACCTTGCTGAGCAAAAGATTTTTCTTTGTGATATATCCAACCTTCATCGTTTCACCGGGATGATTGTCATCGGGCGCGAAGGGCACAGCGGTAAAATCCGAGCCGTTCAACTCCTCGCAAATGACGCCCGAACAAAGGGTGTATCCGTTTAAGCCCACCATCAAATTAAGCATAGTCGCCCTGTCTGTTGCCCTAATCATACGCGGGTATGGATAGGACGCCAGAATTTCCTCGGCAAAGTACATTGAGCCGTTGCCGCCCTGTTCAAACGACAGGCAGGGATAGTCCTTCAACTCGTCAAAGGAAATACGCTCTTTATTCGCCAGCGGATGTCCCTTCCACAAATACACATATGCCTCGCAGCTTATAAGCTCGTGAAATTCCAAATGATTTTGTCTGAGCAGCTTGCCGATTACCGGCATATTAAAGCTGCTGAGAAACAGGATTCCGATTTCACTGTTCATATTAATCACGTCGTCAATGACTTTTTGCGTTTGCTCCTCGCGTATGGCAAACTCAAATTCCGAGGTATCGAGCTTTTTTACCAGCTCGACAAAGCTTTTTACCGCAAAGGTGTAATGCTGTGTTGACACGGAAAACATCTTTTTTCGGTTACCGTTTTCTCCGTAGCGTTCCAACACATTTTCAAACTGACCGTAGAGCTCACGGGCGTAGGCAAGAAATTCTACGCCCTCGTTTGTAAGAGTAACGCCCTTGCCGCTGCGGTAAAAAATGGTGATACCAAGCTCTTTTTCAAGCTCCTTTATGGATTCCGTCAGCGACGGCTGAGAGATATACAGCACCTCGCTCGCTTTGTTGAAGGAACCTTGGTTGGCAATGGTGATGGTGTATTTTAGTTGTTGTATTGTCATAGTATTAAATCCCTGCTTTGATACGCCTGAACCCGTATTTTCATTCGTATAATTCTATGTTTTCCGATATAAGATTGGCCTTAGGAATAAAAATTTTTTGTGCGCCTTGCTCACGCAAGATACGTGAATAAAAACGAATGTAAAATGCGAAGATTTATAGCTTATCTAACATATCTGTAAAGTAGGTTAATTATATAATATCAATGTTGAATTGTCAAGCGGCATAACCGTTTTCGGCTTTAAAATACATAGCGTTATGTTCCTAAATTTTAGGAGTGTTCCTAAGAGTAGGTTGTTTTTTAATTGAACAAATACGCAAAACCGGCTTAAACATTGACTTTTTGAATAAACAAATCCCCAACAAAAATGAGGTCTAAAACTTCAAATTTGTTGGGGTCGTTTTATTTATTATTCATTTCAAACGGAATATTATCTCCTATTCATTCCGCCCCTGCATGTTGTTCTGCTGCATATTGTTTTGAGGCATACCGCCCTGCTGCATACCGCCCATTCCTCCTATCATCTGGTTGGTAATGGTATCTGTCTGCGTGCCGTTGACAATAATTGTGCCGCCGTTTTTCTGAGCTGTGCCGTCATAATCAAAGGGAGATTGAGCATTTACGCGGATTGTTCCGCCGTTAATAATGATGTTGCCGTTGGAGTCGATTCCGTCGGTGTCGCCCTGTCCCATATTGACTGTGATGTCGCCGCCGTTTATCTCAACCGCCACACTTACAGATGTCGATTTGCTCGAGGCGTTGATACCGTCGTCGCTTGCGGAGATATTTATTGTACCGCCGTTGATTTGTACGAACGTTCCCTCAATACCCTCAGAAGCGCTGATGCTTATATTTCCGCCGTCAATCTGAGCGATTGTCGTCGCCTGAATTCCGTCGGAGCTTGCGTTGATTTCAAGGCTTCCACCGCAGATATAAACGTATCCTACAGCGTTATCCTCGTCGTTTTCGGCGTGCAGACCGTCCTTGCTTGTGTTGATTGTGATGTCTCCGCCTGCTATCGCTATGGAATCGTTGGCTTCAAGCGCGTCGGCAGTGCTTGTAATGTTCAGGGTGCCGCCTGTTATTTTCAAATCGTCCTTGCTTGTAACGCCGTTGTTTGAGGATTTGATATTTAGCGTGCCGAGTCCGTTTATAACCAAATCATCCTTTGAGAAGATAACCGCGTCGGTATTGGTTGTTCCGTCGGCGGAAAAGCTGCCTGTTACCGACAGATTATTAACAGAGTCCGAGGCTGTTGTAACAAACACCTTGTCGGCGTTTTTAACGTAAATCGCGGGCGCGCTGCTGTTGGTTATACCTGCGCCGTCAAGAACTAACTGTACCTTATCGTCATCGCCGGCGTCCACGGTTACGGTAACATTTGAAGCTTCCCCCGTGAGCACATATACTCCTGCTGAGGTAATGTTGATATTACTTCCGCTTGTGAGAGTGTAATAAACCGCGTCGGTCAAATCCGCGTTTTGGGTAAGGTCTCTGCTTGTGAAGATTTCACTGCCGTTAATCATTCCGCTTGTCGAGTAGGTTATTTCAGATACAACCTCATTATAGGTGTAGTCGCTGTCTGTCTTTTTTGTGCCGTTTTGAGAGCCGCTGTTATCAGCTTCATTATTTGTTTCTTCCGTCGCCTGTTCCGTTGCGGCTTCGGTTGTAGGTCCTTCCGTCGTCGCTTCTTTGGTTGTGGTAACCTCGTCAACCGTAGCCTTGGATGAAGTATCATCTGAGACTGACGACTCTGTTTGATTTTTGCAGGCAGTCATAGCTGCCGCCAACATTGCGATAATAATTAGTGCTGTGATTTTCTTTAACATAATACTTCCTCCATTCGGTTAAAAAATCAAAAGCCTTTTGCTTTTGTTGAAGTCAATTTAACACGCTGAACTGAAAATAAGCTGAAATAAAATATTTTAAATTTTTTTACGGCAAAAGAAAAGACGGCAATCGCTTGCCGCCTTTTCAAATAAGGATTTAGGGTATGTAATGAAGTTATTTACCGTCTTCCGCCTCGGGAATTTCCGCCAAAGCTGCCTCCCGAGGGTGAACCCGGTCTTGAAGAACTACTCGAGCTTGAAGAACTGCTCGAGCTTGAAGAACTGCTTGAGCTTGAAGAACTGGTCGAGCTCGATGAACTGTCTGAGCTTGAAGAACTGCTTGAACTCGAGGAGCTGCTTGAGCTTGAAGTATCTGTAGTGGTTGTTGAGGCTGTGTAAATGCTCCATGTACCGCTTCCGTAGCTCCAAGAGCCTGAGGAAATCGTATAACAATTATAGCTGTCGGAAAGCGCCAAATCATTCGTCTGATTCCATACGTAGCTCCAGCTGTTGGTTGTGGAAGAACCGTTCATCCTGCAGAAAATAACATAATCCCATGTTCCGTCGGGAACTGTGCCTTCGTATGTTCCGTCTCCGTCGCTGTCGGTCATACTTGCCCATGAGTACGCGCCTGTCGAGCTGTTGAAAACATACATAGCAAAACGGGCGCTTGCGGTTGTCCAGTTGGAGTTTGGAGTAAGGTAGAGTACGCTGTTTTCAGTAGAGGAAGTGTCATTATCATCATCGTCAGAGGTTATGGTATCGCTTGTATTGTAGACAACCGCAACGCCTGTTGAACCAACTGTGCCGGTAATATAACCGTTTGAAACCGTAAATGTATTGCCTGCCGAGCAGGAAGAACATCCTATTGACAATATGGGGACAGCGACACCTACGGTACATCAAGCAACAGCACAAGGTTAGATACACTAATCTGCTAACAAGCGGTAAGCTGAACGGTTATCTTGTAGACATTGATAAACAGGCACAAGATATGTTTTTTCGGCTCGTAAAACAAATGGCAGAGAGTGAGGGTGTGACCGAAAAACTCAAAGCGGATAATCAGATGGAGTGGGTTGCTCGGATGAATAACATCCGCAGCAGAGCCACAGAAATCGTAAATTACCATATTATTTATAACTAAACTGACTAATGCGGTATAAGAATTTTTTTTAGACTTTTTATTTGCCTGCCTGTTTACCCGCATTTTTCTAAGCTAAATAATGTTAAGTCCAAAGTTTTTATTTTGGACTTTATTTTTTTTAGATTTTTGGAATAAGGTCCGTTTTTATATTTACATTCCTCCAGTTTAAAAAGTCCATTTTTCTTTCAGCCTTAAAGCTCCTCAAAAATAGCGCTTAATCGTTCGCTACTTTTTTAATAACAAATCTTTTTATCTAAGCTTTGATAAACAGTAAAATATTGCTATTTGATAGTTTTGATGAAAGACATATCAAAAGTCAATCAACGCAGGCGAAAATCATAACTAATCATTTCCTTCCATGCGATTACCTTATCAGCGTTCACATTTCGTAATCTTCCGTTATATACTACGGAAAAAGAACATCTTTCTGCAGAATAAGCTCCCATCATCCAAAAGCACTCGCCGGTTTTATTTTTCCAAACATATACACAAAGCTTACCATCTTTGGGATAACCGTATTCTTCAACCGGTTTTAAGCCTTCTATACAGATAGAATCATTACCGTTAACAATTCTTTGAGCCAATCTTTTCACGCGGGATTTCCAGCGTTGAATAAACGGCATTTTTAACTCGGTATCCTTAGCAAGCTTTGATATTTCTTCTGAGCTCTCCGTAATATGCAGTTCGGGTTTGGTTACATAATTATAGCTGCTCAAATTAGCAACCGCCCTTACCATTGTAACGCCTTCTGACTGTACATGATAACCATCTGTAATTCTCCGGGTGTAATCAGGATGAGTTATGTAATTATTATGGAACAGTCTGACTCTTCCGTTAGCTAAAAGCTCTATCTTCCAGTTATCAGCCCGGTTTTTGACATACATAATGTTGCCGGCAAGCCTTGTGCTGCACTTTTGATTTAAATACATATCGCGTATATATTCAAGCGAAAAATGTGCCTTTTTAAAAAATTCACGATAATTTCTTTCATTATTCGGATCTTCCGCACCGATATGTAAATACGCGGCTAATGCGCATTGGGGACACTGTAAATATATCTTTTTGTAATCGGTGAGAAAAACGAGTATCTCTAATGAAGTACCTTTAATTACCCTACATGTTTTATAGTGAATAGTGTTGTCGACAACAATATATTGAATTTTCTTGTCGCTGATTTTACGGTCAAACAGTTCCTTGTTATCTTGCTCCGTGTTTTTACCGGGAAGATTGTCCGCTTTATTCTTCTTTTCTCCGCTCAACTCTGCAAGCAAGTCCCGGTAATCTACTCTTTCATACTTCTTTCCCATTTTATCATTCCATTCAATACTTTTCCTGTAATTACTTTCTTTAATTATTTTAACATCATTCTCTCTTATTAACAATCGTCTTTTTGAACTAACTGAAACCGAGCAAAATCATAATGGCATATTTGGCACAAGCAAAAACAGCCACCTTTCGATGGCTGTCTGCGCTACATATCAAGAAATTCGGGTACGCTTATAATACGTGGATCCGTCACAGAGGATTCCAAAAAGTCTTTGTCTCCGGTAAAAAACAAATCGGCACCTGCGTTTAACGCAGCACGTAGAATCGGGCAATCCTTTGGATTGCGTATTTTCGCCTCTGCCTCTACAACATCCTCCGGTGTAGCCACAATATCAAACACCGAAAGCGCTGTATACAGGAATGCTTCCATTTCGACTGTGCGATCAGAAAATTTCTCTTGAAATTTCCGGTGCAATTCATCAATCACATAGTCACAAACGACCGGTTGAAATGGCGGTACCAGCGCCTTGTAGAAAGCATCTGCCGCGCGCCCATTTGGAAACAAGGCTGCGGAAATGAAAATGTTAGTGTCAATCATAACTCTCATTCTGCGTTTTCCTCACGGCGGGACTGTGTAATCCAGTTTGCAACATCTTCTTCAGACAATAACCCAACTTTTTCTCCTTCGCCTGCCATCTGTTCCTGTAAGCGCTTTAGGGCATAAACCGCCGAGTTGACAACCCGCACGGTATTTCCTTCGACAATAAAAGTCACACGATCGCCGTTTTCAACTCCGAGTACAGTGCGCACATTTTTAGGAATTGTGACTTGACCTTTTGACATAACTTTTGCATCATTCACAAACGTTGTCTTTTTCATATTGAAACACCTCCGATTTTATAAAAGTAGGAAAGTAGGGTATTCCTACTTCCTATTATACTCAATTACAGTAAAAAAATCAAGGTATCAATATCTAAATATTTTCAGAAAATAGAAAGTTATAAGTCTGACATTTGATGTAGAAGTTGATTTTCCGCCTTCCCATAGGTATAATAGTTTTAGAATTTTACAGGGAGAAGTTTTTATGATTATCCGGTCATCAGATTCAATCAGAAATAATTATAATGAAATTTCCGATTTATGTAAAAAAAATAAAGAACCTGTTTTCTTAACAAAAAACGGTGAACTCGACCTTGTTGTTATGGATTTGGAAACCTATAACCGCAGGGAAAAACAGCTAAAGCTCAAAGAAGAACTCCTTGCAGTTGAAAAAGACAAACTCAACGGAAGTGTAGGTTATTCCGTAACCGAAGTCGCTCAAAAAATGAAGAAAGCTATTGAGACAACATCTAATGAAAAAATTTTGTTGCAAGATATAAAGCAAAAAAAGTTTGATAACATATGAATGATTTAAATTACGTTGATACAACAAATAAAAACATTTTAGGAGATGACGGTAACAATCACTACGAATTGAACTTGCCTGTATATCTAACAGCTTCTCTTAGCAAGATGAAGGAGGCGCAAAAAAGATTGATAGCGGAAAGGAATATTTCCGCTATGACTGTGACTACTGCGAGCTGCAAAGCGATATCAATGCAGCTGAGGTTGACGGCGAGATTTCATCCGACCAGGCGTGGTATCTTCGCGGAAAATATCTCGGACTCTCAAGGGAAACAATGGAGACAATATGAGTTCACTGCGCAACTTCATCACGGCTTGCGCTTTTGAATAAAAGGGCTCTCCTTTTATATTCAATAATCGTATCAATTGTAAACGCCATATTTCTCTCCTGATGATTAGTACTTGAACCTTGTTGTCAGGCAAGTTATTAATCAGCTAACATCTTGCCACTTAAGTAACTTTGAAAAAGATACTCAGATGAAGCACAGAAATAATCGGATTCATAATTTGAAATTTTATCAATAATAAAAGATGAAAAAACATCAATTATCGAATCCACAACATCTTCATTTTTCTTGTATGTAACATCTTCAACAAGATTCTTATAAACATATCCTATTGATAAAAAAGAAGGATTGGAAACAACATCACATAAATGAGTTTGTGGAATATTATATTTATCGCAAAACTCATAAGCAATTTCATCAAAAGTGTAACAATGGTTAATTTCGGCATCATTAAGTTCTTTTTCTATATCCGCTTTTGACAAACGTTTTATTACATTATTTATGGATATATTTCGACTTCTTCTTATAAATTCAAGAAGAGTACAAAAATACAAGACATTATTAAATATCCTTTTTTCCTTTACCATATACATTATCGCCTCTATATTAACATAATATCATTATATTAAATTGTCGTCAACAAATTTACCGATAAATCTGTTTTGACAAAGACCTGCTTAGTCCTATGAAATTGTAGTAGGTTAAATAACATTCCTCCTTGTAAAATAAAATGGCATATATAAAACACTCTCAAAAGGAGAGTGTAGTTTAAAACAAAAAAGAGCAGTAGACGCACTTCTACCCTTAGTTGTGGTGATGTAGTGAGTCTACTGCTCCTTAATGGCAGTTTTCTTCGCAATACCTTTAATTAATGTCAAATAAATTTTTGCAAGGTTGAGTGTTGCGCCGGCTTGGAGACCAACAAATTTTCAATAACAATCTATTATAATATTGTGGTACTAAAAACATATTCCAGCATTTTTGTATATTATTAGTATATTTTGTTTTGCTGCTTTTGTCAATGTTTTATTTATCCTTTTGACAATAGAATAATCATTCTCTTTTACTAGAAAAAATATTAATGCTTAACCGGATTGTTACTCACTTAGCAATTCCTCCACCAAATCTTCAACATTGTCAAATGAAGGGGACTTGGAATCATCCGCAATATTTTCCGCTTCAATCCAAGCTGATAAATCATCGTCAGAAAAAATCTTTTTTCTTTGTTCCTCGGTATAACCCTGTTCACGCATACGAATTAATAATCTTTCTCTTTCTTCTGCACAATCTTCTTCTCCATCAGCCCGTTCTTGTGCTAACGTCTTTTTTTCATCATATTCAGCGATACACATTCTTTTCACCTCAGCTTTGTTTTTATCAACCGGTTTTGCCAGTAATAATTTTACTCAGAGTCCCTATCCTTCTCATTAATCATTTTCAAATAGTCTTTTACACAATTATCAATTCGTTTTTCGCAAGCTTGCTTTTCTTCTTCTGTCATATCATCTTCAATCTGTTTTGCAAAAGCATCACAGGCAAACAAAACAAAACGGGACATATTCGGACCAAAGACAGACGCGTAAGCTCTTATTTTGGCAATCTCCTCTTTCGGCAGCTTTATCATAATTTTGCCGTAATGCTCCCTCTGCCA
>Ga0310695_10001133_pt1 | contig 64650 bp, 55 predicted proteins | sample RumenRJG_04DNA_FD_203882 | JGI IMG/M metagenome (GOLD analysis project Ga0310695, IMG submission 203882) | Bovine rumen microbial communities from Lethbridge, Alberta, Canada - RJG_04 (v2) (version 2) | ecosystem: Host-associated > Mammals > Digestive system > Stomach > Rumen | place: Canada... | reverse complement strand
GCCCAAGCAAGCTTGGTCGCGACTCTCGCCTCTTGATTAATTGACTTCCAAGAAATTTTCTTGGGCCGTCACTAAGCACATCTCCGATTCCTTCAATCTTCCCGAAAGTCTCGCGGGCTTTCGCTTTTTCCTTCGTGACTCGGTTTCGACCTCGTCTCTCAGGAACGGCGCCAATTATAGAATTTTCAGATATCTTTGCAAGGGGTAAATTCGAAAAAAATTTCACTTTTTTTCACTTTTTTCGATGAAAACGGGATGTACGCCGCCGGAAATACACAAAGTCAACAATCTATAAACAGAAATCTTTTTTCGGGGTTTAAAAAAAACGTCCCGGGAGCGGAGCTTCCGGGACGTTTTCAATCGCAATTAGGCGTTTTGGCTAACGTTTAGATCTTCTTCACCACGAACATGTGGCCAGGAGCCTTTGCAGGGTCAAGCTTCACATAGTTCTTGTTGCCACGCCATACATAGCTTTCGCCAGTCACAATGTCCTTCAAGAAGAAGAACGAATCATTCTGGAGACCAAGCTTAGCCATGTCGAGTTCAACAATACCTTCCTGCACGTGGTCCATGTCCATGTTGCACACGCAGAGAATCACGTCATCGCCGGACTTCTTGGAGTAAACCATGAGCTGGTCGTTCTGAGCGTAATGAAAATCGAGGTTATCGTATTCCTGCAAGGCAACATGTTCCTGACGAGCGACATTCAGACGACGAACAAAGTCTTGAATGCCCGGACCAGACCAGTTGTGTACTTTGTACTGATACTTTTCGCTATCGGCGAGTTCTTCCTTGATCGGGCTCGGGATGTTTTCGCAGAGTTCGTATCCGTTGTACATACCCGTGAGGCTCGAAAGCGTCGCAGCCAAGAAGTAGCGCTGCTTAAAGGCGTTTGCACCTTTGTATGCAAGATACTTCGGGAAGATATCCGGAGTTGTCGGGAAGAAGATACCACGCATGTATTCCTTAGCGTCGGACTGCGTGAGTTCCTTCAAATACTGTTCGAATTCCCACTTTGCAGAGCGCCATGCGAAATACGTATAGCTCATGTCAAAGCCAGACTTTGCAAGGCGATGCATCATCTTCGGGCGTGTGAAAGCTTCGGCGAGGAACACGAGTTCCGGGCGCTTTTCCTTCACGTCGGCGATGAGCCATTCCCAGAACGGGAACGGCTTGGTGTGCGGGTTATCGATACGGAAAATTTCAACACCCTTGTCGGCCCAGAACAAAATAATGTTCTCGATTTCTTGCCACAGAGCCTTGTAGTTCTTGTTGTAGTAGTCGAACGGATAAATGTCTTCGTACTTCTTGGGCGGGTTTTCGGCGAACTTGATGCTGCCATCCGGTTCGTGGTAGAACCATTCCGGGTGAGACTTCACATACGGATGGTCCGGGCTGCAGTTGAGCGCGATATCGAGTGCAAGGCGAAGTCCCTTGGCGCGAGCGGCTTTTGCAAAATGTTCGAAGTCCTTCATGGTCCCGAGTTCCGGGTCCACATCGTAATGACCGCCGTTCTTGTTACCAACGGCATACGGGCACCCCGGTTCAAGCGGATTGCCCTTCTTGTCAACCTTGGCGTGGAGCGCATTGTTTGCGCCCTTACGGTTCGTGACACCAATCGGGTGGATCGGAACAAGGTAAACCGTATCGAAGCCAAGCCCTGCAATGTAGTCGAGCTGTTTTTCGCAATCCTTCCACGTTGCACTCTTGTTCGGGTCCGTGCCCTGGCTCTTCGGCCACATTTCGTACCACGTACCCACGCGGCTGTAGACCGGGTCCACACGGAGCTTCATCACCGGACTTTCAGTCGGGACGTCCTTCGGTTCCTTGGTCCATGCGCAAATTTTGTATTCGTAATAGCCGATGTTACCGACCGTGAAGGAGCCTTCCCACAAGTCATTGTCGACAAAGTGCATCGGAGCTTGTTCCCATTTTTTCTTGGAAACGTGGCGGTAAAAAATCGCTGCATCGTACTTTTCGTGACTGTGGCGGAAGATGTCTGCCTGAAGAGTCACAGTATCACCGGGTTCACGCTTGAGCATGAAACGGCCGCCCTCAATGCTCGGGCGGATATTTTCAATAACGAGATTTTCTTTTAGAGTTGGAATAGTTGCCATAATGACCTAAAAATAACAAAAACCCCAGAGTTCAGACTCTGGGGGTGATTCATCTTTTACTTTTTATCGCTATACTTGTAGCGGTATCCGTAGCCGTATCCATAGCCCGATGACGTGCCATCGCTGACGCATTGGTTCAAGACGATTGCCATCTTTTTGAGCTTGGCATTGCTGAGTTCATCCACCGTTTCTTGGATCACTTCCATCGGGTGCTTTTTGTATTCAATCACAATCAGGCCGAAGTCGACAAGCTTTGCGATGGACTGGGCATCAGAAACGAGGGAATTCGGCGGCGTATCGATAATGATGACATCGAACTTAGCCTTGCATTCTTCAACCAGTTCGGCAAAAGCTCTGGAGCTTACGAGTTCACCCGGATTCGGTGTGCGGGCACCATTGGGCAAGAAGTAGGTTCCGGCCCCCAAATCCACAAGTGCATCTTCGAGGCTACAGGTCTTGAGGAGAATATCCGAAATACCTTTTTCTCGTTTGTGCGAAAGGCGGGACTTGCGCAAATCGGCATCGATAAAGAGCACACGCTTTTCTTGCATTGCAAACAAATACGCCAAGTTAAACGAAACAAAAGACTTGCCGGCACCAGGGGCAACGCCCGTCACCATCAGCACCTTGCCACCTTCGTCGATGCAAGAGAATTCCAGCGCGGTACGCAAAGTCCTGACTTTTTCGATAGCGATGTCTTCGGCATCGGCAGCAGCCAAAATAAAGCGTTTGTCATTAGAGCCAGGCAACTTGTAATCGACCTTGGTCTTCGGGATCTTGGCATAGACGCTCACGCCCGTTTCGCGTTCAATTTCGGAAGAGGAACCGACGCCACGGTTACGCAGACGACGCAACAAAATAACGAAAATCCAGCTGAGAACAAAACCGCCACCAAATCCAGCCAACATAAAGATCTTGCGATTGGGCTTGACCGGCTTTTGATGGATAAACGCCTTATCGACGATGCGCACGTTACCGATTTCGCTGGCGCGCACCACGCGCAACTGCTGAATGTTATTCAAGACCGACGTGTAAAGCTGGTTGTTGATTTCGACATCTTGCTGGAGCTTTAGCACATCTTGCTGAGTTGTCGGGAGCTTTTTCGTTTTGCCTTCTTCCCTGTATATTTCCTTAGAAAGGCGATCCTGTTGCTGGGCCAGGGCCTGCATTGCAGGGTGATCTTGCTTGAACAGGCGGCTCTTTTCTTGGTATTCCTGCTGCAACGAAAGCAACTGCGTCTTGAGCTGGACCTGACGTTCCAATGTACCCTTGGCTTCGGCCCCCAAGTCGACCGTGCCGACCTTGTTACGGTAGCTTGTCAAAAGCTGCTGAGCAGAATCCAACTTCGCCTTGATGGTCGGCAACTGCTCTTCCAAGAATTCCAAGGACTTTTCAGCCTCGGCGCTGCGCATCTCGACATTCTGGCGCACGTACATTTCGGCAACGGCATTCAGCACGGTTGCGGCACGATCCGGGTAACGGTCCGAGTACGAGATCTGGATAATGTTCGTATTCTTGCCCTTTTCTTCAGCAGCGATCTTAAGCTGTAGACCTTCGGCCACATTAAGCACAGACGACTTGTTCAAGCGGAACTTTTGCCCCGGCAAAGCATAAATAGAACGGACACAAATAGCAACAGAATCCCCACCCACCGGCATGCGGTAGGTTTCGCCGACTTTACCGACAACCACGCTGGCACCCAGCGGAGAAAACAATTCATAAGAATCGTCCGGCTTTACTTCGGCTATCCAAGCTCCATCCTCATCATCCAAGGGTATAGGTGGTTCGAACAGATCCAAATCAATACGGCCTTCGCGACGCATCAGGCGGTCAAGCAGGTTGATCGGTTCGGCAGAGTAGTTCAAGTGCAACGACTCGACAACGGGCATCATCACACGGAGACTCTTTATCAAATGGATTTCGGCCAATGCCGGGCTCTGCGTCGCAAAAATATCGCCGATGTCGGTAATAGCCTTGCTGCTCTTGGACTTCGTGTCCAGTTGCAACATCGCCGTGCTTTGGAAAACATCACGACTGTAGCGGCCATAAGTCACCCCTGCAACCAACCCGACAAATGAAAGGATCGCAAAGATATACCAGTAACGCCTGAACAGGTTGAACATTTCAAGGACGTCTTCGGCCATATCCACAGGCTTCAAAAAATCAGCCGACGGCTGACGCATATTTTGATTTTGTTCCGGCAAACTTGCCACAAATACCTCCCCTAGAATCCGAATTTTTCGCGAACTACCAGGCTTAAAAATTCAATATTACCAATAATATATCTTTTCCACATGCGACGCGGTTCCTTCAGCAATCGGTAAAGCCATTCAAAACCAAACTTTTGCCAAACCATTGGAGCACGCTTGTAAGTCCCAGCAAAGAAATCAAAAACCGCACCGATAGTCCCCACATGGCAATGGATATTCAAGCGGTCCCAATTGGCATACGCCCATTTTTCTTGCTTGGGAGCCGTCATCCCAATCCAAAGCAAATCCGGATTAGCTTCGTTAATTGCCTGGATCATGTTTTGGTCATCTTCGATCGTGAACTGAGGCTTGTACGGAGGAGAGTAAGTCACCACTTCCAAATTCGGATACACCTTGGCAGCCCTTTGGCGGATGAGCGCCAGCACCTTTTCGCTGGAACCAAGGAACATAACCTTGCCCCCTTTCTCGTTCAATTTGCGCATTTCGTACACAAAAAGGTCCCATCCGGCAATGCGCTCCTTGGGGCGGGATTTGCCCTTAAGAAACCGGCAAACGCGGACAATGCTGATACCATCGGGGATCAGCACATCGCCTTTAGTCAGAGCATCTTCAAACAAGACGTCTCGACGGGCGTTGTTGTACGAGAAAGCGTTAATCGTATTGATCAACAGCTTACCCTCGGGGAGGTTATCCAGTTCAGCTCGACTACAGAGGAGATTTAAGTCTTTGATGCATATCATATAATGTACCATATCCGCTACATTAAAGATAGTTTACTGTAATTATTTTGTAAACTTATTTTTGTTGTAATTTTCAGAAACTGCAACTTTTTTTCAATATTTCTACAATACGTTTTTCAAAAGACTGTAGTGTAAATTCGGACTTGAACTTTTTATACCCGTTTTCGCCATACTGGATTCGCAAATTTTTATCAAGCAAAAGCGTTTCTAGGGCTGTAGCCAAAGATTCAGCATTATTTCGTTCGCAAATCAAGCCGTTTTGACCATTTACAACCATATCCGGAATCCCACCCTCATTCGTCGAAACTATCGGGAGTTTGAATTCCATGGCTTCAATATTTACCAGCGGGAAAGCTTCGTTATGGTAAAATGTCGGGAAAGCAAAAACATCGGCATTTTCAAAATAAGGTGTTTTTTCGGAGCCGTATTTGCGCCCTGCATAAAACGCATTCCCCTCCAATCCACGATTTTTCACTTCTTCATCAAAACGCGCCGCATTCAGTTCATCAGTTTCGCCACCGACAAAATCACAAGTAAAGCGAACCGACCGATCCTTCAAAATTTTCAACGCATCGAGAAGGACAATCACCCCTTTCGAAACAATCAAGTTAGAAAGGAATAAAATCTTGGGAATCTCGTTATGGCGTTCCGCAACGGGTTCCTCCCGCAACGATTCCGGAATTCCATTGGGGCAGACAAACACATCCTCTTTTGCCACATACTTCTTTACATCTTCGTAAAGAACATTCGCCAAAAGAATAACCTTCAGCCCTCTAAAGAATTTTTTATAAAGGATATTATCCAGGAATTTGTCCTGCCGACTTGCAACGCCTTTGTTGTGGTAATGAACGACAATCCGAGCATTCGGGGAATATTTCTTTAGGCAGTGCTTGATATACTGAACGACAACAAAATCCTTATAGAACGCGCCACCCGCAGAATTTGGGGTGACGTAAACCAAGTCTGGCTGGAATTCTTTTATCGCATTCTTAAAGCACTTCAACTGGGACAACAGATTGAAAATTTTCTTGACGCCGCCCTTGCCAATATCTTCAAGATTTTTGGCTAGCATCATATTTTCAAAACGGCAATCAAAAGACTCATTCACGATTTTTGAATCGTGAATATACTTGCCGACCATCGCAGCCCCGTGAACCGGAGGCGGCATATGCATAATGAAGAGAACTTTGGGTTTAGAATTTGGCATCCAAAACCTCCTTGTACCGGGCAAGCATATAGGAATTCTGTTTTCTTGTAAATTCCTCAATTTTCAACAAAGCAAAATCTTTGAGATATGGTTCCCAGTCATTAACACCGGCTGATTCAAAATAAGAATCAATCAATGTTCTATTTTTCTGCATTACATTTTCAAGAGATTCTTCTTTTTTCAGCAAGAACGAAGTCTGAAAAATATAGGTGAAAAGATCATGACCTAAGTGGCGCTCTCCCGCCATTTCCCAATCAATAATTTTAAGGACACCATCGCATTCCAGCATATTCCACGGGCAAAAATCGCCGTGCGAAAAACAGGTTCTCAAATCGTCTTGATTCGATCCGCTTGCATAATGGCAAGATGACAACTGCAAAAGGATTTTCAAGACAGATTCTTCGGCAACTTGGCCATGGATATGGTCGCCTTCTACACATTCCGTTTTGAGGAACACATATTCATCTGTAACTTTGCTATCAAACAATGCAGGCACCAAGCCAGAACCAGCCAACTTTTGATATACAAAGATTTCATTAGAGCTCAATTTTTTAGCATTCTCTTTAGAAGCTAGCTTTGCAAAAAAACGTTTGCCACGAGCATCTACACCCAAAATACTTTTCTTTTGGTCTGGACTCGGAGTTCCATAGTTTATTCCAAAAACAGAATCGGAACCAAGAAGGTTTTGCAAAAGCTGATAGTCTTCAACAACGGACGAGTCTACCTTACTGAAGCCACGAACTAAAGAACAATGCCTAAACAGCCACCAATAAAGCTTACCGACAAGTCCACAATAGCTGCCATACAAAGAATAGACGAACCGATTCTCTTTAACCAATCTAGGGAAGAAATATGACGTTGTTCTTGTTTTAAATCGATAGAAGATCATTCTAGCCCAGCAATTGTTTTTTTATAAATGAATAGGATTTATCTACAGTAGACGACCACAGCAACGACTCAGCTCGTTCATAAGCTCGTTCTTGTATAGATGAATAGAATTCAGCATCATTTGAAAGGCGTTCCATATTCTTGGCGATGTTGCAAACCACATCATCAATAGAACATTTTTGAGTTGATACAACGGTATCCGTCAAAGATTCACCTAGTATACTAGCAGGGCCTCCACAATCCAAACACACTACAGGCAAACCAAACGACAACGCTTCTAACACGACATTGCCACTGCTATCATGCAGACTCGGGAACACCATAGCACAAGCCGTTGAATAGAATTTCTTTAATTCTTCCTGTTTAATCCAAGGAATTATCTCTATGTTAAGATTATTCTCGTTCGCATACTGCCTGATGTATTTTTCCATTTCACCCTTACCAATCATCAGCATACGAGCATTAGAATGTGTCTTTGAAAATACTTTAAAGGACATCAAAGCTAGCTTAACACCTTTCCAATACGTAAAACGCCCAACAAATAAAAAGACATTTTTATTTCGAGGCTCATTGGAACGAAATACAGCATCAATCCCAATTTCGAGATTAACGAATGTTTTCGAAGCCCATTTGCCTAAACAATTCTTTGTATCGTTTGTTTTAGTCAGAATCAGGGAGGCTTTATTGAACGACTTGTGCAAAAGAGGATTTGCAAAAGCAAACTTATTAGCGGTACTTCGAAGCAATTCCTTTAAGCATTCCTTTTTTGAATATAAAGGCAATAATCCAGAAGGAGTAACTTCTCCACCACCAACAGGACCAATAACATAGGGGATGCACAACTTATATAATGCACTTGCATTTCTAAAAACGCCAAAAGTCAAGTGATGCGCAATGTCAAAATGTATTCTTCTATGAATGCCTAAAGCATATTTTGCAGCACCATATAGCCACCAAGCATAGTACAGGTTTACTGGAAGGCCATGATGCTTCGCCCATACAAATGGAGTTGGTAAATCATAATAGAAGAAATGGAGATTGGAGGGGCATATATTAGAATTCCAATACTGATCAATCACATCTTTATTATTACGCCTGGTCAGAACATAAACGTCCTTATCCGGATCTTTGACCATATTCAAAGCCCACTTCCAACCAACTCCGGGTTCAGAGCCTCGGAATGGTTCACAAGCATATGCAACAATTAGTACTTTCATCAAATATCTTCTATTTTGAAACGTTTCCCCATAACAGCAGTAATGGCTTTCATTGCAGCATCAATGCTTTCTTCCGGTTTTACAGTCGTATCAATCCATACGGCATTTTTTCTCGCATTACAAAATTCTTTTAGCACCTTTGTTTGGCGAGTCACTTCTTCTAGAGAAGTTTCAGGTTTGCGCGCATAGATTTTCTCAGGATCTCCACCTAAACATAGAATCAGATCGGGAGAAGGGACGAATAATTCTCCAAATTTTATAATCCACTTCGGTAATTTTATCCGAAACCTTCTTTGATCTAAATAATAGTCGTAATAATATCGATCAAAAATAAAGACCTTACATTCCGAATACACCTGTAGCCATACCTTTTTCATATATCCAAAGGTATAGTCTAACATATACCAGCCCCACCGCACAAGAGACACCACAAGTCCAGACTGTTTACCGGCATGTGGATCGCTAACGACCTTATTTTTTTCACCAGGGGCGGTCTTTTTTCTCTTACCCAATACTACGGCAATATCAGGAAGCCAATTTGGGCGCAAATGATTATAGATTACACCATTACCAAACTTTCCATTTAAAATTGGCGTAATGGAGTTGATAATAAAGCTCTTGCCACTACCATCCGAACCTTCTACAACGACAACACATTTCTTTGACATATCCCTTTCTCTCTTCGAATAAGAAATCCCACTATTTCCGATATTGCAGTAAGCTCATTAACAATTACAATATCAGGTTTACGTAATAGAATCGATGAATAATTATCATACACTAAAAACTTTAATCGACCTACTTGATCCCAAGATTTCAACTTCATCTTCAAACTTGTATTTTCACCAATAACCAAAAAACGATCTTTCCCCAAAAAGGTTTCAAAAAAACATCGCAAATGTTCTATAACTTTTGTATTATTCTCTGTTTTTAGACTAATAATAAGTCCTTTATATTGGATTCTGAATACTATTTCTTCAATACGAGTTTTGGCAAAACGGAAAAGGAAACTCAAACCATCTAATTTAAGATTATATACAAAAAGATTAATCAACACGGAATATCGTCTTTTCAGCAGTTCATTCTCACTGATTGCACCTTTCGCAAAATCTTGAATTGCGCAAACATTCTTTTTCCCAAAAATTGGAATAAATTCCTTAAGCTCTGAACTTTGTGCAAGAATGGGTTTAGAAAAGTTCATATACTTATTTTTTATAAACGCCCCATAAAGATAGCTTGCCAAGAGCATTGTCAATGCCTGATGGAAATCAGAGGGAACGTAGAACATATTATACTTTTGAGAAGAATCAAAAATCACTCTAGACGTTAAATACACTGCGCCATGCCAATCTTCATACGGATGAAAATCTAATTTAATAAATAGGTTTTCTTTATATCGAACAATAAATTCTTGAACTACAGTTCTCTTGGAAAATACAAGAATATCTAAATCGTCCATACACGCAAGGACTTTATGTATACGACGGAAACTAGATTCTGAAAGAACAAAATCAATATCACCCCCATCTCGCAAATGTCTAGGAAGTTCAAGATAATTTCTTAAAATAAGAAACTCAATATTATTCTTTTCAAAAAACTTAAATAGCGAAAGCAAGAAAGGTTCTAGATACTCATCTCTAAGACAATCCATAAAGATCCTCTATAATTTTTTTTGTCAAAAACTTCCAATTCAATTCGTTTTCAATCATCAGCTTAGCATGTTCCATCATTTGTTTATTATCAAAATCCCTTTCATAAATAGATTCAAACAAGCACAACTGTTTGGCTATTGTTTCTGGAGAAAGTTCATCAATAACAATCCCTGCATTATACTTTCTGACATAATCGCCCAAATTTGTAGCCTCAGTAATAAGCAAAGGTCTTGATGCCGCAGCAGCTTCAAGACAACTAGTCGGAATTCCATCCCATCTAGAAGGAGAAATTAACGCTGCACAGGAACCAATAAAGTTCCATTTTTGCTCATCAAATAAAGCTCCCTTAAATTCTACCGACGATAGCAAGCCTTCATCAGAAACCATTTTTTTTAATGCCGTTTCATCAGGACCACTACCAGCCAACCACAAAAGCGCTTTTCCACCGTGATTCCGATAAATAGCAAATCCTTTTACAAGGTCATCTAGGCCTTTTTGCTTGCACTCAAGCCTACCAAGATATCCAACAATTAATTGGGGTTTATCTTTAGAAGAAATAATTTCCTGATTACCAAATCCATTAGGAATGCAAGCGACCCGCTTAGAATTTTTTAAAATATACGCATTATTTTCTGAAACACAACCAATGATATGTGTCGCTTCAATCTCATTCAAAATCTTTTTATCAAACAAGAAAAAAAACAATCTTTTTTTTAACGACAACTTCATTGCCGCATCAACATACTGTCCGTGTGGAGTCAAGAAAATATGGGTTCTATTATTTTTTTTCAAGTCCCTTATCAATCTCAAAAACCATGGTGTAAAAACAGAATGAAAATGGAAAACACTATTTTTGTCACTTTGACAAAGCAAGAATTCTAAAAGTCCTTTAGGATATCGGAACAATCCAACTCGTTTATACAGTTTGTATTTATAACAGGGATGATGTCTTATTTCAGTATTATTAGCAACACCAACTACAGTAACATCGTATCCCATTTTAGTCTGTTCCGTAGCAACAGAATCAACAACCTTATTCACCCCATTCATTGTATTGGGGTTCGCTTTACCTGGTAATATATGGAAAATTTTAGCCATAGTATTTAGAAATAATGTTATTCATCCATTTGAGAAAACAACCGTTCTATACAATCATGAAAAGATTCTTTCATAGCATTTTTTCTTAATCGCAAGGGAGATGTGACTGGAGATACTTTTTTAAAAGCATTCTCTAAAGCAATTTCATACGCATCCTGATCATATGGATCAATGATATTTCCATTAACATTTTCTTCAATTAAGCAATTACTACCAGCAAGATTACTTACAAGTGCATAGCACCCTCCCAACAAGGCCTCATTTGTCACAGCACCAAAAGCCTCTTGCCAACTCGATAACGTAAATACTTGGGCAACATTATACCAAGCATAAAGGTCATCTCCTTCTAACCGACCTGTAAAAATTATATTACTACATCCTTCTGCTTCTTTTTGAAGATTTGTTTTTTCTACGCCATCTCCCACAATAACAAATACACAATCCGTCTTTTTAATTTTTTTGAAAGCCTTTATTACAAAAGCAACATTTTTTAAAGCTACAAGACGCCCCACAAATAACAAGACTTTTTTCGTTTCCAAACCATAAGCATTTACATATTGCTGACTAATCGGCAACAATCTCTGCAAACGCTGCCGAGCAATATCATCATCCGATATAATAGGCATATAAATGCCCTTCCCATATTTTTTTTGAAAAAAATCAACCACACGAGGTTCAACATTGATAACATTGTCAATAAAAGGCATTAACAATCGAGTCGCCCAAACATGTTTCCAAGAAAATTGGTTTCCATCTGCAACCATATTATAACTATCATCAACAATACTTAAAATTCGGTACTTTTTAAACGTCAAATATTTGAAAAGAACAACGATTAAAGTTGCAATATTAAATTCAGAGCACACAACAATTTCTGGTTTAAAGGACATCAATTGTTGAAAGATTCCTTTCACCCAAAAAAAGAAACCTTTTTTTTGTTCGATATAAGTCGGATTAAAATTTATTTTTTCTTCAAGATTAGAGTATAAGCTATGCCTATAAAAGCAAATACGCATATCAAAGAAATCATTAAATTTATTAAAAAAATCTACTCGATAAGGAGCTAAACCCGTATGGAATATTAAAAGTTTTTTCATTCGACATCAATCCTTTGTGCACACCAATCCACATTTTCTTTCAAAATTTTACCTACACCACCAATAATCACATTGTTAGGATATTCATTTTTCGTTACGATAGCACCCGTTGCAACGATTGAATTATTTCCAACATTTGCCCCCTTAAGGATTTTAACATCGTGTCCAATCCACACATGATCACCAATGTTTATATCCAAAGATGGATTAATCCTATTCCTAGAAACCGCATCAAGGATGCTATGAGAATCTCCAACGCGAAATTCGATTTGATCTGAGAACAAACAATCTTCACCAACATGAATCTTTTTACCTTCTATTACCGCAAAATCCGTTTTCCCAGTAATTGTAATATGTTGATCCAAAACAATCTCTCCCCCAACATTCGCAATATAAAAAGTAGTTTTATTAATATTCGAATCTTTGCCAATTTTGATTTTGCAGTTGTCCCCACTAATAATAATAGAACAATGATTTATTCGTGTTAATCCGGGTTCAATTTCAATAGAGTTGTTATTCCCTATTATTTTAATTCTATTGTTACCAGCAAATACACCATTCCATCTTATGGTATTTCCGAGACCTTTTGCCCTTATTTTATTCCGCTTTATAAGACGATAAAAGAAAGACAGAAACATACCATACTTAAGAATTAATTCCTTCTTACTCATTTTCATTCTTTTACCTTACCCAAAAGGCTCCACAATTGTGGGCAAATGCAGTGTAAATATGTTGTTAAAAAATGAAATGCAGCCTGGCCAATTCCAAAGAATTTAGATTCCAAATGAAATATTTCATGTGGTGGCTGACCATTGGGACGATGCAAAGCCTTCCATCGATTCCGCAAAGGAACCTTGGGGTTACACCAAGTACTTAATGTGGGGTGTTCATCGCATGCGCCAAGATGTTCGCCAATCTGATAGATGGCAATACCTTTTTTTGTTGCTGTATATCCATAATCAGTATCGCCACCAGAATGTCTATAATAAAAATCTAAATTGCCAATACAACCATATACATATTTTGGAACAATAACAATATTACCGTTAAATGTAACACATTTTTCATCAAAGCCACTCACCTTATGATAATTTCTTGAAACAACACCACCGCCATACGTTGTATGCGATTTATCTAAAGACTCCGTAGCTCCAACAATAATAGCCTTATTTTCATACTTTAGCGATGTTTTCAACAACTTTATAATAGCCCCATCATAAAGAAATGTATCATCATTAAGCCAAAAATAAAAATCATAATCTTTTGTTTTGGAAGCAACATCCCAAGCAGTCCACATACCACGATTCCAAAAGAGATTTCCATCACCATTAATTATATTCACTTGCGGGAATAGCTCTTTAACCGTTTCAGGAGTACCGTCAGTACACCCATCATTCGTTAGATAAACGTCTAAAAGGCACTCTTGAGGCAATTCTTGTTTAAAAAGATTACTCAAACACTGCAAAGTTTTTTCTTTGCGATTAAAAACAGTAAGGAGAACAGCAATGGATTTCATAGTTAAAATAACTCCTAAGCTATAGTCTAAGTTAAAAAATAAAATCTAGAATCTGTTTGATCAACTCGAATTAATGGAAATACCAAAAACAACGGGAAATTCATAAAAGCTTCACCTTGTAACAACAACGCCAACAAAAGCAACATACATACTTTTTTCTTTTTCTCTAAAGAATAATTAGTTCTGAAAAAAACGAAACAAAAAGCAACCATATAAAGTCCCCCCCATTTAGCAATCTGATCCGTAAAACCATTTCCCATTGCTGCAACATCACCTCTTTTAAACATATCTACCAAATATGGATGATCTGCCAACCTTGTTCTTTCATGAAGTCCATTTCCAATCAAGGGATGTTTTTGTATATAATGCAAATCAAACATCAGCGAACCTACTCTAGTTGAACTAAATTCACCAATTTTTTGTTCGGAAGCTTCCTCATTTTGATGCTCTATTTTCTGAGACAAAAACTCTGCATTTTGATATATGTAAGCACCTCCAATTACTACAATAGGCAATAATAGATATCTCAAACGGGATTTCATTGAAAATAAAAGGTATACAATTATCAGCATTCCAAAACAGACATACGCTCCAGAGCTTTGCGTCGAAAGCAAAGTCAAAAGAATAACTATACATTTCTTTTTGTTAAACTTATATAACGCTTCAAGGTCATTAAAAAAAAGCAACAAAGTAAAAACAATATAACCACCCATCGCCCCAGGTTCCCAAAAAAAACCACAATTTCTTACAATATCAGCAGTTTGTCGATAAGAATAAACCAATATTGTTTTTCCCAATTTCCATTCTAGACCTGGAATACCATGTCCAGTTGTAAATTGAAATACCCAAAGAGGCAAAGAAATTAAAGAAAGATAGTACATCGCATTAAAAAGAGTTCCTCGAAAACGTTCTCCAAATAAAGCAAGGAAAAAAAATCCAACAAACAACTTTGCTAGATGATTTATCAAACCAGGAAGTGTATTCCACCCAAAAGTAATGTACTGCAAAACGAACAAAAACACATACGCTAATGAAAGTACTTTTACTCCTTCAACCAACGATGGATCAATAATTTTTTCGTAATTTCGATTCAAAGACAATCTAAAACAGAAAAGCGCTACTAATAGCACATATATATATGGAGGAACATATGCAGATACAAAAACATTACCGCACAACGACAACAAGAAGATCATTAGCAAACAATCTTTTTTCGTCACATTGTAGTAAATTGGATTTTCCATCTTAGAGAATGCTTTTATAAGTAGATATTAAATCTGAAACGATTCTTTGCGGATTATGCCGTTTCTTCGCCAAATCCAACCCAAGCAATCGTTTTTCTTCACAATAATTTTCATTAATTGCAAATTGTTTAAGATGATAAGCTAGTTCATACGGAGCATTAGCAGGAACTAAAATTCCTGCGTTACCCGAGTCTAAAATAGTCGATAAGCCCCCAACATTGCATGCAACTACAGGCAATCCAAGTAATTGAGCCTCACACACACTATTGGGACTATTGTCGATATATGATGGATGCACATATACAGAGCATTCCATCATATTCGAAACAATTTCTTGAGAGGTTTGAACCCCCAAATAACAAATTCCAACAGTCTCCGATTTAACTGACGAACAACGCTCAAAAAACTTAACCATTTTCGATTGTTTTGATATACCAACAACCCGCCATTCAAAATTTATAGATGTTTCTTCTTTTAAAATTTTAGCGGTTTTTAATATTAAGTCTAAACCCTTGTAAATTGTTTCACTGATGGTTGATACCATAATCAGTTTTTCTTTTTTTTCACGTTTCCATATTCCTGCATTTTCATAAAACTCGGGGCGCAATGCTTCATTGACTTTAAAATATAGAGATTTCGGAGATAGTAACTGAGATACTTGAAAATCCCACTCTGTTCGCCCCATGCAATATTGAACTCTCTTAAATAAAGAGCGTTCTCTTTTCCCTCTTTCACTAATGCTTTTCTTTGCAAAAATATATCCATTTCTTATAAACCATTCCCTAATAGATGGAGGCCATATAAAAGAGTTTGCATTAAAGTCAACCGGCCAAAAGGCATTATCATAAGGAGCCAGTAGCCCTTGCAGATGAACAATTACAGGGACATCAGTTTTTCCCAAAATTGGCGCAAAATCATTTTCCATACCAAATAAATGGATAACGTCAGGCTGAAAATCCTTTATAACATTCCTTAACTCTGCGACAAAACAATTTTGGTCAAATTTTTTATAACCGCCATAATAATACAGCAATTTGTCAAAAAAACTTTTTGAATGTTTATAAATAGGATAATATATAGTGCGCCCATCCCTAATAACATCTTCTTTACAGGAAGATGGATAGGCCACACCAAGTTCTATATCTGCAGAATTTTCTTTCAGTATTTTTTGCAAAGATGCAATCCAGCCACTTCCATAATAACCACCAGTACCCTTATTTTTCTTATACAAACCTGGTGTTGGGGACAACCATAAAACTTTCATAACAAAGACCTCTACTTACACAATTCTTTCAGCCAATTTATCCCAATAATTATCTTTAAAATATGCTGGATTTTTACGGACTTCTTCAGTACTCTGCAAAATTGCAGATGCCTTCATATAGGCATCATCCAAAGATTCTGCGAATTGGACGTTCTTTCCAAATTTTTCTGGCGGGAACCATCTAACACCACTACTCAATTTGTGGTCAGCCGAATTAATAACAACTACTGGAGTATTTGCAATTGCAGAGAAAATGGTGCCGTGATAACGATCAGTAATAACAACTTTGTAACTTGCAATTTTTTCAATAGTTTCATTGATCAGTTTATCCCTATTTTTTCTCATTGTAGATTCTGAAATTTTTAGAGTCGTATCAATTTTTTCTTTTCGAATACTCCCGAAGCGATTCATCAAAGCATCTATATCTTCCACAGAATAAAAAGCTTCGATATCGTCTCGCATACAAAAAAGGACTCCTTCCCTCTTTACCGCATATGTCCTCGTGCCAACCAGACTTGTTACAATATCTGGATAAAGCATCAATCGAGTCGTTCCAAAAAGCTGTTTCGCATTTTCATAGGAAACTTCATCACGGCACAGAATGGTAAGATTTTTCTTGTTCCCAAAAATTCCAGCCACACGTTGCTTAACAACAGGAGTATAGAAATTAATAGTTTGCGGAAGAATAATAAACTGATTATTCCAATGTTGCAACAGAAAGTCAAAGGAAAACCAGCCGCCGTGATGATCAACAAAAAAATACCCGCTATGTCCAATAAATATGTCCTTTTTTCGAACAGTCAACTTCAAAACAATAAAAGCCCAAAAAGTATAATTAAAAAGTAACGACTTTTTTCCATTCGAAAAGGGGTAGCATAGATGCGGAAATTCAAAAAGTCTGTAAGTAACAAAATTTTCCTTAATCCAATTCTCAGTACACATCAACTGCGCCTGATCCCCTAAATTAGGATGCGTAGGGATACTAAATAGCAAGACCTTTCTCTTAAAAGAAAAAAAAGCACGAAAAAAATATGATATTAGATTGATAAAATTGAATTTTTCAGAAAACATATACACTACCTTAACTAATACTTTACAATTTTCTTAATAAAACGAATTCCCTTTTCACCAATTAGCGACGAAACAGCCTGTTTTAGGTTTTCCGTAGGTTGTTGAACTTTATTTGCTTTCAACAAAGCATCCATCGCAGCAACCTCATTTTCTTCCTTTGTAAAGACTTCTAAAACAATCGGTTTATCACTTCTAGAGATGAAATCTTTTTTCACATTATTAAATTCATCCTTAGTCAATGCAGACAAATATCTAAATCCGCAGTTTTCAGCCCAGCCCTTAGCATTTCCGTTATGTCCATTTGCAGAAATAAAATCATCTACATGAACATCATCAATCCAATTACGAGTCATTATTTTAAATTCGGCGCCACCACCATTGTTAATTAGAAGAATGCGTAGATTATTCTTTAAATGACGAATTCCAAGAGCATTCATATCATAGAAAAAAGCTAAATCCCCAGTCACAATGAAACATAATTCATCTGTATTCATACTTTCGCCAAATAACATTGAATTACATCCATCTATACCGAACGCGGCAACATTTCCATATCCTTGAATAGATTCGTGTAATGGAAAATAGCTCCAACTACGAAGACTATTTAAAATAGCAAAATTCATAATGCTATTATGAGGAATCAGCTTATGCAATTGTTGTGCAGCATAACAATTAGATAGCGGAAGCTCGATATCATAGTTCATTGAAGCGTTCAAAGAAGACCATTCATAATAATAAGAATGCTCAGTTTCTTTAGATTTCAAGAAATGCTCAAAAAAGAAATAATCAGGACACTCAAAAATCTTAGTCAAATGACAATAGGTATCTACAAACGCACCATCTTCAGAGACTCTCCAATGCTCAGCATCACCAATTCCGTTTAAAGCAGCATAAATAGAATAGTCACCAGTTTGGCCCCCAATAGTAATCAAAACATCAGGCTTTAGTTGCTTGAAGCCTCCGCAAGATACAAGCAAATTGGCTTGAACACTATACTTTCCGTGGTAATTCGATAAATGATTTACATAAACAACAGCATTATGATTATCACAGAATAAATCAATTGCTTTGCGTTGCCTCTCAGTAAATGGTCGATGCTCTCCAACCACTATGAGAATTTTCTTGCCTTCTAAATTGGCGTCAGACCACTCATCCCAAGCCATGTAGCGAGTCAATGGGCGAATTTTGGGAAGTTCAATATTTTCAAATTGACCTTGCAACGCATCTACAATACGAATATTAAGCTGAATTGGACCAGGGCATCTATGCGTAGTTTCAAGAATAGCTTCCTTTGCGTTATGATAAACCTGCATTCGAGTATTATCATCCGTTACAGGAGGTAAATCAAATGTTGCCTTCACCGCATCTCTAGGTAAAGAACATTGATCCGGAGCCTGCATATACTCCTGATATTGAAAGCGTTCTAATTTTGCTGTAGTTATGGCCAAAATAGGTGTATGCTTATAGAATGCTTCTGTCAATCCAGGAACATAATTTCGAGTTGCCTGAGCACTCGTACAGGAAGTCGCTATAATCTCTCCCGTTTGCAAATACAGACCTATCGCAAAATACATCGCACTACGTTCATCAGGAATCGAATAGCAAATAAAGAACGGATCGTCTTGAACAGCCTGAGAAATAGGAATGTTTGTACCACCAGGGCTAACGACAATATGCCTGATATTGTACAATTTAAGAAGAGCAATGACTATTCGAACGTTTTCTTGAATTGTGTACATAATAAGCTATTTTTCCTTGTCAATTGTTCCTGAGCCGCCTGTTATAAAGAAAGTTTCTCCAATAATTTTTTTCGTTTCTATTTTCTTAAAATTTTCGATTTAATACCATTTTGAATAGCAATCCTTTCATTTTTCGAAAGACCTAAGAAGAAAGATAAAAAACTAGCAACAAGCACACAGACTATAGCATTAACGAAAAAACGAAAAATTGTTTGGTCCATCAATTGCGTTATAAGCAAGGGTAACGGTATCGCAAATATCGTAACCAAAGAAATTCGGAAAAACACATTTCGAACATATAAAGTCGGAGGAAATCCAAGCATTTGTTTCATCAAAAACAATCGAACAACATCAACTATCAAATACAAAAAAGCAAGAATAACATAGCATGATTCAACAGGAAATTCTAAATAAAAAGCCAGCCAAGATAAGGGGAAAGCCAAACAAGTTACAGAAGTTATTTTCAAAACATATTTTTTTATTTTTCCTGTCGCCATGCAGGCTGTATAACCAGTATTCCCCAATACATCAAGTATAGAGCAAATTATGGTAAGTCTAAAGAACGCAACAGTATGTTCAGGAACAACATTTAACCAAAGTTTAAGAACAGTTGGTGTTTCAAAAATAAATGGTAACGCGAAAATCAAAAAAAGCAAATATGAAAACCTCGAGCCCCTACAAATAAGCTTGTTCATTTCAGCAAACTTTCCCGCAGCATAATTCTTAGTTATTTGGGGATTGATTGCTGTTGTAAAGTCATAAACAAATTTTTTTATAGCGGTTTCCATTTGAACAGCAATACCTCGTGCAGCATTTGAAGCAACCCCAAAGAAAACATTTATAAGAATATTGACTCCTTGAGTATTAAATATAAAAGCGCAATTAGTAAAAAAGCTCCAGCCTGCAAAACCAGTCATTTCATGCACAAGCTCTTTGTCATAGCAGAACTTATATCTCGTTTCTGAAAAATTCCGATGACAATAAATTCCATAAATCAATCGAATAATTACCGAAATCAGTACAAGCAAAACAGCATACGTAACTAATTTATCCCATGAAGATATGTACAAAAAATAAGCAACAAGCAATTTCAATACAGCTTCTAAAACTCCAATGTAAGCAAAAGCTTTCATCTTTTCATGGGCAATAATCGCTGCATTATAAGGGACACTAACAAGATTAACAACAAAAGCAATTAATGAACACTGCAAAACCCAAACGGCAGCAATAAGACGTCCATCAGGAATATTTGCTTTATAATTCAAGAACCATAATCCAGCAATTTCACCTAATATAAAAACAACAACACCAATTACTATTTGGATATTTACGCTTGTTGAAAAAATTCGATTAAGCTTTTCTCCGCCTCCTTTACCAAGTTCAAATGTCAAGAACCTACTAATAGAGGAAGACAACGCTCCAGAAATAACAGAGAACATTGCCACAAAGCCACCAACAACATTGTATGTACCGAAATTTTCAACACCAAGAGCATTCAGAACCACCCTACTTGTAAAAAGAGAAACAGCCATCACAAACATTGTGCGCACATAAAGCAACAATGTATTTTTCGCAATTCTCTTGTTATTTTCTTGTTCTGTAGCCATGATTTACATTAAGCGGTCAATATCAGCGCTTGCCAACCTATACTCAGTTACCAACCATTTGCAACGTTCACAATTTCGCAAGCCGTTGGATTTACAAAAAAGGAGTTTCCCGAACAAGTCGGGAATGACAAATAAGGCGGTTGCCTTGACTAAAATATTTCGTTCAAAAGCAACCACCATTCCCTCTTACTTCACCAAGCCCTTTTCGAGGTATTCGGCCAGGTTCGTGCGGGTCACGCTTGCAACGTGGTCGGCGGCAACTTTCTGCATATCGTGGTGGACCATGATCTGCACAAGTTGTTCGAAAGACGTTGTCTGCGGATTCCAGCCGAGTTCGGCCTTTGCCTTGGTCGGGTCGCCCCAGAGGTTCACCACGTCGGTCGGGCGGTAGAAATCTTCAGAGACGGCGACGACGGTCTTGCCGGTGGCAACATCGATGCCCTTTTCGTTCACGCCTTCGCCTTCCCAGCGGAGTTCAATGCCTGCGTGGTGGAAAGCGAGGGTTGCAAATTCACGGACGGTGTGCTGGACACCGGTTGCAATCACAAAGTCTTCGGGCTTGTCGTGCTGCAAAATAAGCCACATGCATTCCACGTAGTCCTTGGCGTAGCCCCAGTCGCGAAGGCTGTCGAGGTTGCCGAGGTACAGGCAATCCTGCTTACCCTGGGCAATGCGGGCGGCGGCGAGCGTGATCTTGCGGGTCACGAAGGTTTCGCCACGACGTTCGGATTCATGGTTAAAGAGAATGCCGGAGCAGCAGAACATGTTGTAAGCTTCGCGGTATTCCTTGATGATCCAGAAACCATAGAGCTTGGCCACGGCGTACGGGCTGTACGGGTGAAACGGAGTGTTCTCGTTCTGCGGAACTTCTTCGACCTTTCCGTAGAGTTCGCTTGTGCTGGCCTGATAAATACGGCAGGTCTTTTCGAGGTGGTTGGTACGCACAGCTTCAAGCACTCGGAGAACGCCAGTAGCATCAACGTCGGCGGTGAATTCCGGGGAGTCAAACGAAACCTGCACATGGCTCTGGGCCGCGAGGTTATAGATTTCAGTCGGCTGGACCTTGCCCACGACCTTCACGAGGCTCATGGAGTCGCCCATGTCGGCGTAGTGCAGGTGGAAATTCGGCTTGCCTTCAAGGTGTGCAATGCGTTCGCGGTAGTCCACCGAAGAGCGGCGGATGATACCGTGGACTTCATAGCCCTTGGAGAGGAGGAATTCAGAAAGATAGGAGCCGTCCTGACCGGTGACGCCTGTGATGAGTGCTACGTTACGCTTATCCATTGAGGGATTCCTTGTACCAGTTGAAGAGTTTCTGTACGCCTTCGTCGATTTCGACCTTGTGAGTCCAGCCGAGGCTGTGGAGCTTGCTCACGTCAATGAGCTTGCGCGGGGTGCCATCGGGCTTGCTTGCATCGAACACGACTTCGCCTTCGAAGCCGACCGCCTTCACGACGAGTTCGCTGAGTTCACGGATGGTGAGTTCCTTGCCCGTACCCACGTTGATGTGGCAATTGCGGATTTCACCGAGCTTCGGGATGGCGCCGCCACGGCCAGCGCTGTGGTTACGGTCTACAGCGCCATCGACGCTTGCGCCGTAATGCACGCTAGAATACTTTTCAATACCGATAATGTCGCTGAAGTTCACGTTCAAGAGCACATGAACGGAGGCGTCAGCCATGTCTTCGCTCCATAGGAATTCACGGAGCGGCTTGCCGGTGCCCCAGAGGGTCACCTTGTTGTTCTCGATGCCGTACTTGGCGAGAACCTTCAAAATTTCATCCTGCGAGGCGTTTCCGTTGATGCCTTCGACCGGGCGCTTGTCCATGTCGACCTTGATGCTGTTCCAGTCGTTGTCGTGGATGAGCTTCGCCAGATAAATCTTGCGCATCATGGCGGGCATCACGTGGCTGTTTTCCAGGTGGAAGTTGTCGTTCGGACCGTAAAGGTTCGTCGGCATCACAGCGAGGTAGTTGGTGCCGTATTGCAGGTTATAGCTTTCGCACATCTTGAGGCCCGCGATCTTTGCGATGGCGTATTCCTCGTTAGTGTACTCGAGTTCGCTCGTGAGGAGGGCGTCCTCCTTCATTGGCTGCGGGGCGTTTTTCGGATAAATGCAGGTAGAGCCGAGGAACAAGAATTTCTTTACGTTGTGGGCGTAGGCTTCGCTGAACACATTGCACTGGATTTTCATGTTCATCATCATGAAGTCTGCACGGTAGAGCGAGTTTGCCATAATGCCGCCAACGAAAGCCGCAGCAAGGACTACGGCATCGGGGCGTTCTTCGTCAAAGAACTTTTTGACGGCATACTGGTCCGTGAGGTCGAGTTCCTTATGGGTACGTCCGACAAGGTTATTGTACCCGCGGGACTTGAGGTTGTTCCAAATAGCAGAACCGACCAACCCATGGTGGCCAGCTACATAGATCTTTGAGTTTTTATCAAGCATTGTTAGTGAATCCAAAAGTTAGCTTGACCCACAAAAAACATAATTGCAAGCCAATCTAAACAAATTGAAAAATAGAATTTAAGAAGAATATAACAATTATATGCAATTGTTACAAGTGAAGAAGTTTAAATTTGTTTACTTTTTATACTAACAATGTAGGGATATATTACTTAATCCGAATCAGCTGGACGTCCTTGATCCAGAACGTTCTTTCGCGACTGCCCAAATTCAAGTCCAAACGGGCATACGGGTCTGTTTCCGCAGGCGAAAATTCTATTTCAAACGACTTACCGGAAGTCGAAACCTTGACGTGTTCCTGGAACCCATTCGTTTCACCATTGTAGATGGAATTACCCAAACGCGCCGTCATTTCACCTTCGACATCAGACCAGATTGTGAAAACAAACTTGTACGTATAACCAACGATTACAGGGATATTTTCGTGCAGCAACTGCACACTATAAGAGAAATTCCCGCCCTTGGTTACATGCACCTTCATCACATTAGAATTTTTCTCTTTGACAATCGCCGTATCGGCAGCCCCATTGAACTGCTTGTGGAAAATCCAGTTCTTTCCACCCTCGCTAAAGTTTCCATTAGAAATCAGGTTCTTGTTCTTCTGCCCTGCAATTGCGGTCCAGACATCGTCGACAAAGCCATCATAATCCTTGCCATCAGCCGCCGTATAGCTATAGCGCATCGCCTGGAAACTCGGCAAGAATCGTTCATTCAGAGAATTCCAAAGGTCCTTATTTTCGGTCTTGCTGAAACGGATAACACCGTCCTCGCCCACCTTTGCAGAAGCAAGGTCAAGTCCATCGACAAAGCGGTGCACGCGGAAAATCACAGACAAATTTGCCGCAGAATCTTGAACTTCAATTTGCGACTGGTTGTACAGCAGCTTAAACACCTGGAAATTGTTCAGCTCATAGACAAATGGGATTTCCTTGCCATTCTGACGGATGCGACCGTAAATCGAGTTTACCGACTTCTTTTTGCCAACTTCAAAGCCGACACCGATTTCCTTAAGGAACCCGTCATTCTTCAAATCGATATTATAGAAGGCATCCTTGACAAACTCGCCATCCGTGAACGAAATGGGGAGCACTGCCGCCGGATCATCTTCATACGGCCAGAGCAACAGTCCATCTTCCTGATTGACAGAAACGCCCACATAGAAGCTGCAGAAAGAACGGACTTCGGTAAGCGTGAGCTGGAACGTATCGATGACGACCTTTTCATCCTTCGCTGCAGCCTTGGCAAGCGAAACCGGCTTTGCATCAGAATAGTCGATGGAGAAATCTGCGGTAAGACCGATGTTCTGCGCAATCTCCGGATTTCCAATTTCAATACCGGCCGTAGAATCGGATTCAGAACATCCGACCGCCCACAATGCCACAAGCACGCAACCGATTATTGAACTCAAAGAACGCATCATACTCCTCGGGTTAGAGGGTACAGCTGGATATTGATTTGCACAACATCCTCACCTTCCCCAGCCTTTGCTGAGAAATCTAGTAGTTCTTTGCGCATCAGTTGCAAATGTTTTTTCAAATTGGGGAAATCTTCGCGTTTTATGCTGAAAGTCAGGGCAGAAACGTCCCTTTGCGGGCCCGGAAGCGCCGAAAGCATGTCTGCCGAGAGCTTGAGCATCTGCAGATGGTACATCTTGACCATCAAATCCTGGACTTCGTCGTCAGTAGTAATCAGGGGGTCGCGCTGGCGGTAACCGTTCGCGGTCTTTACCAGGAGTCCCAGTTCCACGAGAAGTTTAAGAGATTCCGTCACCTGGGCAGGCGTAATGAGACCGCCGAGGCGCTTGGAAATCCAGTCGGGAATCGGGCGAAAATCCTTGAGCGCCACCATCTCGAGAATCGCGGAGTGGTGCCATTCGCGGAAAATACGGAACTGAGCCGCATCCATCTTGTGCAGCTTGGAGCGCGGGCTCGCCTTCAAAAGCTGGGCATAGTAAACCTGCTTATCCGCATCCGTCTGGGCCTGATTGAAGAAAACAAGACTTTCGAAATATGCAGCACGCTGGCCATCCAAGCCGAGACCATGGATGAGCTTCACCACCGTGTTCTTTGTAATATTTCGCTTTCCGTCAATCGTGAGCTTGAGATGGGCGTGACTCGAAAGCCCTGCCTTCTCCGCGAAGAAACGGAGGCTAAAAGCCGGAACCGTCTTCTTCTTGAACTCATAGTAGTCCCGCAAATACACACGGTAGTTCGTGTATTGCAGAACATCAGGTTCAACTATGCGATTTTCTCCTGTTTCCATATTCTAAAAATAGAAGTCTTCCGCCACAAAATCAAAGAATAAAAAGCTTTTATCGTTTACCCAAGTAACCATGGGGGTATTCAGCAAAAATCTTTTGCGAGGAGCGAAAAGCGAATGTGGTCTTCAAAATGATCGTGGATTCGTTCGTACTCGCGGCAGAGACCTTCTTCCTGGAATCCGGCACGGCGGGCGACAGCAACACTCTTCGGATTGTTGACCGAAGATGTAAGTTCAAGGCGGTTCAGCCCCATCGCAAACGCCTCGCCCGCCACAAGCAAAAGAGCTTCGGTCGCAAGTCCGCGACCACAAAAGTCTTGACTGAGCCAATAGCTCACAGTTGCCGAGCGATTTTTCCACTGCACCCAGCCAAGCATAATGCAGCCCGCGATTTTCAAGCCGTCACTCGCACTCGCGCCCTTCTCGAAAATGCCCCAGCAGGCGCCATTAGCCATCTGCGCCAGCAAGTCCCAAGCATCTATTTTCGCAGAAACATCTTCGGGAGTGCGACATTCTTCGCTTGGCCACGGCAAGTGCTCCGACAAGAACTCGCGAGAGCCTTCAATCAGCTCGAACAGCGGCTGCACGTCCGCCTCGCCAAGCGGGCGCAACACAACGCGCTCGCCTTCAACCTCTTGCAGTGAGAATTCGCAAAGTTCATCATCTAAAAAATCGCTCATTATGACCTTTTGCAAAAAACAATCAACCCCAAGAGTACATAATTACAACGTCATTCTGAGCCATCCATGGCGAAGAATCCAGTTATATCAAGAAATTATGGATCCTCCTCCCGTTGGTCGAGGATGACATTATTGAAAAAAAACGAAAAACCCGATAGCGAACTACCGGGTTTTTCAGTGCGGATGAAAGGACTTGAACCTTCATGCCCTTGCGAGCACTAGAACCTGAATCTAGCGTGTCTACCAGTTCCACCACATCCGCGTGGTGCACCAAATTTTGAAAAAAAACACCCTTTTGTCAAGGGGAGGTTCATAAATAAGGCTATTTGGCGCTTATTTGCGGATGGCGTCGCGGATCCATTCCATCCGCTTGCCCTTCCAATAGCTCCAGTCGTGCTCGCCTTCCGGGTCGAACCGGAGTTCGCAGTCCACCTGAACAGCCTTGCAAAATTCCGTAATCCACGGCACCGTCTGGTCAGACGGGTAAAGTCTGTCTTTGCCCCCCTGCAAAAAACGGAAACGCCCGACATGCATTTTCTTCGGCGCCGCAAGTTCCAACGGTCCACCCAAGAATGCTCCAAACGAACTCACGAGCAAGCGGTCTTCCACAGCACGACGACCTTCGAGCGAATAAACCAAGACCCCCAGCGAGCCGTCCGAAACGCCCACCAGCGAAACACGCTCCACCGGAGCTCCGCGCTTTGCAGCCACAGAATCAAGCACCGCATCAACAGCAGCAATCGCCGCCTTCGTAACCCAATGATTCTCGCGACAAGCCGATACGCTCACCACAATTTTTTCAGGATAAAGCTCCGCAAAGTCAGCCCCAGCAACAAGCCCTTTCGCACAGTTACCACTACTCATGCCACCATGAAACCACACAACGACCGACGCTTTCTTTAATTTTTTCGGCCACCAAATTCCCGCCGGACTCTGGAACGACGAACCCGCACCAAGCACATCAATCAAAAGCGAATCCGGCGCATTAGGAGTAATCGCATTCGGCGCAGCAAACGCCTGCACACCGGCAAGCAGCAACACCAACAACGAGGCAACTAAACCAAATCGCATCATTCCGCGCCACTCGGCAAATCCTGAAATTTCAACTGACGCGGCTTATGCACCAGCGCCACAAAAATGAGGATAATCCCCATAATCAGCATAAAGCCCACTACGCATGCCCCAACAAAGCACCAATAAAATTGGTAATCTGCCGACAGGTCATCCCAGCTGAGTTCGCCATTTTTCGAAGCCATCGACTTCACGATAAACTTGTCGCCCACACGTGACGCATAAATTTCCAACGGGATTTCGCTCGCGTTCATCGCCGAGAAATCGAACCATTCCGCCATGTCGTCCAAAAGATCATCGTCTGCATAAAGCACGAACGTGCATTTTGTATCGCCATTGATCTGGAAATAAGTCTTGTCGAAAAACGGCAAGTTTGAACCGCCGAACAAGCTCGGAATAGCGGCGTAGCTCACCTTGCCATAAAACAAGCTTTCTTCGACAAAGAAGCTTTTCGCAAGCGGATAGATATACCAAGAAACCCAACTAGCAAGGAATATCAGCAGGAAACCAAAATTGATAAAGGCAACTTTACGAACACGGAAAATAGACATTGCAATCCTTACTGTTTAGACTTGAATATAAAGAAGAACGTGGCGAGCAAAAGCACGAGCGACAAGAAATAGAACGCCAGCGGGATCTTTGCCGACAAGGAAATCTCTTTCACGTTTTCCATCTGGAAAAAGTGGAGCAGTTCGTCACTTGCGCTGAGAGTTTTGTCATTATTAAACTGGTTCCAGGCATCGAACAAATCCAGATTTTTCTGGAACAGCGATTCCACGCGCTTATTAAAAGCCTCCGGCAACACAAGCCCATCCGGGAGCACCGCATACCCAGCCCTTGCAGAATCCAATTTGCGCACCAGAGCCAAATCGACATCCGAAGGACCCATTTCCATCAGGCGGTAAACATTCTCCAGTTCATCGATCCACGCCGAGCGTTCCGAAAGGTAGCGATGCAAGCAAGAAACCTTTGCCAAGACACTCGACTTGAAATGCGATACCGAGGAAGCCGGAGGCGTCGAAAAGCCAGTCTGTTCCAATTTCTGGATCCCCGCATCAAATGAGAGCGCTACTTCGCGGAGCGTCATCATCTGCGCAAGCACCACCGCCGAATCCACCTCGTAACCGCTACGGACACGTTCCATCGAACGCATGAGGCTCGCATCGGCAAACTGGTAATCGCAAAGCGACTTCACGTACTGGGAATAAACGGCGACCTGCGGTTTTTGCGAAACGTAAAACAGCGCCGTCAAGCAAATCGTAAGAACGACAACAAGCCAAATCCAGGGAGTCTGGATTTTCATGTGCAAAGTTTCTGCAATTGTTTTTTTTGTCTGTCCGTTCACACCTAGAAATTACTTTTTTTCTACTTTACGAACAATGAAACTCCGTCATTTAATCGCCTTTTTTGCCATTTTATGCAGTTTCGCCGGGTGTACCGTCGAACGAGCCGAAGAACATATCCTCGCAAGGCACGTAAACGGAGTCAAAAAGACCTCTATCTGGGTTTACCCCGACGGCACCATCCTCAAGCGTAATGAATGGTACAATGACGGCATCAAGGAATTCGAAATACCTTACAAAGACAGCCTCCCGCATGGGGAATTCAAACGCTGGACTGGCTTTGGCGATGTCGCAATGATTGGGCACTATAACAAAGGGAAAAAAGACGGCAAGTGGACAGTCTACTACCAGAACAAAAAAGTCGAAGCGGTCCAATTTTATAAAGACGACCTCCCTGTTGGCGACTGGGAAGGATTCCATCACAATGGGGTAAAGGCATTTGAAGAACATTACGACGACAACGGGAACCACATCGGTGTGTGGAAACATTTTCACGACAATGGTGTGCTTGCCGAAGAAAACAGATGCCATGAAGCCAACGGATATGTCAAGCGTTTTGGGAGAAACTGCAAAATCACGGAATACTACGATTGCGTGAACGGCTATTTAGAAGGCAATTACAAAAAATACTACGAATCATACGGACCCGTTGATTCTGCCGCCGGAAATTGCGAACAAGCGCAAATCATGGAAGAGGGGGTTATACAAAGTCAATTCGCTCCATTGCCTCTAACATTCTACAGGGCAGACGGTACCCTCATCAAAAAAATCAAGTCAAGCTTTTTCAAGGGGCGTGAAAAAATACAGTGGTTCGACGAGAACAACAACATTGTCCGAGAAAGCAGTTTTATTGCGGAAGATTCCACAAATAAATCCGAAGTTACCGGCATCGCTTACGGAACATGCGCAAATTCTTCCACGCTGTTCTGTGCCGAAACCTTATTCGTCCATTCAGAAAAACCCAATGGAACACTCGACTCTTGCACTTTAAGTCACAAGGACGATTTCAAGAAAAGCATCGGCAAATATCCGGCAACGCTCCGCTACATTCAAAAAGGGCACGTTCTTTTGTACGAAGAACTCTGGGTACGCGAGGATAGCACCGCCGATAGCTCGCACAGCACACCGCATATTCAAACAAGCCGTAGCTTCTACCCAGACAGCATGGGCGGCAGAATGGCAAGCGAAGGTTTTTGGCAAACAGACGCAGACGGAAACTCCAAGCGTCACGGCATCTGGCGCAACTGGTACCCGAGCGGCATATTGAAGGACAGCCTCAACTACGTGAACGGGGAACGCGTTGGCGACCAATTCAGCTACGATAGCACCGGAAAGCTCACGATACATAAAACAGAGGCCGGCAAGAACCGGCCCGTAATCATGCACATATTAGGAAATTAACAGACAAAACAACGTCATTCCGAGTCCGTTAGGACGAGGAATCCAGTTATTTCTAGCGAATATTTTTACTGGATGGGGCTAAAGCCCCAACTCTTCGGCTCGGTTATGCCCATGCAAGTATGGTCGCAACACTCGCCTTCCAAGTTGTCTTTCGACTTCGCTCAGGATGACATTTCATCTAATTACACTCGAGACTTCAATAGACTGCGTGGAACCCTTAAAGTTCCAGGAAACCCTGACTTTCACCTGTTTAGCATAAATGTGCGATACCGTCTCGAACTGCGACGATGATTGCGACGTGTAATTCTGAGTCGGGGCAACAGTCACCATCGGCGAATAAGTCACCGTTGCAGAATCGCCAAGGCCACGGGCCCATTTGCGGTTGATATCGGGAACTTCAAAAGTCGTATCGGAAAGAGACTTCGACGGGATCGCCGCAATCCCTATAGACTTAAGGGAATCCAAAACCTGCTGTGCAACTTCAATGGCACCATCGCGCCCGCGAATGCGCAACAGGGCATCGTGGTTACCGCCCTGGAGATTGAGCACCGCCATATACATAAAACCAAGGACCGCAGCTGCGACCAGGATCTCTACAATACCGAAGCCTTTCTTATTTTTCAAAAGTTTCGTCATAGTTCACCTACAATTCATCCCAATAGGTACCAGATCTCCACATAGGGACAATCATATTCTTGTTTTTATACTTCGCAGCCACAGCGTAGACATCATCATCGCCATACTGCATGCAGATATATCCCGTAGAAGGAGCCGCAGAAAGCCCGATGCGGGGCTGGAAAATGACACCATCGCCACCAGCCCAGTCAGAACCTTCAAAAACGCTAAATTCGATTTGATTATCACAGCCAAAAACGGCAGGAGCGTCGATATAAAAAGTATCGTACGTATTTTCCGGAAGGCTACTGCAATCATCCGTTACATACACACCAAGTCCATGTGGAGAAATTTTCTTGACGCAAAGGGTCTTGGACATACGATTAGCTTCATTGGCGATTCGTTCCAAAAAAGCGGTCGTATTTAAAGCGTTATCCTTCATTCGGCTATTGATTACGGCACCACGCAGGCTCACGACGCCCATAGAAGACAGAATTCCCATAATCGACACAACGACAAGGACTTCTATCAAAGTATAGCCGTTCTTTTTAGAACCGTAATTCAACATACAAAAATCTCCAAACAGGACCGAACCAAAATTAACAATAAAAAGATGCCTTTTTCTCGTTTTGGTCTAATTTATAATATACATTAACACTACTTTAAAAGTAAACATTTGTAAACAGAAAATATTTTTTTAGGGGAAAATGTGATATTTTCCATAATAATTGGCCCAATTGCATAATTTATCCTACTTAAATTTGCTATATTCTGCTCGCACAACCTGCCCAGGTGGTGGAATGGTAGACACTGGGGACTTAAAATCCCTTGGGGGCAACTCCGTGCGGGTTCAAGTCCCGCCCCGGGCATTGTCTTTGTGCTTTAACTTCGCAGAAGGAGGTAGATCATGATTGAATTCTATCCAAACAGCATATATTATCCGCGCGAAGCGGTCGATGAAAAGCTTGCCAAGGGCGAGCTTGAAAAGACCAAACAATACTTAATGGGCTGGACGGAACGTCATCGGGACGAAATCTGGGAATGCGCCCGCGAGGATGCCGAAAATCCCTCTGACGAAATCCTGCTCGACAACCTTCGTGCACTTCTTCTTTGCAAAGGTTCTTTACAGCCGGCTGCCGAAATGGGCGCCATGATTCGCGAAATCACGAAGGAAGTCTGGTACCAGAACGAAAACGGACCAAAGGACCCGGATGTGATCGCCGTGGACTGGCAGACGAAGTACCTGACCAAGTGGCGCGAAGCCCGCATGTTCGAAGCATTCGTGCTCATCGAAAAGAACGCAAAACAGCTTATCGAAATTCTGAGATCATAAACGCTTGCCCAAAAAGCTTTTGTCATGCCCGCCATAAGCGGGCATTTTTTGCATGAAACGGAAAAGCCCACCCCATACGCGGATCAGGGCTGGGCTTGACAGCGTTAATAGCAAAACAAAAAAGGCGGACTTGCAACGCCCGCCTTACGCTTTTACAACTTCTCAAATTACTTGACGCGCACCTGGAGTGTCTCTACCGCGCCGCGAGTTTCGACCCGGACGATATAAACGCCCTGGTAGAGCTGTTGCAGCGAGACCTGATGTTCTCCAGCGGAGTATGCACGGTATCGGGTCTTGAGGTTCCCCTGCACATCGAACACAAGCACATCCATGTCCGATGCAGCCGGGTTCGTCACGAAGAGCGTATTCTGGGAGTACACGACCTTCAAAACCTTCGCAATTGCCGGAGCGGCGATGGAATTCTTGCCGCTGCTGGAACTAGAAGCCTTGCCGCTGCTGGAACTAGAGGCAGGCTTTGCGCTAGAGCTGGAAGCCTTGACACTGCTGGAGCTAGAGGCAGGCTTTGCGCTAGAGCTGGAAGCCTTGACACTGCTGGAGCTGGAAGCCGGGACACTTGAAGAGGATTCCGGAATCACGCTGGAACTAGATTTCGCAACACTCGAAGATGACGCGATTGCGCTAGACGAAGATGCCGGAGCAGCGATAGAAGCCGCAAGCGTTTCTGCCTTAAGGTCATTGTAATTCTCGTCGCCGAGCACCATGAAGTACACCGTATAATCGCCCGCATCCGTTGCAGCCGGCAACGTTTCGGAATACTTTTCCGCATCACCGATCTTGTAGACCAGCGTTCCATTCTTGGCTTCGCCCGCCGTCACAAGCGTTTGGGCCTTACCATTATACACCAGATTTTCAACAGCGGCCGGAGCCTTGACAATCGTCGGATCCGCCTTCAGAATTTCGAAAGGCTGTTCAAGGCCGGATTCTGGCAGCTTGTAGTTTGCATTATTCAAAGCAGTCACCGCAGCACTGTACTTGCCTGCATTTACCGCAGCGCCTGTCACCGTGAAGTCGCACTTGTCGCTATTCACGAGACCTTCTGCCGTTGCAGCCGGAACCTGAGCCGCACCGTTGTAAGCAAACGAAGACTTGCCCCAAGCAATAGAAACGGCCTTCGGTTCAACACTCAACTTGCCAGCCACAAATTCGATTTCGTAGTTGTCAGCCGTCAGGCCGCTCGGTGTAATAGTATATTCACCGACATCACCATACTGCTTATAATCGTAACTATAGATGAGCGAGCCATTCAAGGACTTTTCGTTATCTAAACCGCTAAAGCCACTGAATACAACACCTGCATTAGACGGCTCATCACCATAGACAATTGTTGCGTTCTTGGCCGTAACCGTGAGCGGAATCTTGGCTATTTCAAAAGATTGTTCAAGCCCCGTTGCAGGCAACTTGTAATTTTTGTTATTCAAGCCAGTTACCGTAGCGGTGTACTTGCCGGCATTCGTAGCAGCTCCAGCCACCGTGAAATCGCACTGGTCATTATTCAAAAGGCCTTCTGCCGTTGCAGCCGGAACTTGAGCAAAGCTATTGTAAGTGAACGAAGTCTGTTTATCCCAAGCAATGGAAACGACCTTCGGTTCAACCGTCAACTTGCCAGCCACAAATTCGATTTCGTAGTTGTCGTTAGTCAGGCCGCTCGGCGTAATGGCGAATTCACCGACATCACCGTACCGCTTGTAATTGATTTCAAAAGCAAGTTCGCCTGTCAAGACATTGCTGGTTTCTTTTCCAACAAATCCGTCATAAGCAATACCTGCGCTAGCAGGTTCGTCGCCATAAACAATCGTATCGTTCAAGGCTGTAATCTTAAGCGGAGCCTTTGTAATTTCGAAAGCCTGTTCGAGCCCCGTTGCCGGCAACTTGTAATTCCCGTTGCTCAAATCCGTTACTTTTGCGGTGTACTTGCCGACTTTCGTAGCAGCACCTGTCACCGTGAAAATGCATTCATCGCTATTCTCGATACCATTAGCCGTAGCCATTGGAATCTGTTCAGAGCCATTGTAAGTGAGCGAAGCATCACTCCAAGCTATCGAAATCTCCTTCGGTTCAACAGTCAACTCGCCTTCGACGAAAGTGATGTTGTAGTTGTCAGAAGACAAACCGCCTGGAATAATGACGTATTTGCCAACTTTATCGAATTGCGCATAATCGTAGTTAAAGACAATCGAATCATTTAAGTCATTTTCGTTATCGTCGCCCACAAAGCCGCTGTATTCGACACCTGCGTTAGACGGTTCATCACCATAGGCAATTGTTGCATTCTTGGCCGTTACCGTGAGCGGAACCTTTGTAATTTCAAAGTCCGGTCCATCTCGATTTTCAGGCAACTTGTAATTTACATTGGTTAAATCTATTGCCTCGGCAGAGTACTTTCCGACATTCGTAGCGGAGTCAATAATAATGTTGCATTCATCATTGTTCAAGAGACCTCCAGCCGTCGCATTCGGAGCTTGAGCCTTTCCATTGTAAGTGAACGAAGTTTCTTTATCATCCCAGGCAATAGAGATTTCCTTCGGTTCAACAGTCAACTTGCCCGCGACAAATTCAATTTCGTAGTTGTCGGATTCCAAACCGCTCGGCATAATGGCGTATTCACCGACTTTATCGTATTGAGCGTAATCGTAGCTAAAGACAATCGAGCCACTTAAGCTATTTTCTTTATCGCCACCCAAAAAGCCCGCATATTCGACACCTGCATTTGCAGGTTTGTCACCATAGATAATCGACTTATCCTTTGCGATAATCATCAAAGGTGCTTTAGCGATTTTAAATTGTTTGCTGATTCCACCGGTATAATGGCCTTTTCCGGTGATAGTCATGCTTGCCGTTCCAACAGATATGTTGTTTGAGCATTGAGTCGTGAAATCTACACCGGGTTCAAGTACTTTTTCTCCGTCTGTAACGCTAATTGCAGGGCAAATTCGAGAACCCGTATATGTTTGGTCTTCAATGGCTGCGACCGTGATGTCTGAGCTTGTAAAACGCTTTATCACCGACACGGTCAGATAGACTCCACCGCCATCTTTGACATAGCCGTAGCCATTGGATATAAAGTGGAGCAACATTTGATTGGTACTACTGGAGGCTGTGACAGAGGTCGTCGAAGAATTTTTGTAGCCCCTGAAACGTCCGAGGCGTTTTGCATTGGTGCTGCTGCCGTCGTAGATATCAAGATAATCTTCTTCTGCAGACGTGTACATGAGTTTGACATATCCCGATACTTTCATCATACAGTCCTCGGGTGCCGTCAATAACAGTTTGCCATCGTCATTGGTAAAGTAAAATCCATCCTTTCCACTATTGTCGTAAACTCGGAATGAAGTCATGTCATCCTGAATGATAATATCTCGCTGGCCAGTCTTAGGCATATTGACAAAAAAGTCCGTCTTGGGCATAAATGTTGGCGTCACCGTTGCATCCGACGAACGCATCTTGAATGAGTATCCCGTTGAGGCTGCGTAATAGACAACATCGCCCCATTGAACGGTGTCAGGTTTTGTCATGACAATTTTTCCGTCCGCATCAAAAGCATCGATATCTTTCAACACATAGCCTTCGTCAGAACTTACGGTCACGTTGATAGTTCCGTTAGTTACGACCTGAGTTTTGTCAAACATTACATTACCGTGCTCCATATTTTTGTCGCTGCTTACACTGTAAACAGCAGGAGTAAAGACTTTAACGTTCAGGTCGAGACCGTACTTATGAAAAAAATCTGTTCTCGAAATATCGGCTGCCTTAAGGCGGACATAAGCTGTATTGCCTTCACTAACAACAGGATAAAGAGTCTCCTCTTTCTGCTGATTGCCATATGCTAATTTTTGTCCGTAACTTTTAGGAGGGTCATTATAGATTGCATAGTAAGACTCACTAGAGCTATTATCCACCATAAAGCTTTTTCCCGAAAATTGCATCACTTTACCCGAAGGTGCCGTTATTGCCAGGGTGCCATCGCTCAATGGTTGAAAATCACCATCCTTGCCGCCGTCGTCGTAGAGTTTAAATGAAGTAATATTGTCGGGAATGACCATATTCTTTGTGCCAGAATGCGGCATATTGACATAGAGACCTCCTTCATCTGAATTCAGCTTGTTGGTGAATACAGCAGCGACGGTTACATTTTGAGTAGGCATCTTAAATGTCACGGTCTTACTGATAGTTTCGCTCCAGTCGGTGTACCAGTTACAATCAGTAACGTTGACAGTTTCACCGTCAGCTTTTACAACCCTTAGCTCGTTGAGCATATAACCTTCGTCGGGCGTAACAGTCAGAGTTATGTCGTCGTTTGCTTTTGCCTGTCTCAAATTCGCCGTTACTTGACCGCCGGTAAATCTGTCAGGTAGATTTACGTTGTATTTGCGGTCGGCTGGCACAAGTGTCACCGAAAGGTCTAAATCTGAATAGCCATACATCTCTCGATAACGAATTGCTAAGTTTTTTCCCGTGCTAGTAATGGTGGGAATTACAGCCACTGGGCTAGGTAGGTAATCATAAATTAGCTCCGAATTCTCTAAAAGTATTGTTCCACTCGCCTCATCGTTGTCATAAACAGTCAAATACCCTTCATATATTAATTCACAATCAATCAAATCGTTTTTCGACGTCCTATCCGCAGCCAGGGCTTTACCAGACAATTGAATAAGATAGTTCGAATTGTCAGGAATGTTGATAACGAGGACACCATCCCATTCTTTGCCAAGAACATGATTCTTGCCACCAGCCTCATAGACCTTGAAGGATGTCAAGCCGTCTTTGATTTCCGATTCTGTAATCTTCAGCGTCATTTTACGTTTTTCGGGTATAGTTACATACCTCTCGTCGCCGTCTTGCGTCAGTTCAGCCGTGTTAACCCACATTATGAATGACTGTGAACCGAAATAGGGGCTCTTACCCTTAATCGTCAGCATAAGTTTGCCTTCTTCCATAGCTCCAGTCGCATCCACGCTATACCCGACGGTCTCAGTATAGTGAGTTCCTTTTATCAATTTGTTACCGTTGTAATCGTAAACGTCATAATTGGTATACTTTATCGCTCCATTCGGGAGAATGCTATAGCCATGCATTTGAAGGTTCGCTAACGCAATCGAGTTGTTGTCCAGCTCAACTGGAATAATTTTCTGATTTTGCCTTTTTGCAAGTTCATCCGCTAAGACTAAGTCTGTACTTCCTTCGTAATAGAAACGCGAATCGCCCTCAATGCTGATATCACCCCTGTAACTATTTGCATTGATGAAATCTGTACTTTCAGTCCACGACAATGAAATAGTTCCTGCGGTTCCCTCTCTTGTTGAACCATCACGGCCTGGACCTATTCCGTTACCCCTTAAACTTACTGCTGTGACTTGGCCTCCACTGATGGTAATCGATCCACCTTTGCCCTTTCCACTTTCGTTAATGGTACCGCCGCCAATCGCCGCAGCGCCATATGTTCCCGATGTCGCTTTAACAACGCCACCAGTAATGGTTATCGTACCAGCATTGCCATTAAAACCACCTCCAATACCGGCTCCTTTGCAACCTTTACTTCCAGAATCAGATATAGCATTGACCGTACCACCACGGATAGTGATGTTACCACCGGAGCCCAGTTCCGCACCACCTATTGCCGCCCCGAAATAATAACTTAGTGAACCAGTGTTAATCGCTGTTATATTACCCCCTAATATTGTAATCGAACCTGCATTGGCAATGCCATTACCTTTACTTCCACCAAGTGGAGAATTTTCGTTGCTGCTGCCAGATCTCGTATTAAGGTTTCCCTCGCCTGTTATTGTAAGGCTGTGTCCATCATGAACGCCAATGCCATTTTGTGCATCAAGTGTTGTTTGTGCGCCAAGGTTCAATGTAACAGAACCTCTAATATAGATTCGCCTACTGAACGTAACAGTACCGTTGCCAATAATATTGACAGAGCAGTTCTCCCATGTTGTTTCTTTATTGATGGTTTGCCCCATAGCTTCGATGTTGATCACATCTTCCGCCAACGAGGTTGCTGCCATAAGCAGGGTAAAAACCAGAACAAGCCCCAAACGGAGCGAACGTAATGAATGAATTAGATGATTGGTCATAGTCTTTTAGCACCGTATTTGTTGAATAAATTTTTACAAAATACAATGCTAAAAAAAACAAAGAAACAATACCATAGCCCAAACGGGTTATATTTTCATAATACTTCCGTAAGAAGGAACTAATTTGCGTGGAAGCGAATGGGGATCCAGATTTCGAGTTTGCCCTGCTTGCTCGGCGGAAGGCGCCAAAAATATTCGACGTGCTTCAATAACTTAACCTTGAACACATCGTCATCGCTATCCGAGAACATAATCTTCGGATCCATGAAGCGCCCAAGGCTATCGAGCGTGAGGTGAAGTCCAAGGAAAACATCGTCATCGGACTTGATAAATCGGTTCCCTTTGCGGGTCACACGGATTTTCTTGAAATACTCCGAGGAGAGGTAATGCAAGCCAGCGGCGCGGCCTTCCAAAAACATCGCAAGCTTGTTCAGGTCACGACCTGCGGTATTTTCAATCACGTAGATTTCGTCAATCGAGGGCATTTCCACGCGGCCGGTAAACGCTTCTTCAGGAACTTCCTCTTCTTCCTCGACATCCACGATAGGTTCGTACTGCGGAATGCTGTAGACAAAATACAGCACAGCCACAAAGACAAGCGCAAAGGCAAGCAATGGAGCGTTCCGTTTCAGCATAGCACTACTCGATGGACTTGATGCAGAGCTGCACCGTCTTGGTGTTGTTATAGTAATTCCAAATCGGCTCAAACACGACCGTCACCGGGCGGGAGCGCCCAAGCAAAGCCTTGCTCTTGCGGAGTCCAAAGGCGATAGCCGGGAAAACGGCACTCCCCGCCTGCGAGATTTCCATTTGCAGGTGTCCGCCGCGAAGTTCACGCACACGATGCACGGTCACGTTTTCGGCACGGAAGGCGGGGTACGGGAAGTTTCCGCCAAATGGTTCGAGCAAGTCGATGTACTCGAGAATCGAGCGTTCACGAATCGGGTAACGCCCTGTCGGTACGCGCGTTTCTACGGTCAGTTCGCGGAGCGCGATCTTGATGTCGTACGGGTACGATTCATCGGTGTTGACGATCTCGCCGGTATAGCCTTGGTCTTTTGCAGACTGCAAAAGGCGCCCGCGAAGTTCTTCTATCTTGCCTGCTTCGAGCGAGAATCCCGCCGCATTCGCATGGCCGCCCCAGCGGTCAAAAAGTTCACGGCTGTCAAAAAGTGCCTTGTGCCAGTTGAATCCAGGAACTGCACGGGCGCTCGCATGTGCCATGCCGTTGATAATCGACAGCACAGCCGAAGGCCTGTGGAATTCCTGGGCAAGCTTAGCCGCGACAATGCCAATCACGCCCACATGCCAGTTTTCGCCAGCAACCACGATCACGGTCGGGATGGTGTCGCCGTAAAGGGCCTTTACCTGTTCCATCGCCATTTCGGTGATTTCGGCTTCTTTCTGCTTACGGCGAGCGTTCCAGTCTTTCAGCTCATCGAGAAGCTTGCCCGCTTCGCCTTTGTTTTCGCACAAAAGAAGTTTCAATGCCGGGTCCGGGCGTTCCATGCGGCCAGGGGCGTTGAGGAGCGGAGCAAGCTTGTACATCACGTCGATGCCGCCCACACAGCTATGGGGCTTCATGAGGGAAGAGTACATTTCTTGTACGCCAGGCCAACGGCTGCTCTTAAGGCTTTCGAGCCCGGTACGCGTAAAATAGCGGTTTTCAGGCGTCATCTGCACCAAGTCCGCAAGCGTCCCGAGGGCGACCAAGTCCAGATATTCCACCGGAGCCTTTATGCCGAGTCGGCTGAACAAGGCACAAATAAACTTGTACGAAACACCGACACCGCAAAGTTCCGGGTTCGGGTAATTGTCGCCTTCCTGATGCGGGTCCAAAAGCACATCGCTCACCGGGAGCCCATCGCCCGACGGCTGATGATGGTCCATGACCATGACCGCCATGCCGAGTTCCTTGGCATGCGCAATTTCCACGTTCGCGGTAATGCCAGTGTCCACGGTAATCAAGTTGCGAGCACCCGCCTCGTACATCTCATCGACGGCAGAAACCGAAAGTCCGTAGCCATCGCCAAAGCGGTTCGGGAGTCGCCATTCAGATTCAATACCTACAGTCTTTAAGCAGCGGGTCAAAAGCGTCACGGACGTCATGCCGTCCAGGTCGTAGTCGCCAAAAATGAACACGCGCTCGCCACGTTCGCGAACTGCAAGTATCCATTCCACAGCCTTGTCCATCCCCATCATCAAGTATGGGTCATGCACGTCGCTCTCGTTAGAGCACAGCATGTGATACGCGTCAGAAACCGTCTTGATGCCGCGCGAGACCAAGAACCTCGCGACCGCATGCGGAATCTTTAACGTAGAGGACAATGTTGAGGCGACAAGATCTTCCATTACTTGTAGCCTTCAAAAAGTTTTAGCGAGAGGTTCTGGAGGCAGGTCACTGCCGCCATTCGCCTGGAGGCGATTCTCGACATAGTTTCTTGCACACACACGAGAGCGGTCTCGAGGGCAGACGCCCCCACTTGCGGATAGCGTTCGAGATTCACGCTGCCCGTCGCTTCCGGGATGCGGAGCGGAGCGCCCGATTCACGGCGCAACAAGTCCGTGATCAAGAACGAGAGCACTTCGAGGAATCGATTCACGATGGCCGGGTCTTCAAGTCCGGAATCTTCGAGCTTAAAGAAAAGGTCCGTGTAGTCCTGCGAAAGCGACTTCTCGATAAAATCGACCGCGAGAGGGCACCAGTTCTTGGCATGTTCGGCGTAGTAAAGCGCCATGCCAGGGGAACCCACAGCAAGTCCGATCACATCGTCGGTCAGAGTCGATTCGTCAAATTCTTCGCCGCCCACGCGGATGGCCTCCTGACGCACTTCCTCATCCGTGAGGGGTGGCAAATGGAGCGCAAGGCAGCGCGAACGGATCGTCTGCAAGAGCTTTTCGCGAGACGAAGTCGTCAAAATGAAGTACGTGTTCGGCGGAACTTCTTCAAGAGTCTTGAGGAACGCGTTTGCCGCAGAATCGTTCATGCGGTCGGCCTCGGCGATAATCACCACACGCACACGGTCGCCCTTCATCGCAAAGGAGGCTGTCATCGTACGGATGAGTTCCACCGAAATCACGGCGCCCGCACTGAAAATATCCACGCGGTACGGATTCTTTGCGATTTCTTCGATGTAAGCCTGTTTAAAATCCTGAATGGTCTTTGCAGAACTCCCGGCAGAGACGTCAGCCGCATTGCGGGCGCCAGCCTCTTTAGCTTCCATCGGCACGACCCAGTTGTCGGTCACGCCGGTATCGGTCGCCATTTTGCAGCCGAAGCAATTACCGCACGGGCGAGCACTCGGGTTTGTGCACTGGAGCGCCTGGGCAATTTCCATCGCGAGCGCTTTTTTGCCAATGCCCACAGGACCGTCGATAAGAATCGACTGCGGGAAGCGGTTCTCACGCAACGCCGCCATAAGACGAATGCGGATTCGTTCCTGGGAGGCGGGGCCATTTAAGCGATATTCTATCATCTCTGTTTCAACCATTGCAACGGGTCCACGGTCTGTGTCCCTTCGCTTACTTGGAAATACAATTTAATACCATTTAACGAAGCTATATCGCCCACTTCTCCAATTTCTTCGCATTTCTTGACACTTTTGCCCTCTTGGACATGGATTGCCTTCATGTGACCGTACACCGTGTACGTTCCATCTTCGTGTTCTATGATCACGGAGGGGCCGCGGCCGTCAATTTCAGCAACCATAGCGACAGTTCCGGCAGCTGCGGCACGGATGCGACCACCGCGCTTTCCGCGGATTTCCACCCCGAGGTTACGTGTCATGATGTGGAGCACTGGGTGTTCCTGCAAGCCGTATTCGCTGATAACCGGGCCGTCGAGCGGCATGCACTTGGGACCTTTGAAGTGAGGCACCGGAGTCTGCTTTTGGGCGGTTTCGGTCTCACGCTTTTTTTCTGCTTCGCGCTTCTTGTCTGCCGCTTGGCGTTTCTTCTCGGCTTCGCGTTCCTTCTTCTTGAGGGCGGCGAGGCGGGCGGCCTCGGCGCGCTTCGCTTCTTCGATTTCTCGCTTGCGGCGTTGCTCAAGTTTCTTGAGGAGCGCAAGCATGGTCTTCTGGTTGCGTTCAAATTCCTTGAGTGCCATGCGCTGCACGGCCTTGTCGTGCTTGAGGGAATTCAGCATGCGGGCCTGACCGTTCATCTGCGCTACAAGTCCGCGTTCTTCGACCGCCTTGCGGGAACGGAGCCTCGAAAGCTCGGCCAAATGCTTTTCTTGCATCTGCTGTTTTTGCGTACGTTCGGCCACGAGCCTACGGAGCGTTTCCACGTCTTCGCGGTCGCGGTTCAGCAAGTGGTGCACCCAGTAAACTTCGCGTTCCGGGTTCCCGTTCTTGGTCAAAAGTTCAAAGAGAATTTCGGCATCGCTGCTACGACCGTGTACATACAAATTACGTATACGCTTTCTCATGGCACGCTTGCGGGCCTTGATTTTTGAGTCAAGAGAATCGATATCCATCACCAATTGCTTAACCACCCCCTGCAAAAGATCCTCATTGCGGGTCAGTTCCGAAAGGTAAGACCTTGTGCGGTTCAAATTCTGGTCCAAGAGCGAAATCGTGTTCAAGACGCCCTTTTCTTCAGTTTCAAGGACGGCAAGTTCCTCGCGCTTTTTCGCCAAGTCCACCTCTAGCTTTTTGAGGGCGTTCTTTTGTTCGTCAATCTGCGCATCGGTCTTTTTCGGGGCCGCATAAGACGAAACGACTGAACCCGCCACCACGGCAAAGACGAAAAATAAAAGCGGAATGAACCGGCAAACAAGACGCATTATTCCTGCTCACCCTTCTTTTCGAACAAGAAACTGCGCACCGTACGGAAACTAAAGTAGCCCGCGAGCATCGTTTCTAAAAGCACCGTAAATAGCGCTACGATTCCAAAGTAGGCAACGCCACTAGCCACAATCGGGAACATCTGCACAAGCGAACGGATGACAAGCCCAAGCAACAGGATTGCAAAGCCACTCCCTAAAAAACCTTGCATTACCCCTTCAAGCACAAACGGGAACTCAATGAACAGGTAACTGCCACCCGCGTACTTCATGTTCTCGACCAGGAGTTTGCGAGACATGAGCGAAAGCCTCACCGAATTGCAAATGATGAGCGAGAGCGTAATGAGCAAAAGGATACTGATGCAAATCGGCCAGAAAATCATCTTGAACTTCCACGACGCAATTCGCGAAGCCCATTTTATCGGAGCCTGCACCTCTTCAAAATACGCTTCTTCGGCAATCGTATTGCGCACTTCGGAAAGGTCAGCCGGGTTGCGCGCCTCTTCGCTCAGAGACACACGGAAAAACGCGGGGATCGGGTTCCCTTCGACAAGTGTGAGCATATCCGGCGAGAAGTGGCTGCTAAAATCGGCAAGCGCAGAATCCGCACTCACAAACGTTACAGACTCCACATGGCGCGTATGCTTAAGCCGCGTCTGGATAACCGCAATGGAATCTTCGGGAACGTCCTCTTTCAAGAACGCCTCAATTACATATAGCGACTTTTCTGCCGAGAGGAGCTTAAACGAGACGCCGAGCGCCGTAAAAGAGGCCGCAAGCAAAAGCGAGCACAAGAAAATCGTGAGCAAAGACGGGAGAATCACCGTGCGGTGCTGCTTCCATCCTCTAAAAGATTCCGATATTAAGTAACCTAATTGTCCGAACACGCCTCGAATATAATTAAATTTATAGCAGTTCTTTAAGGGGCTTTTATGGGAAACATCATATTAAAGATTACCGCCTTGGTATGCGCGATGGCCCTCTGGTTCTATGTCATCTCGCTCAAGGACTTCCAACTGACGATGGAAGTGCCGCTTACGTTCGTAAAGTTGCCCGAAGCGCTCGCGATTGCATCAAAGCCACCTAGCACTGTTTCAGTAACCGTCGAAGGCAAGCCCCTGGACCTTATCCGCCTGCAGTCACAGAAGCAGGCCGCGATGGTCGTCGACATGCACCTCGCTGAGCTTGGCTCCAGGCGCATCCACCTTGATTCCAAGAATTTCGTGGCCCCGAACTTTTCTTCGGTGCACTACGTGGAACCAGACAACCAGTACCTCTTTATCGATGTAGCCGTCGATACGCGCATTGAACGCAGCATTCCCATCAAAAGCAACGTGACTTTTGGCGCAGCCCCTGGTTACGTACTTGTGCAGCAGCCCAAGCTTCTCCAGGAAGACCTGAAGGTTTCTGGCGCCCGCAACGCCCTCACGCGAATCATCGATATCCCGACGGACTCCGTATTTTTCGACAGCATCAAGGCAAGCCAGACATTCTCCGTAAAGCTAGCGACCGAACAGCTCCCGCCGTTTGTGACGCCCAGCGATACGGTCGCCAAAGTCTTTGTCGATATCCAGAAAATCAGCTCCAAAGAATTTAAGAACATCCCTATCCAGCTTATCGGTTTCTATGACCGCGCCCTGAACACACTCTCACCGCAACAGGCAACAGTCGAGGTCACCGGTGGCGAAAAAGTCATCGAAGCCATCAAGCACAACGATATTGAACTTTTCATTGAATACAACCGCTTCGCCATTGAAGATGCCGATAGCCTTGCCCCGACTATAAAACTGAACCTGCCGCCCGATATTGACCGCAGCATGTCCATCAAGGCCATCCTTGTCAAGCCCGACAAGATCAAGCTCATCAAGACAAAGACCGAGGACGATAATAAAGACGAGGAATACGGAATATGATTTGGCTTGGAATTGAATCCAGCTGCGATGAAACCGCCTGCGCTGTTTTGCAGGACGACCCCTTAAAAGTTCTTTCGAACCCGCTCTATAGCCAAATTGACGAACATGCCCTCTATGGTGGCGTCGTTCCCGAAATTGCCGCCCGTGCACACTTGCAAAAGATCGCGCCAATCGCCGAAGCCGCCGTCAAGGAAGCTGGTATAGAACTCAAGGACATCGATGCAATAGCCTACACCACAGGTCCGGGCCTTATGGGACCGCTCCTCGTTGGCGCAAGCTTTGCCAAAGGCCTTGCCCGCGACTTGAACATCCCGGCCTACGGCATGAACCATCTCGAAGGCCACCTCGCCGCTGCCTGGCTTTCTAACCCGGACATCGAACCGCCGTTTTTGACGCTTACCGTCTCGGGCGGCCACACAGAACTCGTGATGGAAGAACCGGGATTCAAGTACACAAGCATCGGTCGCACCCGCGATGACGCCGCCGGCGAAGCTTTCGACAAGTGCGGTAAGCTCATCGGCCTCAAGTACCCCGCAGGGGCAACCATCAGCCGTCTCGGCAAGGACCACAACCGCAAATTCGTGGAATTTCCGCGCGCACTTCACACGCACGACAGCTGCGAATTTTCGTTCAGTGGATTAAAGACCGCTGTACTCCGTTATACCGAAACGCACGACCCGGAATTTATCCAGCAGAATCTCGGCGACATCTGCGCCTCGCTCGAAGACGCGATTGTCGATAGCCTTGTCACAAAGACCATCAACGCCCTCAAGAAGACGAAAATGAAGACGCTCGTAATGGGCGGTGGCGTGAGTGCAAACAGCTGGTTGCGCACCCGCTTGCAGGATTACTGCGACAAGAAGGGCATCCGCTTCTGCGTACCGGACCGCAGCCTGAGTACAGACAACGGAGCGATGATCGCCGCAGCAGCCATTCGCCGCAAGTTGCAGGGCAAGCTCGAGTCCATCGACGTCGTGAAACCGTGGATGCCACTCGCTCTGTAACGCAAGAATCAGCGCATATAATACATTTCACAGAACAAAAGCGTTGCATATACTGTTCCGGCGCTTTTTAATCGCGTTTTCAGCAGCGCTTTTTAAAAATGCCCTTGTTATTTTTGCATTTTTCATTGTATATTGTTAATATGATTTTGTCGTATAAAAATAAGGTAATGCTCATTCTTTGTGCTTCAGCCATCTGCTGGGGACAAGATTTGACCGCACCTGTAAACGACGTGGACGTGTTCCGTCCCGAGAAGAGAGAAACCAAAGTCGAAATGGTCGACTCCACGCAAAGCAATTCGATCAAGTTGAACGTTGATATCTTTGCAGACGGCTTTATCGGTTCGTATTACATTCTTTGGGATAACGTAGACCTTTCTGAAGATATCAAGAAAACGATACAGAGCAGAAACTTCGCCAAAGACGAGTTCTTCATGCAGAACATCGACCGCGAACAGTTCGAACAGGAACGCATGTTGCAGCTCTTTGAAGACAAGAAGCGCGAGTTCTTCAACATTTTCCCCGAAGAAGCCCTCAAGGAACTGCAAGAAAAGCAAGCCGACGAATAGGTGTTAGGTTGTAGGTTTTAGGGATTAGGAGTCCGGAATTAGGACTGCTACAAAAATCGAGAATCGCCACTTTTGTCATGCCCGACTTGATCGGACATTTCCACTTTTGTCATGCCCGACTTGATCGGGCATCTCCTTTTACTAGATTTTCTAGTAACTAAAGAACATTGACCACAGACTAGTAACTACTAACTAGTATCTAGTAACTAAATTCTATTAACGATCAAATCAAATGTTTTCTCAAGAACGCAATTTTACAGACTGGCAGCTTACTGGCTTTGGTGATGCCCCCGCATTTCTCTTCGAGACGGTCGGCAGCACACACAAGCTCATGAAGTCCATGGCAGCCGCTGGAGAAATAGCCCCGGGAACGCTCTTTGTTGCAGACTCACAAAGCGATGGTCATGGTCGTCACGAACGCACGTGGGACTCCCCCGCCGGCAAGAATCTTTATTTCAACATTTTAATCCCGCTCGACGGAATACCCGCAAGCAATTTCGCACAAATTACGCAAGTTGCAGCTCTCACGTTCGCAGAAACATTCAACAATGTTCGAGAATGCGCGAAGGATAGCCAAGCATGTCCCGCAAATCGGGATTGCGCAGAATCGGAAAACGCGAACTCGCCAAAAATTACGGTCAAATGGCCCAACGACATTCTCTATGGCAAAAGCAAGTTCTGCGGGATTCTCGCGGAAGTCGTTTACACACGCACACAAGAAGCGCTGCGGCCTGCGCTCTCGATGGGAGTCGGCATCAACGTCAATAGCGACCCCGCCGATTACGCCCACCTGAATCGCGCCGTCACCACGCTCAAAGAGATCTTCGGGCACACCATCAACCGCGAAAAACTTCTGCAAGCGCTTGTCGGGAATCTCGAACGCGCCATCGGGCAGTTCCGCGCCTTCGGCATATCGCCTTGGATAAGCGCCTGGCGCAAGATGGACCAGTTCATCGGAACCCGCGGCACCATCGTCGTGAACAACCACTGCACCGATCAAAATCGCAACTCCGGCGAAGGCTCCATCAAAAAAACAGGCCGCATCATCGACATGAACAATGATGGCAGCCTGCTCTTTGAATGTGACGATGGAACTGTCGAAACCGTTATATCTGCAGATTTGGAAATTTAACCTAGGCTCTGAGGATCCATAAATTTTATTTCAAGATTGGAGAAACTGCGGCAATGTTTCTGAAGGGCTTCCATACGTTTTATCTTTCTTCGTTCGTCTATAAACCCAATAAAAACAATCACAAGGTGTCTCTTGACACCACTGAATTTCATAGAAACTTTATTTAATAAACTAACTTCTTTTCCCACAATATTTTTATTCTCACTAACATTTACCGTTTTCAAAGAGACCACATATATATCTGTTGCAGAACGAAAAATTGCGTCAACCCTATAATTATCAACAACAGCTTCTCTATATTGCAGAACGGAACCATTTACCGTCAATTCTTCATAAAGCTTATTCAATACAATATTCTCTTCACTATTATATTTCGTAACAACGCTCTTAATTCCTTCACCATCCAATCTATACAAATCTCTTTTTGACCGCAACATTCTATAAGCTTCATATGTAGAAACTCCAACCATTTTCGCAAGATTCTCCACACTAATTTTCTTATAAACATTAAACACTTCAGCCGTTTTCTTATAAAACGATTCTAAACGTTTATTTTGCGCTTCTTGTATTCTATATTTATTTGAAGTCTCTTTTTCCAGGCCTCTATACTCCTGTTTATTCAATACAGATATTTTTGCATCACCTTTCTTTAATACAAGATCAGATGATGTCTTAACATCAACAGAAGCTGGCATTTTTTCACTTCCAACAGAGGAATTTTCATTTAAAGTCTCTTTTTCCTGACCTCCATACTCCTGTTTATTCAACACAGATAATTTCGTATCACCTTTCGTTAACACTAAATCAGATGTTTTTTCATCACCAACAGAAGTAGGCAATTTTCCATTTTCAATTGGAGTACTATTCAAATCTGTTTTAATTTCCGGATCTTTACTTCCATGAACCGGACCCAAGCCATCAATACCTAATTTTTCCCGCCACAACCATAGCATAAAGATAAAACAGCCCAGAGCAAACCACTGCAACGCATATTGGTAATCAAAATATCGATATGTTGATTCTATAGAATTTTCACCAAAAGAAAAATTTACCTTGTCTTCAACAAGACACCCAGAAAAGGGGTCCCATATCAAAGTAACAATTATTGCAACGCAAACCAAACCTAAAGCAATAGTCCATATTACTTTTGCTTTTATTCCCATTTCCTGCATTTTTTCTTTACTCATAAAAAATTATTTTACTTTTAAATAGTTTGTTACTATAGAAATAGTTCTTTTTTACAAAATCAGCATCATTTTTCGCAAATATTTTCATATTTATTTCTTACAGTTTATCATATTTCAAAAAAATCCTCAGCAATATAGCCAAGGAACTTTTATACGTATAGTCCAAATAAGATTACTATGTCTATCTCTTAAAATACATCCCGCCCACAAGCGAAACAGCAAGCATCACGATCATCGCGGTAAGGCCCATGTCGGCGATATCGCGGAGTTCGCCAGCAGCGCCCGTTTCGATCAGCAAGATGCAGACAAGCGCTAAGACAGCAGCAACACCGCCCATCGTATGAAACATTTTGACTTTTTCTTCGTTCGTGAACTTTCCGTTCGGGCGATTAATAAAGGGCATTGACGTCACCTCCCATGCAAATCCAGACGATGAGACCAATCATCACAAGCGCGCTGATGGCCACATTCGCAAGGAAAAAGTCGCGGTTCATCGCATCCAGGTCATTCGACTTTCTGAACAAGTGAATATAGACGATGGCGGCAGTCATGAGTCCCGTAATCGCCCACCAGATCCAGCCCATGTTCCAGAAGAATCCGAACACAACACAAAGCACAAGCATCGCCAAATGGCTCGCCAGCGCAATGCGCAAAGATTTTTCAAGGCCAAAGCGGGCCGGCACGGAATGCAAGCCCTGCTTGCGGTCAATTTCAATATCCTGCGTCGCATAAATGATATCAAAGCCGCCCATCCAGAGCATCAGAATGAACAGGAGGAAAATCGGAAACACAGCAAATTCACCACGAACCGCGATCCAGGCGCCAAGCGGACTCATGCCAATCGCAAATCCGAGGAACCAGTGGCAAAGCCAGCTAAAGCGCTTCCAGTACGAATACGAGAGCAACAATAGCCACACCGGGAACGCAAGCGCGCCAGCAAGCGGCTGAAGCATCCATGCAAACACAACAAACAAGATGCCATTCAACGCCAAGAACGCCATCACCGATTTTCGGCTCAGGCGCCCGGCCGGCAAATGGCGCTTTGCTGTGCGCGGATTCTCCGCATCGAACTTGGCGTCTGCAATGCGGTTAAAGCTCATGGCGCTGTTACGGGCGGTCACCATGCAAAGCACGATGAGCACGATAATGCGAGCGGTTTCAAAAGCACTCATGTCACGGAAACCATTTGCCGCAACCCACATGGAGCCAATCGCAAAAGGCATTGCAAACAGCGAATGGCTCAAACGGACAAGATGTGAAAATTCAAGGATTTTATTCATGTTATAGTAGACAGTAGGAAGTTAGAAGTAGACAGTGGTTAGTCAATGGTCATTAGATTTGTCATTCCCGCCTCCGAGCGGGAATCTCCCTTTCATCGCCATTCCACACTTTAGCAACACTTGCAACAAGCGATTGTTCCACGCCCAAGTGTTTCAAGATTTTCGCGACGACAGTATCCACAAGCTCTTCGATGCTTTTGGGCTTGCTGTAGAACTGCGGCGACGCCGGAATCACGACCGCACCCGCCAAGGTCACGCGCTTCATATTCTCGATGTGGATCAAGTTGTACGGCATCTCGCGCGGCACAATCACAAGCGGCCTGCGTTCCTTAAGGCAAACATCCGCCGCGCGCACAAGCAAATTATCCGAAGTCCCCGCCGCAATGCGTCCAAGCGTTCCCATGGAGCACGGCACCACCGCCATGCCTGCAATATCGCTAGAACCGCTCGCGCATTCCGCAAAAAAATCATCCACGTTGCACACGTCTTTGCAATAGTCAAAAAGCGCACTTTGACCTTCATACTCAAGCACCTGTTTACCTGGGTGCGTTACGATAAGCGTCACCTCATGACCAAATCGCTGCAAGTACATCGCCGTACGAGTCGCATAAATGCTGCCGCTTGCGCCCGTCACTCCAAGCACAAAGCGACTCATGCATTCCCCGGCTTGTGCAAGAACACGCCAAACGAAATTCCGCCATCGAACATCTTGACCTGCTTGACTTCAAAGCCGCATTCTTCGGCCATCTTGCAGAACTGATCGACCGGCAAAAAGCGGATAATCGAATTCACCAGATATTCATAGGCATCGCGCTTGCCGCTAAAAAAGGCGCCCATCACCGGAATGAACAGCGGCGCAAGCACTTTATAGAAGAACTTGTTGAACAAGTTCCTCGGCGAGAAAAATTCCAAAACGCAGAGGTAGCCGCCCACGTCAAGTACGCGGTACGATTCCATCAAGGCGCCACGGGCATCGGGCACATTACGCATGCCAAAGCCATTCAGAATCACGTCAAACTGGCACTCGGCAAAAGGCATCTTCATCGCATCAAGCTGCACCGCATGCGCATCGATTTTCTTCGGTTTGACTTCGGCAAGCATCCCGTACGAAAAATCACCGATTACAGCCGGATCCACGACAAAGTTGCGCGGCGTTTCAACTCGCGATGCCCCGTTTTGCGAAACATTCTTGCACTTGCAACCGGATTCGAAAATCTTGCGGAACGTATCGGCAAAATCGCCCGTGCCTCCACACAAGTCGAGCAGACGCACTTTATTCAAACCGCGCGACATTCCCGAAAGCGGCGTCTTGCCAAGCAATCCCGGCATTTCGTCTCGCCATTCAGCGCCCATCATCTTTTTCAAGCGCTTGCAGCAATACCTGCGCCACAGCACATCCTGATAGCAGCTCAGAAAGTGATTCAGAAAATCGTAACGGCTCGCAATGCCATCGAACATCTTACGCACGGGACTTTTCATATAGCAAAATGTAGAAATAAAAAGCGACCTGGATTTTTATCCAGGCCGCGAATTTCATCATGAGCGGCGACGCATCTCGACAAGACACATCTTGACAAGGCGTATCGCGTCGCTACCAGTTACTGGAACTTCGCTGTAAAGGACGCGCCATCCGTCGGGCTTACGAGACGCGGGTTATCCGTCACGCCATCGCTCCAGCCAGTAAACACCGCACCAGCATCCGGAACAGCCTTGAGTTCCATTTTCACGCCACCAAAGAACTTGCCCTTGAAACTTGCACTCGGAAGCTTCATGCCTTCCATAAGTACCATACCATTGCCAGTGGCGCCAATGCTCACAGAAACAGTACCGCTCAAGCCGAATTCTTCCTGGTATTCCTGAAGGACCTTCGGATCACGATCATTGGCCCATTTCTTCAAGCAAGAACCATCCCTGCTGAAGCCATTATTGTCAGGGCAAGAGTTGGTATAGTACTTTTGATCCTGCTTGAACTTGGCGAGGTCGCGATCCATTTCAGCCTTGTCAATCGTTGAAACCATGGAATTGACAATCTTTTCCACATTCTTACCGTTCGTGTAGCTATTGAACATCACAGCCGAGCGGTTAATGAACATGCGCTTGAAATCCGGATTCTTGATGAGCTGGTTATAAAGATTGGCGAAGCATCCTTCATCCTTGCACGGCTTGTTTCCGCCACCCTTCTTGATCCAGGCAAACATATTGGATTCCTGGTTGAATTCCTTATCGTTCACGCCCCACGTCCAGTCAAAGCCATGGTCGAGGTCATAGACCATGAACTTCCACGGATGCCCCGGAGCAGACCATGCACGAACATTGTTGTTCGGCCAGTCACCATTGTGCATATAAATTTCAGCAGCCATGTAGTCCGCCAAGTTGCCCACATCGAGCATCGTCTTTACGGTATCATACTTTGCATTGTTTTCGCCGGAGAAATCATTCGTCGCCACATAGTGGAGCATGTTCATATAGGCGTCCGTCGTACCGTTGCTGGCTTCAACTTCCTTGCCCAAATGCTTGATGAAATTCACCGTATTCGCATCAATCTTGTAGTTCGTTTCTACGTAATGCTTGTTGAAGCGTTCACGCATGTCATGAATGCCGTAGTACTTACCGTTATAGAACACCACAACCTGACGGCTTCTCTGGTAATCGACGCTAGTACCTTCGAGAAGGGCTCCGCCCATAGCATCTTCGATGTAGTCGCTAACAAAGCGGTTGCCGTTATTGCGGAGGTTAAAGGACTTGTACTTGTCATTTACGCCCTTGCGGGTTTCGAACAACGGATAGTTGATGCTGCCATCCTGATATTCTTCACGGAGGCGAATTGCAACCGACTTCTTGTCATTCAAGCGGCTATAGCCACCCATCAAGGAAATGCCGGCATCAATTTCCCAAGTCGAGCCATTCTTCGTAGAAGATCCATTTTCGAAATATTCCACGTGGACAGGCAATTCAACATCGGCATAAAGGCCAGCACTGTCACTGCAACCCTTCGGAGCATTGCAGCTCGTCTTGATATAATGTTCACGGAAGAAGCTGGAATCCACGCTGATTGCGACGATCGGCATCTTCACCTGGTCTTCGTCAACAAAGAACGTGCGGGTTGTAACCTTATTCGGAAGGGCGCCCTTCTTGAATGTCGCGCAGCGGAAAGCCACGCTGTGGTCAATCGTCTTCGGGGAATTAAATTCTGGAGAATTTTCCGTCGGGACAGAACCATCCGTTGTGCAACGGAGCTTGACACCTTCATCAAGAGCAGGAGGATTCAGCTTAAACGGTTCGCTGTAGAATCCAGACTTAAGGCCGCTCATATCTGCTTCAGGAGCAACATCATCGTAAGCCTTAGATGCCGTATTCGGCTTTTCCGGAGTCGGCTTTTCAAAGTATTTCCAGTATCCGCCATCGACAATACCCCAGCTAAGGCCAGCTGTCAATTCAGGATATTCAACACTATCACGGATTCCGTTGTACTTGTCGATCAAGTAAATCGTGCCGCCGTTCTTATCGAGCTTCCAGTTCGTATGCGGGCGCGTATGGCGACCACCATCAAGATCAGCACTCTGCACTGCAGAAATATTTTTCTTATCGCAGAAAACGACCAGGAAAGACTTAGCCTTGAGAACATAGCTACCAAAGACCCACTTGCGCAAGTTCTTCATGTTTTCAACAAGCGTGTAGCCCTTCAGATCGATATCCTTATCGCCGGAATTGTAAATTTCCACCCAGGACGGATCATCGCCGTTTTCGTCCAGCCAGTCCGTATTCAGCGGAGCAATTTCCGTGATACGCAATGCAGATTGTCCCACCCAAATAAGCGACGTATCTTGCGGAATATAAACCGTATCGATAACGCGAACGGTATCCGTACCAATAATTTCATACGTCGTATCAAAATGTGGGTTCACAGGAACGACCGATGTGTCATAGCCGCCACCTGGTTTCGGCTTAATGATCGTATCGTTACAAGCACCAGGCGTTAAACATTGCGGACCAGGTTCATCGTTACCTGGTATAATCGGGTTTTTATTCTCCTCAGCACAGCCAAGAATAAAAACTGAACCTAAAACCGCAGCAAAGGCAAAGAACGGTCTTATTTTTTTCAAACGTATCACGGCGACCACCTAAAATAAAAGACTCTCTCTCCACAGCAAAATGCCGTGAAGCACCTAATCATCCATCCAACAACAGTAAATTTAGTAGTTTTTTAAAAAAATAACAGTAATATTCTCTTTACCCTTGACAAGCCGAAAATAAATAACTATAATTGGGTCACCAAAATGGTTCTGTAGCTCAGTTGGTAGAGCAGTGGACTGAAAATCCGCGTGTCGTTGGTTCAATTCCAATCGGAACCACGAAGAAACCTCGGTGAAAACCGAGGTTTTTTCTTTATTTTCGGCAATTTCCCGCCATTTCTCCTGTAATCAGCGTTGTCATTCCCGCCTTTTTCATTGTCATTCCCGCCTCCGAGCGGGAATCACCCTCCCCCAATACAAAAAAAAATACGCCCGCACGTTGGCGGGCACTAAAAAAAATTCAGTGTGATTTATTTCACAGGCGGCAAGAGACCTTTCTTAGCAAACTCGCCTTCAGGCCTATAGCAGGAATAAAATTCGTCCCAGTGTTCCATGAGAATATCGATGAGTTCCGGCTGGAAATACGAGCCTCGGGATTTTTGCATTTCATCCTTGACTTTTTCTTCAGGCCAGGCCGGCTTGTAACAGCGCGGGCTAGAAAGCGCATCCAGGACATCCGCCACAGCACAAATACGGGCGGCAAGCGGGATTTCTTCACCTTTTAGCCTATCCGGGTAACCCGTGCCATCCCAGCGTTCATGATGGCAGCCGGCAATATCCGAGGCCATGCAAAGCAAATCCGTCTTGGAATCACGGAGCAAAGTACGACCGATAATGGAATGAGCCTTCATCCGTTCATATTCTTCTGGGGTCAGCTTGCCAGCTTTATTCAGAACCATATCCGGAATACCGACCTTTCCAAGGTCGTGCAGCGGAGCCGCGTAGAAAATCAACTCCTGCTGTTCTGAAGGAAGTCCCATATAGCGAGCAAGCTTCAATGAAATTTCTGCAACACGGTGAATGTGGTCACCCACTTCGTGGCTGCGGAATTCAGAAACCTCACCCAGAATGCGGATGAGTTCCATGTGCGCCGACTTGAGTTCATCGGCCTTGCGCTCCAGCTGCTTCGCATAGCGTTCTAGCTTCTGGGCCCGCATTGCAGACTCAATCGTCTTTGCAGAATAAACCGAAATAAGTTTCAAGCGTTCCAGGTCTTTCTCGGAAAAGAATACGTTTTCCCCGACCTTGTTGATCGCCTGAAATACGCCCATCACACGATCATCGCTTTCTAGCGGCATCGTCATAACGGATGTCGTATGGTAACCGCTCTTGATATCGCTCCGCCGGTCAAACCTGGAATCGCAGTACGCATCTTCCACCAAAAGCGGTTCACCCGTCTTGAGGGAATAGCCGACAAAGCCAGCCGATAGCGGTATTCGCAGTTCGCTCACGCCATGGGCAACTTTTGTCCAAAGTTCGTTACGTTCTTCATCGACAAGCCAGAGCGAGCAGCGGTCGGCCTGGACAATTTTCCGGCCTAAATCAGCCATAAGCATAAGGAGACTGTCCGTTTTATGCTCTGCAGCAATTTTGGGCATGTACTCGAACAAAAGAGCAGCGACTTCGCCGTCTCCAAGATCGGTAGCGTTTCCTTGATAGCTCATAGTATGTAAAAAAATAGTTATTTCTGCATAAAATGCAAAGTATCGTTGACGATATCCAAGTATTTTTTCTATTCTTTGCGCACCAATTGGAGGAATAGGCTAATTGGTAAGTCAGCGGTCTTGAAAACCGCCGCCGTAAGGCTTGGGGGTTCGAGTCCCTCTTCCTCCGTAAAAAGCTCCCTCTGGGGAGCTTTTTTTAATTCGGAATTAGGAAGTAGGAATTAGTAATTCATACTTCCTACCGCCTACTGCGAAGCCCGTCCCAATCCGCGCGGCAATCTGCAGCAAAGTCCGCCACCGCAGTCGCAGGCTCATCATAAATAAGCGTACACACCTTGAGCGGGAGCGGGAAATCCGCCCCAAACGCAGCCAAGCACGATGAAGTCGTCGCCCCTGTCGTAAAGACATCGTCCACGACGACGACACTCCCCCGCGTGGGCATTTTCCTAGGGAATTTTGCAACAAACGCCCCCGCCACATTCATTTCGCGTTCCTCTTTCGAAAGCTTAGTCTGTGAAACCACGAACGTCTTGCGCTTTAGTAGGCGGCAAACCTTACCGCCAGTCGCAACAGCAAGCGCCGCCGCCAGAAGTTCCGCCTGGTTGTACCCACGCTCGCGATACCTCGCCCTATGAAGCGGCACCGGTACAAAGTAAAGCGGTTGCGCAAGCATCGATAGCTCCTGCGCCACCATCCCCTGCCTTACCGCCGACGAATGGCGCACCAGGTAGGACGCGAGTCCCGGAATATTCCTATACTTGAGCGCATGCACAAGGCGCCTTGTCAAAGGGCGCATCGGGAAAAGGCAAAAAACATCCTCGTTCGGGAATTTAGGCGAACACGATTCACGAGCCAGTTCCGCCGCACAAGACGGGCAAAGCCACGGGTCAAGCTTCTCCGAAGAATTCCCACATCCTAGGCACTCCATCCCGAAAACAAAATTTGACACCGTCCTCAAAACGCCCATAAAGCCTCCTGTCATAAAGCAGCGCAAAATCGCGCCCATCTCTATAACACGCTTTTTTCAGGCAAATTGTACGGTAAAATTTTATCAACACGCTTCGGAGTAAGGCTGTAAGCTATGGGGACGCTCGTAAACTCGTTCCGAGCACGCTACGCTCTGGGCTATGGGGTCGCTTCGCTTTGGGCGCTTTCGGGCATTTTGTCGTCTTTCGTCTGTAGGCTCATAGAGCCGTTCTCTCGTCTAACCCTCTACTTATTCCCCTGATAGCGAAGGCACATCAATAGCCCAACTAGGAACATGCACACAAGCGCAAACGAACCGCCATAGGAGAGAAACGGCAACGGAAGCCCTGTCACAGGCATAAGTCCAATCGTCATCGCAATATTCACCGTGATATGGAACAGGAAAATCGTGCAGGCCCCCATCGTCATGAGCGTTACAAACGGGTCGTCATTCGTCTTGCAAATCGAGGAGGCTCGCCATAGGAACAACGTAAACAGGGCAAGAATTGCCGCACAACCGACAAACCCAAACTGCTCCCCGAGAACGCTGAAGATAAAGTCCGTATGTTCTTCGGGCAAAAAAGAGAGGTTCGTCTGAGAGCCGTTTCCAAAGCCCTTGCCGCCAATGCCACCACTACCAATTGCCGTAAGCGACTGCAACACCTGATAGCCATCGCCCAGCGGGTCACTCATCGGATCCAGGAACGTGTTCACGCGCTTCTGCTGGTGCGGCTCCAGCATGTTCCACACCATCGTACTGGCATACCCCGCCAAGATGTTCGTCGCAATGATCACACCCGAGAACTTTTTGGACAAGTGCCTGCGCAACACAGAAAAAACGACAAAGCAAATCAACACGCCCCACAAAACCTGCATCACCATCGACTGCGAATGCGAAAACAGCACTGATAGCACAGGGCTTACAATCAAAAACAAGTCCGTAAAGGTCAGCCCCGCAAAAAAGAACCCGACAAGCGTCACTGCGGTAAACACAAGCGCCGTACTCAAATCCGGCTGCTTCAGCACAAGCAGGAACGGCACAACAAAAAGCCCGAGCGGCACCAAAAAAGTCTTGAGCTTACGCAAGCTCACCGGGTGTTTCGAAAGCCAGTACGAAATCGTAATGAGGTATGCAATCTTTGCAAATTCCGAAGGCTGCAACTTGATCACTTTCAAGTCAATCCAGCGCCCCGCCCCCTTCACGTCCCCCGCAAAGATGAGCACGAACAAAAGCAAGACCAGCGCAATGGCATAAGACGGAACCGCAATACGCTTGAGCCAGTCAATCTTCACGAACACGAGGCCAACTGCAATCGCAATTCCCGCCAGAAAGTAGATAATCTGCTTAAACCAGTGCGTATTGTAAAGGGCCAGTTCCTCGCCCACAGTTGCCGAATACACGAGGAACACGCCAAATGTCATAAGCACAAGCGTCACGGCAATAAAGAGCCAATCGAACTTTAACGATTTGTCCTGAATACGATCGGTACTCATTCTTGTTCCTCTTCTTCTTTACCAAAAAACGCCATCAGCACTTTATGAGCAATCGGGGCCGCCACAGAACCGCCACCGCCGCCAGCTTCGATAATTACGGCAAGGGCGATTTGCGGATCATCCAAAGGGGCTACCGCAGCAAACCAGGCATGCGTCTTCTGCCCTTTCTTCCATTCGCCAGAACCCGTCTTTCCGCCCACGCGAATTCCAGGTACAGCAGCTTTCTTGCCCGTTCCTCCCGGATGGTTTACCACAGAGTCCATTGCATTCAAGAGCACACGATGCGTCTCAGGCTTCATTGTTCCCGGACGGATAATCTCCGGTTCAAAACGGCGCACCACATTGCCCTCGGCATCCTGCAGTTCCTTCATAAAATGCGGCCTGTACACGCCCTTGTTCGTTGCTACAGAACCAATAAACACCGCCTGCTGCAAAGGCGTCACCATCTGCCCTTGCCCAATCGAAAGGTTCAGAATAAGCCCGCGCGCCCAACGCCAGCCCAAGCGCTTGTTCCTTTGGTTGAACGAAGCCGAATCTGGGAGCCATCCCGCGCGTTCGCCAGGAATATCCACGCCCAGCAGTTTTTCCCCATAGCCAAAGCGCCGCGCAAATTCGTTGATACGCGCCATGTCTATTTCAAGGCCCGCCTGATAGAAATACACATCGCACGAAAGGCGTAGCGCATGCACCACGTTCAAGTTTCCATGCACACCCCAGCACCTCTGGTAACGCGCCCCATACTGGTAGCCGCCCGTACAGGCTTTCGGGTAATACTTTGTCTCCGAAATAATCCCGCTTTCAAGCCCCGCCCCAGACGTCACGAGCTTAAAAATCGACGCCGGCGGGTAAACGCCCGAAATCGCACGGTTCGTAAGCGGGCGCATCGAATCAAGCGCCACATGCGCCCAGCCCTTGTTGCGCTCACGGCGCTTCAAGGAAAAGATGTTCGGGTCGAGTCGCGGCGAAGAAACCATAGCGAGGATTTCTCCATTGCGTGGGTCCAGCGCCACCAAGGCGCCTTTTACCGAATCGGGAATCGCCGCCTCGGCCGCCTTTTGCAGCTTCAGGTCTATCGTCGAAATCATGTGCAGCCCCGGTTCAGGCGCAATAAAGCCCCCCACATCCGAGAGTGTTCGTACTTCACGCCCCGAAGCATTCACCTCCACAAGCTTGAGGCCGTTCTTGCCGCGGAACTCCTTGTCGTATTCCTGCTCAAGCCCCTTTTGCCCTACGCGGTCGCCCTGCGAATATGACGCATATTCCTGAAGCTTTAGCTGCTCTTCCGAAATTTCACTCGTGTAGCCGAGCACATGCGAAGCAAGCGTCCCGTACGGGTATTCTCGGCGCGATTCGATGATCACCGAAACGCCCGGCAATTCCGTCGAATGCTCTTCAATTACTGCGACCTGTTCCATCGTCGCATCTTCCAGAATACGGACCGGGCGCGTACGCACCCAGCGAATCCTCTGGAAAGCCGTATCAAGCGACAAGGAATCAAAAAGCCGCACTCCAGCCGCATCACGGATGTTCAAGAGCTTTCTGAAAATGGAATCCCTGTCCGCCTTCTTGCGCGGCATTTCAAGCGCCTGTAACGCAATCTGGTACGACGGGCGGTTGCGCACCAGCACATTCCCGTTGCGGTCGTAAATGTAGCCTCGGTCGGCAATCAGCTCGATGCGGCGCAAGCGGTTATTTTCGGAACGCTGGAAGTTCTCTTCGTAATGCAAGTACTGCAACGAAAACAGCCGAAACAGGATTACCGCAAAAAGAATAACAGTCCCGGCAAGGAATATCAGGATATTCCAGTTTCTGCGGACTCTGGCCTCATTCTCCGAAGTATCGTTATACATCCGACTTCTTCCCCGAAGTGAGGTAGAACAAAATACCGCCAATAACTACAGTGTAAATGCTTTCCGGTACCGTTTTCGTCAGGAATAAAGTCGTCACGACATCCTTTTCGAGACCTGTAATTAGGAAATAGAACATATCGTTCACATAGAATGCAAGCCCAAGGACCCCAATTTTCGGGGGCAAATTCAACGTGAGGAAGTGTTCTTCCAGCTGTCCCACGGCAAAACCCACTATCGTCATCGCAATCGCATTGGCGCCAAGCCATTCCACAGGCGCATAGATATCCTGCGTAAAGCCCGCCAAAAAACCCCAGAGACACCCCGTAGCAGCCCCAAAGCGAAGCGCCACAGATACAATGAAAATCAAGACAAAGTCAGGCCCGACGCCCAAAATCTTAAGCCAGTCGCCAATCGTCGACTGCACCGCAAAGGCAAGCACAAACATCAGAAGCGTCTTCAACCATCCGTAATTACTCATCGAGCAACTCCTGGATAATCCAATCCGGTTCCTTCTGCATCACAAACACTTCTTCCAAAGTCGAAAATTCCTGGAACGGCTTCACATCCATAAGGCTCATCACGTCCAAATCCGCCTTGCGCACCTTGTGCACCGTGCCCACCGGGATGCCCTTCGGGAAAATGCCGCCAAGCCCCGATGTAATGAGCGTATCGCCCTCGGCAACGCCCGCATGCGAGGGAATCATCGCCGAAAGTAAATGCCCGTCAACAGACTCCAAGAAGCCCACCACTCGCGTACGGCGCTCAAGCACGGAGAGTTTCAAGTTCGGATCCACAAGGAGCTGTACACGGGAATGCGTCAGCGAAGCCTTCGAGATTTTTCCAACAAGGCCGTTCATCGACATCACCGGCATGTTCTCCTTCACGCCGTGATGCGTCCCGCGGTTGATCACGAGAGTCGTCAGAAAACGCCCGGGGTTATGCCCCACCACGCGAGACGTCACGATCGGGAAATCCCACTTGTCGTCAAAGCGCACCAAGGTATGCAAACGCGCCAGTTCCTGCAAGCCCTCGCTCGCGTGGTAAGTCTCCTGACGGAGCCTTGCGTTTTCAGCCTTCAGATGGTCATTCTCGGCCTGCAAGGACTTAAAGTCGTTCACCGAGGCAAGCAAGAGCTGCACCGGGTAAAACACCGTCGAAAGCGCCTTATCGACAATGCTCTCGCGCACCGCCGTCGAAGACGCATGCACCAGAATCCCTAAAACGAGAAAAAAGGCAAAAGCGACAACGCCATGCCTTTGGGTAAACAGATCGACAATAAAGCGAAAAGCTCTAAGCATCGAAGTGCAATTTCAGAATTTAGGTAGAAGATGCCACCAAAACAGGACGGTACTTGTCCAGGTCTTCGAGAATGCGGGCAGCGCCCTTGCAAACGCAAGTCATCGGATCGTCAATCACGTTCACCGAGAGGCCCGTTTCCTTGCGGATACGTTCGTCGAGACCGCGCAACTGGGAACCGCCACCCGTGAGGATGATGCCCTTGTCGTAAATATCGGCAGAAAGTTCCGGAAGCGTGATGCTCAATGCCTGCTTCACTGCTTCGATAATGGCCGTCACCGGTTCGTTGATGGCTTCGCGGATTTCGGCGCTACCGATAGGAATCGTGCGCGGCATACCGGCAATAAAGTCAAGGCCCTTGACTTCCATCGTCAATTCTTCTTCAAGCGGGCTAGCAGAACCGATCTGGATCTTGATCTGTTCGGCAGTGCTTTCACCAACGCAGAGGTTGTACATCGTACGAAGGTAGCGTACAATGGCCTCATCCATTTCGTCACCGCCCACGCGCACAGAGCCGTTGCAGTCGGACTTGTTCAAGGCGATAACGGCAATATCAGACGTACCGCCGCCAATATCCACAATCATGTTACCGACCGGTTCTTCGACCGGGATGCCCATGCCGATAGCGGCAGCCATCGGTTCATGTACCAGGTGCACTTCCTTAGCGCCCGTCATCTTGATAGCATCGATCACAGCACGCGTTTCCACTTCGGTAATTCCGTTCGGAACGCCAACCACCACACGCGGTTTTACCATCCACAACGGATAGCGCTGTACACGCGTGATAAAGGTGCGCAAGAGCGTCTCGACAAGTTCAAAATCAGCAATCACGCCATCACGCATCGGGCGTATAGCACGGCTTTCGCCAGACGTACGGCCAAGCATCTTCTTAGCCTCGCCGCCAATGGCAGTCACGCGATTGCTCTTACGGTCAACAGCAATCACAGTCGGTTCGTTAATGACAATGCCCTGTCCAGCCACATGGACAAGCGTATTTGCGGTACCCAGGTCTATACCGATATCACAAGAAAAAAGTCCGAACAAAATTTAACCCTCTGTAGTAGAAATCCCAGCTAAAAATATAACTAAAATAGTCGAAACCATTACCTATGGATTTTTATCCTTACCAAATTTTAGGACCTTGGAATAACGGTCCCAATGCCTACCGTGAACCTCGTAACGGTACTTGCGCTTTTCGTACATGGCAAGGTCCCGATAGATGTAAAAATCGACTTCTGCATACGCCGCGTAAATCTCAGCCTCGGCGCCTTCGAACAACCTAAAATCACGAATCTTGTAATACGGTTCATCAAGCAAGTCAGCCTTAGTCGCATTGGCGTTCAACGTTTCTGCAACCATGAACTTCAAGTCTTCCTGCAAGTACGAGAGGAGTTTCTTTTCAATGCGTTCCGTCGGTTCAGAACAAGACGAAAGCAACACAAGAAATATGAGGGATAAGATTTTCTTCATGCCCATAAAATAAAAAAAAGAAAAGCTCAAGATTGAGCTTTTCTTTTTTTAGTTAGTAGTTAATAGTTACTTCGCCCTTCGGGCTAGTTACTAGATAATAGTTAAGAGTTAGAAGTTACTAGTTAGAAGTTACTAGAGATTGCTATAAGAATATTTCTAGTAACTAGTAACTCAGGACTCGGAACTGTGCCGAAGGCACCGCAGTAACTAGTAACTCAGAACTCTTAACTGCGACGAAGTCGCATTAGAACGAGTACGTTGCAGAGATTCTGGAGAAGAGTCTGCCTTCGCCCTGGAACGGATTACGGAAGAGGAGGTCTTCAGCAACGGTCACGTCGATCTTCAGCTTTTCTTCAATATTGATACCGAAACCAAAGCCAATGTGGTCCTTGGAGGTTCCGTCAGCAAGCGGGTTTGTGCTGAAGAAGTTGCCATCTTCCTTGCAGATGCCGTACTTTCCGCCCTTGTCGGCTTTGTACTTGGCTTCGTTCTTGTCATTGACATTGCAATCTGTATAAAGGATGGACTTCTGACCGCCAACACGGATAATGAACCAATCCCACCAGATATTACGTTCGATACCGAAGCTGATCATGCCACCGACATCGGTACGTTCATCCCAGTGCTTGTTGTCTTCATTGCGGGAGTCATAGACCCAAGAGCCGCCATTCAAGGACTTGTCAAAGAGCCAGTCATGAGCCTTTCTCTTGTTATAGATAAAGTCCAAGCCCATCCAGAAGAAGCCACGGTCGAGAGCGACGTTGATACCGACGCCCACCTGAGCATGCTTTTCATCCAGACCCGGAGCATCGATGAACTTGAGGTTCATAGCCGGAACGAGTTCGCCGTTAATAGCGTCCAAAGTAAAGAACGCACGGGACTTGATCAACCAGGAGAAGTTGCCGTCGTCAAAGAAGCTGTGGTGTTCCGGACCGTACTGGATACGGGCCAAAGCAAGAGAGAATTCCAAGTCAAAGTAGTTCGTGAACTGGAAGTTCATACCACCGTCAGCCTGCACAATAGAAGCGAAGGCGTCTTTTTTCACCTGATAATTACCATCTTCGCCCATATCGCCACCGTCCTGCTGTGCAATATACACATGCAAGCCCCAGGCATTACCGTTCGAGAGCGTACCGCCCAAGAAACCATCGAAGTTCGTCACCGTTTCAGGAACTTTAGTGCTAGAGCCATTTTCGCCAATCACGACATCCGGCAAGTACTGGATAAGTTCGGAATTAATGCGGCCAAAGAGACCACCGATAGAAATACGGGGATCCGGATTGTTGTCTTCTCCGACAGAAATGGAGAAGATACCGCCGAAATTCGGGTGCTGCGGATCCTTGTTCGTACCGGCAGCCACATCCTGCGTGTAAGGACCAAATTCACCAATCAAGTAATTGGAGTAGAGGTTGATGTTTGCCGGGTTATCAAAGATGCTCACATCATCCATGATGTAGGTCGTGTTCTTACCCATAGATTCAATACGGGCAAATGTTGCAAAAGCAGACCCAACACCAAGAATTCCAAATGCGGTGCCAACCGCAGCTACGGTTTTTAAGTTCATGGATTAACTCCTATTGAAAATTCTTTTATAAAGTTAGTTTTATAAAAGAAAAAACGCAACATAAATTTAACGAAACATCACTTTTTTTGATGTCATTCCCGAAATCAGGATACAAAAAAGGCCAGACGCAAGTCTGGTCTTTTTTTGCAAGCTTTATAAGTGAATTATTCGGTGAACGTGAACGGAATCGTAACCGTCGTGTTACCAGACTTCACCTTGCTGAAGGTCCAGCGGCTAACTGCATTCTTGACTTCGGAGTCGAATTCCGGGAAACCGGTCGTCGAAGAAACAGTAGAGATGCTGATGATTTCGCCACCCGGAGCGATCGTGAACTTCAAGGTAACCTTACCCTGGAATCCCGGTTTCTTCTTCAGGCACTTGTTATAGATGTGGCGAAGACCCGGAGTACGCTGGCGGACAACCTTCATGATGTCTGCAGCGGAACGAGAACCACCACCGGCACCCATGTCG